>Ga0126381_100009096_pt1 | contig 11148 bp, 8 predicted proteins | sample PanSoiMetPlot_28_FD_96465 | JGI IMG/M metagenome (GOLD analysis project Ga0126381, IMG submission 96465) | Tropical forest soil microbial communities from Panama - MetaG Plot_28 | ecosystem: Environmental > Terrestrial > Soil > Tropical forest > Bulk soil | place: Panama | collected 2016-02-17
CCGAGCGTCATCCTGCGCAACGTGCTCGAAAACCCAGGCTGGTACACGCCGTACACCCCGTATCAGGCGGAAATCGCCCAGGGCCGTCTCGAAGCACTCCTCAACTTCCAGACGTTGGCGAAGGACCTGACGGGGATGCAGGTGGCGAATGCGTCGCTGCTCGACGAAGCCACCGCCGCGGCCGAAGCCATGACGATGCTGCATCGCGTGCAGACGAAGCGGATTGAGAGCTCCATCGGTGCGCCGCAGTTCTTCGTCGCCGATTCGGTCTACGCGCAGACGCTCGATGTACTGAAGAGCCGTGCCGAACCGCTCGGCATCGAGCTCGTCGTCGGCGACTGGAAGAGCGTGCAGTTCGGTGACCGCATCTTCGGCGCGCTCGTGCAGACGCCAGACGAAGCCGGGTGCGTGCACGATCTTCGCGATTTCATGGCGCGGGCGAAGCATGCCGGTGTGGCGGTTGCGGTCGGAACCGATCTGCTGGCGTGCGTGCTCCTGACGCCGCCAGGCGAGCTCGGCGCGGACGTGGTGTACGGAAACTCGCAGCGCTTCGGCGTCCCGCTCGGGTACGGCGGTCCGCACGCGGCGTTTTTCGCGACGCTCGACAAGCACGTACGTCAGGCGCCGGGACGCATCATCGGGGTGTCGATCGACGCGAACGGCAACACGGCGTTCCGCATGTCGCTGCAGACGCGCGAGCAGCACATCCGCCGCGAGAAGGCGACGTCGAACATCTGCACGGCGCAGGCGCTCCTAGCGAACATCGCGGGTTTGTATGCGGTCTATCACGGACCGAAAGGTCTGACGCGCATCGCCACGCGCGTGCACGCGTACGCGAAGCAGCTGGAGCATCAGCTCGCGGCGCTCGGTATCCGTCAGGTGAACGATCATTACTTCGACACGCCGCGATTCGAGGTCCCCGGCGGCGTCGGCGCGGTCGGCGCGGTCGTCAAAGCCGCGCTCGACGCGAAAATCAATCTCGGCTACCGCCGCGACGGCAGCATCCACGTCGCGCTCGACGAAACCGTCGACGAAACCGACATCCGCGATCTGGTAAATGTCTTCGCATCAGCGGTAGGAAAGCCAGCCCCCAGTCCCCAGCCCCCGGCCGCGGCGGCGTTCGCGCCAGGAATTGCGCGAAGGTCCACGTTTTTAACGCACCCCATATTCAACGCGCACCACTCCGAAACCGAGATGATGCGCTACATCCGCGGCCTCGAGCGGAAAGACATCGGTCTCGACACGTCGATGATCCCGCTGGGCTCGTGCACGATGAAGCTGAACGCGGCGTCGGAGATGCTGCCGATCACCTGGCCGGAATTCAGCAAGCTGCATCCCTTCGCGCCCGTCGATCAGACGCAGGGCTACCAGGAGGTCTTCCGCGAGCTGGAGTCGATGCTCGCGACGATCACCGGCTTCGCGGCCGTCTCGCTGCAACCGAATTCCGGCGCGCAAGGCGAGTACGCGGGCCTGCTCGTGATCCGTGCGTATCACCACTCGCGCGGCGAGACCGCACGCGATGTGGTGCTGATTCCTGCATCCGCTCACGGCACGAACCCCGCCAGCGGCGTCATGGCCGGCATGCGCGTCGTCGTCGTCGCGAGCACGAGCGAAGGAAACATCGACGTCGACGACCTGCGGCGGAAAGCCGAGGAACACAAGGATCGGCTGTCGGCGCTGATGGTCACCTATCCGTCGACGCATGGGGTGTTCGAGGAGGCGATTCAGGACATCTGCTCGGTCGTGCACGAATACGGCGGTCAGGTGTACATGGACGGCGCCAACATGAACGCGCAGGTCGGGCTGACGAGCCCGGCAACGATCGGCGCGGACGTCTGCCACATCAACCTGCACAAGACGTTCAGCATCCCGCACGGCGGCGGAGGTCCGGGCATGGGACCGATCGGCGTCGCGCAGCATCTGGCTCTGTTCCTGCCTGGACATCCGATCGTCAAGACCGGCGGTGATCACGCGATCCACGCGGTGTCGGCCGCGCCGTGGGGCAGCGCGAGCATTCTGCTCATCTCGTACGCATACATGAAGATGCTCGGCCGCGACGGCATGACCGACTCGACGCGCTACGCGGTCCTGAACGCGAACTACATCAAGGCGCGCCTCGAGAAGCACTATCCCGTGCTGTACACGCGCGGCAACGGCCGCGTCGCGCACGAGATGATCTTCGACCTTCGTCCGTTGAAGCAGGCGAGTGGCATCGAAGAAGGCGACGTGGCCAAGCGGCTCATGGACTACGGCTTTCACGCGCCGACCGTCTCGTTCCCGGTGCCGGGGACGTTGATGGTCGAGCCGACCGAGAGCGAGCCGAAGGGCGAGCTCGATCGCTTCTGCGACGCGATGATCGCGATCCGCCGCGAGATCCAGGCGATCATCGACGGCAAAGCCGACCGCCGCGACAATGTCCTCAAGAACGCGCCCCACACGGCGTCAGCCGTCGCCGCCGACGAGTGGACGCACCCGTACTCGCGAGAAGAGGCGGCGTTCCCGCTGCCGTTCGTGCGGGCGCACAAGCACTGGCCGAGCGTCGGGCGGATCGACAATCCGTACGGCGATCGGAATCTGATCTGCTCCTGCCCGCCGATCGAGCAGTACGTGTAGCTACCGGCGCTGCCAGACCGAGTTGAAGCGCGTCAGGATCGCGTCCGCGGCCATGCGATTCGACAGGGCGTTGGGATGCGCGTCGAACGGGCTGACCCACAGCGCTTTCGGATCGTCGACCGTCGAATACAGCGGGAGCAGATCGAGAAACGGCGCATTCCGTTCGGCACAGACGTGCGCGGTGCCTTCGTGCAGATAGCGGAACGGATAGTCGCGCCCGCGAGGGCCGAGTGAGTCAGGCGCGGGGAAGAGCACGACGCCGACGCCGACGTGCGCCTCGTGCGCGCGATCGAGAAACTCGCCGAGCTGACCGTATGCCTGCTTCGCATTCGGCGAATTCGGATCGCGGAGGTTGCGCTCCATGTACTTCGCGTAGCTGTCGGTGATGCCGATCTTTTCCTGCACCGCGTCCCACTGATTCCGCAGCAGGTCGTACAGGATCGACTGTCGCTCCAGGGCGCGGTTCCAGGCGTCGGGCACAAGCGGCTTCGGTGTCGGCCGCTGCATCGACGGCGTTTCCCAGTCGTTGATATACAGCTGCAGCAGGATGAAGTCCGGCTTCGTCGCCAGCGCCTGCGTCAATACATCGAGGTGCTCGGGCATGTTGTCGCCAGGGCGGCCGAAGTTGAACACTTCATAGCCGGGGCCAAGCGCCTGCTCGATCAGATCCGAGAACCGATCCTTCTCCTCGACGCCTTGTCCCCACGTAAACGAATCGCCGACGACCGCGATGCGGTACTTGTCCGACTTCGGCGGAACATCGCGATCGCGAAAACCGACGTTGTTGACGCGGATGGCCGGCGCCGGCCCGTGCTGACCGACGAAATCGTGCGCGTTGCCGCTCGTGGCCGCGTGACGGAAGACGAATCGGAGTCCGAGCTCCGCGGCGACGAGGGCCAGCGCGGTCATGACGAGGACGAAGACGAGCCGGAAGAAAACGCGGATCACTTCGCGTGCACGGCCGGGCGTGTCAGGCGATCGGCCGCATCGCGGAAGTGACGGAGCAGCGCTTGTCCGATCGAGCCGGGCGCGCCGGACCCGATCTGCCGATCGTCCACCTGCACGATCGGCACGAGCTCGCGCGTCGTGCTGGTCAGAAACGCCTCGTCGGCTTCGAGCAGGTCCTCGTCGTACAGCACCGCCTCGCGCACCGGAATGCCATGCTCGGCGCCGAGCTCGAACACGAACTCGCGCGTGATGCCGGGCAGAAGACCCGCTTCGATCGGCGGCGTCAGCGCCGCACCGTCCTTGACGATGAAGAGGTTCGATTGCGTCAGCTCGGCAAGCTCGCCGCGATGGTTGCGCATCACGCCTTCGAAGCCGCCGGCGCGCAGCGCCTGTTGCATCGCCAGCGCGTTGTTCAGAAGGTTGTTGGACTTGATCAGCGGGCTGACCGAGCTCGGGTGATTGCGCATCACCGGTACGAGCGACACCTTGACGCCTTGCGCGAATACCTCCGCCGGCGGGTTTACGTGCGGCTTCACGATGACGACGATGGTCGGGTTCGGGCAGGCGGCCGGGTCGTACGTGAGCTCGCCGACGCCGCGCGTCACGAGGATGCGGATATACGCGTCGCCGGGAAGCGCCGCGGCTGCGAGCGTTTCACGGAAGCGAGCATCGACGTCCGAATCGGAAAGCGGGATCGCGAGCGCCAGCATGTCGGCCGACTTGCGAAGTCGGCGCATGTGCCGCTCGAACAAGAACGGCTGCCCGTTGTACGTCCTCAGCGTCTCGTAGACGCCTTCACCGTACAGGAACCCGTGATCGAAGACCGGAATCATCGCGTGCTCCTGATCGAACACGCGGCCGTTCACGTTGACTGTCGCTGCCATCCCGCGAAATGTACCATACGAGCGCGGTCGGCGTCACAGTTCCGCCCAGCGGCGGAGCAGGTTGTGGTAAATCCCCGTCAGCTGGATGCTCGACGCGTGGTTCGGCAGGTCGCGATTCAACTCCTGGATCGCCGAGTCGAGATCGAACAGCAGCGTCCGCTGACCATCGTCGCGGACCATGCTCTGAATCCAGAAGAACGACGCGATGCGCGCGCCGCGGGTGACCGGACGCACGTGATGCAGACTGGTCGCCGGGTAGAGGATCAAATGACCTGCCGGCAGCTTCACGGTGTGCAGCCCGTAGGTGTCCTTCGATATCGAGTTCGCTGCCTTCATATTCGTCAGGACCCGTGAAGAAGAGCGTCGCCGACAGATCGATGCGCAGACGATGGCCGGTGGCCGCAACCTGGCGAATCGCATTGTCGACGTGCGTACCGAACGATTGCCCGCCCTGATAGCGGTTGAAGAGCGGCGGAAAGACGCGCGACGGCAGAGCCGCCGAGGTGAAGAGCGGATTGCGTCCGAGCGCGTCCAGGATCATCGCGCCGACTTGTTGTGCGACGGGGTGGTCCAGTGCGCGATCTGACGAGCGACTCAGTGCTCATGCTCCCGATCGCCGAGGTTGTGGACGATTTGAACCGCCTGATGGCCGAAGAAACGGAAGCGTGCCTCCGCTACTTTCAGATGCGGTTCCGCCTGCGCGGTCCGAACGCGCACGCAGCGCAGCAGTTCTTCGACGAAGCCATCACGGAAACCCTCGACCACGCCGACGCGCTCGCGAAACAGATCAAGGCGCTCGGTCACGTGCCCACGCTGACGATCAAACTGTCGCTCGGCGGCGAGACGATGCGTCCTGGCGAAGCGTTGTCGGAAGCGCTGGACATCGAGCAGCAGGCGCTCGATGCCTATCGCGATTTCCTGCCGCGCGTTGTGGGTCACGCCGAGCTCGAGGCGTTCATTCGGCGGCAGATCGACACCGAAAGCGGGCACGTCGAGTCCATCCGCGCCATCGCCCGCAGCACGTCCCCGCTGAACCTCGTCACCAAACCGTCTTCGAAGTAATATCCGGACACGCATGCGAGTGCTGAACGCATCCCAGATGCGGGAGGCCGACCGTCGCACGATTGACGACATCGGCATTCCCTCCCTCGTGCTCATGGAAAACGCCGGACGCCAGGCGGTGGCCGCGATGGAGGCGATGTACACCGACCTCAGCGATCGCCAGGTGGGTATCCTCTGCGGGCGTGGCAACAACGGTGGTGATGGCTTCGTGGTCGCGCGCACGCTGGCGCAGCGGGGCGTCGACGTGTCGGTGTTCCTGCTGAGCCGCGTCGCAGAGGTAAAGGGCGACGCACGCACGAATCTCGAAATCCTCGGCCGCCTCGGTATCACCGTCGTCGAAGTGGCTGACAGTCAGGCCTGGGAGCTGCACTTCTCGGAAGTCAGCGACTGCGACCTGATCGTCGACGCGATTTTCGGAACCGGACTGAACGCGCCAGTCAGTGGCCTGATCGAATCGGTCATCGCCGACATCAACGCGTCGGGAATCCCCGTCGTTGCGATCGATCTGCCGTCAGGGCTCTCGGCCGATTTGCACGAGCCGATTGGTCCGTCGATCGAAGCGCACCTCACGGTCACGCTGGCCGCGCCGAAGCTGCCGCTCGTGTTGCCGCCGGCGGAAACGAAAGCCGGCGACATCGTCATCGCCGACATCGGCATTCCGAGCGACGTGATCGACAACGTCGATGGACCGCGAATCGATCTCCTCACGCGCGCCTCGATGCGTGAGTTCGTGACGCCGCGAACCGCGGACAGCCACAAGGGCGACTACGGCCGCGTGCTGCTCGTGTGCGGCTCCCGCGGGAAGACGGGCGCCGCGCATCTGTCAGCGCTCGGTGCGTTGCGCTCGGGCGCAGGCCTAGTGACGGTTGCGACGCCGGCATCGTGCCTTCCGATCGTCGCCACGATGGGCGCCGAGTACATGACGGAGGGGCTCAGGGAAACCGCCGACGGCATCGACGCCGAGTCGGTCGAGCAGGTGATCGAGCTGGCGCGCGACGTCGTCGGCATCGGACCCGGCCTGGGCCAGGCGCCGGCGACCCAGGAGTTCGTGCGTCAGATCGTCGACCGTGCGACGTCGCCGCTCGTCATCGACGCGGACGGACTGAATGCGTTCGCCGGCGACCCGGATCGACTGATGGGTCGCGAAGGGCGGGAAGTCATCATCACGCCGCATCCGGGCGAGATGGCGCGGCTCGTCGGCATGTCCACCGACGAAGTGCAGGCGAGCCGTCTCGAGATCGCTCGCAATTTCGCGGTCGCGCATCACGTCTACGTCGTGCTGAAAGGTCACCGCACGCTGATTGCGACGCCGGACGAGAAAGTGTTCATCAACCCGACCGGGAATCCGGGCATGGCGACCGGCGGAACCGGCGACGTCCTCACAGGCATGGTGGCGGCGTGGCTCGCGCAACTCCTGGACGCAGAGGCCGCGTGCAAGCTCGCGGTCTACCTGCACGGCATGGCTGGCGACCTGGCGGAAGCCGACGAAGGGGAAGTGGGGATGACCTCCGCCGACCTTGCCGCGCACATCGGCGATGCGATTCTCGAGCTCACCGCCCGCCGCCGCGTCGTCGAGAAGAATTAACCCGCGATCTCTTCCAACTGCTTCACGTGATGCAGATCGTGTCCTGCCATCGTTTCGATGATGGTCTGGAACGTCATCGCGCCGCGTTCGGGATGCGTCACTGCGCGCTGCATCTGCTGCGGCGTCACGGTCTTCAGGAGCGCGACGTTCCAGTTGCGCAACGCTTCGAACAACGTCAGCGCGGCGGTGGCGTCGACAGTCGCGTACGGCGCCGCCCACTTGTCCTGGTCGAACGGCTGGAGGACGTGGTCGTCCTCGGCGAGCGTCTGACGCAGACGAAAACCGAAGGCGATCTCGCAATCGGCAAGATGCGCGAGGATGTCGCGCGGACTCCATTTGCCGGGCGCGCGCGGGATCGTGATGCGCGATGCACCGATGCGGCCGGCGAGGCGGTGAAGTTCGAGCGGCGTGGATTCGACGACTTCGCGCGCGTCGCGCGTGCCGAGCGCGGGCGCGTACGGGTTGGTCGGCATGGTGTTTGACGATACCATGAGCAACGTCGTGAGGCATGAGATCGTCAGCCGTTCGGAAGCGGACACATCGACCATCGGACGTGAACTCGCCTCGTCGTTACGCGCCGGCGACGTTGTGCTGATGTACGGCGATCTCGGAGCAGGGAAGACCGCGCTTACAAAAGGCCTCGCTGAAGGTCTCGGGGTGTCGCGCGACGAGGTGAGCAGCCCGACGTTCACGATCATGCAGGAATACCGCGGCGGACGCCTGCCGCTGTTTCATGTCGACCTGTATCGGTTGAACGATCCGCGCGAGATCGAAGACCTAGGATTAGAGGAGATCGCCGCCGATGGCGTCTTGGCGATCGAGTGGGCGGAAAAGCTGCCCGACCGGCTGAAACCGTCGCGCTACATTGAGATCCAGATCGCGCACGGACCCGAAGACACCCGTTCGATCCACGTCACGAACTCACCAAGTCACCAACTCACCAACTACTCTGATCGGTAGTTTGGAGCTTCTTTGGTGATCGCGACGTCGTGCACGTGGCTCTCGCGCACCCCGGCCGGCGTGATGCGAATCAGCTTCGCGTCGCGCTGCAGCGCCGGAATGTTCTTCGCGCCGCAATAGCCCATACCGGCGCGCAGGCCGCCGACGAGCTGATGCACCATCGCCGCGACGCTGCCCTTGTGCGCGACGCGGCCTTCGATGCCTTCCGGCACGAGCTTGTCGGAGGCGCCGGGCGCGTTGAGATCGAACTCGTCCTGGAAGTACCGATCGCGGCTGCCCTTGCGCATGGCGCCGATCGATCCCATCCCGCGGTATTCCTTAAAACTCCGGCCCTGGTAGAGGATGATTTCGCCCGGGCTCTCGTCCGTGCCGGCGAAGAGGTTCCCAATCATCGTCGTGCTCGCGCCGACGGCGATTGCCTTCGTGATGTCGCCCGAGAACCGGATACCGCCGTCCGCGATGATCGGCACGTCGTGAACCGCCGCGGCTCGCGCGCACTCCATGACGGCGCTGATCATCGGCACGCCGATGCCGGCGATGATGCGCGTCGTGCAAATGGATCCCGCTCCGATGCCGACTTTCACGGCGTCGACGCCGAGCGCGATCAACGCTTCGGTGGCTTCGGCGGTCGCGACGTTGCCTGCCACCAGGTCGACGTTCGGAAATCGACGCCGCAGCGTCCGCACCATGTCGAGGACGTTCTGCGAGTGTCCGTGTGCCGTATCCACGACGACCACGTCGACGTTCGCCGCCACGAGTGCGTCCGCGCGATCGACCGTGTCGCGTGCGATGCCGACGGCGGCGCCGCACCGCAGACGCCCGATCGAATCCTTCGAGGCATTCGGATACTTGACGGCCTTCTGGATGTCCTTGACGGTGATGAGTCCCTTCAACCTGTAGTCGTGATCGACGACGAGCAGCTTCTCGACTTTGTGCTGATGCAGGATCGCGCGCGCCGCGTCGAGCGTGGTGCCGACCGGAACGGTGAAGAGCGGATCGCGCGTCATCACGTCGGAGATCGGCCGATCGACATTGGTCTCGAAACGCAGATCCCGATTCGTCAGAATGCCAACGAGGCGTCCTTCCTTGCTCCCGTCCTCGGTAATCGGCACGCCCGAGATTCGGTACTTCTTCATCAGCTCGAGCGCTTCGTAAATCCGGTTGGTGGGGGAGAGGGTGATCGGATTCACGATCATCCCGCTCTCCGACCGCTTCACGCGATCGACTTCCGACGCCTGTTCCTCGATCGACAGGTTCTTGTGGATCACGCCGATGCCGCCCTGCTGCGCCATGGCGATCGCAAGGCCAGATTCGGTGACGGTGTCCATCGCCGCGCTGACGAGCGGCACCGACAACCGGATGTTCCGCGTCAGAGGCGTCGACACGTCGACCTGGCTCGGCGTCACGTCCGAGTGCCGGGGAACCAGGAGAACGTCGTCGAAGGTCAGCGCGGTGGCGATTTGGGATTCAATGGAGAGGAGCGTCGGGGACTCGGTTTTGACTTCCATCATTTAAGCCGCGGCTCCATGACACTTTTTGTACTTCTTCCCGCTGCCGCACGGGCACGGATCGTTTCTGCCGACCTTCGGCTCGTCGCGCCGCACGGTCTTCACGACGTCGTCGCCGCCGACACGAGCCGGCACCGGGGCCGCGCCTGTTCCGCTCGCACGCGGCGGAGCTGCAGTGGTCGGCGCGGCCGAACGCGACGGGCCGAAGACGGATGACGCCGCCGACTCGGCGCCGGGGTCGTTCATGATGAGCGGCTGCCGGCGCGGCGCGGGCCGGCGCACCGGCTGCGGCGCTTCTTCGCTGAGCACGGGACGCAGCCACCACAAGTAGCGAATGATCTCTTCGTCGATGCGATCCTTCATGCCCTGGAAGAGATCGAAGCTCTCTTTCTTGTACTCGACCAGCGGATCGCGCTGACCGTACCCGCGCAGCCCGATGCCTTCCTTCAGGTGGTCGAGACTGTAGAGGTGATCCTTCCACTGCTGATCGACGATCTGCAGCATGATGTCGCGCTCGACACGCTGCAGGATTTCGCGGCCGACGAGCCCTTCCTTGTCGTCGTACGACTTCAGCGCGACCTTCCAGATTGCGTCGCGGATCTCGTCGGATGTCCGATCGCTGAAGTCCATCGAGGAGGCGTCGATCGCGAAGATACGCGACGTTTCGCGCTTGAGCGCCTCGAGATCCCATGCCTCGAAGTCGGCCTCACGCGGCGAGTACGTCTCTACCAGAGAGTCGAGCTCGTCCTCGGCCAGGTCCATCAGGTACTCACGCGTATTCAGGACCTGCTGTTCGCCTTCTTCGTCCTCGAGGCGAATCTGACCTTCGAGTATCTGGCGCCGCAGCCCGTAGACGCTCTCGCGCTGCTTGTTCATCACGTCGTCGTACTCGAGCAGATGTTTGCGGACGGAGAAGTTCTGCGTCTCGACCTGCTTCTGGGCGCGCTCGATCGCCTTGGTGACCATGCCCGCTTCGATCGGCACTCCCTCTTCCATGCCGAGGCGCTGCATCAGGCCGGAGATGCGGTCCGACCCGAAGATACGCATCAGGTCGTCTTCGAGCGAGAGATAGAAGCGGGACGATCCAGGGTCGCCCTGACGTCCGGCGCGCCCACGCAACTGGTTATCGATGCGGCGCGCTTCGTGGCGCTCGGTGCCAAGAATATGGAGACCGCCGATCGCCACGACCTCGTCGTGCTCCGCATCGCACTGCTTCTTGAAGTGCTCGTAAATGCGGTTGTAGCCCTCTTTCGGCACGCGGTAGAACGCGTCGAGGTGGTAGAAGTAGACGTACTGCTCGTCCTCGGTGAAGCGCTCTTCACCCTTGGGCAGCCGCTCGGCGATTTCCTCGGCGAGGCACTGCTGCCGCGCCATGAACTCGGGGTTGCCGCCGAGGAGAATGTCGGTGCCGCGGCCCGCCATGTTGGTGGCGATGGTCACGGAGCCCTTGCGGCCCGCCTGTGCAACGAACTCAGCTTCCTGCGCGTGATACTTGGCGTTCAGTACCACGTGCTTCTCGGCGCCTCCGCCCGTCGTCGTTCCGCGCTTCAGGCCGCGGCGATCGAGCAGCGTGGAGAGCTTTTCCGAC
>Ga0126381_100009097_pt1 | contig 11147 bp, 10 predicted proteins | sample PanSoiMetPlot_28_FD_96465 | JGI IMG/M metagenome (GOLD analysis project Ga0126381, IMG submission 96465) | Tropical forest soil microbial communities from Panama - MetaG Plot_28 | ecosystem: Environmental > Terrestrial > Soil > Tropical forest > Bulk soil | place: Panama | collected 2016-02-17
AGCATGCGAATCCCGTCCGGTCCATAGGTCACGGTGGTGAACGGCAGGCCCCGCGCAGCCAGATAATCGCCGGCAGCGGTGCCGGGCACACTCGCAATGGTCTTGCCGGGCAGATCCTCCGGGCCGCGGATCATCGACTGCAGCCGCGCGATGGTCTGGGTGGAGGTAACGGTAGCTGTCAGTTGAGCGATCAGCACGACGCCGACCAGCCACATCAGCAGGATCGTGACGCGCTTGCTGGCAGGTGCATCGCGATCGACGTTGAGGGTCGCGATCACCAGCGTGGCTCCCCACAGCTCCTCGCCGATCGCCGCGGGGTACCCGCGCGGGAGCTCCTTTCTGCGACGCTCGATGAGCCAGAGCACGTTGGCCAGCAGGAAGATGATGACGACGGCGACCGCAAACAGGCGTCCGATGGCGGTCCAGGGAATCGACCTGAGAATGCTGATCACCCCGCTCTCGTACTGCGCCCGCACCATGATGCGCAATCCGGAGTCAAAGTACGGCACCGAGAAATCGACGACCTGCTCGGTCTCGGGAGTCACAGGGATGGCGCCGATCGCCACCTCGGCATCGTGACTTTGCACTGTCCCGAGTAGCTGCGCTGGATCGCGAGCGATCTGCCACGTGAAATCGACGTGCATGCGCCGCGCCACTTCGTTCCAGAGATCGACACTGAAACCTACCGGAGGATCGGTTCGGGGCAGCACGAAGGGTGCCGTGGCGATGGTCACGACGCGCAGAGATGGTTGCGCACCGCTGGCAGTCGGGGCACCGCACACGGAATCCGGGAAGAGGTTCGCGAGAAGAACCGCAGCCATCAGACCCGCCAGGCGGTTAAGCCGCAAGCACATGACGGGCGGCCGAGGCAAACGCGCGAGCCGAGCTCGTCGCTCACCCACGGTGTCGGTACCGCCCTGGGAACTGCGCATCGTTGTGTCGCGGCATCTTCTGCGTACGCCTCTTTTGGCCGCAGTCTACACTGCGGGCGGCTCCCAGCATCGACCGGTAGGTGTCCACCTGTCGAATCGGCGAACCTGCAGGGAGGGGTCAGCGCCGGGACCCTCGAATCCGAGAGCCCAGGGCGATGACGGCAGGAGCGGTCCGCCGGCGCGAGCGCTGAACAGGGACACCCCCAAGACGCAATCGTATTTCCCGACCAGAAGACGACATTGCGCTGGGCAGATTGTCAGCGCGCTGACAATTAGGCATGCTCGATGGAAGGGATGTCCGAGGCAGGGAGTCTCGCGGCATGCTGCAGGAGCAGCTCGAGCAGCTGATTCGGTCGGCAGAACAAGGCGAAGCCGGCTCGCGCGATCGGCTGTTTACAGTGCTCTACGGGGAGCTGCACCGGCTTGCCGAGCGTGAGTTGCGACGCCGTCCGATGCTCACCCTGAGTCCGACTACGCTGCTCCACGAAACGTATCTGAACCTGTCCTCGCGGCCGGGCGGAATGTTCCCCGACCGCGCCCGCTTCCTCGCGTATGCCTGCCGCGCAATGCGGGGTCTTCTCATCGACTTCGTGCGCAGCCGCTGCGCGCAAAAACGCGGTGCCGCCTTCGAGATCACCTCCCTGCCGACTGAAGTGCCGAACACACCCGCCTGCGAGGAGCTCGAGAAGATCGCCGAGGCGCTCGAGGCTCTCGGTGTCGATCAGCCGCGCCTGGCGCAGATCGTCGACCTGAAATTCTTCTGCGGATTCTCGTTCGCGGAGATTGGGGAGTTGCTCGGGATATCCGAGCGGACCGCGCAACGCGACTGGGACAAGGCGCGCATCCTGCTCCGCCACCATCTCGGCGACACTGCGGCTGCTCCACCACGAGGCTCAGATCCGGGAGCCTGATGGCGACGAAAAGACCCCAATGGCACCGTCGGACAAAGAGCTGTGGGATGAGTTGTTGCCCTACCTCGATGAGGCCCTGGAGCTTGAGTCCTCTCAGCGCGACACGTGGATAGCGGCGCTCGCAGCCTCTCATCCCAGGCTGGCTGCCGAACTGCGACAGCTACTCGCGCTGCACGCCGCGAACTGTGCTTCGGGCTTCATGGAGCGCTCGCCGCTCGGCGCCGGACCCCTCGTAGGCGAGCGGATCGGTGCGTACACGCTCGAACGCCCGCTCGGCCGCGGCGGAATGGGAACCGTGTGGCTCGGACGCCGCAGCGATGGCAAATACGAAGGCCACGTGGCCATCAAGCTGCTCGACCGTCGAGGACTGGGCTCGGCGGCTGCCGAGCAGATAAGGCACGAAGCGAGTCTGCTGGCACGGCTCACCCACCCCAACATCGCGCGTCTGTTCGACGCCGGTGTGCGTGAGAACGGCCAGCCCTATCTGATCCTCGAGTACGTCGAGGGAGAGCCCATCAATCGCTACAGCAGGGCTCGGTCGCTGACCCTCGTTGCCCGCCTGCGCCTGTTCCTGGCCGTGGCCGACGCCGTCGCGCACGCCCACGCCCAGTTGATCGTGCATCGCGACCTGAAGCCCTCCAACGTGCTGGTCACTCCCGAGGGCGTGGTCAAGTTACTCGATTTCGGGGTGGCCGCACTGCAGTCCAGGACCGCCGACGATGTTTCGCCGACGACCGCTTCTGAGAGTCCTGCGCAGGCGTTGACGCCCGGCTACGCATCTCCCGAGCAGCTGCGCGGTGAGCCGGTCGCGGCCGCGGCCGACGTTTACTCACTCGGAGTGCTGCTGCACGTGCTCGTCACCGGCCTGCACCCATTCGGCTCGAGTGCCACCCATACGAAGCTCGCCAGGGCGGCGCTGACGGAGGACCCGGGCCCCGCCTCGGACCGGCTCGCCACTCCGGCTGAGCGACGGCAGGTGCGTGGTGATCTGGACGCGATCATCGCCCGCTCTCTCCGCCGCGACCCCGCGCAGCGTTATGCCACGGCAACGGAGCTCGCCGCCGACCTGCGCCGATTTCTCGGGAAGTTTCCGGTGGAAGCACGCACGCTGACCCGCCGCTACGTCGCCCGCAAGTTTGTCCAGCGACACTGGGGCGCTGTTCTCAGTGTGATATTGGCGCTCCTCGTCATGGTGGGCGCAACCGTGGTCACCTCACTGCAAACGCTGGAGGCACGCCACCAACGCGACCGAGCGCTGGAGGAAGCGAAGCGGGCGAACGCACAGGCCGACCTCACCCAATACATCCTGTCCGACCAGCTCAGCCGTCTCTCCGCCGAGGCGGAAGGCCGGCGACTCGCGCGTGCGCGCCAGTTTGTCGCCGCGCGATTTCGCGACGATCCGCTGCTCGCAGCTCGCCTGCTGCTCGACGTCTCGGGGCGCTATATCGACATAGGCGACTTTCGCAACGCGGCCGATGTGGCTATGGAGGCTGAGACGATTGGCCATCGCTTCGATGATCCGGATATCCTCGGGCAACTCGCGTGCGTTCGTACGGAGGACCTCGCGATTGCGCGCGACTTCACGGCGGCGCGCGCCGCACTCGCAGCCGGCCTCGCCCAAATGCGGCGCCTCGATCCGGTGCCGCCCAACATCGAGGCGGAATGCGCGACGGCCGAGGGATTTGTCCTGCAGGCGGACGGCGACTTCGCTACCCCGATCGAGCACCTGCAGACGGCCGTTGCGGATCTGGACCGGGTGGGCATGCACGGATCGGCTCGTTATCTCGCCGTGTCGAACGATCTGGGGCGAGCGCTTGCCATTGCGGGTCGTTATCACGATGCCTGGGAGGTCCACAGCCGCAATGTCGCGCTCGTCAGCGAACAGGGGCGCGCCGACACCGACGCCTACCTCGTCTATGTGACCAACGCCTGTGCAGCGCTGCGAAATGGCGGCCAACCGCGCCGCGCGGTGACGTTCGCGGATTCGAGCACCGCCAGGGTGCGACACGACGCGGCATACGGCGATATGTCGTCTGGCCTCGAAGGTAACTGGGCCCTTTCGCGCCTCGATATGGGCCAGGCCGAGGAAGCGGACCGCGCCATACTCGATGCGGCGGCCAAAGCCGAGCATGGCGGCATTACCTTTGGGGTCGCGCTGCTGCGCGCTTCGGCGGTGAGATCCGCGCTGGCTCGCGGGGACCTCACGACGGCAGAGACACGCTGGGCAGAGCTTCTCCCGGATGAGAAGCGCCGCCTGGCAGAGAAGGAGAAAGGCATCGAGGTTGTGCGGCTGCTGCTGACGAGCGCGCGCCTCAGTCTGGCGCATCATCGGCCGCAGGAAGCGCTGAGCTCGCTCGCGGATGCCGCGACCTTGATCGCTTCCCGCCACCAACCGATGAATCCCGATGCGCTCGAGCTCGCCACACTCGAAAGTCAAGCGTTGCTGGCGCAGCAACGCTACGCCGAAGCGACACAGCACGCGCAGGCGGCCATCGAGCTCGCGCGAGCCGGCGCGATTGACACCCACTCCTCGGCCTGGATCGGTGAAGCCCTGATTCTGCGCGCCCGTGCCGAGGCCCCGGCAAGCACCGCCGCCGCCGCGCGGACGGCACGGGAGGCGCTGCCTCACCTCGTGAATAATCTCGATCCAGCACACCCTCTCATTGCCGAAGCGCGCGGATTGTCACTGTCACCCACGCTATCGGCCAAGTCGCAATAGCGCGCTTACCGTAATGAATACTTGAAGAATCGCCGGCGCGCATTTGAATGCTGTATTTTCCCGGCAATGAGAATGGACAGAAGCCCGGGTGAGCCAACCCTGCCCTCTGCAGCGGGAGCCCGATTCACGGTGGACCGGGCGACATCCCATCCGCACCCTGGGGCTCATTTCGCACTGCTCGTGGCGACCCTGCTCGCAGCCGCCGGTTCCTGCCCCGCTCAGGATGCGGCAGAGAAAGTGGATCCACGTCTCCCGGAACTGGTCATCGCGGCAAAGAGACAAGCAGCCGATGAGCGAGTCACCCGGCAGGTGGAGCAAACCTTGACGAATGACCCGTGGATCTTCGCCGACCACATAACCATCACGACCCAGAATGGCGTCGTAAGGTTAGAGGGGATCGTGGGAGATACCGGAGAGATGTTCAGGATAATGCGCCTTTGCCGCAAGATTCCTGGCGCAAGACGCGTAGTAAACGCGCTCGAGATAATGAACAACGACCCGGACGGGGGCTAGTCGGGGCGGCTAGAGCTCTCTCGGCTGCCGGGACGCTTCACGGTTTGCACTCGCCCGTTGCTGCTCGATGCGATCGGTCACATCGCGCGCTACGGCAACTGCGCCGCGCGCAGCCATGCCGGCTTGTTTGACCAGTGCGAAGGTCATCTCGACATAGAGCTTGCGACCGCTCTGGTGCTTCGCGCGGGTCAGGGTTGGTCGACCTTGCAGACGCATGAGGCCGGATGTGATTGCTGCCTCGAAGGCACTCCAATGCGCCTTCTGCAGGTGCTCTGGAATGATCAGATTGAGAGACTGACCGACGGCCTCCGCAGAGCTGTAACCGAACAAGGCAGCGGCGGCGTCGTTCCACAGCACGATGGTGCCTGCAGCGTCCGCGTAAATAACGGCATCAGCGATCTGCTCGAGGATCAATCGAGCCGGTAATGAGGAGTCCTCAGGTCGCATGTGCGCGCTCTCACTCAATCGGGAAACTTCAGCGCCCGCTCGATCGCACGGAATCTCGGCTCGTTGCGCAGTGGATCCATGACCCTGTTCCGCGGACTCAATCAGCCGCTCGAGCTGCTCCTGCCGCATGGCGCGAAGCCTTCCCGTTGACGCCTCGTTCAGGATGGCCCAAATGCCTCATCGTGACAATGGCGCCAGGACGCTGCGGAACGTGACTGCCAGGGAGCGCAAACCCCGGGCAGCCGGCTCCGCTCGCTTGAGGTTCCACCGGAGTGGATGCTGCGTAGAAAAGCCTTTGCGCGTGACGACCTGATCGTCACGTCTGGAGAAGCGCGTTTTATCGGACTTGCGCAGGTAAATACGCCGTGCTCAAAGGCAACGTGGTGCGGATCGGCCGCGATGACCAGATGGTGCGCAGCATCGGTCAGCCGTCACTCAACGATTACCAGTTTCCAGATGTCATTGAGCGTTGGCCCGATGGGGGTTCCTCCCATCACGAAAAGTCTATTGTTGAGCACGAACACGCCCGCGGCATGTCGCTCCATCCACGGCGTATCGGGCAGCTCGAACCAGTGCTCTCCGTCGGTCGAGTACCAGACGTCATTCTTGTAAGGCTTGCCGTCATAGCCGTCGCCTGCAATCACCCACATCCGATGATCGAACACCGTGATGTTGTGATACCGGCGCGGGGACCAGGGAGCATCGGGATGCTGGGTCCAATGGATGCCGTCAGGAGTGCTCCACACCTCGTTGTAGGGGGTGCTGAGGATCTGCTGCCTGTGGTCCCCATAGGTTCCCCCACCCATGACCCACATCTCGCCGTTGAATACCACCGAACCGAGGATTATTCCGATTTCGTGCGGCAGAGATCCGACGCGTGTCCAATCGATCCCATCACTACTGGCCCACACGTCTGAATAGTAGACGGGCTTGGCCGGATAGGGATGTGGCGCAGGGACCAGCGCGGCGGGCAATTCCTGGCCGCCGATGACCCAGAGTTGGTTGTTGAAAGCCAGCGCATAGTGAAGTACGCGCGGTGCCCATGGCACGGAGTCAGTGACCTGCGTCCAATGCTCGCCGTCCGCGGTGTTCCAAACGTCGGACTGATAATGGCCCAAATTGTTATCGCCGCCGATCACCCACATCATGTTGTTGAACACCACCCATCCGGCCGTGTGACGGCGTTCCCACGGCGCTACCCCTACGTACGTCCAGTGGACACCGTCACTGCTGTTCCACACTTCATTGGTGGTGCAGCATCCGGGATCTCCAGTCTCGGGAAAACCAGGAACATCATGCTGGTTGGTCCAACCGCCGAGCATCCAGACCTTTCCGTTGAGCACGAGCACGCCAAAAGCGTCTCGACCGGCGAAGTCAACGTGTAGCGCTACATTGGACCAGACGTAATTGTGGGGTGGCTCCGAAGAGGAAGAGCCGGAGCAGGCCGGCAGCACTGCGCTCATGAGTACTAATGCGAAGCGATGGAGCGTCGCGGAGGTTGTCATTACCACAGCGTCGTCCTCCGGAGGAGTTGTCGCTCGGTGCGCCAGTCAGGCAAGGAACCGTCCAACGTCGTCGCGTCGATCGCGATGGCGCCAGGGCTCACGCCCTGCTGACTGGAATCGCGAGTACCGCTGGCTAACACAGCGGTCACCGCGCGCTTGACGTGCCGGCGTTTCTTCCCGGGCAGGTTACCAGATGAGCTACGAGAGCCGCTTGTGACCTTCTTCTCGCAACTACGGCTCGACGCAATTCGTCTTTCCGCCGCCAAGATTCCCAACCGTACCGCGTGTCGCAGAGAATTGAGGCCTACAATCCACATCGATGCCACTAAGATTACCCGTGATATTCGATGCTCCCCTGAACCAGACGAAAGATAAATCGCCGATACTGATGCCGTCCCCACCATTATTGTTGATGGAGAGGCTTCCCAATTCCGCCTCGGACGCGCTCTCAACGCGGATTCCGTGGCCAGCGTTGCCCTGAACTACGATACCGTCGTTGATGCGTAACGTGGAATGGGCGAGAGCTTGAATGCCATCGCTCGCGTTATTGACAAAGGACGAGCCGTTTACCGTGGTTACCGTTAGGTTTCCTCCGTCTATCGCTGTCGCTCCGCCGCCGCAATTCTGGATTTTCAGATCGACCGTGCGAACGACGGATCCCTGTGCCACGACAAGACCGCGGCCGCTACTGTTCTGAATAATGCCTCCGAACAGATCAGCATACGAACGGGAAGCCGTTACGCCGTCCCCGGGAGAACCCTGAAAGATGTTCGATCCGAATGTGCAATGGCTCCCGGAATAGCAGCCGACGCTGCCGTTCAATGTGAAGCCCTCGAGATCTACGATCGAAGAATGGATCGCTCCCACAACGTCGGTCGTTCCACCAGACGCATCCGTGATGGAAGCACCGTTGATTGCGGTAAGCGTAAGTCGTTCGAGGCCATCAATCAGCACATTCTCTCTGCAGGCGCCGGACACCTGGATCGTGTTGGCTCCGGGAATTCTTTGCACGACTTTAATAGCCGCGCCGATGGTGGTCAAGGGTCCCTTCCCGCCGCAATAGACGTTCAGTGTCGCGGCGCTCGCGTTTGCCGAGGCCGCGATCAGCGCCGCCGTTGCCAGTAACCGCGTAGCGTTTCTTGCCAGTGACATCGTGTGTTCTCCGTTCGTTGTAACCGGACGTCGCTGCGACCCGGTGCAGTCATTGGCCCAACAGGCGGGTTAGCGTATGTCGCCGCTGCTCCAGCGTTCTTCCGGGCGCTGGTTCAGGCGGGTTAATAACTAAGAGGGGATATCCGGAGATTCGGGTACCGCAGAACACGGATCCTGGGGATACGGGCAGGGTTGTGAGAGCTCATCGTTGGCGGCTTCGATCATCCGAGTCTGACTATTCCGCTGTTGCCAGGTATGCACGTCCAGATCCATGGCAATTCGTTCAATCTCTGCGAGAACCCCATGGAGCGCATCCACCGCAGCACCCTCTGAGCCGTCCGCCAGCTTGTGGCGGATACATTCGACCATCCCAAGGAGGGCAGAGAGCCTGCGGCCCATCCCCTCCGCGATTTCCCCCGGTATTAGAACCAGTTTGATGTTGCACGTAAGCCTGATGTCGCTCATGACCAGGATCCTTCTATTCAATACAGTCGCCACCTCCGACTGGGCGGCCGTATAAACGAAGAGGCGTTACTGAGCGATTCGGGTACTGCGAGCCGGTCACCGTGGCCGGGGACCTCGGTCAGCGCGTGGAAATCGGCTTCGTACGGCGCTGCGGTGATGCTCGCGTTAGCTTGATTAAACGACCCATGAGCGCCTTCGAGCGTGCGCGTTTCGTCAGGAGCCGGGGCCGCGTCTTGTCCTCCTTGGCGCCCTTCCGATCCTCGTTCGCGACGATCCTGCGAGCCATATCGATGAGTGCCCCGTTCACAAGGCGAGCTACGTCGGCGCCGTCCACGGTGAGCTTTACGAGCTTCACGCGCTCGTCTAGTGGGTTCCCCTGCAGCTCGATCCATCCCCGCTTGCGGAGTTCCTTGACGACCCGCGAGGTGTTCTTGAGGGTCAGCCCGGTGATCGCCGCCAGCTCGCTCACGGTCGGCGGTGAGGACACTGCGGCGAGGCCGTAAAGTGCCATCGGCAGGCTCGGAGGGGCTTCCTGCCTCATCGACCTAGACGCAGTCTTGGCGTACTCGATCATAGCCCGGAAGTTTTCTCGCCCATGCGGCATTGTCTTGTCTCACCGAAAGTCTATCCTTGCAGATCAATAGCTTATCGGAGGCTCTGCCATTTTGGCAAAGTCCAGCGCAGGCGCGCCATGTACTTCGGCCTGCCGCGGCAGTTGCGTCGCTGCGCGTCCTCCAAATCCTCCAGACACGTAGTCCCTCTACATTCGTAGTCTATCCATACACGTAGTCCATCTAGACACGTAGTCCATCTTCTGACTTAATGACATCGAAGGGCGCCGTCGTATAAGAGCGCTCTAAGAGCGAATGGGGGGTTATGCCCGGCTGGGGCCCTGCTTTGGGCCTCAGCCCGGCATTCGGCACTGCATGCCAGCAGTCAAGCAGAGACGTGAAACGGTAGCAGCTACGGCCGTGACGATCACCGTGACTGCAATTCACTGGCTGAGCCGCGAATTCCTGCCCTATGCGCTGCTCAGGGTAATCGACCTGTGGTGGCTCTACGCGCTCCTTGGGGTAATCGACCTGTGGTGGCTCTACGGTTGGTACGTCGGAGTGACAGCGCTCGTTGTCTTCTGCGGTATCGCGTGGATTGCGCTGTACGTGAAGAAGGTCGCAAGCCCGTCCAAGCAAGGCCAGGCACGAGATCACCTCTGACAGCAGTCGCACGCAACGCTGATAGACAGGCTCGTGTCTATGCGCGGGTTTTTGATGAAGAACGTCTGCGTTTTGCAGCCCGTCGTCCGGACGGGGGAGAAGATGGCGCAGCTGTGCCGGGCGTTCGGGATCTCCCGTAAGTCCGGCCACAAGATCTTCATCGCTCCAAGGAATGCGGTCTGTCACCCATGTCTCCGGTATAAACCGTCACCCAAGTCACCGGAATGAACACTGAATGGACCCTGAACCGCTGGCGCGCCCGGAGAGATTCCCGACCTCCTGGTTCGTAGCCAAGGGCACACAGTTTTGGTCAGTACAATGCTGTGACGCAAGTTGTGGAAATCACTGAAAATGCCGTACGGGCGAGTCTGGTCGAATATAGTCGGTTTGCATGGGACACGGACCAAACCGGACTCGGCGTTCGGATGACCGCCGGCGGAATCAAGTCATTTGTGTTGCGTACCGCGTGCTCGGACGCCAGCGGCTGAAGACACGCGGCGAGATGGCGAACCATTCCGGTGCTGCCGCCCGATGAGCGGCGGGCCGGGCCCCGGATGCACCCGCCCGTGACCATCATTTATCCGATCGATTTCCTGGCTGCTGCCTGAAGGATGCGCAATTTGACCTGAGCGATCAGCACTCCCTGGAAACGACAAGGGCAAACCCGCCGAAAGGCGGGGACGCAAAGTCACCGGTCTAAAGAGCCTCGAGGGCTCCACGGCAGCGGGACCGCCGAAACTCCAGTCCGAAACTCGGGCTGCCTCGGCCCCTTGTCGATGCGAGCGATCGGCAAGAGGTATGTGGTTGAGCACGAGTGGAACACTGACCAACGTTAGAGCGCGCCGCGGCTGGATGGCCATCCTGCTGCTCGGCCTCGGGCTGCTGTCTTTGGGGACTGTGCGCCCGGCGCACGCGGCGACCCTCTGCGATGCCAACTACGGCGGCGTCGTGAACGGGGGCGCCCCCAACTTCACTCCGGTGCCTGCGAACCTGCAGATCGACGGCCTCTGCACCATCGAGAACTACCCGCAGTCCCGCCCGCACAACCCGTACTCGGGCAACATCAGCTTGCTGAGTACGACCAACACGCTGCTGATCTTCAACAACGTCGACTTCACCGGCAACCTATCTTGCGACCTGGTGCACGGCAACCTGATCTGGTTCGTCAACGGGTCAATCACCCGCTCGCACATCCTGAAGTGCGCGAACCTCTTCGTGCCGGTCGACAAGATCGACAAACAGAATCCCCCCGGCCCGCCCTTCGTCTCGATCGGGGTGCCCTTTACCTA
>Ga0126381_100009098_pt1 | contig 11147 bp, 11 predicted proteins | sample PanSoiMetPlot_28_FD_96465 | JGI IMG/M metagenome (GOLD analysis project Ga0126381, IMG submission 96465) | Tropical forest soil microbial communities from Panama - MetaG Plot_28 | ecosystem: Environmental > Terrestrial > Soil > Tropical forest > Bulk soil | place: Panama | collected 2016-02-17
GCGCTGCGGCGGCGGCTCACGACGCTGCGGCTGGGTGACCCGCTGGACAAGAACACCGATGTGGGCGCGATCAACTCAGCCGCGCAACTGGCCAAGATCCGCGAGCTGTCCGACGTCGGCGAGGCCGAGGGGGCCGAGCGCTGGTCGCCGCCGTGTGAGCTGCCGGTCCGCGGCTTCTGGTTCCCGCCGACGATCTTCACCGGGGTGTCGCAGGCGCACCGGATCGCGCGGGAGGAGATCTTCGGGCCGGTGCTGTCCGTGCTCACTTTCCGCACCCCGGCCGAGGCCATCGAGAAGGCCAACAACACGCCGTACGGGCTGTCCGCCGGGGTGTGGACCGAGAAGGGCTCGCTGATCTTGTGGATGGCGTCCCGGCTGCGGGCCGGCGTGGTGTGGGCGAACACGTTCAACCGGTTCGATCCGGCCTCGCCGTTCGGCGGATACAAGGAATCGGGTTACGGGCGCGAGGGCGGCCGGCACGGACTGGAGGCGTACCTCGATGTCTGACGCTGCTGCCGGGAGCGCCCGGCTCGCGGTCCGCAAGACCTACAAGCTGTACATCGGCGGCGCGTTTCCCCGGTCGGAGAGCGGGAGGTCCTACGTGGTGACCGACGCCAAAGGCGGCTTCCTGGCCAACGCGGCGCTGGCATCGCGTAAGGACGCACGGGACGCGGTGGCCGCGGCGCGCCGCGCGTTCCCCGGCTGGTCCGGCGCGACCGCCTACAACCGGGGGCAGGTGCTCTACCGGGTCGCCGAGCTGATGGAAGGCCGGCGCGCGCAGTTCGCCGCCGAGGTCCGCGCGGCGGAAGGGCTGTCGGCGGCCCGCGCCGAGGCCACGGTGGACGCGGCGATCGACCGGTGGGTCTGGTACGCCGGCTGGTCGGACAAGATCGCCCAGGTGCACGGGTCGTCGAACCCGGTGGCCGGGCCTTACTTCAACTTCTCGCTGCCTGAGCCGACCGGGGTGGTCGCGGTGCTGGCCCCGCAAGCCTCGTCGCTATTCGGGTTCGTCTCGGTGACCGCGCCGGCCATCGTGAGCGGGAACACCGCGGTGGTGCTGGCCGCCGAGCGGTTCCCGCTACCTGCGGTGACGCTGTCCGAGGTGCTGGCCACCTCCGATGTGCCCGGTGGCGTGGTCAACGTGCTGACCGGACGGCTCGCGGAGATCGCGCCGTGGCTGGCGTCCCACATGGATGTCAACGCCATCGACCTGGCCGGCGCCGGTGACACGGGACTGGCCGATGACCTGGCCGTGGCGGCGACCGCCAACCTGAAGCGCGTGGTGCGCCTCACCGACGGTGACTGGTCGCGACCCCCGTCACTTGACCGCATGCTCGGCTACCTGGAAACCAAGACCGTCTGGCACCCGGCAGGCACCTAATCGCGCCGTTTCCTGGCCTGGCGACGCGCCAGTTCCTTGGCGCGCACGATGTCGGGGTCACGGGGGTCAGGCCGCAGCCCTTCGGTAGGTTCCGGCGGTTCCGCCCGCCGGCTGACTGGCCGCTGCCGTTTGCTGACCTGGATCTGCTTCATCGGAGCCTACGCCGCCGTGGGGCAGGGGGTCACCGGGCACGGCTCCCGCTGCAGTGGCACGGTCGCCCGGTGCGGTGAGATGATCTGGCCGTCGGGCAGCAGAATGCCCGTGTCCTCGAACAACACCAGGCCGTTGCAGAGCAGGCTCCATCCCTGCTCCGGGTGCGACACCACGACGTGGGCCGCCTCGCGATCCGGTGCGCGCGCGCTCGGGCAGGGAGGCTGGTGCTGGCACATGATGCACCTCCATCGTTTCGCCGGTTGCATCAGCAGGCCATCCGGGATTTTGTCCCAGACCCCGTACTACAGAGAGTGCCGCTAAGGCGGGCTGATTCACATCGGGCGAAAGCCGTATTTCCGGGCCAACTGCCGACAGAACGGAGTACGTCTACCGACGTACTACGTAAGTCTTCAGGATGAAGTCCGGACGCGATTGCGCAGGTGAGAGGCGTCTTATCGGCCCGCCCGGCCGACCCGCCCCGGCCCGCCAAGACCTGGCGCGGGTGTGGTCACTGGGGTCCGCATTACAGTCGTCACCACCGGGATTAAAGCGTCTGGTGCGACCAAGCAGGGTCACGGAAGCGCAGCACCCCCCGGCACACCCCAAACCCCAGGAACACCAGACACCCACGGAGCCGAGCCCGCCGAGCCGGCGCCACGATGGTGGATCAAAAGGCTCGGATTTCCGAGCCCTGCGATCCACAATGATTCCGGCCGCGCTCCGCGAGCCGGGCCGATGCCCGGTTTGCCCGCTCCCCGATTAATAAACGGAGTTAACTAATGCCCGCTAAACCGTTCTCCCCTGAACTCACAAGCCGCCGCTGACGCTGCCTCTGAGCCGGGGCCCGATGACCACGGCCGCGGCGAGGACGGCGGACAGCAGCCCCAGGAGGGCACCGAAGTCCCAGTCCGCGGTGATCGTCACGACCACTTGCGCGGCACTCGGCTGGGCCAGGAAGCCGATGAGCACCAGCAGCAGGTTGATGCCCGTCGCCGCCGTCAGCAGCCCGTCGCGGGGCGGCAGCGACTGGGACGGCTGCGCGCGCACACCTGGCCGCAACGCGAGGCGGGCCAGGATCAGCAGCGAGCTGATTAAGGTGATGTACTCGAAGCCGTGCCACAGGCCGTCGGCGGTCTGGCCGGCGTACTCGAACCACGGCAGGAACAGCGAAACGAGCAGGACCAGCGTCGCGCCTCCGGCGACCTTGTCCGCGGTTGACCAGCGGCCCGTGCCCGGGCGGCCCGTGCCCGGGCGGCCCGTGCCCGGGCGGCCCGGGCTGGCCCCCGCGCAGCCCGGGCAGCCCGGGCCGTAGATCACGCCGTTGCCGCCTGATTCGCGGCAACGCTCACAGACCTTCACATTCGTCATGTCCCACCCCAACCCCGGCTTGGGCCCCACCCCTCCGCCCATGCCCACCTGACATACATTCAACGATCCGCCCAGGGCCGGAACAATCCACCGATTCGGGGGTGCCGGACCGGTGGGGCGGGCTGCGTAGCTACGGTGCGGGGGCTGGTGATGGGGGCGGTAGTGCTCGGCCAGGATGTCGTCGCCGAAGTCATCGGCGGGATTGCGCCAGACCGAGCGTTGCCGCTTGTCCAGCGCCTGCGCGCCAGCCGCCAGTTTCATTCCCCCGGGATGAATTGCGAGCTGTTCGCAAGAGCATCCTGGTGGCTGGTGTCGATGTGCGGCAATGGCCCTTTTCGGTGATCCTGGGCCCTATGAACAACGCGCACGAACGTCATGGGAACTGGGCGCGCATCCGGCACGCGATCCGCCCGCATTCTCATGACGCCCACGCCGACACGGCCCTGGAGTCCTCGGCAGAAGGCATGCGAGCGGTACGCACATCGCTCGTGGTACTCGGCCTGACCGCCTGCGTGCAGCTGGCGGTCGTCGCGCTGTCCGGCTCGGTGGCGCTGCTCGGCGACGCGCTGCACAACGCGGCCGACGCGCTGACCGCGGTGCCGCTGGGCGTGGCGTTCGTGCTCGGCCGGCGCGGCCCGACCCGCCGCTACACCTACGGGTACGGACGCGCGGAGGACCTGGCCGGCATCGTCATCGTCGCGGTGATCGCGCTTTCCTGCGCCACCGCAGTGTTCACGGCCGCCCGGCGGCTGGCGCATCCCCATCCGGTTGGGCACCTGGCCGCCGTCGCCGTCGCGGCCGCGGCCGGGTTCGCGGGAAACGAGCTGGTGGCCCGCTACCGCATCAGGACCGGGCGGCGCATCGGGTCGGCCTCCCTGGTCGCGGACGGGCTGCACGCGCGCACCGACGGGTTCACCTCGCTGGCCGTGCTCGCCGGAGCAGGCGGGGTGGCGCTGGGCTGGACCTGGGCGGACCCCGTGGTCGGGCTGCTGATCACGGCCGCGATCCTCGGCGTCGGCTGGCAGGCCGGGCGCCAGGTGCTGCGGCGGCTGATGGACAGCGTGGATCCGGCGCTGACCGACACGGCGGAAAAGACGCTCCGTGCCGTGCCGGGCGTGCTGGGAACCGGGCAGGTGCGGCTGCGCTGGATCGGCCACCGGCTCCGCGCCGAATGCGACATCCAGGTCGATCCCGGGTCAACGGCCGTAGCGGCGCACGGGGTTGCGGTTGAGGCCGAGCACGCGCTCCTGCACGCGATCCCGCGGCTGATGGCGGCCGTGGTGCACGCCGATCCCTATGCCGCGGACGGATCCGATCACCACCGGGTGCTGGCGGGTCACGTCTGAGACCTCAGATACGGGGCAGCACCGCGGCCAGCAGGCTGCCCATCCGGAGGGCGGACGCCTGCCCGGCCTCGACCACCTCGGCGTGGCTCAGCTTCTCGCCGGTCAGGCCGGCCGCGGGGTTGGTGACCAGCGAGATGCCGAGCACTTCCGCGCCCAGGTGGCGGACCGCGATCGCCTCGAGCGCGGTCGACATGCCGACGAGGTCGGCGCCCATCCGGCCCAGCATGGTGATCTCGGCCGGGGTCTCGAAGTGCGGGCCAGGCAGCATGGCGTAGACGCCCTCGGCGAGTTCGGGATCCGCCTCCCTGGCCAGCGCCCGCAGCCGGGCGGAGTACAGGTCGGTCAGGTCCACGAACCGCTGACCGCGCGACGGCGGCGCTCCGGCCAGCGGGGACTTGCCGGTCAGGTTGAGGTGGTCGCTGATCAGCACCGGCTGACCGACGCTCAGGCCCGGGCGGATGCCGCCGGCCGCGTTGGTCAGCACCACCGCGCGGCAGCCGGCCGCCACCGCGGTGCGCACGCCGTGCACGACGGCGGCCGGCGTCAGTCCCTCGTACAAGTGCACCCGGCCGAGGAAGACCAGGACCCGCGACCCTCCCAGGTCGATCGAGCGCGCCGTCGGTGTATGCCCGGCCACCGTCGACGGGGGGAAGCCGCCCAGGTCGGCCAGCGCCACCTCGGCGTCCGCGCTACCCAGCAGGTCGGCGGCCGGCGCCCACCCCGAGCCGAGCACCACGGCGACGTCATGGGCCGGCCGGCCGGTGCGCTCAGCGAGCCGCGCGGCGCTCATCTCGGCGCTGGCGAAAGGATCGTCGGTCACGAACGACCATCATGGCGCATCCGCCACCCGCGGTGCCGGAGGTCACCGCGTCAGGGCGGCGCGGCGGCCGCTGTCGATTGGATTTTTCGTGATTCCGTAGTACCGTAACTCGATGCCCGGGGATCTTGGAACGCGCCTGGCCGAACTCGAGGAACGCGTCGGCCGGCTCGAACAGCGTCAGCAACGCGCGCAGCCGCCGGAGTCCGGCCGGGCCCAGTTCGATGCCCAGTTCGACGAGGACGGCGTCGCGGGCAGCGTGCTGTTCGCCGGTACCGCGACCACGCCAGGGACCGCCGCCACCCCAGGGACCGCGACCACGGTCGACTGGCAAGAGGAACACCCGCTGCCCGCGTTGCTCGCGGGCAGCTGGGCCGAGGCGGCCGGGGCGCTCGCGGCGCTCGGGCACCCGGTCAGGCTCGAGCTCATCCGGCGCCTGCTCGCGGGCGCGCACACCACACACGAGCTGGCCGAGATCCCGGACCTGGGCACCAGCGGCCAGCTCTACCACCATCTGCGGGAACTTCAGGCCGCCGGGCTGGTCATACAGCGGCGGCGCAACGACTACGCTGTGCCAGCGGACCGGGTAATCCCGTGCCTGGTCCTGGTAGCCGCCGCACAGAGCTGCGCACACGTCGGGGAGATTGCCTCATGAGCGTGCCGGAAGACACGGAACAGGCCACCACGCCGGCGACGGAGGCTGTCCAGGCCACCGACCAGACCAGCGACCAGAACATCGCCTGGAACGATCCGCGGCTGCCCTGGAACGGGCGGCCGAGGAAGGTCGACATCCTCTGCTGGGCGGCCATCGTGCTCAGCGGGGTCTACTACTGGGCCCTGCTGCCGCTGCGCGCCTCCCTGGTCGGCACCCATCCGGTGTGGTCCGAGCTGATGAACGGCAGCATGGAGTCGATCGTGTCGGCGGCGGCGTTCGCCCGGGTCGGGCACGGGACGCTGGCCGTGGCGATTCTCGCCGCCATTCCCGGGCTGATGAAGTTCGACTGGCTCTACTGGTGGGCGGGCCGCCTGTGGGGCGAGAGGATCATCGTGCTGCTGTCGGGCAAGAGCGACCGCGGCGTCAGGTACATGGACCGGGTGCGTCAGTCTGGCCGCAAGTTCCTGTGGCCGGCGGTGGTGCTCAGCTACTTCCTGCCGATTCCGACGGCGATCATCTACGTCGTTGCCGGATGGGAAGGGATGAGCCTCATCACGTTCCTCATCCTGGACCTGATCGGGGCGCTGCTGTGGACCTGCATGCTGGCCGGGATGGGATACGCGCTTGGCCACCACGCGGTCGTGGTGGCCAAGACCATCTCGCACTACGGGTTGTGGGTTTCGATCGGGATCGTGGTGCTGGTCGTGTTCTTCCAGGTGCGCTCGCAGCGCCGGATGCTGGTGGCGGCGCGCGTCACGCCAGCCCCGGCGCCCGCTACCGCCGCCGCCACCGAAGAACCCCCGCTTACCTGACGCCGTACAGGTGCTCGAGGGCCAGCTGGTCCAGGCGCTCGTAGCCCATCCCGCGCCCGGCCAGCGCCTCGACGTCCACCGAAGCCGCGGCCGTCCGCACGTCCCGCCAGGTCTCGCCCTCGGCCAGCGTCGGCGAGGACAGCTCGGCCACCCGCGACGCCGCCAGGGCGGCAGCCACCTCGGGGTCGGCGCGGAACGCCCGTACCTTCTCCCGCAGGATCAGGTAGTTCCGTATGCACGCGGCGGCGGAATCCCAGACGCCCTGGTCGTCTTCGGTCCGCGGCGGCTTGTAGTCGAAGTGCACCGGCCCGTCGTACCCGCCGGCCTCCAGCGTGTCCACCACCCAGAACGCACCCCTCGCGTTCCCCGCGCCGAACCGCAGGTCCTGGTCGTACCGAGGGCCGTTCTGGCCGTTGAGGTCGATGTGGAAGAGCTTGCCGTGCCACAGCGCCTGGGCGATGCCGTGCGCGTAGTTGAGCCCGGCCATCTCCTCGTGCCCCACCTCGGGGTTGATGCCGACCATGTCGGAATGAGCCAGCGACCCGATGAAGGCCAGCGCGTGGCCGACCGTCGGGAGCAAGATGTCGCCGCGCGGCTCGTTCGGCTTCGGCTCGATGGCGAAGCGCAGGTCATAGCCTTGTTCACGAACGTATTCACACAGGACGTTCAGTCCCTCTGCGTACCGGTCGAGAGCGGTACCGATGTCCTTGGCCGCGCCGGATTCCGCGCCCTCCCTGCCGCCCCAGAAGATGTACGTGCGCGCGCCGAGCTCGGCGGCCAGGTCCAGGTTGCGCATGACCTTGGCCAGCGCGAACCGGCGCACGTCACGCTCGTTGGCGGTGAACGCGCCATCCTTGAACATGGGATGGCCGAACAGGTTGGTGGTGGCCGTGGTCACCACGAGGCCGGTCTCGGCCAGCGCCTTGCGGAAGGCCGCGATCCGCTCGTCCCGCTCGGCCTCACCGGCCGCGAAGTCGAACACGTCGTTGTCATGAAAATTCACGCCGTAGGCACCAAGCTCGGCGAGCTTGTGCACGGCGCGCTCGGCGGGCATCGGCGGGCGGACCGCCGTACCGAAGACGTCGACCCCCTGCCAGCCAACCGTCCATAGGCCAAACGAAATCCGGTCCTCCGGGCTGGGCACGTACTTAGCGCTCACCAAGGCCTCCCTCGCAGGTCGTCACTGGTTCAGTCACAGCTTTTCACGCCATTCAGCGGTCGCGTCGCGCAGTGCCGCGTACCGGTGCCGCAGGTCGGCGTCGGGCTCCGCGGTGTAGGTCTGCGCGCCCGCCCGCGGCCATTGCGGCAGCTCGTCGGTGTGCGCCCAGGCGGCCTGCCGGGCCGCGCCGAGCGCCACGTACTCCTGCGGGGCGGGCACCGTGACCGGCACGCCGAACACCGCGGGGGCGATCGCGCGGACCGCGGGGGACTGGGCCGCGCCGCCGATCAGGATCACCCGCTCGGCGCTGACCCCGCAGGCGGCGAGGTGCTCGATCGCGTCCGCCAGCGAGCAGAGCACGGCCTCGACCGCGGCGCGAGCCAGGTTCTCCGTGGTCATGTTGCTGCTGGTCATCCCCCGTAGCACGCCGCTGGCGTCCGGCCGGTTCGGGGTGCGCTCGCCGTCCAGGTAGGGGAGCAGGGTGAGCCCGCCGGCCCCGGGCGGGGCGGCGAGCGCGAGCCGGTTGAAGGCGGGCACGTCGATGCCGAGCAGGCCGGCGGTGACGGTGAGCACCCGGGCCGCGTTCACGGTGGCGACCAGCGGCAGGAAGCGCCCGGTGGCGTCGGCGAAGCCGGCTACCAGGCCGGTCGGATCGGCGGCGGGCGCGGCGGTGACCGCGTACGCGGTGCCTGAGGTGCCGATCGAGATCACGATCTCGCCTTCGGACAGGCCCAGCCCGAGCGCGGCGCCCATGTTGTCCCCCGTGCCGGCCGACAGCGTGGCGCCGTTGCCGGTCCGGCCCACGATCTGTGTCGGAGCGGCCAGCCGGGGCAGCTCCACCGGGTGGCCGAGCGCGGCCTGGGCCAGGTCAGGCAGCCAGTCGCCGGACGCGGGAGAGAAGTAGCCAGTGCCCGAGGCGTCGCCGCGGTCGGTGGCCGGCGTTGCTCCCCCGGGCTGGCCCAGGCGCCAGGTGAGCCAGTCGTGCGGGAGCAGGACGCGGGCGGTGCGGGCCGCGGCGTCCGGCTCGTGCTCGGCCATCCAGCGCAGCTTGGTGACGGTGAACGAGGCGCTCGGGACGCTCCCGGTCCGCTTGGCCCACTGCTCGGGCCCGCCGAGTTCGTCGATCAGCGCCAGCGCCTGCGGCGCCGAGCGCAGGTCGTTCCACAGAATCGCCGGCCTGATCACCTGCCCGGCCTCGTCCAGCGCGATCATCCCGTGCTGCTGGGCCGCGACCCCGACGGCTTCCGCCCGGTCCAGCAGGCCGCTGCCCGCCTCGCCCAGCGCCCGCCACCAGTCCGCCGGGTCGCACTCGGTGCCGGGCGGGTGCGGTGCCGCGGCGCTCCCGATCACCGTGCCGTCCTCGGCCCGGCACAACAGCACCTTGGTTGACTGCGTCGATGAGTCAACCCCCGCGACCAGCATCATGGACTCCCTGTCGGCTCAGTGATCATGCCAGGCTCAGTGATCATGCCCGAGCAGTGATCACGTCCAAGGAGTATCACCGTTGCGCCCGGAAGTACGCTACTTCAGCCACAATGCTCCCGATGCCCGAAAATTTACGTGAAAAATCTAGCAACCAGGCATATGCCGAAACCTGCACGCAACAAATGAACGTGCATTTGGTCTTGCACGAGATACGTGATTTCGGGCAATATGGCTTTTGCGCCGATCAGCCGGGATTAGCGCACACCGACCGCTCGGGGTCGCGATGAGCCCAAACCAGATAGCACCGAACCAGATTGGTCTGCCGACTCGCACGAAGGTAGACCCTTCGCTGCGGGAACCGCTCGACCTGTCCGCACGGATGCACTGCGCGCCGGACCGGCCGCGGGTGGTGCGGATGCCTTCTGACTGGTGGGACTCGCCGGCCGTGGCGGCCTGGACTCTCAGCACCGGCGCCCAGTCCGCGCGGGCCGCGCGCCGTTTCACCAGGGATACCCTCCGGGAGTGGGGTCTGACCTCGCTCGCCGACGACGTGGAAGCCATCGTCGGGGAGTTCGTGGCCAACGCGGTCTCGCACGCCACCCGCACCGCCGGGCCGCACGTACAGCAGCTTGGCCTGCGGCTCCTGCGCCGCACCGGCGAGGTGATGTGCGCCGTGCTCGACCCCAGCGACAACGCGCCGGTCCTGCGCAAACCCAGCCGGACCGACGAAGCGGGCCGCGGCCTCCAGATGGTCGACGCGCTGAGCGACGTCTGGGGCTGGAGCCCCGTCACCGGCCGCGGCAAAGCCGTCTGGGCCATCCTGTTCTGCGCCTAAGCTCGCCGTCCCGCCGCCGGTTCCCGCCCGTCCGCCGTCCGGCCGCTATCCCGTCCGCGGTCCTGCCGCTCCGCCGCTATCCCGCCGCCGGTTCCCGCCGGCCGTCCGGCCGCTATCCCGGCCATCGATTATGGCCAAACGTCAATTCGATTCCACGAAATATCGCATTTTAGCGACAAAAAAAGTGTCGAAAACGACGCCTTATCTTCCGTTCGCGCCTCCCAGTTTAGTGTGCGCGAGGTTTCGCGGTTATACGTAAGCGGGGGCGGTGGCCCACCACCCCCGTTCTATCGGGGGCTGTGGCCCACCGCCCCCGCGGCAGTTCCGGGCGGGAACGTCGCGAACCGCCACAAGCCGGGTGCGCCGGGACGCCATCCCGCCTGGCGGCCCGCCGCCGCGCTCGGCTACTGTCCTTTCGGTAAGCGCCCCACGACGCGGAAGGCAAACATCGGCCATGCCCTGGACCTGGCAATACGAGAAGTCGGATGGCACCGTCGTACCTCCCGATGACCTGCAGGAAGCCATTTTCGCCAGTCAGGGCGACGCGGAGAGCTGGCTCGGCGAGAACTGGCGGACGCTGCTGGCCAACGGGATCGACCAGGTCACCCTGCTCGACGACGCCCGGACCGAGTACGGCCCGATGAGCCTGCACCCCGACGAAGGCTGACGTCCAGCCCGCCCCTCGGGGCGGGGCCTCCGGCCCCTAAGGGCGGGCCGGGGGGCTGGCGGTCCTTGCGGGGTCGCGTTCGACCTCGTCGCCGAGGATCTCGTCGATCTGGCTCATCAGGTCCTGGTCCAGCCGGACGCCGGACGCCTTGACGTTCTCCGTGACCTGCTCGGGCCGGGTGGCCCCGATGATGGCCGCCGACACGTTCGGGTTCTGCAGCGTCCAGGCCACGGCGAGCTGGGCCAGCGACAGGCCCGCCTCTTCGGCCAGCGGCCGCAGCCGCTGCACCGCGGCGAGCACCGGGTCCCGTAGCACCCGCTTGATGAACCCCGAGCCGGATGGATCGGTAGCCCGCGAGTGGGCCGGCGGCGCCGCGCCGGGCAGGTACTTCCCGGTCAGCACCCCCTGGGCGATCGGCGAGAACACGATCTGCCCGATGCCTTCCTTCGAGCACAGCGGCACTACCTCGGCCTCGATGACCCGCCACAGCATGTTGTACTGCGGCTGATTCGAGACGATGCGGTCCAGC
>Ga0126381_100009099_pt1 | contig 11146 bp, 7 predicted proteins | sample PanSoiMetPlot_28_FD_96465 | JGI IMG/M metagenome (GOLD analysis project Ga0126381, IMG submission 96465) | Tropical forest soil microbial communities from Panama - MetaG Plot_28 | ecosystem: Environmental > Terrestrial > Soil > Tropical forest > Bulk soil | place: Panama | collected 2016-02-17
CGTGATAACGATCATGATGATTAAGCCCACTGAATAGGTGAGCGTTTTCGGCAGCGTAAGGTGCGTCACAACCATACAAATGGCGGCCAGCAGAACACTTCTGGCCACAAAAACCAATCTCCAGCGCCACTCGGAGAACCTGCGATGCAAAGCTTCACCCTCGATGACGCTGATTGTTACCACCAACGTCGCCAAGGTCAAAGAGTAAGGAAGAGCCTCGGGCCGGGTAAGATACGCAAGCCCAAGAAAAACCCCCGCCAGCAGTGCGTTTGTGACCCGCTTGGTCTTTTGCCATGCCAGGCCTTGGTAGAGCCCGCCAATCATGAGAGTGATGTACAGGCACTCGGAGTAGGTTGATGCGGACAGGGCAATTAAGAGCGGATAAAACGCCACCACCAGAGCGCTAAGGATCGCGACCCGCCGTCCGTAGAGCGCCTCTGCGATAAGAAATATCGCCATGACAAGCAGCGTTCCCGCGAGCAAATTAATGACCCGCGCCGCTAGCTCCAGGTTGCCAGTCACAAACGAGACGCCCGCGATGAGCACGGGATACAAAGGTGGAAACAGGAGTTCAGAACCCGACATGGTTCCGATGTAACCGTGGCCGTTACGAATGTTGTAGGCGATGCGTGCGTATTCCGCGCCTTCGTTTTCAATTACTTTCGGCTCGGCGATTAACCGGGCAATGCGTAGGATTAGGGCAATCAGCATCACCCAGAACAGAATCCGGTGATGAGCCGCGCGGAGATCGCGACCAGGAGCAGGTGTGGGCAACTCGGTGGCTCCTGGGCCATTTCGCTGCGGCATCTTTCGCCAAGTCCATATACCGTGACCAGTACTACTCTTAAAAGTCATTTGCCAAACTAGCGGGACCGCCGTTCGAGCTCCGCACTCCTCGCGTGTCCCTTTAATGAACTGGGACCACGCTGATTTTCCCGAAGCTGACATCCACTTGATGCGCTCCGAGCACTACCGATCCTTGGGATTTTTGTCCATCGGCCTCTAAATCCCACTTTCCCGGTTCCGACTCGGCTGCCGGCCAGACTTTCAGGCTATAGTGGCTGCCACCGGCGGCGTTCGCCTCGTTCCGGAACTTGAAAATATATTTGACACCCGGCGCCATCAGGCGCCCGCTGGTTTCGGCAGCCAAAGCCGTCTCGGGTGCGGCTGCGGTGTTCGCGTAGATATTAAATTGCGCGTGGGGGGCTAGATTGCTTCCCAGGGTTGATATCCAGCCCAGTCCTGGAAAGGGATGTCCGCTACGCGGCTGGTCGGGCTTGATGATTCCATTGTCGCTCGCAGTATGTCCCTGCCAGCCCACGACGATTCCTACGCCATAATCATGACAATCAAAGGCGTGGGCAGTTACTTCCCCGCTAACTTCGTAATCCGTCCAGGATTTCATATCGCCGAAGGTAATCAGCCGATCGTACCCGGTGCGCATGCTTCGGATCGTCCCATCCGGCTGAATCCTCCATTTTCCATCAATGACCTGAGCCACACTCTGAATATCAGGAACCTTCGACCAATCGATCGTGTAAGGAAGCGGCCAGGTCTTATCGCTGGCATAGTTGATGGTTACAGTGCGTTGTGTCTGGCGACCTTGGGTGTCAGTAGCAGTAAGTTTCACAATATTCTTGCCGGCCACCAGTCGAGTATGGTCAATTTCCACATTGAAATCACCCGTATCGACCAAACGAGGATAGGTGGGTCCGAGAGCTAGATTTTCCGGGCGGCCACCGTTCAGAGAGTAGGTTAACCGGCTCACCCCAACCGGGTCGGAGACCGTGCCGAGTACATTGATCCACTGCTGTGGCACCCCGTGTTGGCCAAAGTCCTCGCGGTCTCCGTACCAAACGTCAATGAGGGGGGAGATTGGCGCTCGGGGTTCACCCCCATCGGTCGGTTGAATGGGGCTGACGCGATTGAAAAAATAGTCTACGAGGGCAGTAAAGGAAGGAGCCGGAATGTTCCGCTCTTTCTCTCCCGCGTTGCCTGCAAATGGGCCAATTCTCTCCACCTTGAGGTGGTAACGAAATGGGGCAGTCTCGGTAAAGTTCGATCCGTCGACCGACCAACTCTGGGTCCACAGGTCGCCCACCCGTTTCACTCGCATCCACAGGGGAGCCGTGCCAAAGATGCCAATATTATGGCGCGGAATGAAAATCTTGTTTTTCAAACTGGCGGCAAACAAGCGCGGCGTTCTACCGTCGGAATAGATATCAAAGCGCAGAAGGTTCCGTTCGTCCTGCTCGACGATGATGCCTTGCTCCTGATATTGCTGGGTGACGGCGGAATTGAACTTCACTTCAACCTCAAAATCACCGTTCCCAATCTCTTCGAGAATGCGAACCGAGCGGTTTCCCTCCTCCGAAATATCATGGTCGGTCCATCCCGGTACGATTAAGCGCGCATCGGTGCCATCAGTTTCAACAAAACCACAGCACGGAGCCACAAACGACCAGCGCGCATCAAGGCTTGCATAGTGGAAATCGTCCGAGATGGGAGCAATGGCAGAAGTCGCAAGGTTCTGGGGCCGCTCGGCCTCATCGTCGGACGTGGGGTTGTGCGCCCTTCGGAGATGGTGAAAAACAACTCTCGCTGCGAGAGCCAGAACCAGGATGATCGCGAAACCCAGGATGAGCTTGATGGGCTTCTTAAGATCAGACTCCAAATCTTGCGCAGTGGTGGGCACCGCCTCCCCTTCCCCTACATGACTCGAAGCGCCAACGCGGGCGCGAAATTCAGACTCCCATTCTTAGCTCGAACCGCTTGTCCCATATCTCCCGAGTCAATTGCCTGCGATTTGCCAGGCAACCCTACGGCTGAAGGAATAATTCACGCCGAAGCCACAGAGAATGGCGAGCATCTGCACAAACAAGAGTGTAACCAGCGACAAAGGAACGCCACGATGCACGAGCGCTGCCGTAACCGCCGTGTAGGTCAATATGGTTACGCTGAGACCCGCGAGCGAAGCGGCCAGAAAAAGTGCGTAGCCGCGCAGAAGCCTGCGACCGTCGTGATTGTAGTCCCGGAACGTCCAGGCATTGTTCAGGAGATAATTGTTAATGGTGGCAATGAACGTAGCTAGCGAGGACGCCCTCCAATTCGTCCAGCCAATAATGCCCATGATGAGACTCATACTGGCTAGGTTCACCACCGTTCCGATGGCCCCTACCAGCCCAAATTTCACAAATCTCGGCATGCGAGCAGCTTTCGATAAGCGAAGTAGCTGGACCAGGTAAGCCAACATCACTCGTTGCGAAAGCTTCGAACTGCCGGCCGTGCGAGGACGAAACGTGTAGGGAACCTCAACCACTGCCTTGCTCTCCAGGTTGGCCATGATCTCCAGCAATACTTTGAAACCTTGCGCCTGTAAGCGATCCTTAATGAGGAGAAAATCGGCGCGCCGCATCATAAAAAATCCAGACATAGGATCCTGGAGGTTCACACCCACCAACCACTGCGCCAGTTTGGTGGCGATGCGCGACTCAAATTTACGACCTTCGCTCCAGCTTCCGGTAGCACCCGATGCTACATAACGGCTGGCGACCACCACTGCAGCCCCATGCCGCAAACCCTGCAGCATGGTGAGGAGGACTTCCGGGTCGTGCTGAAGATCGCCATCCATGCAGGCGATGAACTTCCCGCTTGCATGATGGAAGCCCTCAATCACGGAGGCGGCTAGACCCCGTCCTTCGGTCCTGCGAATTATGCGCAGTCGGGGATGGGACGGAGCCATCTCAACTGCTACCCGCCAGGTCTGGTCGGGCGAGTCATCATCGACAATGAAAATTTCGTAGTCCAGAGTCCCTAAGACAGTGGTGAGGGCTCCCACCAAAGGCTTCACGTTAGCAGCCTCGTTATAGGTCGGAACAATGATGCTCAACTCTGACATACAGACAAGAGGTTACGACCGATTTCGATTGAACGCCAGTTCAGGTTGCTCCTCAGTTAGGGTGACTGCGGGATCTCAGTTTTCCTCACAGCGCCAGCGAAAGCTAACTAACAACGTTCTTTCGAAAGCGTTAGGAATTTAGCGTGCGCCGGCGCGGGTTGGTACAAACGATTACAAAGATTTTACAAATACTTACAAACAGCTAAGGAAGCGAAATTACACGAATTTTTCCAAAACTTGCATCCACCCGGTAGGCGGCCAGAACTACCGAGCCTTCGTTTTTTTCTCCGTCCGCTTGTAAGTCCCAATTATCCGGCTCGGGGCCGCTTGCCGGCCAGACCTTCAGACTGTAGTGGCTGCCGCTCCTAGAATTCTGCTGGGTGCGAAAGCGGAACATGTACTTGACGCCCGGCAACATCTTGCGCCCGCTCTTGTCGAGCGCCAAGCCAGCTTCCGGGGTACTGGCCGTATTAGCATAGATATTGAATTGCGCCTGGGGGGTTAGGTTATATCCTAGCGTTGCGAACCAGCCCAATCCAGGGAAGGGATGACCCGTGCGCGGCTGGTCTAGTTTTACCACCCCGTTATCATCCGCGGTGTGGCCCTTCCAGCCCACAACAATGCCCACCCCAACATCGTGGCAATCAAAGGCATTGGCCGTCACCTCCGACGTGACTTCGTAGTTCGTCCAAGTATTCATGTCGCCAAAAGTGATGAGCCGATCGTAGCCGACCTGCATTGTCCTTACCGTGCCGTCGGGCTGAATTTTCCACCTGCCGTCGATGACCTGAGCAACGCTTTGGATATCATGCACCGTAGACCAATCGATGGAGTAAGGCAGCGGCCAAGTCTGTTGGGGGGTGTAGTTTACGGTAACAGTTCTCTCCGAGACTCGCCCTAATATATCGAGAGCGGTAAATTTCACGGAATTTTCTCCCGGCCGCAACCACTTGTGGTCAATCTCCGCATTGAAGTCACCGCTGTCCACCGAGCGCGCATAGGTGGGGCCCAAAGCCAGGTATTGTTTTTCGCCGCCGTTTAGAGAATAGGTAACCGAACTCAGGCTCACCGGATCAGTTACCGTACCCAATATGTTGACCCATTGTTGGGGCATGCCATGTTGCCCAAAATTTTGTGTATCGCCGTACCAGACATCAATTAGCGGCGCGGCCGCTGGTCGAGGCTCTCCGTGATCGGTGGATAAGATCGGACTTTCACGATTGAAAAAATAATCCACCATGGCAGTGAAGGAGGGAGACAAGAGGTTGAGTTCCTTAGCACCGCCGTTGGCGGCGTAAGGGCCAACTTTGTGGACCGCCAGCTTAAATGCGAAGGGCGCAGCCGAGGTGAAATTTTCTCCATCCACGGACCAACTATGGGTCCAGTTGTTGCCTTCACGCTTCACCCGCATCCATACCGGTGCGGCGGCAAAGACGGGGATATTGTGTTGCTCGGTTGGGGCTCCTTTGGCAAACGTGGCCGCGAATAATCGCGGCGACCTCCCATCGGAAAAGATGTCAAAGCGCACAAACCTATTTTTATCCTGTTCGACGATAATGCCTTCATCCTGATATTGCTGTGTTACCGCCGAGTCGAATTTAACCTCCACCTCAAAATTCACATTGCCGACCGACTGCATGATGCGAATGGATTGATTTCCATCGGACCAAACCGTGTGGTCGGTCCAGGGCGGTACGATCAAACGCGCGTCCGTCCCGTCGGTTTCAACAAAACCACAGCAGGGAGCAATAAACGACCAGCGCGGATTGAGGCCGGCACCAGAGAAATCATCGGACACCGGAGGGCCGAGCGTCGCATCGACCGCGCTGACGGCAGAATCCACGGTTTCCTCGGGAACGTGATGCAGCAGGGAACGATGGTGATACAGCACCTTACAAGCGATGCCTAGAAGCAGGAGTGCAACCAGACTGAAGACAATGTTCAGTAAGTGCTGCGCGTCTTCCCGCTGAGTTCTCGCGCGCAAACCCTTCCCCCCTCAACGATTTCATGACGGCCATCTGCGCCTGTCGCTGACTCATAGTCGGTTTGCAGCATGACCCCACAACAAATATTAGTCGAACCACTGCCTCTGCCAAGTGCACAGAAGTGCCCATGCGGGGGTGGAATCGAGGGCACTTTCGACTCCTTAGCTAGCCGCTGGATTGAACACCAGTTCACCCTCGGCCGGCGAACCGGAATCGTATTGTCGGACCACATCTTCGGGCATGGGAGCGAAATCGCGGGCGCGGACAAAATCGCGTAAGGACGTTCCCGTCGGCGCCGAATCAACATTGGGAGCTCCGGATGCGGACCTGAGATCCTTCATATTCACCGTGCGGAAATCCAAGCTATAACGCGTCCTCCCGGACGTATTCGGAACCGTGGAATGCATCTGGGCGGCGGAGAATAAAATAATCCCCCCCGGGGGGCAAACCACGCGAATCTGGGGCTCAAGCTCAATTTCCTGCTTTGGTTTGGGCTGTTTCCGAGTGTCGGCCTTTACGTGCTGGGCGGCCTGTTTGCGACCCGTGGCGTTCCACTCATAGTAGTTGAACTCGGCAGATCCGTTCTCAACCGCCTCGCTCCAATAGCGAGGATGAAAAGCCATCGAGCTTTCCGAGTCAAAGTCGTAGATCGGTACCCACCAGTTCAATTGCGCCATGGGCGCTGAATACCAAGTATCACGATGCGGGTGATGGGCGTATCCCACGCCGGCTGTCAAATAGGCGTCGCTAGTAACCATGCGCAGCCGGGGGACGTCCAGATAGGTGCTCTCCAGCTCGCATCCCACACTCTCCACCAGCGCGCGCAATCGGGTCATGGTCTCAGGGTGGTGAATGAAGGCCGGCTTCAACGGCGCCACGATCGACACATACCGCTCGACCGGCATCTGGAACTGAGCGGTCAGCGGCTCCAGCGAACCAAACGCTTGGGTGATCATGTCACGGGCAAATTCGATGAGGGCGAGAGAAGCCGGGCGCGGTGAAAAAACAAAGATCTGGCCTTGATAAAGGCGTTGCCGTCGAATATCGTCGTCCACCGCGCAATCATAGAAAACAGTGTTCATACTTGCTCCTTTGGGGCTCGGCGGCCCCCGCAACTCATCTCCGAGCAGGACCGCCTTAAGTCATACCACCTGAAACGCCGGGCGCAGGCCGAGCTCTCCGACCGTGCGCTTGATTTCGGCCTCGTAATTGCGATTGCTGATCACTACCAGGTGGGGGAGATACTCCCGCAAAAATTGCGGGGACACAACCTTTTGCCCCGTACCCGGCACAAACATTCCCTGCTTATGGGGATTAATATCGACGATGTACTGGATGTTAGAAACCTGGCGAAGCGCATTCAGAAAGGTAGCTCCCTTGGCACCTGCGCCCCACAGCACGACTCGCTGGCCACTCTTTGCCAAAGCCAGTAACTCGCCGCGCCAATACCGAGTTCGCTCCCGATAGTCATCCGCAAAACGCTCGATGGTGCGCTTGAATTCGGCCACTTCCTCCCGGGCCACTGTAGATATCTCCCGCTGCCCCGCGTCCGTTGCCGGTTTGCCCTCCAAACAAAGGTATTGCCCCTCGAATGTCTGGTAAGTCGAAATCACCGCAAAGCCGGAAGCTCGGAATAAGCGCTCGAGAGCCCCCGGGCTGTAATAAAAACAGTGCTCGTAAATGATGTCCCAAATGCCCAAGTCACGAAAGACCGCGAATGCATTAGGAACTTCAAAAAATACTCCGCACCTAGTCCGAGTGCTAAGCGCGCGGCGAATGTCCATGAGGAAAGAACGCGGGCTGAAAATGTGCTCGAGAACATGCCGGCAGCACAGAAAATCTGCCGGGTAACTGGTGTAGCGATCGGAATAATAGTCAGCAATCACCCGAAACCCACCGCCGGCGCCGGTGTCCACTCTTCCCGGCTCATACGTGGGATCAAAACCTAGGCCGCGATTGCCGCCCCGCGAGCACAACAGTTCCAAAAATTCACCCTTGCCGCAGCCAACCTCAATGATGTCCTTGTTACGCAACTGGTACCGTTCGATCAAACCATCGGCCAGTGCTTCCGCGTAACGCTGGAAGGAGGGAGAAAAGTGCAGCGCGTTGTCATAGCGGTTGTCATACTCGAGGGCCCGGGAATCGAAGGCCTGATTGAAAATAGCCCCGCAATCCGGGCAAAAGGCAAGCCGTATATCTCCTCTAGGGCAGCTTCGCGCTTCCTCGTCGGTGGGCCACAAGCTGATACAGTTCACCGGCAAAGACGGTAAATCGAAAAACACCTGAGCTCGCGCTCCCTGGCACGCCGGACAGGCCCTAGTTGGCAAGTTTTCCGGCACGGCTTCAATGATTGGCAATACGTGTTGCATGCTGGCTGGCTTGGTTGTGGTCCCTCTACACGGCGATCAACTGCGGGCTGAGCCCCATGTCCTCAAGTTCTTGCCGAATTTCCTCACGATAAATGGGGTTCATGATGATCACCACATCCGGTCGGTACTCGATAAGGGCCCGAGGGGCCGAAATTCTCTTTCCGCTTCCTGCTAAATACTTTCCGTGACGATGGGGATTGATGTCGACAATCATTTCGAGCTCATCCCCGATTCCCAGAGTGCTCAGGAAAGCCACGCATTTCGATCCCGAGCCCCAAATGGCAGCGCGCTGGTGCTTTTGGCGGATGCTGTCGATGCGATTTTGCCACTCCCCTAAACGCGCGGAATAGTTGGCAGCGAAGAACTCCACCTCACGCGATAGCTCCTCGAAATCATCTTCTTCCCGCAATCGCGGCTTCGTCTTTCCCTTGGCCGGCACGGCATCGAGTAACAAGTATTGGTCATCGAAAGCTTTGGCCAGGCGGATTACGTCGAACCCGGTGGCGCGGAACAGACGAGCTAGCGAACCCAAGCTAAAGTACGAGCAGTGCTCGTAATAAATATCCCAAAAGGCAATTTCCCGCAGCACCCGCCCGATATCGGGAACCTCGAAGAAAATCACGGAATCCTGGCGATCCCCCACCGAGGTACGCACTGTCGCGACAAATCGATGGGTATCAGGAATATGCTCCAAGGTGTGGCGACAGCAGATTAGATCGCCTTGCAAATGCGAATAGCGTTCACCATAGAAGTCTTCGATGAAACGCACGCCCTCGGCTTGAACCCGCTGGGGAATGTAACTGGGGTCCACTCCCACACCGCGATTTTGCCCCAGCTTCGAGATCAGAACCAGAAAATCTCCCTTGCCACAACCGATCTCGATGATCTGCTTTTGGCGCAGCTGATAACGTTCAATCAGGTCCTCGGCCAACTTCTCGGCGAACACATTGAAGCGCGGGGAAAACGATTGTTGCTCCTCGTAAGCGGAGCTATAGCGAAGCATGGAAGCGTCAAACAGCACATTCTGAATGAAACCACAGACGCGGCAAAATCCGAGCGCAATGTCCCGCTTAGGAAAGTCGAGAGCTTGCTCGCGGTCGTGTAAGAGCAGGCAACTGTGCACGGGGACGTTTTTCATTTCATAGAACACCGCCATGGGACCGGCACCACAACTCTGACACTCATACTGCGAAGGCATGCTCCATGCCTGCGCATCCAGATCGCCGGTCATGGTCTCGGTGGGGCGAATTACGTTCTCATTTATGGTCATACAATTCTGGGCTCGGGAACCGGCAAAATAAATTTGCCTCCCCGGTGGCGATACTCGCTTTGCTGGGCCAAGATCTCGTCGGCAAAATTCCAACTCAAGAGCAACACATAGTCCGGCTGCTCCTCGAGCAACTTGCTAGGGGGAAAGATGGGCAGTGCCTTGCCGGGCATGAAAAGACCGTGTTTATGAGTGTTGCGATCGACCACGTAGTCCAAGGTCTCACTCCCCACCCCCACATAATTGAGCAGGGTGCAGCCCTTGGCTGCCGCTCCATAGGCGGCAATGCTCATTCCTTGTTTCTTCAGATCAGCTACAAGCTCGCGTAGCGAGGCGCGAACGTTCTCCACTCGCTTGGCGAAATCGCGGTAGTACTGCAAGCTGACCACGCCGGCGTCGTGCTCCGCGGCTAGAAAACTGCGAACCGACGGCTCGACGGCTTCCCGCGGCTCGACGTAGTAACGCAGCGATCCTCCGTGAATGGCGAGATGCTCCACCCGATTCAGATAAAGCGAGTGTCGGCGAAATAAGCGATCCACCGCGGAAACCGAAAAGTAGCAAAGATGCTGGTGGTAAATAGTGTCAAATTCGCAGTGATCGATTAAATCCCGCACGTACGGAGCCTCGATCACCGCCACACCTTGATCGCTCAACAAAATGCTAATGCCCTCGACAAAACCGTTTAGGTCGGGAACGTGGGCGAGCACGTTATTGGCGATGATGACATCGGCGCGCTTGCTTTGCGCGAGTAATTCGCGTGCCAGATTTTCCCCAAAAAAGGTACATCGGGTAGGAACCCCAACCTTCTCGGCGGCGCGCGCCGGGCCTTCCGCTGGGTCGATCCCCAGCACGGGAATGCCGCGCTCGAGGAAATTACGCAATAAGTAACCGTCGTTACTCGCCAGTTCAATCACCAGACTCGAGGCATTCAGCCGGCGCGACTGGATCAGTCGCAACACATTCTCCCGGGAGTGGCGGAGCAGAGCTTCAGAAAAAGAAGAAAAATAGGGGTAGTCCCGACAAAACTGGTCTTCCGGAGGAACGGTGTGCAAAATCTGCATCAGCCCGCAACCCAAACACAGCGAAACATCCAATGGATATGTGCGCTCTGTTTGGGCCAGTTGTTCCCGTGTGCGCAGGGCGTCGGCCACAGGAGTACAACCCAGCGAAAGCACGGGAGCAAGATGATCGCCCCCGCAACTGCGGCAGTGGGTTCCGTTAAGCATGAGCGATCTCGCCTTCGGCCATCGGCTTCTGCTTAACCGGCGACCACCGCAAGGAAGCATCCAGAATCCCCACTTCGCGCAGCTTTTTCACGTGGCGGATGCGCATCAATCTCGGCCCTTCCAGGTCCTCGAGCGTGAGGCCCATTTCGCGGTAGGCACGATATAGCTGCTCGGCCCCCCCGCGGGCGGTCCATTGCGGACAAAAGGCCGGCAAAACTCGACGAATCTTGGAGCAGTCTACGCGGTAACAACGCTTGTCGGGGCCAGCCCCTTCGGCAAACTGCACGCGGCATCCCGGAACCGTCTCCTTCACGATCTCGGCTAATTCGCGAATGCGGTAGTTTTCTTCCGTCACGCCCACGTTGAAAGCTTCTAGGTGGACCAGCTCCCGCGGCGCTTCC
>Ga0126381_100009100_pt1 | contig 11146 bp, 19 predicted proteins | sample PanSoiMetPlot_28_FD_96465 | JGI IMG/M metagenome (GOLD analysis project Ga0126381, IMG submission 96465) | Tropical forest soil microbial communities from Panama - MetaG Plot_28 | ecosystem: Environmental > Terrestrial > Soil > Tropical forest > Bulk soil | place: Panama | collected 2016-02-17
GGATGGTCCTGGGCGATATGCGCTTTGAGGAACTGCCGATTGGCATAATCCTGCCCACACGTGGAGCACCGACAGATCGCGACCATTGCGTAAGGTACGAACATCATCCCTGTCGCATCCAGCGCGCTGTATTGTTCGCTCGGATCTCCTTCATCCCATTCCGCGACGGCCGCCTCGGGTAGCCACCCGCCAATATTTGCCACGTTAACCTCCATCCAGCGCCCTTTTCGGCCCTATTCGATATTCTACGCCACCATTTTCGGAATGGCTATAGCCAATGGGCGCTTTCTTTCACATGTGTTTCTCCGCCAATAAACCGGTCGGCCTTTTGTATTCCGCCTAAAGGCCATTTGTGGATCACGCCATACTCCGCGCCGGTCGTGACGGTGAACTTGCCTCCTCGGCCCGTTATGACCAAGACCGCGCCGCAACCGAACTCCCAGATCACGAGCTGGATCACCGCGCCAGACGTAGACTCCCATGCAGCCGAAATCCTTGTGAGCTGTCCTGCTATCTCCACGGGGAGTAGGTCTGCGGGCTTCAGCTCGACAAAGATCACCTCGCCGCCAATCTCGATCCTGAAGTCAGGTCTCCACCCTGGCCACGGAACGCGCGGCTCATAGGCCCATGGGATGTCCGCGATGTCGAGCGCGCGGGCGAATGACTCCTCAAGCATCGAGCGGAAGGAAATGTCTTTGTACCGCGCCGGAGTCGGTATGCGCTCATGGGCCTCGCCGTGCCGGAGCTGCTGTTCCTGGCGTCCCTTCCCGGCCATCACCGGTGCAGCCTCTGCTGTCGCATGTGGATATGCCCTTCATGATCTGCGTATATGATGCCTTCTCTTGCTAGGGAGTCGAAAGCAGTACATACTTCACCGTAGACCTTTACTCCTGCTGGCATTTTGCCATTATCGTATGTCCCGTCATCGCCCCAGTCATGACGGATATCGTCACTCACGAGCGAGATGCACTCATTGCTATGCGAAGTTACCTGCCTGCCCCTGCCGCCGCTACTGCACACAGGACTCCCGAAGTGCTCCTGGAGCATATCCCGCGCCTCCTCTCGTATTGCCTCTGCTATTTCCCTAGCATTCATCATGAATGCCTCGACAAGCTCCTCGCGCTTCTGCTCCCGTATCTCCTTTGGCGTTGGAGTGTGTACACACTCACACTCTGGCCTTTCCCCGGGCATGTCGCTCCGCGCGATAGCCTGAAGGACTACATCGCCCCATACCTTCTCGTCATACCCGCTAATGGTCCTGAGTTCCCTGAGAACGCTAGACATGCCGTCATGGCCCCGGACACATTCGGCAAGGAGGACATCGATAGCCCTTCCCGCCCATGCCGCAACCCATTGCGGAGTCCTAAGCTCCGCGACGCGATCACTGAACATGCGGGTAAAGTATGTGCGAGTTGCCTCCGTCTGGTCACACATTGTGTGCCTGCCGTTTTCCCTGATCCAGTCAAGCGCCCGGTCCCAGTCACTCTCCCGGTAGGCGTCTGGCGATAGCGACGGCGACACCCCAGCGCGCGTTTCGCTTGCGAGCGTGACGCGCCCTGGAATCCGCGCGCGGCATGCCATACATGTAACGTCGGCGGCCACGTCCGTAGTATGCCGCGCCCGGCCTGGCCCTCCTCCGCACGCAGCCCCGCGCCCGGTTCTGTAATGGACCTTGTACTCGTACATCACTATCCTTCCCGGCCATACGGCCTTGTCTTGTCAACTCCGCGCCGGACGTCGTACCGGGTACGGTGTCTCGGATCTTCTGTTCATGTCGGCACTCCGCCTACGTCGTACGTCGTACCGCCCCTATAAGGCGGGTACGACGTCCGGACAAGGTAGGCGACCCCGTACCGGTACGACGTAGTACGACGTAGGTACGACGAGTACGGCGTCCTCCATTTTCATGCCTTTCTCCGGGATTTCTCTGCGTCCGATAGTGCGTGGAGAACTGACTTCCCATCCTCACCTCTCTTGGTAATTATCCTTCCGCTCTTGATAGCCGCTGAGATGGCATTGCGATCATTGTTGCCCCCGCCAACAGCCTCCCTAAGAGCGCTGCTGTTAAGCTCCCAGTCTTTATACTGGGCGAGAATATCCAGGACATTGTCTATGTGGCGCGCGGACTTGTCGGCCTTCCGCCCCTGTGCGTCTTCCAGGGCATAGAGGCGACCGGTTCCGTACTCATAATCCAGGGTTAGCTCTGGCACATCGACGCCACGCCCGAACGCCGATAGGTACCGTAGCGAGTCGCCTGCGGGTGGCGCGGTACCGAGGTCACCGCCGTGCCGGTAGGAGAGAGTGGCGTCAGGATTGCCCATCATTGATGAGGCCCCCCGCGTGCGCGGTACCGCGTCGGACTGTCCTGGCGCGGGATGTCCGGAGTGGTGGATAAGCAGCGTCGCCTTCACGTCCGCCATCCTGACTATTTCCTCCAGGCGTCGGAACCACCGGTTGAACTCGGATGAGCTGTTCTCATCATCAAGCATCCGGCCTATAGGATCAGGTATCCACACCTCAACCGAGCGCTCCCGTAGCCATTCGATGGCCCACTCACAGGTCGCATCGTGGAACAGGTCAATCCGGTTCCCCCGGAGGTGCGCGGTAAATACGCGCCCGGCAGTTCTCTCACTCATGAGCCGGTCCTGCCACTCGAACATTTGCGGCTGGTCTACCTCAAGATTCCAGTACCCGACATTCCCTGAGAGCGAGCGCACGGAGAAGTAATCAAGAAAGTCGCGCGGCGTGACACCATCCCGTGCGTTGTATCCCAGGCACGCGGCGAGGTTGATCCCGAGAGTCGTCTTGCCAGCCTTCCACTGGGCGGCCAGTATGGAGATCCCCTCCGGCAGCAGCCCATCCACTACATGGCTGACTGGCGCGGGTGGGGCCTTCTTTTCTGCCGCGAGCGATACCCCGCCATCGGGCGGCTTCCAGTCCTCGTTGGCGATGATCCGGTTAGCGTCGCGGTCAGCCCGCTTGTGCGCGGACTTAGCTGTCACAAGGCTATCGTGATCAAGGCCCTTTGTTCCTGCGTACCACTCGTTATACAGGGCGATGGCCTTATCCGCGAGCGGCCCTAGGACTTCATCCGGCTCGCCCTGCTCACGAGCATGGTCGAATTCCCTTTTTGCGCGAGCCGTCTTCCATAGCAGGATCTTTACCTTGTCCCATATCTCAGGCTCTTTTTCCGGGACGTCATCTTCTGGGGGGTCATCCGGGCGGCTGCCATTATCGCTAGTCCTGGCGCGGTCCTCGGCGGGCCGGTTCCCCCGACGGGGCTTCCGGCCACTATCGGCGGTCACGACGCGCCTCCGTTCCCTGTGGCCGTCGCGGCCCACCCAGCGGGAGTGAGCCAGATTGATTCGTCCGCCTCCGTCGTGGCGGTCCCGTCCCACAGCGCCCCGCGAATAGCCGACACCGCCCGGATTGCCGCGCAGAGCTGGTCGTCACAGCACGGCGGCTCGGAGAACACCGCGACAGCCTCTTTGACAAGCTCGTCGTACGCAGGCCCGTCCGCCGTCCGCAGCCGCGCCATGACCCATGCCCGGCGAGCCTCGGCCTTCCGTTTGAGATGGGCGCGGTGCTCCGAATTCCAGAGGAACAGTTCCCGTCGCTTCTGGAATTTTGGCGATAGCGGCGAGCCATCGGCCATTGTCCCTGTGCTGACCCTTCGCCTACGCCTGCGCCTTTCCATCACGCGGCGGCCCCGCTGGCTCGCGCTGCCTTGACTGGAATTCGGGGGTAGCGCTTCGCGCGCCGGTCGGATATACTCGCTACTAGGCGACATGATTTCTCCTAAGGCAAATGTCGCTTCTGCCCCGGCCGGAATGCCAGTCCGCGTCCGGGGCGCTTTTGTTATGCGGCCCGCCGGGCCATGATGTCGAGCGGCTCCACGCCCAGGGCATCAGCGATAGCGACGATTATGTCCGGGTCAGGATTCATGACGCCGCGCTCATACAGGCCGACCGACTGCGCACTCCGGCCAATCCTTGTGGCCAGTTCCTCGCGCGTAAGCCCGGCGCGGACACGAGCCACGCGGAGCACATCGGGATCGAGGCGCCATGTGTAAGAGGCATTGGACCGGCTAGGCATTCCAGGCACGCTAACTCCAGGTCATCTATCTGACCTGGACGCCTTACGCCGGAGCGTAGGGCCGGTGTGTCCACCGCCATAGCCAGGAGTCCGGCGCACGGACTCGCTATCCCTATTATACCCTATTAACCCGGTAGGAAACCCGCTAGATGTCGGACATGACGGCTACCCTCCGTTACCGGATGTTCATACGGGGCAACGTATATTCATCGAGCGGCCCCCGGCATGACAAAGGGCCACGACCTCGCGGCCGTGACCCCCGTCGTTGCGGCACGCGCGTGTTTACCGCTGCTCCGCCTCCCATACTTTCCATCGGCGCACTGCTTCGTCGTGGTCCGGTGACGGTGAGGCGAGTTCCTCACGCCTCAGCTCATACACGTTGCTACTAAGGGACCGCATAATCTTCTGGATGCCTTTCAGCTCTCTCTGGACTCTATCCAGGTCCATCTGTAGTGTCCCCAGGAGCGCTACCGATACATCCACGTCACACATCAGGAAGTCAGCCAGCGTCCCTGGACTCTCTTCCTCTGGTGATCCTATTTCCGGTGACAGGCCGCGCGGTGCTATCTTCTTGTGCTTCTTGTTGCCGCTCATGCGTTCACCGCCGTGAACTCGGCCGCCCTGGCCGCTTCGGCCTTTGACATAGGGTGCCCGCACATACGGCACGGTGGCTTGATCGTCTCCGTGGCCGTCTCACGGTTCCCCGCGGCCTTGGCCTTGGCCTCGGGTTCGGGCTTGAGCTTGGTGCTGTCAGGTAGTGGCGCGGTAGCGGGCTTGTCCTCCGGCTTGCTGGACACCTTGCGGTAGGCGTCTGCCCACTTGGGGCGATTCTCCGGAGAATCGCTCCGGTGATCCGCCCAGATCCGGTTGCACTTCGCCACGTGGGCCTGTGACTTGCCTATTTCGCTGGCAAGCTTGCGCTGAGTCGTACCGGCCTGAAGCTCTTGCCAGATTGTCTCGGCCGCTTCCCAGCGCATGTCGTTCGCAGACTGCTCCGCTGCGTCGGCTTCGTTCTCTAGCCGCATGATCTTCTGGATGCGTGTTTCGGGTTCGGACATGAAAAAGCTCCCATCGGTCTTGGTCGTGAACTGACTGACCCCTGGGAGCCCTATTGCGATTCTTCGGCTGAAGCCTTCATCGCGCACTGCCCGGTTGTTATCACCGCTCTCTGCCACGGAAGCCGGAGCGGACTCAAGGCGCTCATCTTGACGCGCCTAGTCAGAGTACGTCGCCCGATTGCGCACCGCAAGCCCCATATATCCCACACGGCAAAGATCTCGTTGTCAGGTTGGAGATATCGATGTCAGGCATCGCCTGGTGCGGTGTCTCGCTCCACGTCACGGAACCTCACCGCGGCCTACAAAGTCCGTCCGGGCACAGAACAGCCCCGGCCCTGAGCAGGACCGGGGCCTTGTCCCGAGCTGCTACCGGAGCGAAGTCGTGAACCGCGCCCAGGCGGCCGGGCTGATGACGAGCATCGCGCCCTGGCGGTCGGCCGTGTCGCGGACCAGGACACCCTGAGCGTCCGTGCCCGCCTCAACGCAGTTCCCGCCGCTCTGCGAGCTGTAGGAGCTTTTCCTGAATTCACTGTTCATATAGCCGCTCCCGAATTTCGCGTATGAATTCCACAGACTCGGCGACCGACAACGCGGCGGCGCGAATCACGTTCAGGGTCACCATTACCTGCAATACTTCTTCACGTTCATCTGACATCCGGCCGCTGCGCGGTCCCTCTGTGAACCAGATTCCCGGTTTGTCCCTGTATTCTACCACGCGCAGGGGGCCGTTCCCGCCAGGGTGCCGCGTACTAGTGAACGGCATGACCTGTATGTGTAGATTATCCAGCCCGGCCGATTGTTCCAGATGAATTAGCTGATTCCGCATCACGTCCTTGCCGCCATACTCCCGACGCAATACGCTTTCATCAAGAATGAACCAGCCGTTCAGCAGTCCGGCGAGGATTCCCTGTCGCCCAAGTCGTATCGACACTTCCGCGTCGAGCCTCTCAGCTGGCACGCTGGGAGCCATGTTCGCCCTCATGTAGTCGCTCGTCTGGAGCAACCCCGGTACTGACCTTGACTCCCAGTCCGTGATGGCCAGGGCCTCGTGCTCCACGTCCGCGACCACCGCTGACTCCTGCACGCCGAGCGAGAGCAGGCCGTAGAAATCCATCAGGACGCCATCAGCTTCCAAGGCTGCCTCAAGGCGCTGTACGAGATCCAGCTTCGGAACCTGGCGGCCAAGCTCGATCTCGGAGATGGCGGTCTTGTTGGTAAGTACCGCTTTGGCTAGGTCTGATTGCGTTAGTCCTGCTCTGTCCCGTAGCCGCCTCAGTCTTTTCCCCAGGAGTACGGCTACCGATTCCAATGCGCGACCCTCATTCCGGCAGTGCGGGCGTGATTCCCGTCGATGGAGCGCCGTTCCGGCCCGGCCCCCAGCATTCCAGCGTGGAGGCCGGGAAGCCGTATCCGGAACGTCAGCAGAAGCCTACGCGCGCGCGAGACGGTACGGCACTCTCATTCCTAAGCGGGACGGACGGGCATCGGCGAGGACTGCGGTCCCGCCCGTACCGGCCTGCCCCGCGCCACGCGGGCGGACAGCGCACCAGTCACCCTTGCCAGCACACCAGGGCCGTCCGCGTGGCGCCTACTACCCCCAAGCCCCGAACGCCGCCACCCGAAGGAGGCACAGGCATGGAAACCATCCCGAAGAGAAATGACCTTGGACTGCTCTACCGGCGCCAGGATCTAAGCGATAAGCACGGCGTGCTGTTCTCGCCGTACAAGCCGGAGGTGCCGGACGGTGCCCCGGCGTACCCGCTTCGGTGGATGGCGACGTGGAAGTACCCACTGGGCAGTGAGCACGCGGGCGATGAAGGCAAGCTGGGGCCGATGCCGATGACCGAGCTGATTCCCGCCGTGGAAGCCAAGCTGGGCATCAAGGGGAAGTAGCCATGAAGCCAGTCCTGGCAAGGCCGGACATGATGACGGATAGCGAACTCAAGGCTGAGCTAAGGACCGCCCTGGGCGAGCGCCGCGCGGAGCTTGTCGCGGAGCGCGAGGAGCGCAAGGCCATCCGGGCGGCGATGGGCAAGACGACCGGTGAAGCGGCGTCGTGAGCGATGACGACTCGCTGAGCGGGCAGCTGAGCAAGCGCGTCACGGAGCTGACCGAGCGCGCTAGCAGGGCGATGGAACGCGCGGAGGCGCAGCCCGCCGGCTCAGTCGGGCGCGTCATGGGCCTGGCGGTGTTCGACGCGCTGATGGATGAGATAGACGCGATCCTTGAGGGACGGTTCATCGTGGTCGTGAGGGATGACGAGTCGTGACGGTGCCGCACAGCCCCCTGAAGGACGACGCGGGCCGCTGGGTGCCAGGCGCGCTGTTCACGGTCGAGATCCGCAAGGAGCTAGCAGCCCCGGACACCGACGACTCGCGGCGTAGTGCGTTGCGGAGGGAACTCCTGTACCGGCAGGGAGCCAGCCGAACGACATCAGCCTAGCCGGATCTGTCCGACGCGGTACCGGGCGCAGTACCCGGCTACCCCCGACGACATCTAAGCCACGCCTACCGGCCCGAACCGCGCCCGGAGCGTCCGGGCGAAGACCCCCGGGAAAGGCCCCTACGACGGCAGCTCACCGCAGTTCCCCCGTTCCGGCGCATCTCCGCTAGGGGCCGGTCGGCCGGTAGCGTCCGGCTACGCCTCCGGGCCGCGCCTACGCCGCGTAGTACATCGCGGATCGTAGCGGAGCGGCTACGAAGCGAGGGAAGCGCTCAAGGGCATGCGGAACCGCGCCGGGTTCGTGGCGTTGAACCGGGCGTGGGTCCGGGGGCCGGGCGGCACGTCCAGGGCCGGGGCAAAGATCTTCCGTATCACGTCACGCTTGGCCGGGAGTTCCATCCTGCGCCAGCGCTCAAGGATCTCGGCCTGCCGTTCCCTGGGTATTGTCAGGAACTCGATACCGTCAAGGAGTTCCCGCAAGGATGGCGGCGCGGCTAGCTGCGTGGCCTGGTGCTCCAGTTCGGCGATTCGCTTCTCGATGCCTTCTGCGATCCGCGCGAACGAGGCAACACTGATCTTTCCGGAGATGGCCTGTTCCTCAAATCCCTGTAGCCGTGCCCGCTCGGCCGTAGCCTCCTGCCGGGCGGCCTGCGCTGCCTGATCCTCGTCGCGGGTGAGTAGCTCAAACAGAGGCGACTGGGCACAGAACCCGACTACGCCGACCGTCGCCAGCTCATCAAGCCACTTGGCTGGCGCGGATACACAGCCCCCAGTAACGCATCTGTAGTAGGGAACGCGACCTGCCGCGCGGTCCACGTACCGCGCCGAGAGTGGCTCACCACAGACGCCGCACGACGCGATGTTCGTCAGGAGCCACTTCGACCTTCCGGGCCGGATGCCGGTACCACCGTTTGTCCTCCGCGCGGGATCGGCGAGGACGTTAACAGCCCTCCAGTACACATCTACGTCGACGATTGGGTCCCAGCTGCCGTCCAGCAGCGGCCCGCCGTTGTGCCTCCGTTTCCCGATGTAGACAACTCCGTCGTTCACCATCGAGGCGATGGTTGAAGAAGCCCACTTCCCACCGGCACGCGTCCGGATACCGCGCTCATCCAGATCACGGATAATCGCCTTGATCGGATCACTCAGTGAGATCCGGGTGATGATCTCACAGGCAATCGGGGACTCTTCTGGGTCCGGCTCCTGATGCGCTACCGGCTTACTTGCGCCCCGTACATGCTCGTACGTCCTCCGGTAGCCATACGGCAGACGTCCGAACGGCTTGCCCTGTTCAGCTGCGCCCGCTACTCCGCGCTTGACCCGGGTGCTTGTCTTCTCTGACTCATAAGCGGAGTCGATCCCATCCTCAGCGAGCGAGCGCCAGTCGCGGGCTTGCGCCGGGTCATAGATCTTGTCGTGGTCGGTGATGTAGATCTTCGTGCCGGTGTCTCGGCACGCGTCGAGGAACGCGGCCCAGCTCGTCAGCGTCCGGTCACCGCGCGACGGCTCCCAGAGCACCACGACGTCTAGCTTCCTGGCCCTGATGTCCGCCATAAGCCGCGCCCACTCGGGCCTGTCCTTCCGCGCGAAGCGTGAGGCTGAGCGGTCAGGTTCGCTGTAGCTTCCGGCGACGAACCAGCCGTATCGCTCTGTTGCGAGGACTCCGGCGGTGTTCTGCTGATCGACTGAGCGCGCGTTCTCATCGCTCACTCTTTGATAAAGCCCTGCTCGATCCACTTACTAGCTCCTACATTCGGGTAAAGCTAGTCTACCCTTTTAAACCGGAAAGTCGCGACTTTTCGTCGCTAACGGGTAAGTAACGAAAATCTCATCAGGAGACTAGTCCGGATGTAGAGAGAGCCGGGCACCAACCCTACTAGGGGCTAACACCCGGCTCTCGTGCGGCGCGGTAACGGTCTCCTAGGCCACCGGCCCCTCACTCTCGATACAGACGTGCATCCACATCTCAAGCTGCGCGCGGGTCTTGAGGTTGATGAGCTTCCCCGCCTGGTCTCCGTAGCCGTCCGCGAGTCCGCCGTAGAACCTGACCTGCGGTCCTGGCCGACCGGGGCGGTTCTGGAACCAGCCGATCGCGATAAGGCTCCTGTCGGCAATGGTCTTCCCGTGCGCGCACACGAACCAGAACCTGCCGAAGTCAGATTCCCTCTCGGTCACCGCGACATCGTGCCTGCCTGTCTTGCGCAGGCGCTCGGCGAGGGACTCGGCTTGCTCTTGCGCAGTAGTCGCCGTCACCGGTTGAGGTCACTAACCTGAAAGAAGCGATACGCCTTGCTCGCGATCGTCACGAGGCGAGGATCAACGCCGTCGGGGTACAGGTCGCTGAACTCCCTCTCAATCCAGGTCGTGAACTTCACCATGGCGTCGGGGATCGGCTTATCGACGTAGGCGCGGTGCCCGGTCACCCGCTCCGGCTTGGGAGTCGCCTCCGCTTTAGGTAGTACGGCCGGAGCAGAGCCATTTGCCTCCGGAGCGGCTACCGCGTCCGTGCCCTTCTCAGGTACCGCGCCCGTACTAGCAGGAGCGTCCTTGTCAGTCCTCCTACGGGTGCGCTTGCGGGGCGCGGTTATGGGCGTAACAGTAGCCGCCTCGGGAGTGGTCGTGGTGATCTCGCGGATTGTAATATCGCTCTCGGCCATTCTCTCTCACTTTCATCACGAGTTCGCCGCCTAGCGAACTAACAGCAAGTAATATTATAGCTACACAAAGTTACCATCGGGGGCTAATTCGGGTAAAATAGAAGAATGGATAATAACGCTAGATGGGTCGAAATGCTGCCCTGGTATTCGGGATACTGGGTAAGCGACGACGGCCGGATATGGTCCGACTATAATGGCCGTGAACTAAAGCCTAAGATAGACCATGGCTACTACCGCATGAGCCTGATGAATGTCTATGGGCCACCACGGCAACGGTTTGTGCTAGTCAATCGGGTCGTGTGCTGGCACTTCAACGGGCCGTACCCGGATGACGGTGAGGACTATCAGGCGGCCCATCTCGACTGCGACAAAAACAATAACAACTGGTGGAATCTGGAATGGCAGACTCCGGCTGAGAACAGTAACCATCCCGTAACACGAGCGAGGAACTCGGCCGCCCAATTGGCCCATTTCGCACGACGCCGTAGGATGTTCAACAGTGAATGGCTCGCGGCCTACCGCGCGGAGCATGGACTGACGCGCACGGAACTCGCAGAGCTGACAGGCTTCGGTGCCTCGACTCTCCACTACTGGGAAACAGGACGCAGGGCACCGTACCGGGCCAACCTACATAAGCTTGCCGAGGCGCTTGGTGTTCCAGTCGAGACCCTACTGCACTAGTCGGTAGGCTCTTTATGGACGTGTGCGAACCACCCAGAGGGACAATTGGCGTGTGCGCGCTCGTGCGCAACCCTGCTATACGATGCGTCGCCTGTGCGCAGCAGAGCCGGGTGCCTGAGCTGGACATGGAGCGCGAATGTGACGTCGTCCATCGAGTGAACCCACGGGATGAGGAGTGGCCCCTCTCCTGGTCCAGGGTTGTGAACGGCCCCA
>Ga0126381_100009101_pt1 | contig 11145 bp, 11 predicted proteins | sample PanSoiMetPlot_28_FD_96465 | JGI IMG/M metagenome (GOLD analysis project Ga0126381, IMG submission 96465) | Tropical forest soil microbial communities from Panama - MetaG Plot_28 | ecosystem: Environmental > Terrestrial > Soil > Tropical forest > Bulk soil | place: Panama | collected 2016-02-17
ACAATTACGAAATTCAGGTCTATGCTTACGATCAAGTGGAACCCCATCACACCATGGTGGAATTGCACAGCAATTTCACCTTTGCGGGCTCGCAGACCGTCGAGAACGGCCTGCTTCCCACCAACCACCAGTGGCACGAAACCATCGAAATCACCCACGGCTTCAAAGACTGGTTCGAGACGGGCTTCTACATTTTTACTTGCGTGCAAAATGGCCAGGGCTGGGACTGGGTTGGCAACCATATTCGGCCCCGTGTGCGTATCCCCAGAGAGTGGAAGTGGCCCGTGGGCCTGAGCCTTTCCAACGAAGTTGGCTACCAGCGCCGCCGATTTTCGACCGACACCTGGACCTGGGAGATTCGCCCGATCATCGATAAACAGACGGGTCCCTGGTACTTCTCGTTCAATCCGGCTTTTGAGCGCTCCTTGCACGGGGAGAGTGTCCACCAGGGCTTCACGTTCTCGCCGGACTTCAAACTCAGCTACGATTTCACAAAGAAAATTGCCGGCGGATTCGAGTACTACGGCGCCCTCGGTCCGGCCACGGACTTCCTTCCGACCGGTCAACAGCAACAGCAGCTCTTTCCCGCCATCGACTTGAATCTCTCTCCGAAGTGGGAGGTGAATTTCGGCCTAGGCGTGGGCCTGACCCACTCTACGGATCATTTGATTGCCAAGATGATTCTTGGCTATCGCTTCGATTTCTGAGACTTTTCGCGCGCTCTCGCGGGACGCGCGACAGGGGCCCGGCAGGACAAAGGTGTCAGTTCCGCACGGCACTCGTCGTCTCTTAGGGGCAGCGACAAACTTAGCGGGCCCCTGATCACGCCTCCAAGTGCTTGTCGCTACAGCCCTTCCCCCGGGTTAGAGGATTGGCCTCACGCGTGCGTTTGCCTCCGCGGACTCTGACCCACGGAAAAATTCAGGCCATTCAAAAAACAGCGAAGGGAAACGTGTATTCACAGGGGAACGCCGCAATGTGCACTTATCTTGCTTGTTTGGCATGCCTGCTTGTCGCGCTGATTCTGGCCGAGCCAGTCTCGTGCCAGGAAATAGCACAACCGGACGCGCCCGGGGAGTCGCTGTGTCCCTTCGTTCGCGCGGCCGCCGATCAAAGGCAACTCGAAGCGGAGGCTAGCGGGCGTTTGCGTGAAGCGGAAAGGCTCTCGAGGCCGGGACTTGAACTGCCTCGGATTCCTTTCGAAGCACCGTCTTCCGGCGGAAGTCTCGCGCTTCCCGGAGACCGCATTTTGTTCGAACAACAAGCTATCCTCGAGAGGTTTCTCGCTCGCTGCGGCGTCGCGGCCGACCGGCGGTCTCTGGCCGCCTCCGTTTTCGGGCAATTTCATACCTCTTTGCGCGCCACCTTCGTCGGCATCACCCAGGCCATGATGAATACCTCGCTTACCGACAAACGGGACGGGCAGAGATTGGGCGATGCCCTCGGACTGATTCAGGAACTCATCGATATCCAGGGAGAAAACGGCGCGCTCTCGAGCGACAATCAATTCCAACTGATTGTGCGGCTCGCCCCGGATGCGCTCGAAAAGCTGGATCGCGCGGCGTCCTTTGCCAAAGGCGAAAACCATATCTTCCACAAGGGCTATCCGATCTTCTTCCGGCAGTTTCGCCGGATAGGTCTTCATGGACAGGAAGCAGGTCTGCACTTCTGCTCGACTCGCGACGGACGTTTCGCTCAAATTCACATCGACTACCGGTTTTGGCTCTTGCACCTGGGGCCCGCAAATTCGGACGTGCGCGCGGACGGCAACCACCAGCGACATGCCGACCGCTGGCCCGAATTCACACTGGCAGAAAAACCCATCCGAGTTCGGCGTGTAGTGCTCGACCGGCGGGGTTCGGATGCGCGCCGGAACTCTGTTGCCGCAGAGGGAGAAGTGCCGGTCGACGGCGATTTTCGAATGTAACCTTGGGCACTGCTAGGGCATCCTGTAGACCACCATGACCTATCATCTCGCGCAGATCAACATTGCCCGGCTTATCGCTCCGCTCGATGATCCGAAGATCGCCGAGTTCGTCGCCGAGCTCGAACCGATAAACGCGCTCGCCGACAAGGCTCCCGGGTTCCTCTGGCGCCTGCAATCGGAATCGGGCAACGCCACGGACATCGCTTACACCGACGACCCTTTCATCATCGTCAATATGTCTGTTTGGGAGTCCATCGACGCGCTGCGCGATTTTGCCTACAAGTCTGACCACGCCCGCGTCTTTCGCGACCGCGCCAAATGGTTCGAGAGAATGACCAAACCGAGTTACTGCCTCTGGTGGATTCCCGCGGGTCACCTTCCGACAGTCGAGGAGGGCCGCGAGCGGCTTCGGCACTACCAGTTGAACGGCGCCACGCCATATTCTTTCTGGTTTACACAACAGTTCCCGCAGCCTGCCGACGAAGGCGTCTGCGCCTAGGGGCCAGGTCTGAACGGAATCGGCAAAAAGAAGAACGGCTGGCGTCGCCAGCCCTTCTCGAGTCCACTTCATAGAGAGTTCAGGTAGCCAATCCCTGGCAGTTAGCGATGCCCTCCGCGTCCGCCGTGAAATCCTCCGCCACCATGGAACTCGCCTCCATGAAATCCACCGCGAAAATCGCCGCCGCGGGCAAACCCTCTGCCTACAAAGCCCTCGTGCGTGAACCCTCTGCCGCGGAAGCGATCGCGGCCAAAATCGCCGTGGAACCTGCCCTCAAATCCGCGCCGTTCAAAGTAACGAGGGCCGTAAAAGCCGCGCCCGTGAGACCCGTGGAACCACGGGCCGGCACCGATAAACACGCCACCGACGAACCACTCCGGTCCGTAGTAGCCGTAAGGCGCGCAGGCGTACGGGTAGTAGCCATAATAGCCGTAAGGGCAAACCGGTGCCGGGCCGTAGTAGGCCGGTCCGTAATAATAGCCGGGGCCCACTCCTACGCCCACAAACACTCTCTGCGCGTTCGAAAAGGATGCGAAGAAGAGGCAAATCCCAAGTAAAGCTGCGAACCTTAGATATCGCATTGCAGGTCCCTTCGAGAGCGCCCGGGCTCTCACGGACGACGAGCCTCCGGTTGGTAGCGGGCGCCTAGTTGACCAAACCCCGGCGGCTCAGAAAGGTTGCAGGGGGAGCGAGTTCGCGTCTGCCGTCCTCGGGAGTAGCTTAGCGATATCCCGACACATCCAAGCAAACGATATGATCTAGTGCGTGGTTGCTTTCGCGTGAAGGAGTGACACGATGCCGGTCGTAGGCGGTGGAGAGCGAATCCTTGAAGTGGTGAGTCGTTGGGAAGAAATCGCGGTTCGGCCGCACCGTTTTGGTGGCACCGAATTCCGTCTCCGCCATCGCGAAGTCGGCCATGTGCACGGCGACAGCCTCGTCGATATTCCATTTCCACTCGGCGTGCGCGATGAGCTGGTCGAAAGCGGGTCGGCCGAGCCGCACCATGTGCTTCCCCAATCGGGTTGGGTAAGCGTCTACCTGCGCAAGCCTGACGATGTCACGCGGGCCATCCGGCTCCTGCGCCGGTCCTGGGGAATTGCCCTCGCTTCGCAGGTGCGTAAGACGCAGACTGCCTAGTCGCCCTTTTTGAAGGATATATCTATCTCGGCGCCGCCAGAACGCACGCTCGGCGGGTCGCCTACAGCTGGGACTCGATCGCTTTGGTGATTTCCTCGTAGTCGATGAGGCCTTGCGTCTTCTTGACGATTTTGCCGTCACGCGAGATGAGGAAGCTGGTGGGATATCCGAGCAGCCCGCCGAACTTGTCGGCCACGGCGTCATCGCCTCGTAGAATCGGGTAGTTTATCGGGAGCTGCTGACCGTTCACGTTGAAGCGTTCTTTGGCGGTGTACGCGGACACCAGGTTATTGCCCTCGTCGTCCACGTCCACGCCGAGAACCGTGAAGCCTTTCGACGAGTATTTCTGCTGCATTTCGATTAGCCAGGGAATTTCGATCTGGCACGGCTCGCACCAAGTGGCCCAGAAATTCACCAGCACCACCTTGCCCTGATACTGGCCGAGAGGGATGTCGTGGCCGTCCAGATTCTTGAAGCTGACGACGGGCGCGGGTGTGCCTGGTGGGTCATCTGTCCGGACCGTGTCGACGGCGTTCCTCGGTTTCAGTCGCGTGACGTGATCCGCATAAACGGTCGCGCCGATGAGCACCATGACGGTGCCGATGATCAATAGAATTTTCTTCATCAAAGATCCTTAAAAGACAATTATAAACAGAAGCCGCAGGCAATTTCTAATCTCCGAGCTTGCGGGGCGTTAGCGGCCTCCGGTCACCGCGCGTTCCAACCACAATACGATTCCATTCAGGAAACTGAGCTTGCCCGAGAGCCAGGTCAGCTTGTTGACGTACACCAAGCCTCCCACGAACAGCAGCAGGGCCCCGCTGAATAGTTCCACGGCATGGAGATACTTGCGAAAATTCTTGTAAAACGCCATGAATTGGCTGATTCCCAGAGCGGTAAGCAAAAACGGAATCGCCAGCCCGGCAGAATACACGGCGAGAAGCAGCACCCCGCGCGCGATGGTCGCGCTGTTCGCGGCAAGAATGAGAACGGCACTAAGGATCGGGCCGATGCAAGGGGTCCATCCGAAAGCGAAGGCGAAGCCCAGCAGAAAGCCGCTCCAGATGCCGGGCTGGGTGGCCTGGGAGCGCAGATGGACGTCGCGGTTGAGCCAGCGCGCCATCGGCGGACCAAAAAAACCAATCAGCGAGAGCGAGAAAAAGTGTATCGCGCGGAGTCCGGCAAAGAGCGGAGCCTGCCGCAGCAGCGCGACAACTCCAAGCCCAGCGAGAATCGCGCCGAGAATCACCCCAATGCGCACCGTGAGTTTCCCGAGGGCGCCCGTGAGATGCAGGCCAAAGAGAAGGATCAATGCGCCCGCAACCGGCGCCAGCAGGGCGCGGTTCTTAAGGAGGAAGGAGCCGACGGCACTGGCCGAGGCGCCAAACGCAATGAACACCACGGAGAAACCCGCGACAAACGCCGCCGCGGAGGAAAACAGTCCGGAGCGCGGAACCTCACCCTGACGCAACTGCTCCATGCCGATGCCGGAAAGCATCGAGATATAGCCGGGCACCAAAGGAAGCACACACGGGGAAAGAAACGAAATTAGCCCGGCCAGAAGCGCTCCCGCGAGAGAGACATCGGTTGGAGTCATGTTCCTGTCCCGCCTTCAGTTTCGCATCATACCTGCAATGGAGGGAATCGCGTAATCTCCCGGAATATTCCCGTGCCCACTCGCATGCTTGTGGAGCGCGGACCCGAGAGGCGCTCCAATCCTTTCATTAGACGCGCGGGGAAAGAAAAAGAAACGCCCGGACGGTCTGAAGCGAATCGACGACAGCTGCAGCGTTTGGCTGGCGCGTTCGACCAACGGCAATTCCCGGAGAGTTGCAGTTCTTTGATTCTAAAGGGATTGCGCAACCCGAATTTGGCACCTCGCTTGCCGTTTCTCCTGCGGGGAAACGTTAGGAGGTGCCGACGGTGATGCCCATCGAATGGACTCCCAACAAAGTCACAATGCTTCGCGTGGCCGTAGGATTCGCAGCGGTCAGTTTATTTGGCCGCGGTGCTTGGCCGAATCTGCTGGCCGTCGGATTGACGGTTCTGTCCATAGCCCTTGACGCTCTCGACGGGCATCTCGCGCGCAAGAACAAGATGGCCACAACGGTGGGCGCGCAGCTAGACATTCTCGGCGACCGCATGATCGAAAACGTGTACTTCACGTATTTCGCGGTGGTCGGCATGGTTTCGCTCTGGCTTCCCGTTTTGTTCTTCGCGCGTGGCGCGGCGACAGATTTTTTGCGCGGGCTGGCGATGAAGGCCGGCCGCTCCGGCTGGGGAGCGAACGCCATGCTCGAAACTTGGTGGGGCCGCATGCTCGTCGCGTCACGCTGGAGTCGCGGGCTGTACGCCGCGATGAAGTGCCTGTGCTTTTGCTACCTGGGTTTGGAGTTGGCATTGACGCGCGGGCCGGTGGCGCTGCTCGGCGGGCTGGCGGGTGATCGACACGCGATCATGCGGACCGGCGCGCTCGCACTGACCTGGGGCACGGCGGGGTTTTGCCTGGTGCGCGGCTTGCCGGTGCTTGTGGAGGGCTGGAAATATTTCGCGGGAACCGTGGGCCAAAGCAGCGGCGCAAAACGCGCCGTCGAGGAGGCCGCATGAGCACGCAGGTCGCAGCGTTTTTTGACTTGGACGGAACCTTGATGCCCCGGCCCTCGCTGGAGCGCCGCTTCTACCGACTGCTGCGCGCTCGGCGCGAAATCCCGGTGAAGAACTCGTTCTTGTGGCTCGGAGAAGCGCTGAGGTGCTTACCCCGCGGCATGGATGCCGTAGCGCAGGCCAACAAAATGTATCTGAGCGGGGTCAAAAATTTCGAAGAGAGTAGCACGGGGAACGCGAGCGATTCCACCGTGCGCGAGAGCGGCCACCAGGACGGGGGACAGGCGTCGAAGCCTCCGAAGCACAACCCACGATCGCCTGTCCCTCGCTTCTTTGAAGACGGCGTCGAACGAGTTACTTGTCATGCCATGTTGGGCCACGCGGTTGTAATTGTCAGCGGAACGTTAGAACCCCTGGCGCAGGCTGCCGCGCGTGCTCTGGAAGCGGAAATCGCCGCTCGCGGGTTTAGCAGGAGAATTCGCACGTGCGCCACGCGGTTGAAGGAGAGGAACGGCCGGTGGACCGGAGAAATTCTCGGCGAACCGATCGTTGGGGAAGCCAAAGCTCGGGTGCTAGAAGCGTTAGCCGAGGAGATGCACCTCGACTTGTCGCAATGCTGGGCGTACGGCGACAGCGCCCAGGATTGCTCGATGCTCGCAGCCGTGGGAAACCCCGTGGTCATGAACCCCACGTTCGCGCTTCGCCGGATTGCCCGAAGACGCGGTTGGCCCATCTTGCGAACGACCAATCGCGTACAGATGACGCAAAACCTCCTCCCGCAAGCAGAGCGATGCGCATGAGCGACGTGGATAGAGGGAACTGTCACGATGGCGACGGCGTTATGGCCTGGACACCCGAGGCAGAGCGGGTCGGATTTGCGACCGGGATGGTCAGACGACTCGCCGAGGCATGGCTGGCTTGCGCCGTCTTCGAATGGATCGCTCTCGGATATTTAGGACTCTCGAGCGTGCTGATCGCCTTGTTCGCGGAAAACCTGATCCATCCGGCGCGGCTGGTCTCGACCCAAGCGCTGGTCGCCGCGGGCATTTTGCTGCTGTGCCACGCGGGCACGAGATCGCCGGAGCTTGCCGGGCCAACCGAGGCATTTTCGTCAAAATTCTGGCACTTCTGGCGCCACTGGTATCCGCACCTGTTTTTTCTGTTTTGTTTCGAAGAAATGAGATGGCTCGTGCATCTGGTGAGTCCGGGATGGGAGGACGCGAAACTTCTCGAGTTTGATCGCTGGCTCACCGGGGTCAATCCTTCACTCTGGTTCGAGCATCTGGCGCGTCCGGCGTTGACCGAGTTCATGGAATTTTCCTATTTCACCTATTTCGTTTACCTGCTGATCCTCGGCGGCGTTCTCTACTATCGGCGCGATTGGGAAAATTATTGGGCGGTGATGACGTACTCCGCCGTCGGCTACGTGCTCGGCTACGTCGTCGCGATGCTCTTTCCGGTCGAGAGTCCGTGGTTCACGCTCGCCTGTCAGTGGCATACCGAACTTACCGGCGGGCTGTTTACGGCGCTGATTCATTTGATCGAGAAATACGGGCGCGTCCACGGCGCCGCGTTTCCATCGCAGCACGTTGCTGGAGCGATGGCGGCGCTATGGGGAGCGTGGCGGCACCGCCGCTGGCTCTTCTGGACGTTTCTCCCCTTCGTCGCGTGCATGTGCGTTTCGACGGTGTACGTTCGAAACCATTATGTCGCTGATGTGCTGGGCGGATTGGTCACGGGAACCCTGGGGTATTTCCTGGGCCGCCGGGTGATCGAGGCATCTGGCCGTGCGAAAAACGAGACCAAGACCAGCCCTCGAAAGCGCGGGAACTTCAACCCTTAGCGAAATCTAGCGATCCCGAGATAAGCGGCGGGCTCGCTCATCTGTACCTCTGGCCGCGAACGGGCGCCCCAATTTGGACGTTGTACCCGACTTGCTCCCTGCGAATCTAATGTTTTCGATCCCGCGCTTGTTCCCGGAAGGAGCGGTCCATGGTTACCACCACAACTTCTCTCGAAACCGACTGGCGCCAGGAATGGTTTGAATTTGAAGACGCCACGTACCTGAACCTGGCAGGCCAGTCGCCGCTTCCCCGGGCTTCCATCCGCGCCGTGCAAGCTGCGCTCGAAGCCAAAAAGTTCCCGCATCACAAAAGCGACGCTACGTATTTCGAAGTGCCCAACCGCATCCGGGAAAATATTTCGAGACTGATCGGAGGCAAGCCCGAGGAAATTGCGCTCACCAGCGGAGCGAGCGCAGGCGCCGCGGCCGTTGCCTACGCGCTCGCGTGGAACCCGGGCGACGAAGTGGTCGTCGCCAAAGGCGAGTTTCCCTTGCAATACACCGCCTGGATGCCCATGGAAAAGCGCGAAGGCTTGCAGGTGAAAATCGTCGCGCCGAAGGAGCGCTTTATTTCGGCCGACGACTTGATTTCGGCGATGACCCGCAGGACGCGCATCGTTTCCGTGAGCTTGGTGCGCTACGACGACGGCTCGCTATTGGATGCGCCGCGCGTTGCGGCAGCGTGCCACAAACAAGGCGCTCTCCTGCTGCTCGACGTGAGCCAGTGTTGTGGGGCCATGCCTATGGATGTGAATCAACTGGGCGCCGATTTTCTCGTCTGCGCCGGGTACAAGTGGCTGCTTAGCCCGTTTGGCACGGGATTCTTCTGGGTGAAGAGCGAGCATCTTGCCGGTGTTCGTCCCGGGCCGTTCTACTGGATGGCGGTCCAGGGCGCGGACAATTTCTCCGCGCTGAATTTCGATGATCCGAAACCGGCCCCGAACGCCAAGCGCTGGGACGCCCCCGAGTGGGCCAGCTATTTCAATTTCAACTTGGCGGCCATGGACGTTTCCGTGGAATTGGTCTTACGCATGGGCCCGGAACGCGTCGCCGCGCACAACCAGAAGCTTATCGATTTCATGTATGAACGTCTTCCCAAGGATCGCTGCCTTCCGGCGAGCCCGCTCGATGCGGCTGGGCGCGGTCCGTATGGCTGCTTTTCCGCGCGCCGCCGCGAAAAGACTGCCGAGCTCTACGAGCGCCTACGCAAACAAAACGTGATCGTCAGCTTGCGCGAAGGCAACATCCGCGTCTCCCCTCACCTGTACAATTCCGAACGCGACATCGACCGCCTCATCAGCGTGATCACTCCATGACAGAGTTGCCGCCTTGGCCGAGAGTCGCGGTTGTAGGGGCGGGCGCCGTGGGTGGGTATTTCGGAGGTTTGCTCGCCCGCGCGGGCGCGCCGGTCGTCATGATTGGACGCCCGGCCTTCGTCGAGACGGTTAGGCAGAACGGGCTGTTCCTAGACACCCTACAGTTCCAAGAGCACGTTCGCCTGGAAGCATCCACCGAGATGGCCGCCGTGGACGGCGCACAAGTCGTGCTCTTCTCTGTGAAGACCACGGACAACGCCGCGACGGCACGCGTTATCGCGCCGCTCCTTTCAAACGACGCGCTGGTCCTCAGCATGCAAAACGGCGTGGACAATGTGGAACAGATTCGCGCCGCCGCGCGGATCGAGGCGCTTCCGAGCGTCGTTTACGTGGCTGCGTCCGTGCCCCGACCTGGCTCGGTGAAGCACGTTGGTCGAGGGGATCTCGTCGTCGGCCCCAAGAACGCCAAAACCGAACGCATTGCCGCGCTCTTTGCTCGCGCCAATATTCCCTGTCGGATCACGGAAAACATCGAAGGCGAGCTTTGGACCAAGCTGGTCTGGAACTGCGCGCTGAATCCCGTCTCGGCGCTTGGCCGCGCGAAGTACGGACAGCTTGCGGGAAGCCCGGACGCCTGGAAAGTGGTTGGGACCGCCGTTTATGAAGTGCTCGCCGTTGCCCGAGCGGCGAACATCCATCCGCCCGGACTCGAAGACCCGAAAGCGGCGTTAGCTGGCGCGCTGAAGATTGCCACGCAAATGGCCGAAGCGCTGTCTTCGACGGCTCAGGACATGAACCGCGGCAAACGCACGGAGATCGACTCGCTGAACGGCTACGTTTCGCGCCGCGGCGCGGAACTCGGCGTCAGGACGCCCGTCAATCAAGCACTCTATGCTCTGGTGAAGCTCGCCGAAGGCCGCGCGTAAGCCCGAGGAACGCGCCTTCCTTTCTGGGCTATCTGGCAGGTGGAAATGTGCTACCGCTCGTCCGGGGCGTGAAAGGGGATGTGCACAATGGCCTCGAGCTCGACCGGCTCGCCCTGACGCGTTGCCGGCCGGAACTTCCATTGGCTCAGCGCGTTCATGGCATTCTTGTCGAGGTCTTCGTCGAGCCCGCGAATCAGCTGGATGCTGTCCACCGAGCCGTCACGGCGAATCACGGCGTACAGGATCACTTCGCCCTCCACGTGCTCGTTGACCAGTGTCGGCGGGTATTTCGGGTCGACTTTGCGGATCGGTGATGGCGGGGACAAATCCGGCGAAGCCAGATGGTGTTCGCCGGAACTCAGCTCGCTAAAATTCAGGATCCAGCTTCCCGTCGCGCTGTTCAAGTTCGGCATGTCGATCTGCACTCTGTAAATCTTCTTGGATTCGAAGATCAGCTCGGGTTTTGCGCCCGGCGGAAGTGCTGCGAAGTTGCGCGGGCTGGTCCTTGCCGATTCGGAATCGGTGTGCGGTTCAGGCCGAGTGGTGAGTGTATGCGGTGTGGGCGCGCCGATTTTTGCCGGATCGCCGAGGCCCGACATGCCTTTGTTCGCCGGAGGATTCCCGCCGCGGATGCTCACGTCGACACCACTATTGGCCGCGCCATTGCCGGTGCTTGTTCCGGCGGTGCTGGGAGGCGCCCCCCCGACCGCGCCGGGGGTTCCCTTTGGCGCGCCGCCCGGCACGCCGGGTTTCTTCCCTTCGGGCGAAATAGAAACGCGGGCGGCGAGGTTCCCTTGCGGCGGCGCGACGGGCGCGGGCGGAGCTGGGGCCGCCGACAGAGCGATCAATGTCGAAGGATTGCCGTTCGCGCCGGCAAGTTCCGTTGCGCCAAC
>Ga0126381_100009102_pt1 | contig 11144 bp, 11 predicted proteins | sample PanSoiMetPlot_28_FD_96465 | JGI IMG/M metagenome (GOLD analysis project Ga0126381, IMG submission 96465) | Tropical forest soil microbial communities from Panama - MetaG Plot_28 | ecosystem: Environmental > Terrestrial > Soil > Tropical forest > Bulk soil | place: Panama | collected 2016-02-17
AATGATCGGCGACAAAGATACCAGACCGTTTCCGGGTTTGAAGATAGCCCTCGGCAAGCAGCTTTGAGAACGCCTGGTTTACAGTCGGTCTTGAAATCCCGAGACTCGCAGCGAGAGCTCGTGAGGAAGGCACACGGGAAGCGCTTGAATCAAAACTGCCGCTCTCGAGTTCCTCTCGTATTTGACGATACAGTTGTTGGTAAAGCGGCTCGGACGACCTTCGATCCAAGCGCACCATTTCAAACGACATGACTAAACGACGCCGGCGCTGCTTTGGGGCCGATGAGACCGTGCGGCAGTAGATCGCGCCGTTCAGTTTCACGACGCGACTTTCGCACCCGGAGAATGTTTTCTCAAGATGATGCGCAGCACCATTCTGCGATGCTGCGCATCTCCACATCCTTTGTTCCCGCGTCAACAATACCGGTTTGTTTCCAGTCGCGTCTTAAACCGCAATGCGAACGGGGCCATCCTTAGCGCGCCGGCATTGCACCTCCCCACGCCGAGGCCGACGGATTGAGTGGAGCGACCAGCGATCGGGAATCGTTCGCCTTCATTTCCGCCCCCGCTTGTGTTGTCGGCGGTGTGCCCCTGACGCGAGCTAGGAATCCGTGAGCAATGCGGGAAGCATCAACGTAACGACCACAGATAAGTCCCTGGTCATTGATTCCGTTAAGCGAGGTAAAGGTCGAGCCGGGGTAATCGAAAGTGAAAAAGTTGTTTGGCGGAAGAAAGAACAGTCCATGAGTCGCGCCTGAGCTGTCTGCATATCTGCCCACCACCCAGTTCTTGTCGTTGAGCCCAAACAGGACCGTCCCAATAGAGCCTGAAGGATCGATGGGGAAATGAAGCGCGCCGTTGGCGTCCCGAAAGTAGCCGTGAAGAATTCCTGAAGCGTCTATGAAGTATCCCACCAGCAAGTTCTGTGAATTATTGATCTCGTAAGCAAAGGTCGAGATAGCTGCCGGGACGCTCCACGACGTTATGGTTCCGCTAACGCTGACGAACGCCTGGAAGATACCGCTGCCATCAGGATCAAACCCGCCGGTAAAATTGCCGGCGTCATTTATGCTAAGCAGATTGGTCTGGACCGCGTTCGGAACATCGTATTCTGTGAAAGTGCCGTTCGACAGGAAAAACGAGTGAAGGGTACCATCGCTGATGGCGTAGTCACCGTCGACTGTGCGTGAATTATTGATGCCTCGTCCTTCAGTAAAACCTACGGTATCGTTAGGGTCGACGATCGGTTGGCTAAAGCTACCGTCATTGAAGCGCACAAACGCTCGCGCCACCCCGTTCGAATCGAGGAACTCTCCAACGACGTCGCCCCTTTCATTAATCTTTTGCGGCAAGGTCGAATTTCCAGTCCCGGGATAATCAAAAGTCGTGATTACTTGAATCGACCCCGAGTTTGGTGGCTGAGCGAATATCCCCATCAATGGGAACACGAACAGAACTGCCAGGATTATGTTAATTATATGTTTTGGTTTCATGATGTTTGTTGTCTCCTTGTTGAATTTGTCCATTGCTAAACCGCCGATGTGACAAACGCACAATGCCCAGATAGCGAATTTCGATGTGGCCAGTTTTCCTGTTACAGCTGCCACTGCGACGCAACAGACGGATTTTCAGATGGTGTGCGATGAAGCGCTTCGCAAAGCAATGATTGCCGCGCGCAAGGAATTTCTAACGCGCTGAAAGGCAGGACGACACGCGCTGCCATCTAACGGTCCGCCGAGCCGCGGCGGCTAAAGAAAGGCTCATCTCATCCGTCGCTGTCGGCTCACGCAGCTAGCTATAGCACGGCATACAGCCCTATTTTTCCATGACATATAAGAACCGCAGAAGTCGACGCTCTGAGGTTAGCGAATGCACGCAAGTTAGGAACCGTTGGAGACCAATAAAATTTGCTTCGGTTTCTATTTCCACTAGCGCTGACTTCCTCTTGTTCCGGGCATCGTGCCAGCGCTTCGAAAGCGTCGCGGCGCTTTCAGTGGTATCCCTGGCCTCTAACAATTTAAATCCGGCTTGCTTGATCAAACGCTCATTCTCACCGGGAGGGCTAAAAAAATAGAACCCGATAGAGCTCCTTGTGGCGATCTCCTCATGCGAAACAAGGCCTCCAATCAGAAGTGCATCGCTAAATAAGAGTCGCCCACCCGGCTTGAGGACACGAAAGAGATTGGCAAGCACCTGCGCTCGGTGCTGCACATGGCAGAGAACGTCGTTTGAGTATATAGCGTCAAAAGTATCATCTCTTTCAGCCAGAGGCTTTGATGCATCAAACTCTTGAAATCTGGCTCTTGCACCGACCTTTGCTTGCTCAGCAAGAACATTTGCAGTTCGGATACCTTCGGCATTGATATCAAGCCCGAGTACTCGGGAACCGGCACTCTTTGCCAGATGAACCGCGTAACCTCCGGAACCGCAACCTATTTCCAAGACCGAAGATTTGTTGGACAGCCTTAGGAGCTTCGGAATCTCATGAGATTCTGCTGTTGTCACCCAACTGGTTTGGCCGTAATCCTCTCCGTATGTCTCTACCCGAATCTCGCCATAGGCCGTCAGCGCGTAATGTTCGTATGAGCTGTTATAAAGATCTACGTTAGCCATTTTCTACCTCCGTGTTATATCGAGAAGAGTTAAGTCCCCAGCCACTTGAAACAAACGTGAAACATTTCGCCAGCGGCGCGTTACGAGTGGTCGGTCTTGGCTTCATCGTCGGTTAGGTGGTTTTGTCTTTCAATCTGGCCGGTCGCTGAAACATCAAAACCGTCATGCCCTCTGGACCTGGAACAATTTTGCGCATAGTAACTGCGCCAACCCAAACTAACACCCCTCGTTTGATCGGGTAACTCTGACCTTCTGCGTGAAGAGTCCCGCTGCCCTCAAGCGGATTATAAAGCTGCTCTTCATTATCTACAGCGTGGTCGTGTAGACCTCCCCTGTCAAAACCAATCGAGTAGAGGCGGCGTGTCTTGTTTAAACGCAGATGAGCCAGCAGGACCGCATCGTCTGACCGACCAATTCCACGTCCCGACATTTCAAACGGCGCGGGCAATTGTCGCCCGTTCATCGCTGACCTCTTACGCGGCAGCGCGTTTCCGCACGATTGCTTCCAGAATCCGCTTACGCAACCGAAGCGACTTCGGCGTAGCTTCTACGTACTCGTCGAGTTCGATGTATTCGATGGCGCGCTCCAGTGTCATTCGGAGCGGCGCCTCAAGCTGTATTCCTTTGCCTTCCCCCTGACTGCGCATGTTGGTAAGGTGCTTTTGCTTGCATGGGTTGACTGGCAAATCTTCTGGACGCGCGTTTTCGCCAACAATCATTCCCTCGTAAATGTCCTCCTGCGGACCGATGAAAAGCCGACCACGCTCCTGAATGTTATTTAATGCGTAAGCAGTACTGACCCCGGATTCCATCGACACCATAACGCCTCGACCGCGTCCGCCTATGTCGCCTTTGAATGGCGCATATTCGCGGAAAAGATGACTCATGAATCCCTCACCCCGAGTAAGATTCACTAAGTCAGTCTCGAATCCGATCAAGCCGCGTGTCGGAATTATCCCCTCAATTGATACGCGCGAGGCATGGTGATTCAGTGCCAGAATTTCGCCTTTGCGATTGGCGATTGATTGCAGGATTTGGCCGAGGTTTTCATCAGGCAAATCGATATATAAATTTTCAAGCGGCTCGAGCACGTCGCCTGTCTCATCTCGCTTAAAAATCACTTCGGGGCGAGAAACCATCAGCTCGTAGCCTTCACGTCGCATTTGCTCCACCAGGATAGCGATTTGCATTTCTCCGCGTGCATTGATTTCAAATGCACCGGCGGTTTCGGTGTCGCTTACTTGAAGCGAAACGTTACCTCGCGTTTCACGAATCAGTCGTTCTCGAAGATGCCGTGCAGTTACAAATTTTCCGTCGCGCCCCGCGAACGGCGAATCGTTAACTAAAATTTGCATTCGAATTGTTGGTGGATCGATATCGACGAACTGAAGCGGCGTACGCTCCTCGTTATCCGTTAGTGTTTCGCCGATGTACACCTCCTCAAAGCCACTAACGCCAATAATGTCCCCCGCGTTAGCCTGCTTTATTTGAACCTGCTCTAATCCCTCGTAAGTAAAGAGCGCGGTGACAGTAGCTCGTTCGACACAGCCGTTCCGATGAATGCAAACGATCGAGTCACCGACGGCAACGCGCCCGCTTACAATTCGCCCAAGCGCAATCCGTCCAAGGTAATCGCTGTAATCAAGATTCGACACGAGCATTTGAAAAAACGGATCGCCTGAAATTTGTGGCGGAGGCACATCCTGCACGATCGCCTGGAAAAGTGGTGTCATATCCTGTTTGTCTTCGTGCAACGCGCGAAGGGCATATCCGTTTTTCGCGCTTGCGTAGACGATTGGAAAATCGAGCTGCTCATCGGTTGCCTTCAGCTCGACGAAGAGATCGAAAACCATATCGACGATGGAATGCGGCCGCGCATTTTCTCTGTCGATCTTGTTAATGACAACAATCGGCTTGAGTCCGTTTTCCAGCGCCTTGCGCAAGACGAAACGTGTCTGCGCCTGCGGGCCGTCATGAGCGTCGACGACTAACAAAACTCCGTCGACCATTTTCATGATTCGCTCAACTTCGCCGCCGAAATCGGCGTGACCCGGTGTATCAACGATGTTGATACGATATCCGTTCCATCGTACCGCCGCGTTCTTCGCGCGAATCGTTATTCCTTTTTCACGCTCGAGATCCATTGAATCCATTACGCGCTCTTCGACCTGCTGGTTGGAACGAAACGTTCCGGATTGACGCAGTAATTGGTCGACGAGCGTGGTCTTCCCATGATCGACGTGCGCAATAATCGCGATATTACGGATCTTATTCATTGACGGAAGGGCCGACGAGCAGGCGAGCGCGAACAGTATAAGATAGAACAGCCGAGTCAAACGTCATCTCGCTGGCGGTTCTTTTTACCATTTCTTACAGCTCTCTCCTACCTCATACGCAGTACATCTGTAGTCAGATCACACCTGTCGCCGCACGCGATCATGCCAGCGTTGGCAACGGACGCGTTTATTGTGTAGGCGTCGTGCTCCTCAATCTTCGCCGACGGAATTCCATCGCCCAAAGTGCCGCGATAGTGAGAATGTCGCTGGTTACATGCGTAACACGTACACTGTTGTAAGTGGCAGGCGTGAGCGTCGGCTCGAGCAGGTCACGGGTTTGTTTTAGGCTGGCAGCATTTGCTTCAGCGGAATCGAATTGCTTTAGCGCCTGGATGGTGGCGAATCGCTGCCGAGTTGTGTCGTACATCGCGTCCAGATTTTCGTAGGCAAAGAGCGCGAACAAAATAGATACGATCAATGTCGTGATCGCAGCGGGTTGTTTGCGTAACGAAGAAAATGCAAGTAGTCCGCCAACGATTACCACGTAGAGGTTCCAGTACGCCTGCATCGCCGTCGAGCGTTCGAAGTAAAGCTGAATCAATTCGGAGTAGTTCATAAACAAGAGCTGGCATTATTAGGTTCGAAACCATCCAGAAGCGAGGAGAAATCCGGCTAGCGAAAAAGGCAAAAACAGACGCTGGCCAGGAGAACACCGCCGATAATGTCAATTACGTGATGTTGATACGTAAGAATCGGCGAGAACGCGATCAGAACGAACCAGATCATGGTCGCTACGCGAATGAAACCGCGTGTATAACGAAAATAGCTATCCAGCAGAATTAGCGTGAGCGCCGCATGAAGTGATGGAAGCAGATTGTACGGTGCATCTAACCCGCGAAACCAATTGAATACCACACCGAGCCAGCCATCAACGTGTGGCCGCGGAAACGCAAACCGCAACGGAAAAAGCAAAAAGCAAAATCCAGCAACGAGAATCGCAGTAGCGATTCGCCTCGCTAAAATGGACAATTCGCGATCCGTTCGACAAAGGAATGGCGCGACAACGAAGAAAAGATCGATGGACATGTATGGCAAGGCAAAGAAGGGCACGAACGGGATCTCGCGTTCCCATTCAAAATAAAAAGTGCCGACGTTAGCGCGGCGCGCGGTGATCCAGTTGCAACCGCCGTAAACGATCAGGAACAAGACGGATAATCCGGCCGAGACGGCGAACGCCTTGGTACGTTTAATGCCCACGCCGTGCAACAGAAACCGTGAACATTCCCCATTGATCGATTTGCATGTCGATCTTTTCGAATCCGGCAGCGTGAACGAGCGCATCCATTTCGGCCGTGGTCCGTCGACGCATGATCCAGCGTTCCCCTTCCCTGTTAAGGAGGACATGTGCAATGAATTCTATCTGCGGATGCCAGGGCTGATTGGTGTAAATGAGGTAACCGCCAGCCTCAATCGCGTCGGCTAATCCGCACAACGAGTTCAAAACCGGCTGGTTCGACGGAAATAGTTCATAAAGCCCTGAAACGATTCCAATCGTCGCGCGCGGTTGAATTTTGGCGAGGGATTCTCGATCGAACGCGTCCCCTCGCCGCGCGACCACTGCGCCGTCAACATTTAGCTCATCTGCCAGAGCGCGCACGGCATCGACATTTTCCTGCTTATAATCACAAAGCATGGCACGGACCGGAATCTGTGAGATATCGCGAATGGCTTCGATCACGTAACGACCGGCCCCCGCGGCGATATCGAGAATTCTCACCGAGCGATTCTCGCGGTGCACTTTCGAAATAAGATCTCGCAGAGTTTTATCCAGATTCGCTTTGCGTTCCCGAATTCCGCGCCAGCCGATGCTATTCAGATAAGATTTGTCGATCAACCGACCGAGTGGGCTCCGGCCATGCGGTTCGTTTTTGTAAACGTAATCGAGCGAAAGGCCGGAATCGAAACCATGGCGCCAGCCGACCTCGATGCCTCCACTCAATCGACGCGCAAGTTTCAATCCAGCACGAGCCACGGCAAATCTTGCAGCGCCATTGTTCTTTAACCGCTCATGTTCGCGCGCCGTATGTCCGCTCTTATCGGCATTTAGCAACGAAGGCGGGGTTGCCACTTTTCCGAAGCGATCTTGAACAAACTTTCGGACAAGTCTGATTACGTCGCGACGATTCGTTTCGTGAAAGATTGCATGATAAGTGTCCGGGAAAATTTCGAAGCGCTTTTGAGTTGAAGAAAGGCGATCAAAAAACTTTTGCTGCGCCTTGAGACTCACAACCCAATCCTTTCCGGCGCCAATCATTAGCGTCGGTGTTTGAATCGCGCCGGCATCGGCAACCACCCGTTTCGCGGTGGCGTGAAGATCGAGCAGCACGTTGACTGCAATTTGCCGGAAAATGAGCCGGTCGGAATCGTATTGCGCGGCTTGTTCGCGATCGCGCGTAAGCATTCTTGATTTCACGTAGCTCTTTACAAATCGCGGTCGAGCGATTCGCAGGGCAGGTATCGCGAATGGAACGTAGAGCCTCACGCGAAACGCAGCGGTCGCCAAAACCATGGCGCGGATCGGCGGCGCGTAATCGTGGATCCAGGCTGTGATGCTGACTGCGGCGAGACTGTGCGCGAGCACGATCATGTTTTCGATCGGGACGCCGTACTTTTCCGAAACATGCCGCGCAAAGGCGTCAACATCTTTTATCACGTCGTGAAGACTTCTTGCCGCGCCGCGATCTCCCGTCGAACGTCCATGACCGCGCGCGTCCCACGCAAAGATCGCCACATCGTCAAGGCCTAACGAATCGACTGTCTCTTGCCAACGACCAGAGTGTTCGTGGCCACGATGAAAAAGCAGCAATGCTTTGTCCGTTGCCTCATTTGGAATCCACGAGCGATAAAACAGCTCAGCACCGTCCCAACTATTGAACGTTCTTTCAGTGGCTTTCATTTCCCGGGCGCAATTGGTTAACCGCATCGCGTAGTTCGGCGGCAATAGCGCAGACGTCGGTCTTGTCTGTTCTGCGATCGCGGTAATTGCGAGGCGTTCCAATGACCAGTCGAACTTTTCGCGGACGGGGAAATCGTTTGCCCTTCGGCCACGCTCGAAACGATCCATCGATGAAGCACGGTGCAACGGCGACGTCCCGTCCCGCAACAAGAGCGCCGATTCCTGATTTGAACTCGCCAACTTCGCCCGTTCTCGACCTTGTGCCTTCCGGAAAAATGATAAGGATGGTTCCGGGATTCGCGAGCAATTCTCGGCAAATCGAGAGGCTTTGTCGAACCCGCGCTTGTCTCGCAAATGGCAACGCGTTCACGAGTATTGCGGCGGCCCAAAGTCGCGGGACACTTTGGAAAAAATAATCAGATGCGGCCGCGGGAAACGCGCGATGTAATTTGCGAAGCGGCAACGCCGCGAGCAGGCAAAGCGTATCGATATGACTGCAATGATTCGCGACAATAACGAGTGAGCGGTTGGTCCGCAGATTTTGGTGTCCGATAATTTCGAAACGGTTATAGGTGTGTAATAACTGTCGAATGATGAACGCGCCGAGCGAGCGCAATCCGTAAACAAGCATGTCCGGCTCGCGCGGGAACTGACGCAGACGATCGACCGGGACTCGATCGACATCACGCATGGGGCTGTAAAGCCACTTTTTCATCGGAGCGGATAATAATACCCGGTCATATGCATGAACAACGGCGCCGCGTAAACCAAACTGTCGATCCGGTCCAGAATCCCGCCGTGTCCTGGAATAGTTGCAGCCATGTCTTTGGTTCCGATGTCGCGCTTAATCACGCTAATCGAGAGATCGCCAAGTTGCCCACCAATTCCAACGATCAAGCCGGTCAGAAATAATTGCCACGGGCCAAAGAATGGAAAAGAGAATCGAAGAAGCCAGGGCAGAACCATGGCGACGCCGAGCGCTCCGAGCGCTCCTTCCCAAGTTTTATTCGGACTGATTTCGCTGCGCAAGGGATGGCGGCCAAAAATTCTCCCGAAAGTAAAGGCCGCAACATCAGTCAAGCCTGTCGCGAAAATAATATAACAAAGAAAGCCGTAGGCGTTGCGAGCGTTCGCGATGAATCCGAGGTGACCGAACATCCAGCCGATGTAAACAAAACCGATAATGGCGAGCGATATACGTCGCAGCTCGCCGCGGGCCCGATTGCGCAAAATCGGAATGAACAGGATTAACGCGATTGCGAACGCCGGCATGGCAACGAAGAATCCATACCAACCCGTGCCACGTTCTTCGCTGCGCGGATCCGAAATTACCGAGGCAACGCCCACCATTAGGATTCCGGCATAAACCGCACCGGTCATCCATGCGTCACGATACAATCCCGATGCACGCAAGAATTCCTTGAAAGCGTAGATCGCAAGCAACGTGACGCCGACGATCGTCGGAATTCTTCCGAGAAACACAACGATGAAGCCGATTCCAGCGATAAGAATCCAGGACCAATACGTCTTAAACATCGACGCGGTTTCCTTTTTCAAAACGAATCGCAGAAAAGCGAGTACTGCACCGGCGATTGCGAGCAAAACCAAGACGACACAGAAGTAAGCGCGAAAAACAGGATCGTGCAGCGCGATGTGCGGCGACATCACCGCTTATCTTGCAGCGCGGCAGTGATGCGTTTCAAGCGAACAACGATCGTTTCCACACAACCAGCGATGATGATAAGACAGGTCAAATCCAAAATGGTGAAAGTTGCAATTGATTGTGGCGCGAGAAAAAACGTGAGCCATGCACCGACATGCAACATAACCATGCGCCAGGGCTTCGACATAATTCCGCCAAACTGCCGTTGAACACCGAGGGCTTGTCCGAACAGGCCGACGTACGAGGTAAGCACGGCGAAAATTGCCGCCCAGTATCCAATCAACGGATTCATCAACCCGCTGTGGGCAACCGCGACGAAAATCACGATGTCTGAAATGCGATCGGGCAGATCGTTCAGGATTTCACCACGACGACTCGCTTTGCCCGTCGCGAACGCGACCAGGCCATCGAGCATGTTGAACCAGAGCCGCAAATAACAAAAAAGCGGCCCGATGATGAGTAGCCAACGTCTTGTGCCCGATTTCCAAAAACAGATCGCGGCGATGAGCGCCGCTGCGATCGACAAATAGGAAATCGCATCCGGATTCACTTCGTGACGCACACAGAACCGCGTAGCAGCGCCTGCAGTTTTCCGAAACACCGCCGCGATCGGGCGCCGCGAGGTTGGTTCGTAACGTGACATCGCTGCCATTTTGTAAAGCGGCGGCTGCGTCTGGCAACTCAAACGACGATAGAGTTGGTGCAGGTTGAAAGAACGAGAATCGTAAAATGGCCCAAAAACGTCGCCAATGCACAGCTTGCCGCAAAGTCGCAGGGCTAGAGTGATGCTGCGCGACCGCGAGAGGAGGCGCCACTCCGTCAGCTGCACTGATTCGTTAGGTCGGAGATCTTAACGAAGACATCTCAGCGACGGCCCCGATCTTGTCACCGATTGGATACAGATGCCTTCGTGATCGGGTGCGTCGCAACGGATCTTGAACTGTCGCGACGGCAAACCAATCGAATTTGCTGCAGTTCGCCGAAAGCTCGTTTAGTAGCGCCGAAGCTTTTGAGAATTGGTTCCGGGGAGGAACAGCCGCCTTCTAGACCTCGACAAACCAATCGAAATTTGTTGCCATTGGCTAGAATTTCGTCTAGTACCGTCGAAGCTTTTGAAAATTGTTCTGGGGGGAACAGCCGCCTCTCATACCCGCTCGGGTGTGGGGGGCGGTCATTTTTTGAGCGAAATCTGGGACAGACATAACCACCACATTCTGGGATCGAACCGTCATATGGCCTCTCGTGCTACCCGCCGAACATCACGTTGGTGATTTTATTATTATTAGACTTACTGCCGCCTTTGGCGTCTTTTCTCGGTTTCAGGTCACGGACTTTGATCTTCGTCTTAGCTTCTTTTTTCTGTGTCATTTTATTCTCCTTTTTTGTTGGTTTCTGTTGTGTCAGTTTTCACCCGCCACATTCTGGGATCGAACCGTCATGTGGCTTCCTTGTACTAACCCGCTCCTTACTTAATCCCCTTAGTATTGGGGTTATAATGTGGGCCGCCGCCTTTGGCGTCTTTTTTCGGTTTCAGGTCGCGGACTTTGACTTTGGTCTTAGCTTCTTTTTTCTGTGGCATTTTATTTTCCTTTTTCGTTGGTTGTTGTTGTGTCAGTGGCACCGAAGAGCACTTGAT
>Ga0126381_100009104_pt1 | contig 11143 bp, 9 predicted proteins | sample PanSoiMetPlot_28_FD_96465 | JGI IMG/M metagenome (GOLD analysis project Ga0126381, IMG submission 96465) | Tropical forest soil microbial communities from Panama - MetaG Plot_28 | ecosystem: Environmental > Terrestrial > Soil > Tropical forest > Bulk soil | place: Panama | collected 2016-02-17
CTACGTCGCCCTGCTCGAGTTTTCATACTATCATGTCGCTGCGGGCGGCTTGGAAACGAGCTGGGCGCCGAGTTTTCAAGCCTGCAAGTGGCGGCGAGAACATCGAATCGGCTGATGGTGGGCGGCGAGGTTCAGCGATGGTGAAAAACATGTGGTTTCGGGCGATTTTGTCGGGAGCGCTGGTGGCTCTGCTGAGCATCTCAGCGAATACGCTCACTTATGCGCGCCAGAACGAAGGTCCGCAATCGGCGCCGCCACAACAGCAACCGGCGCCACCCAAGGCACCCAGCGGGCAGCAACAGCCGCAGCAGCCGTCCCAGGCGCCGACGCCGCCCCCGCCGGAAACCTCGATCTCAGTAGAATCGAATTTGGTCAACGTGGATGTGGTGGTGACCGACCAGGACGGAGACGTGCTGACCGGCCTGACCAAAAGCAATTTCCGGATCTCGGACGAGGGGCAGCCGCAGCAGATCACCAACTTCGCGCCGAGCGAAGCGCCCATCACGATGGTGATCCTGATGGAGTTCAGCCGCCGCTTCGGAGGCTATTTTGGCTACAAAGCGCAGGAATGGGCCTTTCCTCTCCTGAACGCCCTAACCCCAAAAGACTGGGTGGCCCTGAAAACGTTCTCCATGAGAACGCACGTGGAAGTAGACTTCACGCAAAACAAGAACGAAATCGGACAGGCCATCGCGTCGCTATTTGTTCCCGACTTCAGCGAAGCGAATCTCTTCGACGCGATTCTGGAGACGCTGCAGCAGCTTCGGGACATAAAAGGCAAGAAGGCCATTCTGGTGCTGGCCACCGGGTTCGACACGTTCAGCAAACACAATCTGGATCAAACGCTCAAGACGGTCAAAGAAAGCGACGTGCCGATTTTCTGCGTGGGCATGGGCGAGGACCTCGATTTGTACAGTCCTCAGGGCGCGGGCGTCGGATACTTGCAGGCGAAAAACCAGCTCACGACGTTCGCCAACATGACTGGAGGCTACGCCTGGTTCCCTCGGTTTGAGGGCGAGATGCCCGATATATTCAACACCGTGGCCGGCTATCTGCGCAGCCAGTACACTTTGGGGTTCACGCCGACCACGCCGCAGGATGGCAAGCTCCATAAGCTCAAAGTGGACGCGGTGGACGACCAGGGCAATCCGCTTACGGTGAACGACAAGAAGGGGAAGAAAAAGAAGACCGTGGTTCATTCGCGGCAGACGTACATGGCGATGGCCGCGTCAGCCGTAAATTAGGTTGGTTGGGTACGAAGAGAGCAGCGTAGGCTGCGCTCCGCTCAGGGCGACAGCAAACGCAAGGCGAGCAGCAGGACCCACGCTTCGCAAAAGGCGCGAAGCATGGGGCACCCAAGTCAAGATAGCCAACGCCCCAGCGGAATTTTGGGGGTTACTGTTCAGCGGGAAGATCAGTAGCCGCGGGCGAGATCGACGATATTCAGCAATTCCTTTCCGGCAAACCAGCGTTCGAGATTTTCGGCCATCAATTCCTCTTCGCGATCCCAAGTGCTTTCGGTGGCGCCGCTCACATGCGGCGTAATGAAGCAGTTATCCAGTTTCCAGAGCGGGCTTTCAGCAGCGAGCGGCTCTTTCGCGGTGACGTCCAGCGCCGCCCCGGCGATGAGGTTGTCTTTGAGCGCGGCGGCGAGAGCGGGCTCGTCGATGAGCGTACCGCGGGCCACGTTGATCAGGTAGGCGGAGCGTTTCATCAGGGCCAGTTCGCGCGCGCCGATCATATTGCGCGTTTGCGGGGTGTCGGGGGCGGCGATCACCACGAAATCGGCCGCAGGCAGCGCTTCGTGCATATGGGAAGATGGAAAGACACGTTCAACCAAGTCCGCACCGGCACGAAGGCGGCCCGAATGCGTCGCCGCCCAGATGCGCATGCCGAGCGGCCGCACCAGGCGCGCTGTTTCGCTGCCAATGGCGCCGAAGCCGATAAAAAGCAGGACTTCGCCGCGGAGTTCGCGCGGTTTCACCGGCGAGTTCCACAGCTCGGCCTGCGCCCACCTGGCTTGCTGCTGATAACGCAGGCAATCGGGAAAGCGCCTGGCGAGCGCGATCAACATTCCGAGAATATGCTGGGCGACTGGGACGCAGTGCACGGTGGTGGCGTTCGTGACGACTAGATTACGCGCGAGCAATTCCGGGTACATGAACTGCGCGACTCCGGCGGAGACGACGTGAATCCACTTCAGTATGGGCGCAAAAGGGAGCAGCTTCGCACCGAGCGTGTAGCCCATGAAAATGTCGGTGTCCGGGAGATGCTGCTCGAGACTCGTGAGCTCCGGCAGATTCACAATGTTCACGCCAGGAAAGCGGACGCGCATACGTTGGGCGGCATCCGCGGGAGGATTCCAGAGCGGAAACGGATTCTTGATGGCAATGAGCAGCTTGGTTTGCGAGGGCGTAGTGCGCGCCGGCGGCGTCATCGTTATCTCTCCGCGACTCGCAAGTCACGTCCGGTCATTTCGGGCGGTTCCGGAAGTCCCACCACGCACAGCAGTGTGGGAGCGATATCGCGCAAAGACCCGTTCGGTTGCAAGACCGTTTTCCCATCTTCTGCGAGCAAGATAAACGGCACCGGGTTGGTGGTGTGATAGGTGTGCGGGCCGCCGGTGACGGGGTCAATCATAGTTTCGGCGTTGCCATGGTCGGCGGTAATGATCCAGGAGCCGCCGCGGGGGTGCAGAGCCTGAAAGATGCGGCCGAGGCATTCGTCCACCGTTTCCACGGCCTTGATGGTGGCTTCCAGCTTGCCGGAATGGCCGACCATGTCGGCGTTGGCGAAGTTCATGATAATGGCATCGAAATCGCCTTTTTCAATTGCGTGAATCACGGTGTCGGCAATGCCCGCGGCGGACATTTCCGGTTGGAGGTCGTAGGTGGGTACTTTGGGCGAAGGAACGAGGGTGCGCTCCTCACCGGGAAACGGCTTCTCGACGCCGCCATTGAAGAAGTAGGTGACGTGGGCATATTTTTCGGTTTCAGCCACGCGAAGATTCTTGTAATCGCGTTCGGCAAACACGTTGGCGAGGATGTGTTCGAGCTTTTCGGGCGCGAGAATGTAGCGGAGCCAGGCCCAGGTTTTTTCGTACTGAGTCATGGCCACAAAGACAAGATTTTGGGGCCGCGCCGGGTCGGAGAATTTGTCGAAGCCGGGCTGCGCCAGCGCAAGGGTCATCTGGCGGGCGCGGTCGGCGCGGAAATTAAAGAAGATTACGGCATCGTCGTCGCGAATGAGGGCGTGCGGCATGGCCGGCGAGCCGGGCGCGTCCTCGGTGGTAATGCAGACGGGCACGATAAATTCATCGGTGACGCCCTTTTCATAGCTGGCGCGGATGGCTGCCAGCGGGTCGCTCGATTTCAGGTCCGAATCGCCGTGGACCATGGCGTGGTAAGCCTTCCCGATGCGTTCCCAACGGTTATCGCGGTCCATGGCGTAGTAGCGGCCGCTGATGCTGGCGATCTTCCCAAGGCCGAGTTCGCGCATTTTGTGTTCAAGCTGAGCGACGAAATCGACACCGCTGTGAGGCGGCGTGTCGCGGCCGTCCATGAAGCAGTGGACAAAAACGCGGCTAACTTTGTTTTGCCTGGCCATTTGCAGCAGTGCAAACAGGTGCTGTAGATGCGAGTGCACGCCGCCGTTGCTCACGAGGCCCATCAAGTGCAATTGCCGCGTGCGGCCGCGCTCCATGGCCTCAAGCAGCAGCGGCCGACGGAAAAATTCGCCGCTGGAAATGAGCTGGTCGACGCGAGTGATGTCCATTTGCACGATGCGGCCCGCGCCGATATTCAAATGGCCGACTTCGCTGTTGCCCATCTGTCCTTCGGGAAGGCCGACGTAGGGGCCGGAAGTGTGAATCAGTGTGTTGGGAAACTCCCTGAGCAGCCGATCATAATTGGGCTTGCGCGCCAAGGCGATGGCGTTGCCCTTGCTTTCGGCGCGATAGCCCCAGCCATCGAGCACGGTGAGTACGATCGGTTTCGGCCGTTTTGCCATTCCCGCTCCCTGCTATTTAGGACGATGCGTTAACCGCGCGCATGCCGGGCGAGCGCCATGCCGCGGCTTGCTCCGGCAAGAGATTCAGAATACATGCAGACGGGGCGCGAGCACAGAGCGAATGCGCGGCGCCATCCGGTCTCCCGGGCGCCGCCGGACCCAAACGGCACGGCGCTGCGGATAAAGAACTTGTTGACACGCGCGGCGGCCTGTATGATTATGCATAAGAGTGCATAAACACGCATAAGGCGCAAATGGGCGTACAGAAACGATTCAGGCAAGGACAGATTCTGAAGCTGCTTTCGGGGCAGCCGGTGGCCAGCCAGGATGAGTTGCGTCGCCAACTGGGTCACCTGGGCGTGCGCGTGACGCAGGCAACTCTTTCGCGCGACCTGCGCGAGCTTCGCCTTGTGAAGACGGTCGAAGGCTATCGCCAGCTGGCGGCGGCCGCCGAAGAAGCGTCTGCGTTGCCGGCCCTGGCCGGTGCGGTAAAGCAGTTTTTGCTGGACATTCGTCCGGCGCAGAACCTGCTGGTGCTGAAAACGCCGCCGAGCGGTGCGCAGCCGCTGGCCGCGGCCATCGACGGAGAGCATTGGAAAGAAGTGGCCGGCACGCTGGCCGGCGACGACACGGTGCTGGTGATCACCACGTCGCGCACCGGTTGCAAGACGGTGCAGAAGCGCATCGAGGAGATGCTGCGTTGAGCGAGAAGGGCAAAATCGCGGTGGTCGGAGCAACGGGCTACGCAGGATACGAACTGGCCCGGCTACTGCTGCGGCACCCGAACGTAAGCACGCCTACTTTTTATTTGCGGGAGAACCGCGCAAGCGCGCGCTGCCTCACCGAGCTTTTCCCGCAACTGCGCGGCTGGGGCGAGGCGCCGTGCAAGCCTCTTGCGGTGGAGGCAGTAGCCAACAGCGGGGCGGAAGTGGTATTTCTCTCGACTCCGCACGAGGCTTCGCTCGAACTTGTTCCGGACTTGCGCAAGGCAAATGCCTCGCTGCGCATCGTGGATTTGAGCGGCGCTTACCGATTTCGCAGCGCGCAGACGTTCGCGGATTGGTACAAGCTGCCGCCGCCCGATGCGGCCACCCTGGCGGAAGCCGTTTACGGGCTGCCGGAACTCTACGAGCGGGAACTTCCGAAGGCGCGGCTGGTGGCGAATCCCGGCTGCTATCCAACTTCGGTGATTTTAGGGCTGAAGCCGCTGGTCGAGTCCCGGTGGATCGACATGTCGCGCGGCATCGTGTGCGACTGCAAGTCGGGCGTGACCGGCGCGGGCAAAGAACCCAGGCGCGAAACGCATTTTGTGGAAGTGAACGAGAACTTCCGGGCGTACAACCTGTTCAAGCACCGGCACACGCCGGAGGTGGCCGAGCATCTGGGCCTGGATTTTCCGGAATTCGTGTTTACCACGCATCTGCTGCCCGTCGACCGAGGGATTCTTTCGACGCTGTACGTATGGCTGAATGCGGCGCGAAAGGCGGACGAGGTCGAAGCGCTATACCGGCAATTCTATTCGGGGCGACCGATGGTGCGGCTGCTGCGGGCCGGGAATTTGCCAGAGCTGCAGCACGTGGCGCACACGAATTTCTGCGATATCGGATTTGCGCTCGATGAAACGGGCGAGCGGCTGATTGTGGTGGCCTGCCTCGACAATCTGGGGAAAGGCGCGGCGGGCCAAGCGGTGCAAAATCTGAACGGGATGCGCGGGTATCCCGAGACAGCAGGGTTGCTATGAGACTGGTGGTTAAAATCGCGGGCGCACTGCTGGAAAAAGAAGAACATGTGCAGGCGATCGCGCGGCAGATCGCGGAAGTGGCGCGCGCGGGACATGAAGTATTGGTGATCCACGGCGGCGGGAAACTTTTCACCGCGACTCTGGCGCGCATGGGCATCGCCAGCCGCTTCATCAGCGGCCTGCGCGTGACCGACCGCGAAACGCGCGACGCCGCGGTGATGGTGTTCGCCGGGCTGCTAAACAAGAAGTTGGCGGGGGCGATTTCGCTGGCCGGGCAGCCCGCGGTGGGCATCGGCGCGAGCGATGCCGCCTGCTTTCTGGCCGAACCGATGCAGGTGGACGAGCGCGAAGGGGGCCTGGGGTTTGTCGGCTACTTGACCGAGGTGAACGTCGAATTTCTAAACTCGCTGTGGAGGGCCGGCCTGGTTCCGGTGGCGTCCTGCATGGGGCTTGGCGCCGACGGCGAACTCTATAACATCAACGCGGACCACATGGCCGCGGCGGCCGCGGAATTCATTCACGCCGACCGGCTGATCTTTCTCACAGATGTGGCTGGGGTTCTTGACGGCGACAAAGTGCTGCGCGCGGTGAAGGGCACTGAGATCGAGGATTTGATCCGGCAGCATAAGGTTTCGGGCGGGATGATCTTGAAGCTTGAAGCGGCCAAGCGCGCGCTGGCCGGAGGCGTCGCGGAAGTACGCATCGTGGGCGGCACGCAGAATCGCGCGCTCTTGAACGCGGTCAGCGGAGCGCGCAGCCTGGGCACACGTGTTTTCCCGGTAATTCGTGCGCGCTCCCGGGCCAGAGCCGCGCACGGAGCCGCGGACTGATATGGCCAAGCGGAAACAAAGCACCGGGAAGAAGCGGGGCGCTGGTTCGCCGGCGAAAATCCTGGCGGATGCTTCGCGCTACCTGATGAATACCTACCGGCGTCCGCCGCTGGTGTTTACGCGCGGGCGCGGCTGCCGCCTGTACGATTCGCAGGGGCGCGAATATCTCGATTTCCTGGCGGGCATCGCGGTGAACGCGCTGGGCTACGCGCATCCGCGGATGGTGCGGGTGATCCGCCGCGAAGCGGGGCGCGCCACGCACGTTTCCAATCTGTTTCACAATCCTTATCAGGCGCCGCTGGCGCGCAAGCTGACGGAATGGTCGGGGCTGGATCGGGTTTTCTTCAGCAACAGCGGCTCGGAAGCGATGGAAGGCGCGCTGAAGCTGGCCCGGGCCTATGCCCATGCGAAAACAGCGGGATCGGGCGGCGCGGGGAAAACGCGCATCCTGGCGCTGGAAAACTCGTTTCACGGGCGCACCTTCGGCGCGCTCTCGATCACGCATACGCCCAAATACCGCGAGCCGTTCGAGCCGCTCATTCCCGGCGTGGAATTCGTGCGGGTGAATGACGCTGGCGACCTGGAAGAGAAGTTCGACGGATCGGTGTGCGCGGTAGTGATCGAGCCGATTCAAGGCGAGGGCGGGATTTTTCCGGTGAGCGAGGAATTCTGGAAAAAAGCGCGCGCGCTGGCCACCCGGTTCGATGCCGCTTTGATTGCCGACGAGATTCAGTCGGGACTGGGGCGGACCGGGCGTTACTTCGCCTACCAGAAATTCGGCGAAGAAATGCGGCCGGATATCGTGACGATCGCGAAACCGCTGGCCGGCGGGCTCCCGCTGGGCGCATTCCTGGCCGGCGAGAAATTCGCCGCGGCCCTTTCGCCCGGGATGCACGGGTCGACGTTCGGCGGGGGGCCGCTGGCTTGCGCGGCGGCGCTCGAGTTTCTAACTATCGTGGATGAAGAAGATTTGCTCGAAAACGTGCGCGACCGAGGGGCGGAGCTGCGCGCGGGGCTCGAGGAATTGACCCGGCGCTTCGATTTCATCCGCGAAGTGCGGGGCGAAGGGTTGATCCTGGGCATCGACCTTTCCATCGAGGGCGCCCCGTTTGTGCAGGAAGCGCTGCGACGCAGCATGCTGATCAACTGCACGCACGAACATATTCTGAGGCTGCTTCCGCCGTTTATCATCCGCCGCGCCGACGTTGCCGAGTTTCTCCGGCGGTTCGAGACGGTGCTGGCGTCCGCCCAGAAATCCGCGGCAAAGGCGAAAGCCGCCGCACATCCACTCCCAGCGGCTGCTCATCGCGAACCTGTAGCCGCGGCCGCCGCGAGGTAGACATGAGCGCCGTCAGCCCATCGCTATCGTTGTCTCACGATTTGCTCACCGGAACTGAATGGAGCCCCGCGCAGCTGCGCGAGTTTTTTCATTTGGCCGCGGAGATCAAGGCGCGACCGGAGCGGTATCGAGGCGTACTGTCGGGCAAGATTCTGGTCTTGATCTTCGAAAAACCGTCGCTGCGGACGCGGGTAACCTTCGAGGTGGGCATCAGCAGCCTGGGCGGCACGGCCATTTTTCTGGACCACACGCTCACCCATTTAGGCGAGCGCGAGTGCGTTCGCGATATCGCGAAAAATCTGGAGCGATGGGTCCACGGGATCGTGGCGCGGGTGTTCGCGCAGGAGTCGCTCGAGGAACTGGCGGGCAACGCGAATATTCCGGTGATCAACGCGCTTTCCGACAAGTATCACCCTTGCCAGGCGCTGGCCGACTTTTTCCTGCTGGAAGAACGTTATGGCAGTCTGCGCGGATTCAAGTTCACTTACCTAGGCGACGGGAACAACATGTGCCACTCGCTGCTTTCGATCGGGGCGCGCGTGGGGGCGCACATACGCGTGGCCACACCGGCGGGATACGAGCCGGACGCCAGCGTGGTGGCTGAAGCCAAGCGCGTCGCGCGGGAGACGCGCGGCAAGATCGAAATCCTGCGGTCACCACAAGAAGCGATCGCCGGGGCGCAGGCGGTTTACACAGACGTCTGGGCCAGCATGGGCCAGGAGGAAGAATCGGCCAAGCGCGCCGCCGATTTCAAGGATTACCAAGTGAATGAACGGCTTTTCTCGCAGGCGGCCGCCGACGCGGTTTTCATGCATTGCCTTCCGGCGCATCGCGGCCTGGAGGTGACCGAGGGGGTCATCGACTCGCCCCGCTCGGTTATTTATGACCAGGCGGAGAATCGCCTGCACGTGCAGAAGGCCGTGCTGCACGCTTTGCTCACCTAGAACCAAGGAGAAAGCATTGGCCAAGAAGGTAGTGCTGGCATATTCGGGAGGACTCGACACCTCCATCATCATTCCCTGGCTGAAGGAAAACTACGGCGGCTGCGAAGTGGTGGCCATGATCGGCGATCTGGGGCAGCGCGAGGACCTGGAAGCTGCGCGCAAGAAGGCGCTGGCGACCGGAGCGAGCGCCGCGTACGTGGAAGACCTTCGCGAGGAATTTATCACTGGCTATGTGTGGCCCACGTTGCGAGCCGGAGCGGTGTACGAGCACAAGTATCTGCTGGGGACTTCATTCGCCCGGCCCATTCTGGCCAAACGGCAGGTGGAGATCGCAAAAAGAGTTGGCGCCGACGCGCTGGCCCACGGCTGCACCGGCAAGGGCAACGATCAGGTGCGCTTCGAGCTGGCGGCGAAGGCCCTCGGACCGGAACTGGCCATCATCGCTCCGTGGCGCGAATGGAATATCGTTTCGCGGGAAGAAGCGATTGCATACGCGCAAGCGCACAACGTGCCGGTGGACCAGACCAAGAAGAATATCTACAGCCGCGACCGCAACATCTGGCATTTGAGCCACGAGGGCGGCGTGCTGGAAGATCCGGCAAATGCGCCCGAAGAATTGATGTGGCAGTGGATCGTCGCGCCAGAAAAGGCGCCCGACAAGCCCACCACCGTCGAGATCGGATTCGAGGAAGGCACGCCCGAGTCGGTGAACGGGAAAAAGCTGCGGCCGGTGGCGCTGCTGGAAGAACTGAACGAAATCGCTGCGGCGAACGGCGTGGGCCGCATGGACATCGTCGAGAACCGGCTGGTGGGCATCAAGTCGCGGGGCGCGTACGAAACGCCGGGGGGCACGCTGCTGGTGAACGCGCATCGCGAGCTCGAGTCGCTGGCGCTGGATCGCGAGACCGCGCACTATCAGCAGATACTCGCCCTGCGCTACGCGGAAATGGTCTATTACGGCATGTGGTTTACACCGTTGCGCGAAGCGCTCGATGCGTTTTTCACCAGCGCACAGAAGCGCGTCAGCGGAACGGTGGGACTGACGCTGTTCAAGGGAAACATCAGCGTGGCCTCACGGAATTCGCCCTACTCGCTCTACCGCACCAATCTGGCGAGCTTCACCATGACCGGCTACAACCCGAAAGATGCCGAAGGCTTCATCAATCTCTTCGCGCTGCCCATCACCGTGCCGCTCGAGGCCAAGCACGCGACGTCCGAAAGATGACCAGCCAATGAAAGAAGTGGGTGGCCAGAAAATGTGGGGCGGCCGGTTCGAGCGCGGCCCGGACGCCTCGTTCTACGAATTCGAACGATCCTGGCAATTCGATCGCCGGATGCTGCCGCAGGAACTGGCGCTGGATCGAGCCTGGGCGGGGGCTATCGCCACGGCGGGCATTCTGAGCGACGAGGAGCGGGACCAGATCGTGGAGGCGCTCTATGAAATCGAGCGCCGCGCGCAAACCGATCCGGCCTGGCTCGACGCGTCCCAAGCCGAAGACGTCCATCATTTCGCCGAAACCGCACTGATCGAGAAACTGGGGCCGCTGGGCGCGAAGCTGCACACCGGACGCAGCCGCAACGAGATGGTGGCCACCGAATTCCGCATGTATGTCAGGTCCGCGGCGCGAGAAATGCGCGGCGCGATCGCGTCGCTCGGGCGGGCATTCGTGGCGCAAGCGGAGAAGAACATCCGCGTGCCGATGGCCGGAACCACGCACATGCAGCACGCGCAGCCGCTGCTGCTCTCCCATTGGCTGCTCGCCCACGGCGAAGCTTACCAGCGCGATGCCGAAAGATTCGCGGCGGCGAGCCATCGCGCCGATTTCTGTCCGCTGGGCTCAGGCGCGCTGGCGGGCGCGGCCTTTCCCATCGATCGCAAAGGGCTGGCGCGGGAGCTGGGTTTTTCGCGTGTGACGCCGAACAGCCTCGATGCCGTGAGCGATCGCGATTTCGCGCTCGAATATCTTTTCGCGCTTTCAACGCTGGCCATGCATTTGTCGCGGCTGGCCGAAGACATGATCCTGTTTGCCTCCGCGGAGTTCGGCTTTATCGATTTGCCCGACGAATATTCGACCGGCAGCAGCCTGATGCCGCAGAAGAAAAATCCCGACGCGTGGGAGCTGATTCGCGGGAAGACAGGGCGCATCTACGGGGCGCTGGTGGCGCTGCTCACGACCACCAAAGGCCTGCCTTCGAGTTATCAACGCGATTTGCAGGAGGATAAGGAAGCGCTGTTCGCGGCGCACGACCAGGCGCTGGCCATGACGCAAATCGCGGCGGC
>Ga0126381_100009105_pt1 | contig 11142 bp, 12 predicted proteins | sample PanSoiMetPlot_28_FD_96465 | JGI IMG/M metagenome (GOLD analysis project Ga0126381, IMG submission 96465) | Tropical forest soil microbial communities from Panama - MetaG Plot_28 | ecosystem: Environmental > Terrestrial > Soil > Tropical forest > Bulk soil | place: Panama | collected 2016-02-17
ATTGGCCAGCTGCCCGATCTCCGGAGGCAACGCCGTGAGCCGATTATGGTCGAGGGTCAGCGTCCCAAGCTTGGTGAGCTGGCCGATCTCCGGAGGCAACGCCGTGAGCCGATTACCATCGAGCCTCAGTTCCCAGAGATTGGCCAGCTGCCCGATCTCCGGAGGCAACGCCGTGAGCTGATTACCATCGAGCCTCAGTTCCCAGAGGTTGGTGAGCTGGCCGATCTCCGGAGGCAGCGCGGCGAGTCCCCGGTTCGATAGATCACAGCGGTCAGTCTGCTTGATCTCCTGGAACTCTGCCTCGGAGAACGGGCCAGCTGCCGCTGCCATGATCTTCCGGCGGGCGACGTTGAATGGTTCCCCCGCATCCGCCATGCGATCCCTCAATGCCGCCTCCCGCGCGGGCCGGAAGGTAGCTCGGTACGGGCGGGCGCAGCCGCCACGGTCAACGTAACACCGGGGGCGTTTCACGTCGAACTCCGCGCTAGCGCAGCGGCGGTCCCTGGCGCTCGGTCTCGGTGCGGGACCCGAAGATGCGCCGGTCCTCTTCCTTGATCGCGATGTCGTTGATGCTGGCCTCGCGACGGCTCATCAGCCCGTTGTCGTCGAACTCCCACAGCTCGTTGCCGTAGCTGCGCCACCACTGGCCGGCCGGGTCATGGCTTTCGTACTGGAAGCGGACCGCGATGCGGCTGCCGTCGAAAGCCCACAGTTCCTTGCGCAGCGCGTAGTCGAGCTCACGTTCCCACTTGCGGGCCAGGAACTTCACGATCTCATCGCGTCCGGTGACGAACGTGCCGCGGTTGCGCCAGGCCGAATCCTCTGTGTACGCGAGACTGACCCGGTGCGGGTCCCGGGTGTTCCACGCGTCCTCGGCAGCCTGGACCTTCTGCCGCGCGGTCTGCTCGGTGAACGGCGGCAACGGGGGACGAGTTGTCATGGCGGTTCTCTTTCAGTGCGGGTCGCCTCGCTGAACTATCGTAGAGAACGATCGTTCTCACCGTCAAACCGTTGAGTAGACCGTCCCGCTGGGGTAAACAACTGGACAACGGCCGGAGCCGACAGGAGGCCCGATGGATGACGAGGCCGCGCGAACCCGGCTGCTCGACGCCGCTGAGGAGCTCTTCTACGCCCGGGGCATCCAGTCCGTCGGGATGGACGCGATTCGCGACGCCTCCGGAGTGTCGCTGAAGCGGCTGTACCAGCTGTTCCCGGCCAAGGAACAGCTCGTCGAGGCCTACCTGGAGCGCCGTGACCGTATCTGGCGTGGCCGCCTGGCCGGGTACGTCGAGCGCCACCCGGACCCGCGACAGCGGATCCTGGCCGTTTTCGACTGGCTGCGGGAGTGGTTCTGCGAGCCCGACTTCCGCGGCTGCGCATGGATCAACAGCTACGGCGAGCTCGGGTCCAGCTCCGGTGCGGTCGCCGCACAGGCGCTGCGGCATAAGGAGGCGTTCCGCGCCTACCTGCGCGGCCTAGCCGCGGCCGCGGCGCTACCGGAATCCGTCGCGGATACCCTGTACCTGCTCGCTGAGGGCGCGATGGTCACCGCGCCCATCTTCACCACCGCCGAACCAGCCAGCCGCGCCAAGGCCGCCGCCGAACAGCTGCTGGCCGCGGCCGCCGTACCGCACTGAACAGCCAGGCGCTCGCGCGCCGCTCGTCCCGACTGCACGTTCCCGCCGTTGGCGTGTCCGGCCCTGCGGGGCTCACGGCCGGCGGCGCATAAGCCCCGAACCGGGCGCCAGCTTTCATGCCGCGATGATTGTGGATCGAAGGGCTCGGATTTCCGAGCCTTTCGATCCACAATCATTCCCGCCGCGCCTCGCGGGCCCGGCGGACGCCCGGTTTGCCCCGCTCCCGGCTTCCGCAGACGTCGGCCGAGGTCAGCACCGGGCCATTCGCCAACGGCATCCACTCCGGCGGCATCCACTCCGGAGGCAACGTGGCGGACGGGCGGGGTGTCAGAGCGGGTTCCAGGCGTCGGATCCGGCCAGGTAGGCCGCCGGCGTGTGGCTGGCCGCCGAGGCAGCGGGCAGTTGCGGCCGGTTGCTGTTGACGGTGGCGCCGGAGCCGGTGTCCAGGTACTCGTCGAACCGGGCGTTCTGCCAGTTGTTGCTGGACATGTGACCGCAGGACCAGGTTGGTGGCCAGCTCCACGCGCTGGTTGTAGCTGGCGGCGTCCCCGGACAGCAGGGTGCGGACGGCCAGTGCCGCCATCTCGCGCAGCGGCTGGCGCAAGGTCGTCAGCGGCGGCGCCATCCACTGCGCCATCGGCACGTCGTCGAACCCGACCACGGACAGGTGGTCAGGGATCCGCAGGTGGCGCTCGCGAGCCGCCTCGTAGACGCCCATGGCCTGGACGTCGCTGGCGGCGAAGATCGCGGTCGGCGGGTCGGGGAGGGCGAGCAGCTTCGCGGCGGACAGCCGCGCGTTGTCGTACCGGAAGTCTCCGTAGGCGATGAGCCGCGGGTCGGCCGGCAGCCCGGCGCGCTTCAGCGCGGCGCGGTACCCGTCGAGCCGCTGCTGGGTGCACAGCACGTCAGGCCGCCCGGTGATCGTGCCGATGCGGCGGTGGCCGAGCCCGATGAGGTGCTCGGTGGCGGCCAGGCCGCCGGACCAGTTCGCGGCGCCGATCGACGGGATGCCCGGCTCGGGCTGCCCGACCGGGTCGATGAGGACGATCGGCACGCGCAGGGCGGCCAGCCGCTTGCGGTGGGTGGCGGACAGCTCGGTGAGCACGAGGATGACCCCGTCGGTGCGGCCGGCGGCGAGGGTGGCGAGCCACTGGCGGGTTTCCGCCTCATCGGACGCGACGGTGACGGCGATCCTGGACTTGACTTCCAGCGCGGCGTGCTCCGCGCCGCGGATGACCTCGAGCGCCCAAGGGGACAGGTCGTGGAACACCAGGTCGATGAGCCCGCTGCGCCGGGGCCGCCGCGGCTCGGGACGCTGGTACCCGAACTGGCTCAGCACCGACTCGATCCGGGACCGGGTCTCGGCCGCCACGTCGGCCCGGCCGTTGAGGACCTTGGACACCGTGGGGGCGGAGACCCCCGCCGCGTCGGCGATCACGGCGATGGTCACGCGCCGGGTGTCGTCGTTCACGCTTACCATTGTCGGGCCGGTCAGCCGTTGGTCAGGAGCTGGCGCAGCGGTTCCCTGACCACGCAGTTCTCCAGGGCGAACGACCGGGCGAGCTGCCGCAGCGCGGACTCGTCCAGCCCGCGCAGCAGCGCGGCGTACTCCTCGACCATGGGCTGGGCGAAGGTGATCGTGTTCAGCAGCGTCTTGACCCAGTCCCACCGGCCCCAGGGGTAAGGGTCGAACCCGGGGAATTCCCGCTCGATGAGTTCCTGTACCGCGGTGGTCACGTCGGCCGGGCCCACGCCATCGCTTCCCCACGCGTCGGTGGCCAGCCTTCTTTTCTTCATAACGACGGGGGTGAATCGCTCCAGATACGCAGAATCCGGCGCGGCGTGGACCAGCCCCTGCAGCCCGATGTCCTTGTAGGTCCATAGTGACCAGCTCGCGCCGTGCTCGCGGTAGATGCCGAGCTGATCGTTGAGCAGCGCCAGGCGCTGGGTGTCGCGGCCGGGATCCCCGGTGTACACGGGGCCGAACTCGCCCACCCACACCGGGGTGCCGGTAGTGCGGGAGAACTCGCTGCGCTGGAGGAACTTGCGCTCGACCGTCTCCCTGTCGTGCCAGGCGCCGCGAGTGTGCCCGGGGTAGGGTCCGCCGTACGCGAATCCCGGCGGCGCGTAGTCATGACAGACGTACACGACGTTGTCAGGCAGTTCACCGAAGACGCCGAAGATGCCGAACTCGGTGGAGTACGTGTTGCCGTCGAGGAACAAGATGTGGTGCGGGTCGACCGCCCGTATCGCGGCCACGAGCCGCTGGTAGAACGGGCCGACGACCTGGCGCGATTCGTCGCCTGGCTCGTTCACGGGGTTGTAGCCCGCGACCCAGCGGTTGTCGCGGTACCGGTCGGCGATCACCTCCCACAGGTGCACGACGCGGTCCTGGAAGTGCGGGTGATCCCAGAAGGTCGCGATCTGAGTGGGGTTGTCGCAGTGCCACCGCTGGTTCTGCCAGCCGGGTACGGCGTGCAGGTCGATCACCGAGTAGAGACCCGCGTCCGCGCACAGGCCGATCACCCGGTCCAGCTGCCTGAAGCCGTCTTCCTTGATCTGGAACGGCCGTGCGTCGTCCTCGAAGTGCTTGTAGCTGACCGGGATGCGCAGGGTGTTCAGCCCGGTTCCGGCGAGCAGCCGGGCGTCCCCGGCCTGGAAGAAGGCATCCAGGAGCTCATCGAAAAACAGCCGGCTGAGATCCTCGCCCAGGACCTTGCGCACGGCCGCCCGCATCATCGACTCGGTGCCCGGGTACCCGGTGACGAAGTTCTCCATGCACAGCCACCCGCCGAGTCCGATCCCGCGCAGCAGGACCGGCTGGCCGGCCGGATCGGTGAACTGCTTCCCCGTGGTGCGCAGGTAGCCCGTCATGCCCGCTCCCTCATGGCCGCTCCCTCATGCCTGCTCTCACCTTCGAAATTTCGATCCTGAATGCCGAAGTATCCTCGGCGCCTACCTGGTAGGACGGCGCCAGCTCATCGCCGGCCTCACCGCGGGCTTTGGCCGTTAGCCCCGCTTTACCGAGGAGGCCGCACAATAGCAAGGGTGAGTGGCTCAGATCCTCGCGTCAGCGTGCGCTTGGCGCGGCACGGCGACGAAGCGGCCCTGGCGGGCATTGACGCGATGGCCTGGACGCCCGCGTCGGGATTCCCCTCGGTCATTGCGCGGGCCGGCGGCTCTTTCTTCTCGGCCGAGAACCCGCCCGGCGCCCACCTGGTGGGCGAGGTCGACGGCACGGTGGCGGGCTACATACGGGTGCTGCCGGTCACCCCGCTGCGGGAGAACGCGCACGTGTCCGGCATCGCCGGACTCGCGGTCGCCCCCGGTGCCAGGGGCCGGGGAGTCGCCAGCGCCTTGCTGGCCGCCGCCGAGCAGCACGCGCGCGAACGCGGCGCGCGCAAGCTGAGCCTGCGGGTGCTGAGCACGAACGATGCCGCGCTGCGCTTGTACGAGCGGCTCGGCTTCCGCCGGGAGGGAACCTTGCGCGAGGAGTTCCTCATCGACGGCCGCTACGTCGACGACGTGCTCATGGCTAAGCACCTCGGCTAAACCAGCACAGAAAGCCGCATTTGCCTGGTTTCACGCCCGGCTTTTTCCCGCGTCCGGAAATCACTCTCAGGGGGTGACGCCAACTTCACGGACCATTCACCAGGCTGGGATCGTCGCGCTGCCATGCGATCTGAAGGGGATGATATCCATGCGCCGCCGGACATTTGATCTCATTACCAGCTCGGTGGGCGTGCTACTCGCCTTGCTGCTTTTCGCGGCTGGTGGACTGCTGATCTGGGCCTACACTTTCGTCAATGATCAGGTGACCAGCCAGCTTACCGAGCAGCAGATCACCTTTCCGCCTGCCAGCAGCGCGGCGATCAAGACGCTGCCGCCCGCCGATGCCGCCGCCATGACTAAGTACGCGGGCCAGCAGATGACCAACGGCGCGCAGGCCGAAACGTACGCGAATCACTTTATCGCGGTCCACCTGAAGGAGATCGGCGGCGGAAAGACCTACTCGCAGCTCTCGGCCGAATCGCTGGCCAACCCGGGGGATGCGAAACTGAAGGCCCAGGTGGATACCGTGTTTCAGGGCACGACACTGCGCGGGCTTTTGCTGAACGCCTATGCGTTCTGGCAGATCGGGCAGATCGCCATGTACGCCGCTATCGCGGCGTTTATCGGGGGCGTCATCTTCCTGGCCCTGTCCATCTTCGGCTTCCTGCACATGCGCCGCACGCCCGCCGAGGCCGAGCTACAGCACGCCGGTGTCTAGCTCTGTCACACTTTCCTCCTGACGCTGGTCATAGTGGCGAGGAGGACACCATGCAGTTCGTGCTGATCATCTACAACGGCAGCGAGGGGCCGGTCTCGGAGGAGGAGCAGAAGGAGGCCTACGCCGATTACGCAGCCCTCAACAGCATGGAGAACGTGACCGGCTGCCCCCCGCTGGGTCTGCCGGAGAATGCGACAACTGTCCGCGTGGCGAACGGCTCGGCTGTCACCAGCGAGGGACCGTACCTTGACGTCAAGGGTGCGGTGGGCGGGTTTCTGGTTGTCGAGGCCGAGAACCTCGAGGCCGCGGTCGCCGTAGCATCCCGCGTGCCGCAGGCCCGGATGGGTGGTGCGGTTGAGGTGCGGCCGTCCGTCCCGTACTGGTGATCCCCGGGCGTGCACTGTCTTGTGCGGGGGGCACGGCGGACGCACCGGGGGGGCGGGGCGACAGCTACGGTTTGCGGCTTATGTACCGGGCGCGGGGGATGCGGGGAGCGGGGAGCCCGTGCACTGGCCGGGGCCGGGGGCGCCGGTGTTGAAGTAGCCGACGATGTGAGCGGCGCAGTCCGGCACCGCCGGGGCGTCGGCGTGGACGTCGTCGTTGACGGTGAACAGGATCCCGCCGATCAGCGCCTGCATCTGCCGCGCCCAGGGATAAGGTGTCGTGACCTCCCAGCGGTGCCCGCTCATCTCCAGCGGGGCCGCGGTGTGGCGCAGCGGCCAGGGCCGCACCGGCAGCGGCCAGCCCGCGCACTGCGGGCCGAATCCACCCTGGCCGAACGGGTACCGGGACACGGTCAGCTGGTGAGCTTGCCAGTAGGCGGCGAAGCTGGCCGGCAGGGCGTTGCAGGTGAGCGCCAGCTTGGCCGCCTGATTGTTCTGTTCTGGTGGGCCGGCCGGCGGCTGCGGTGGGGGTGGTGTGCTCAACAGCTGCTTGACCGCGGGCGGCGCGGTGGTACCGCTCTTCGCGCCCCGCAGCTCCGTGAGCACCTGGGCGTTTTCTGACCAGGACGGGCTGGACTGGGTGGAAAGGCCAGCGACGAGGCCGCCGTCGATGGGCTGGCTGATGTCGGTGAACGTGACCGGCGTGGCGTCCAGGGCGCGGGACATGGCCAGCAGCGCGGCGGACACCTGCGCCGCGGTGGTGCCGAACCCGTAGCTGCTGTCCCGGGCCGCGATCCAGGCGGCGAACCGGCCGAAGTCGCGCTGCGCCGCCGCGGCCCTGGTAGCGGCATCAGCGCCGATAGTGCCGGCGGGGTCCATCACGCTGTCCAGCCACATCCGGCCCACGCTGGCCGGGAACAGGCTGCGGTACACCGCGCCCAGCGCGGTGCCCCAGGACACGCCCAGGTAGCTGAGCTTGTCCTGGTGCAGGGCGATCCGCAGCTGGTTCAGGTCGCGGGCCGCGTTCGCCGTGGTCTCCTGGGCCATGAACGCCTGGTCCTTCGCCACGCACGCCTGGTTCGCCGCGGCCTGGGCGTCGTACAGCGAGCGGGCCTGCGCCTGCGTCAGCGTGGGGTCCTGCGACTGGCGAGGACCGGGCGGGCATTCCAGCTTGCTGCTGTAGCCGATCCCGCGCAGGTCGACGCCGAGCAGGTCGTAACGGGTGTCCAGGCCCGCGGCCGGGGAGCCAGGCACGGCCAGCTGGAACGGCATCAGGTAGCCGCTGCCGCCCGGCCCGCCGGGGTTGAGTGCCAGGCTGCCCAGCCGGTGCGCCTGATCGGTGGCGGGCAGCCGGGTGAACGCGATGGTGATCCGCCGGCCGTCCGGCGTGCTGTAGTCCAGCGGGACCTGGAGCGTCCCGCACTGGGTGCGGGCCCACAGCGCGCGGAACGCGGCGATGTTGTCGCCGAAACCGAGGGCGCCCAGGACCGCGTCGGAGTACTGCGGGCAGGCCTGCCAGCTGACCCGCGGCGCAGCCGAGGCAGCTGGCGCGGCCGGGGCGGCCGGCGCTTGGGCGACCGCGACCGCCAGTCCCGTGGCCAGTGCACCGGCCGCGGCGGTCAGCCGCCACCGTGCGGTAGCGAGGTGCCTGGGACTCATGAATGACTCCCGATGGGCTTGTGGCTGAGGATCGGGACCAGCACGGCGGCGTCGGGCGAGCCGAGGCCGGTGGCCGGGTCCCAGCCGGGCCCCGCCTGGTAGCCGGTGTATGTGACGCCGTTCATGACCTCGGTGTTGTTCCCCGTGATGATGTCGTGGAAGGCCTGGCCATACAAAGGGCCGCGGGCGATCTGGTAGAGGTCCGGGTTGACGAAGCCCAAGTCGTGGCCGGCCAGCTGGTCCGCCTCGGCCATCAGCCCGCCCCACAGCGGGGTGGCGGCGCTGGTGCCGCCGGCCGACAGCAGCTGGTAGTTCCCGCCGCCGGCATCCCTGGCCAGCGCCATGCCCGTGCTGGCGTCGCCGGCCACGTCGGGCACGCCTCGCGTGGCCTCGGTACCGGACAGGCCGTCCTGATAGCCGGGGCGCGCGAAGATGCCGCTGAAGCCGCCGCCCGTGGCGAAGTCCCCGCCGCGTACCACCTGGTTCCAGGCCGTCTCCCCGAGGTAAGAGCCGGTCTGCGGGCCGACGGTGAGCGTGGTGCCGCCGGCACCCAGCACGAACGGGTCGGCGGCGGGCAGGCTGACCTCCTTGACCGGCGTGACTCCCCACCGGTAGACGTCGCTCACCGCTCCCGAGTCGCCGCTGGCGCCGACCACCGTCACATGCCGGGCCGCGGCCTCCCGCAGGGTGCGCCGCATCTGCGCGACCTGGGCCGGTGTGAAGAAGTGCTCACCGACGGACCCGCTGAACGAGACCACATCGGTGTCACGGATCGCGATCGGCAGGGCCGCGAGCATCGCGGCGACCGCGGCGGCCGGAGTGTCCTGCGGGCCGCTCGGCATCAGGACCACGCGCAGCGTGGCCCCGGGAGCGACCGCGTGCACGATCTCGGTGTCTATGACCTCCTCGAGGCTCGCCGTCCAGGGCGAGCCGGCGCCGGCCAGCGTGGTCACGACGCTGATATGCGCCGGGGGCAGGTGGAACAGTCCGTCGAAGATGGCCAGGTCCTGTCGGATGTCGGTGACCTGGGGAGGCGAGGTCGTCGGGCCCGCGGCGTAAACGATCACGGTTACGGTCTTGCCACGGCCGTCGATACCGCGGTCGAGCAGGGGCTGGACGTCGTAGGCGGTCCTGAACTGCTGGGGCGTGTAGCAGGCGGGAGGACTGGCGGCCAGGCAGCCGCTCGCGCCGGGTACGGCGAGCGCAGGGAGCGAGGTGCCCGCCGTCAGCAGGCCCAGGGCCGCGGCGCATACGGCAAGGACAGACCAGCGTCGTCGCGTCATGACGTCCGCTTAACCTGCGAATTGTTCTGCGATCCCCGGATCGGGACTCCCGTGGGAGTGATGTGCGCCGCGGGCTGACGGGACGGGGTGCTGCTGCACGAGAGCGGGACGCCGTCCTTGATCAGCAGCATCCTGGTGTATCTGGGGAAGAGCCCGATGCTCAGCTCCGTCCCGGGCGGCATCGCCTGGCCGTTGATCACGATGGCCGACCCGTCAGCTTGATCCGATGCGCTCACGACCTTGTCGAAGCCGACGGCCCCGGGCTTGGACCGGCAGAAGGTCCCCACGGTGACCAGCGCGGGAATGCCGTGCCGTGCCAGGGCCTGGCGCAGGGCGCTGGGATCCAGCCGCGGGTACTGCGGGCCCTTGTGCAGGGTCAGCGTGGTGCTCGCACCGGGGCCGTTGGTCACCGAGAACGCGGCGAGCTTGACCGGACCAGGCCTCGACGGCGGCGGGTTGCCGGACCGGGCCGGCGCGGGTCCGCCGAGGGCCAGCGTCAGGGCCAGCGCTGACCCCGCCGTCGCGGTGGCCGCCGCCGTCAGCCCCGATAGCCGGCGGCGCCGGCGAACGCGGCTCCTGGCAAACAGGTCCTCCACCGGCATGTCCATGCGCAGTCCGGAGAAGGATTCCCTGACGTGGCACATCACGTCGTTCTGCTCATTCATTGCATTACCTCCGATGCGTTTGTGTCCGTGTTCGCGGGCGGGAGATCCCGGCGCAGCGCCGCGACCGCGCGGGACAGGTGCGCCATCACGGTCCCTGGCGCGATTCCGATGACCTTCGCGGTGGTCTCGGTGTCCAGATCGAGGAAGATCCGCAGCGCGAGCACCTCGCGCTGGCGGGCCGGCAGCCGCCGCAGCGCCGCGAGCAGCGCCGGGTCCACGCCGTCGCCCGGGCGGGCCGGGGCGGCGGCATCGTGATCGGCTAGCGGCACCTCCCGGTGCCGGCGCCGCCACCATGACACCCCGAGGTTCAGCGCGGTCCGCACCACCCACGCCCGCGGGGCGGCGTGGCGGCGCACTTTGCCCCACGACATCCACGCTCGGGTGAAGGCCTCGGCGACCTGTTCCTCGGCCAGCTCGCGGTCACCGACCACCGCGGTCACCGCTTTCAGGCAGGAATCCCTGCTGGCCCGGTAGAAATCCGCGAACTCGTCCTGCTCGTGCCTCATACTCTGCAAACGCGCCAGCCCCCCGATCCACTTACATACACTCACAAACCGGCTGAAGCCGGGCGAACTTGACGGCAATCTATCAAAGTGATATCACTTTTATAGGTGGCCGGGACGGCCGGACACCGCAGGTCACAGGAGGTTTTCCCGATGAACGCACCGAACAGCAACACCGCTCCGACGGGTCTGCGCGGGTGGTGGACATCTCCCCCGCGATCCGGCATGCGGCTCATAATCTCGCCGTGGGAGTACCGCCATCTCCGCGCCTGGGCACGCGTGCGCATTACCGCTGGCATCGTCTTGACCGGCCTTGGCGTAGTGACGCTCGGCTTCGGCGGGAACGACTTGAAGACATACGCGTGGACGATGGCATTCCTCGCGGGGGCGGCCGCCCACCTGGCGTTCGCCCGCTGGGAGCTGAGCATCGCCCGCTCCGCGGTTGCGCGAACCTGAGCCCGGTCAGACGACAGCCGGGGCACCTGCCGTGACCAGGACATCCGATTCGGGGGCGCGCGGGCCGACTGGCGGCGTCGGCCCGCGCCCGAGCGGATGCGCCGGGGGCGGTGGCCCACGACCCCCCAAAGAGCAGGGGCGGTGGGCCACAGGCCCCTATCCGAGCGCGAGCATTGCCTCGGTGATCTCGGCGACCGCCGTATCGGGGATCGCAGTGGCGGCCTCCTTGAGGATGAGCAGCCGTGCCCCGGGGATCTCGCGAGCGATCGCCTCGCCGTTGCCGACG
>Ga0126381_100009107_pt1 | contig 11142 bp, 4 predicted proteins | sample PanSoiMetPlot_28_FD_96465 | JGI IMG/M metagenome (GOLD analysis project Ga0126381, IMG submission 96465) | Tropical forest soil microbial communities from Panama - MetaG Plot_28 | ecosystem: Environmental > Terrestrial > Soil > Tropical forest > Bulk soil | place: Panama | collected 2016-02-17
TCCAGACCCGCACGGTGCTTATCGACAACATCGAGATTGTGGCGGTGCGATTCCCTTCCCTGCCCGCCGAGGAACAGACAAAACTCGAACAGTTGCTGCGATCGACGTTCCCTGGCAGATCGGTTACCGTCTCGTTCGATCGGCTTGTCGCGGGTATTCAGGCTAGTCAACAGAGGGCCAAGCCTGTCCCAGTTAAGACTGACCCTCCGCCGATCTTCGTGAGCAGCGAGCCGGCCATCCTTTTAATCGTCCCGGACAAGCCAGTGCGGGTGCCGATCAATGGAGTGTCACTGGAGTTTGTTGTTAATACCAATTGGGATTTGTTCTTTGCTGCCTCCACATCACGTTACTACTTGCTTGTCGACAAGCTGTGGCTGACGGCTGACTCACCGGACGGTGCTTGGCGTGTGGCCAACACGCTTCCCGCGGATTTCAGCAAACTCCCCACCAACGAAAATTGGGATCGTGTGAAAAAGGCTATCCCGCCTGCCGCCTCCGGGACTGCCAAGGCGCCGAAAGTGTTCTACTCAACGGTACCGGCCGAGCTCATTGCCTTCGCCGGCGCACCTGCCTACAAAAAAATCGAAGGCACCCAATTGGCGTATGCCACCAACACTGATAGCTGGGTTTTCAAAAACGCGGGGGACGGACAAGTCTATTACCTGGTGACCGGCCGCTGGTTTCGCGCACCGCAACTGGAGGGCCCGTGGAGCTATGCGGGGAATGATTTACCGGAAGATTTCCAGCGTATTCCTTCGAATAGTGGCGCCGCGGAGGTACTCTCTTCACTACCTGGAACCTCTGAGGCCGAGGATACCGTCTTGCTTGCCCAGGTGCCTACCTGGGCGGTTGTAAACCGAGCCGAAGCGGAGGCGCAGGTGAAGGTTGAATACAATGGCGATCCGCAATTTGCGCCGATCGAAGGGACTTCGCTCAGCTACGCCACAAATACGAGCTCTGTCGTGATCCGGGTCGAGGATAAGTATTACCTTTGCGCCAATGGTGTCTGGTTTGTTTCAACCTCACCGACCGGGCCTTGGACGACCGCTACCGAAGTACCTGAAGCGGTTTACTCGATCCCGCCAAGTAGCCCGGTTTATCATGCGACTTATGTGAAGGTTGAGGGATCGAACGAAAAGCAGGTGACTTGTAGCTATACGGCCGGTTACTCGGGCGCCTACGTAGCCGGCGTAGCTACCGGAGCAGCGCTGGTCTGGGGCACTGGGTACTATTATCCGCCCTATGTTTATCCGGCCCCGGTCCCAATCTATTACCCTTACTACGCAACCTACGGCGTCGCGGCAAACTACTACCCAGCGACCGGGTTCTATGGGGTTGGCGGATACGCCTACGGACCCTATGGTGGTGGTGGTACTGTCGCCTGGTACAACCCTTCCACCGGCGCCTATGGCCGGGCCTACACTAACCAATATCCGTACGGCGGTAGCACGAGCGCCTGGGGCTACAATCCGAGTACAAACACTTCATGGACGACCCAGCAAGGCCACAACTATTACAGCCAATGGGGCACCTCGACCGTTGAACGTGGAGGGGAAACGTACCAGGCCGGTCACGTCGTCACGCCGTATGGCAGTACTGGTGTCGCCAAGGGACCAAACAACCTCTACGCCGCGCACGACGGCAATGTGTATAAGCGCGACGATAGCGGCAACTGGTCGAAGTACGAAAATGGCGGGTGGCAACCGGTGACTCCCCCGTCAAAGGGTTCTACTCCTACTCAGCCGAGCACTCTTGGCGCCCAGAACAAGCCAACCGGCTCGCAGGGCGGGACGAACCAGCCCCAAAATCTAGGCAGTTCCGGAGGCTCGAAACCAACTGCCCAAAACGAGCGTCAAAACAGGCCGGCCAAGCGATCGACGGGCGGAGGAACGCAGCAACCTTCCAATGAGCTGACAAATGGACTTGATCGCGAGGCCACGGCACGTAAACAAGGTTCGGAGAGGGCCAACCAGTACCTGAGGAGGCTTAATAGCAGCCGTTGGAGCTCGGAACGGGCATGGCGAAGTGGGCGGGAGCGGTTCCGGGGTCGCGAATAGTCAGCCATGAGCTCGTCGATTCTCCCACCGCGTCATTTTTGCGGACTGGCCGCAATGTTCGTTTGCTGCCTTCTCTGCTTCCTGAGCGCATGCTCGAAACCTGGGCAGGGAAAACCTTCCTTTGGCCCGCCGGAGGTTTTAGTAACGGAAGTCCTCGAGCAGGATGTTCCGGTAATAAAGGAATGGATTGGTTCACTGGACGGTTCAGTGGACGCGGACGTCCGCGCAAGGGTTTCTGGCTACCTTGTTTCCCAGAATTATCAGGAAGGCAGACTCGTAAAGACAGGAGATCTTCTCTTTCAGGTAGACCCGACAATTTATGAGGCGGCGCTCGAGCAGGCCAAGGCCGCCTTAGCGCAAGCAAAGGCAAATCAGCTGCAGACCGACCAGGCAGAAAAGCGGACGCTGGAACTCTTCGCCCAGCGGGTCGAAAGTGCGCAGGATCGCGATAACGCAGTTCAGCAGAACGATGCGGCGAAGGCCGCGGTGAAGGCGCAAGAGGCTGCGGTGCGTCAGGCAGAAATCAATCTGGAATTTACCAGGTTAACGGCACCCGTTACTGGGATTGCCGGAATCGCAAACGTCAATATCGGCGACCTGGTAAGCCCAACCGATGCCCAGCCGGTAACAAGCATTTCAACCGTGGACCCCATCAAAGCCTACTTCCAGATCAGCGAGCAGGACTACCTGAAAGCCCAGCAAAGTCTGGAACGGGATTCGACAGGTAAGATCCTGGCCCCGCCGATCGAGCTGATTCTTGCAGACGACACCTTGTACGCTGAAAAGGGAAAATTCTCGGCTGTCGATCGGCAGGTAGACACTCAGACAGGAACGATTCGCCTGGCTGCTTTGTTCCCGAATCCCCAAAATGTTTTACGCCCGGGCCAATTCGTTCGCGTCCGGCTGACAGTGCGGACAAGACATGGAGCGCTGGTGGTGCCACAGCGCGCGGTTAACCAACTGCAATCGAGCTACGAAGTAGCGGTCGTAGGCCCGGACAATAAAGCGCAGATCCGTTCAGTCAAAGTAGGTGAACTTTTCGGTTCGCTTTGGGTGATTGAAGACGGGCTGAAACCGGGCGAGCGCGTTGTGGTTGAAGGCCTGCAAAAGGTGCGCGACGGCGAGGCGGTGAAGCCCATGCCATGGACAAAGACCGCGAGTTAGTCCGTTGTCGTCCATATGTCGCAATTTTTCATCCAACGGCCCATTCTCGCCGTCGTCGTTTCCATCATCACGGTAATAGTGGGGGCAGTAGCTCTGGCCTTCTTGCCGGTCTCTCTTTTTCCTGACATTACCCCACCTGAAATTCAGGTCTCTGCCTCCTATCCTGGTGCCGATGCCCTGACGATCGAGCAGTCTGTGGCGACACCCATCGAGCAGCAAATCAGCGGTGTCGACAACATGAATTACATGTACTCGCTCAGCTCTAGTACCGGACAGATGAGACTGAGGGTAAACTTTGATGAGAGTACCAATCCGAAAACTGACCAAGTGCTTACCCAGATGCGGCAGGCCGAGGCCGAGCCCCAACTACCGTCTGAAGTGACGGCCCAGGGAATTAGTGTCCAGAAGTCGTTCGCTGCTCCCTTGATGCTCATTGCACTCAATTCGCCTGACGGCCAGTACGACTCTCAGTTCCTGACGAATTATGCGTTTATTAATCTCAACGATCAACTAACACGCCTGCCGGGTATATCCAATGTCCAGGTATTCGGATCTGGCCCGTATGCGATTCGGATTTGGGTGAAACCCGACCTGCTGGCTAGGTTCAATATCACAGTTTCGGACGTCGTAAACGCTATTCAACAACAGAACGTGGTGAATCCGGTTGGGGCTACTGGAGGAGAGCCGGTGCCCGCTGGACAGGAATTCACCTACATGGGCGTATCCCGTGGCCTGCTCGTTACCCCTGAACAGTTTGGCGAAATCATCATCAGCGTACAATCGAACGGCGGCATTGTGCGAATCAAAGACGTAGCCAGGGTTGAACTCGGTTCCCAAACGTATAACACGCGGGCTCGACTGAATGGGCAGCCCACCGCGGCGATCGCCATCTATCAACAACCGGGGACGAATGCGCTGGCGGCAGCCAATGGGGTAAAGAAGCTCATGGCGGAGCTCAAGCAGCGTTTTCCGAAAGGACTCGACTATGTGATCTCGCTCGACACGACCAAGCCGGTCACCGCCGGGATTAAAGAGATGATCAAGACCTTAGTGGAAGCTCTGTGCCTGGTGATTTTGGTCGTTTACCTCTTTTTGCAGAGTTGGCGGGCGACCCTGATCCCGTTGTTAGCGGTGCCGGTGTCGTTAGTGGGCACCTTCGTTTTTTTTCCGCTGCTAGGTTTTTCCATTAATACCCTTTCGCTGTTCGGGCTGGTGCTGGCGATTGGTCTGGTGGTCGATGACGCTATCGTGGTGGTCGAAGCCGTGGAACGCCACATCGAAGCAGGACTGGCACCCAAAGAAGCAACCTCTAAAGCCATGAAAGAGATCACCGGCCCGGTGATCGGCGTGGCGCTAGTGCTGGCGTCAGTGTTTGTGCCGACGGCCTTCGTCCCCGGAATTACCGGACGACTCTACCAGCAGTTTGCCGTTACCATTGCCGTCTCGGTCCTGATCTCAGCGTTTAACGCACTGACGCTGAGTCCGGCGCTCTGTGCACTTCTGCTGCGCCCACGCCGAGCGCGTGGCGGACCGTTGGCGAGGTTTTTCGGTTGGTTCAATCGGCTCTTTGGTCTTGCAACAGAGGGCTATGTGCGCCTCTCGGCGATGTTCATCCGCCGGACCGGGATCGCCTTACTGGTGCTCGCGGTGTTTGCCGCAGCGGCGTTCTTTTTCGGAACGAAGCTCCCCACGAGCTTTCTGCCGGACGAAGATCAGGGGTACTTTTTTATCAATCTGCAACTGCCGAACGCCGCCTCGCTGCAGCGCACAGACGAGGTCTGCCGCAAAATCGAGTTCATCCTCGCTCAGACTCCAGGAGTGCGCTATACGACCGCTGTTTCCGGTTTCAGCCTATTGAGCCAGGTCCAGGCTACCTACTATGCCTTCTTTTATGTTACGCTGAATCCCTGGGAAGAACGCAAAAAGCTGACCGAACAATATCAGGTCGTCAAGGGCCTCTTGAACCTCAAACTAATTCAACTGCCCGAGGGCGAGGTGTTCGCTTTCTCGCCGCCCGCAATTCCCGGGCTTGGGGTGGCGGGCGGTCTCACCTTCATCCTGGAGGATCGCGCTGATAAGGGGCTCGACTTTCTCGCGAATAGTGTCGACCGGTTTCTCGTGGCGGCGCGTCAACGACCCGAGTTGGCGCGGGTCATAACTACCCTGCTGCCAAGGATTCCGCAGGTTTACGTGAAGGTAGATCGGCAGAAGGCACTTCAGCAGGGGGTGGCTTTGCAGGATGTCCAGCAGACGCTACAGACTTTCCTTGGTGGATCTTTTGTTAACTTTTTTAATCGCTTCGGGCGTCAATGGCAGGTGTTCGTACAGGCCGATGGCGAGTTCCGGACTGATGCCGACCAAATCGGCCAGTTCTATGTCCGTAACAGTAACAAAGACGCTGTTCCTTTGGCTGCAGTCACGAAGATCGAGCGGCGGTTCGGCCCTGAGTTTACCATGCGCTATAACCTTTATCGCTCGGCGCAGATTCAAGCCACGCCTGCGGCTGGCTATAGTTCAGCACAAGCGATGCGCGCCCTGGAAGAGGTCTTTGCGCAGACCATGCCTCCAGACCTGGGATACGACTACGTCGGGATGGGTTTCCAGGAAAAGAAAGCCCAGCAGGGGGCTTCTCCGATTATAATCTTCGGTTTCTCGTTGCTGTTCGTATTTTTTATTCTCGCCGCTCTCTACGAGAGCTGGTCGCTGCCGTTCAGTGTCTTGTTGAGTACGCCCGTCGCAGTCTTCGGAACACTGGGAGCGCTTTACCTGCGGCGAACCATCCAAGCGGCAATTTTTCCGCCCATTCTCGTCCAAACGGAAAACGATGTTTATGCCCAGATCGGTCTAGTCATGATTATCGGGCTCGTGGCAAAGAATGCTATTTTGATTGTAGAGTTCGCCAAGGCCGAACACGAACGCGGAGTTAGGCTTGCCGATGCCGCTCTGGCCGGGGCTCGGCTCCGCTTACGCCCGATCTTAATGACGTCATTTGCGTTCATCGCGGGTTGCATCCCCCTGGCACTCGCATCCGGTTCGGGAGCTTTGGCGCGGCAGGCATTGGGTACCGGCGTGATAGGAGGTATGCTTGCGGCCAGCCTGTTGGCTATTTTCTTGATCCCGGCCGGTTTCTGTTTAGTGGAAAGCATAGCCGGCCTGGCTAAACGCAGGCGTCAATCCTCTGCCTAAGAGCAGTTTTTAAATAAGTGGATCGCAAGAAACTATTTTGAACTCTTCCCTCACTGAGACCAACATGTTAGTCGCTATAGCCCCGGTAGGGCGAGGTTCCGGCTACGCCGGCGGTGTGAGCTACGCAGACTCGTGGAAAGACTCTGATGTCCAGCTTCTTTATTAATCGGCCAATTGTTGCAATCGTCATTTCGGTGCTAACCGTGATCGTCGGTGCGCTGTTCGCCAAGATTCTTCCGGTGTCATTATTCCCGGACATCGTTACCCCGGAAACCGTCGTTACAGCCAACTACACCGGGGCCGACGCCTTGACGGTTGAACAATCTGTCGCCACGCCGATCGAACAGCAGATGAGCGGCGTGGATAACATGAACTACATGTATTCCCTCAACGCCAACAGTGGGCAGATGGTGTTAACGGTCGATTTCGATTTGAACACCGATCCGAACACGGATCAGATCCTGACCCAGATGCGGCAGACGCAGGCATCATCTCAGCTTCCCACGGCTGTGACAAATCTTGGAGTAACGGTGCAGAAATCGTTGTCAGCTCCACTCATGGTGATTGCTTTATATTCCCCGGATGGAAGTAGAGACGCCCTCTTCCTGTCCAACTATGCGTATATCAATCTAAACGACGCCCTCACGCGCGTCCGGGGCATTTCCAACGTGCAAATTTCGGGCGCAGGTCAATACGCCATGAGACTGTGGCTCAGACCCGATCGGCTCGCCAATCTCAGTTTAACTGTTCCAGACATTGTGAGCGCCGTTCAGGCGCAGAACACGGTCAATTCCGCCGGGCAGATCGGAAGTGAGCCCATACCGAACGGACAGGAATACACTTATACGGCTCGTTCTCAGGGCCGCCTCATCAGTCCGGAGGAATTTGGAGATATTGTTGTCCGGGCGGCGTCCAATGGTGGCCTGGTTTTTCTGCGCGACGTTGGCCGCGTCGAACTTGGTGCGCAGTCGTACAACACCAGGGGACGACTTAACGGTCGACCGGCGGCGGTCGTCTCGGTTTACCAACTACCCGGCACGAATGCGCTGGCGGCCGCCAATGGAGTAAAGAAGCTCATGGCGGAGCTCAAGCAGCGTTTTCCAAAAGGCATCGACTATGTGATCTCGCTCGACACGACTAAGCCGGTCACCGCGGGAATCAAAGAGATGGTCAAGACCTTGGTGGAAGCTCTGGGCCTGGTGATTCTGGTCGTTTACCTCTTTCTGCAGAGTTGGCGGGCGACCCTCATCCCGTTGTTAGCAGTGCCGGTGTCGTTAGTGGGCACCTTCGTTTTCTTTCCGCTGTTAGGTTTTTCTATTAACACCCTCTCGCTGTTTGGACTGGTGCTGGCGATTGGTCTGGTGGTCGATGACGCCATCGTGGTGGTTGAAGCCGTGGAACGCCATATCGAAGCAGGACTGGCACCCAAAGAAGCGACCTCAAAAGCCATGAAAGAAATCACCGGCCCGGTGATCGGCGTGGCGCTAGTGCTGGCGTCAGTGTTTGTGCCGACGGCCTTTATCCCGGGAATTACCGGACGACTCTACCAGCAGTTTGCCGTTACCATTGCCGTCTCGGTCCTGATCTCAGCGTTTAACGCGCTGACACTGAGTCCGGCGCTCTGTGCACTTCTGCTGCGCCCACGCCGAGCGGGTGGCGGACCGTTGGGAAAGTTTTTCGGTTGGTTCAATCGGCTCTTTGGTCATGCGACGGAGGGCTACGTGCGCCTCTCGGGGATGTTCATCCGCCGGACCGGGATTGCCGTGCTAGTGATTCTAGCGTTTGCCGCGGCCGCCTTCTTTTTCGGAAAGAGAACTCCGACCGGCTTTCTGCCAGACGAAGACCAGGGTTACTTTTATATCAATTTGCAATTGCCGAACGCCGCCTCACTACAGCGCACGGACGAGGTCTGCCGCAAAATCGAATCCATCCTCGCTCACACTCCAGGCGTTAGTTACGTGACTACCACCATCGGCTCAAGCTTGCTCAGCGGAGTACAAAGCACTTACAACGGCTTCTTCTTCGTCGCATTGGATCCCTGGAGCGAGCGCGAGGCCAAAGGAAAACATTATCAGGAAATCAAGAACCGCCTAAATCGCCAATTGCAGCAACTTCCCGAAGGCCTCGCCTTCGCTTTTTCGCCTCCCGCCATCCCTGGAGCTGGCGCTTCGGGAGACCTGACCTTTGTGCTTGAGGACCGCTCCGGCAGCGATGCTGAGCTTTTGTCGAAGAATGTCGATAGATTTCTTGCCGCGGCTCGCCAACGACCCGAGTTGGCCCAGGTTAGTACGACATTCCAGCCCTATGTCCCACAGGTCTATATCCATGTTGATTACGAGAAAGCGCTTAAGCAGAGCGTTGCCGTGAGCGACATTTACGAAACGATTCAGACGTTTATGGGAGGTTCGTTCATCAACTACTTTAACCGCTTCGGGCGCCAGTGGCAGGTCTATTTGCAGGCCGAAGGCGAATACAGAACAAACTCTGACAACCTCGGACAGTTTTATGTGCGGAACTCGAACAACGATATGGTTCCGCTAAGCGCGCTGGCGTGGATCGAACACCGCACCGGGCCGGAGTTCACCATGCGCTACAATCTTTATAGGTGTGCCCAAATAAATGCCACGCCGGCGACCGGATACACATCCAATCAGGCCATGGGTGTCCTGGAGGAAGTTTTCGCGCAGACGATGTCACCCCAAATGGGATACGATTATCTCGGAATGTCGTTTCAGGAGAAACAGGCGCAGCAGGGTGTTCCGCCCGCGGCTATCTTCGGGTTCTCGCTTTTATTCGTCTTCTTGATTCTCGCGGCGCTCTACGAAAGCTGGTCACTCCCTTTCAGTGTCCTGCTGAGTACGCCGATTGCAGTTTTTGGTGCGTTCGGAACGCTCTATCTTCGGCGGGTTGTCACCGGAGAGTTTATGTCGCCATTCCTGGTGCAGATCGAGAACAACGTTTATGCACAGATAGGTCTGGTCATGATTATCGGGCTCGTCGCTAAGAACGCGATTCTGATTGTGGAGTTTGCGAAAGCTGAGTTAGAGCATGGGACGCCCCTGGTAGAAGCGGCGCTCGCCGGAGCGCGCCTGCGATTGCGCCCGATTTTGATGACCTCGTTCGCCTTCATCCTGGGCTGTGTGCCGCTCTGGGCCGCTTCCGGCTCAGGAGCAGTCGCTCGACAAGTGATGGGGACCACCGTGATCGGAGGGATGCTGGCCGCGAGCTTGATTGCAATTTTCCTCATTCCGGCAAGCTTCTATTTAGTCGAAAAGCTTAGCCAAAAGATGGCTAAAGTTGATGCTTGTTCTCAGCCTCGTTAGCAACTATAGGAGCTGCATTGCCGGTGCAAGCCGGTATCGTACGATTCCCCCAAACCCCCAAGCGACAACAAGAAGATAGCCAAATGAAGACGAAATATGTTTCCAGAATGTCTGTAGTCATAGCCGCGCTGTTTTTCAGTATCCTGGTCCCTGCACTTGCCCAGATTGGCCAGGAATTACAATTGTCCGAGCTTAGCAAGAAATTGCAGCTGACCGAACAGCAGAAGAAGGAGTTGGCTCCGGCTATTGAGCAGCGGGACAAGGAGATCAAAGCCCTGAGAGACAATACATCGATGAGCAAGTTGCAAAAGCTCCGGAAGGCCCAGGAAATACAGGGCAATTTTCGCAACCAGGCGGCTAAGGTTTTGAATCCCCAACAACTACAGAAACTTGACGCACTCCAGGCTGAAAGGCGCGCGAAGTTACGCTCGGAGTTACTGGGGCATTGAAGCTTAGGAATCGTCCTCATGCAGTGGCGCTGGAGGGCTACGCTCCGTCGTAGCAGCCACCGCTGAAGAGCTCTGCTTCAGCCATTGTTTTGCCCAGACTTTCTCGCTGTTCCCACCGGCTGCGCGGTGGCTGCTACGACGGAGTGTAGCCCTCCAGCGCCACCGCCGGGGCGTGACAACGAATTCTACCACGAGACGATTACAAGGCCACCACGAGGTTGACACGCTCGGGAAACTCCTGCATGGACTACCAGACTGTGAGAAAAAGAAGATCCACAAGCTTCAGGAGCACACCAGCAGAACTATGAGCGCTTCACGTTACGGTGGTGTCGAAAGCCATATTGGCGGGACGCCTCTGATCCGGCTCCGCCGCTTATCCGAACTAACCGGTAGCGAAATTTTAGGTAAGGCCGAGTTTATGAATCCCGGCGGTTCGGTCAAAGACCGTGCCGCGCTCGGTATTATTGCGGACGCTGAATCCACCGGTCAACTGCGCCCCGGCGACACGATTGTCGAAGGCACCGCGGGCAATACCGGAATCGGCCTCGCGGTCGTCGGCCACGCTAAGGGTTACCACACCGTTATCGTCATTCCCGAAACGCAGTCGCCGGAAAAGATCAGCCTGCTGCGCACGCTGGGTGCCGAAGTCCTCACGGTGCCGGAAAAGCCATACAGCGATCCTGGCAATTACAATCGCATAGCGAAGCGACTCTCAGAGGAGAAGGGGTGGTTCTGGGCAAACCAATTTGACAACATCGCCAATCGCCTCGCTCACTACCGCTCCACAGGTCCGGAGATCTGGCAACAAACGGCCGGCGAAGTCAGCGCCTTCGTCTCCGCCGTCGGCACGGGTGGTACTTTGGCGGGCACAGCGTTATATCTTAAGGAACGCGACCACGACGTGGCCGTCATCTGTGCCGACCCGTACGGAGCCGCAATGTGGTCCTGGTTCACCAACGGTCA
>Ga0126381_100009108_pt1 | contig 11141 bp, 10 predicted proteins | sample PanSoiMetPlot_28_FD_96465 | JGI IMG/M metagenome (GOLD analysis project Ga0126381, IMG submission 96465) | Tropical forest soil microbial communities from Panama - MetaG Plot_28 | ecosystem: Environmental > Terrestrial > Soil > Tropical forest > Bulk soil | place: Panama | collected 2016-02-17
GTCAACCAGCACGTCAAGACGAAGTGGTTCTTCGAAGACAAAGCCTTTGTATTCGATTGGAACGCTCAATTCGTATTTGGTTGAGATGTTACGCACTCATATTCCCCTGCGCACGCATCTGTGGTAGATGGCTCCAGTAATCCTGGCCCCTTCAAACGATGAACCTCAATGGCAGCTCCAATAAAGATCTTGCTCCAGGCGTTAGCCTTCTGTAGCTCACCCTCCATAAAGTAAAAGATAAGCTGAAACATGAACGATTCAACACTTGTACATTTAGTGTTATGTTATCTGCGGCAAAAATCTCTTTGAGACCTTTGCGGCCTTCTGTTCAAAGTTTCTTCGGAGTTTCCTGTTTCTCTTGGCCGCTACCCACACCAAACAGCGAGGAGCCGGTTTTCATGAACCAGCGGCTAAGTCAGATATCGAGCTGTCAATGGACAGGACATGGTCAGGTCTGTTCGGATCATTTTGTCCGCGGCCGCGGCTGCTGGTGGCGATGCAATTTTTGGGGTGCTCAAACGTACTGCAACCGCCTAATCGCAATCGGCTTTGCGCCGGGACTTTGCTGGGGCTGGTATGATGATCTCTGCTGGGGCAACATCGCATTGGGCACGCCCATAGACCTCGTCGATTGTTACTATCCGGATCCAGTGTACACAACTTACACGATCTATGATGGCGATGAGGCCACTGTGTATTAGTACACGTTGGGTGACGGACAATACAAGCGAGTCACCGTCGTTGACGGCGACGTCGTCGATGTCCAAATCGTGGACGGGATTGCCTGAGTCAGACTCGGTGAAGGCGCAAAAATTAGGCCACTAATCCCAAAGGAGTGCTCGAGTAGCACTAAAGTGTAATTGTCGGTCCCGTGACTCGGCCCGTTAATGCATGGTGATTTCTGCTAACGAAAAACTCTGTATGCAAGCAGCAGCGATCGCCACGTTGCTCTCTTCGAATCAGGCGGCTTATGGGAGTGCTTTTCGTTGGGTGCATGCCTCGCGCGCTCTTGCTCTTCCTGCCTCTGGGCCATTCTAGCATGCCGGCAACCTCGATGATTGCGTCCTCTATACGGCGCCGGGGCAAAGAATTACCGGCCGGGCCCACGGATTTGACTGTTGTCCAATCCCCACCATGTCCACGTCCTACCTTGCCATCCAAGCAGGTAGTGATCTCCAACACCCTTAATTACCATCATCTGCTTTATTTTTGGGCTGTTGCCAAGGAGGGGAGCCTGCGACAAGCCAGCCAGGTGCTGCACGTGTCACAACCAAGTATCAGCGCGCAAATTAAGCAACTAGAAGAATCTCTGGGGACGCCTCTCTTCACGCGTGCGGCTCGGAGCCTAGCCTTGACCGATATCGGACAGACCGTTTTAGAGTATGCCGAAGAGATCTTTTGGTTGGGGCGCGAGCTTTTGACGGCAGTCCGTCAGGAGCCGGGGCAGCGCCCGGTTCGGTTGTATGTTGGTGTAGCCGATTCGGTACCGAAAACTATTGTACGTCAACATCTCACCCCGGTTTTCGAACTCGGCCGGCCGGTAAGCGTAATTTGTCGGGAGGGCTCTTTGGAAGAACTTATTGCGCAGTTAGCTGGGCACAAACTAGATGTGGTGCTGGCGGACGAACCGTGCACGAGCGTTTTACGTGTCAGAACGTTCAACCAGCGCGTCAGTAACTCGAATATCGTGCTCTGCGCAGCCGCGCCGCTGGCACAGCGTCTGGCTAAGAACTTCCCAGCTTCTCTCGATGGCGCACCGGCAGTACTCCCTGTTAATGAAATGGCGCTGCGTCGCCAGCTCGAACAATGGTTTGCATCACATCGGGTTAGTCCCAAAATTGTGGCTGAGGTCGAAGATACAGCCCTATTAACCGATCTGGGTGCTCAGGGGCTAGGATTCGTGCCGATTTATTCGGCTGTGTTAGATGAAATCGAGCGTTCCTCCCGGTTGCAGAGCATTGGCATCGCTGAGGGCTTACGAATGGAAATATTCGCGATTACAGCCGAGCGCAGGGCACAGCACCCTTGCGTTGTCGCAATCACCGCCGAGCGCTGTTCAGGCAGGTGATGATAATTGAGAGATCGTAGGCGTTTGCCGGTTTGGAACCCGGAGCATATCTAGTGCACAAGTCCGAGGCTGGTATGGCAGCTCCATGATGTCACTTAGTTCGCCGGTTCTCAGATTCCCACCGGTAAACCAGTGGGCCGTTGGAAGTCAGCACGATCGAAACTTCGCGGCCCGAGGAAACGTGATGGTACGGAGAAGCGTCGAGCCATTGAGAATAGACAGCGCGAATAGTTCCAAAGGCTTTCCACAAATGGCGGGTCCGAGAATCGACTCGATTTTCAGGCGAGGCGGCTCTTTTAGGCGGGCAAGCCCGGACAGCTTTCTTAGAATCACCGACTCTGATTGACACAGGTTGTCCCATGGCCAAGAGATCTATGCTAGGCAGATGGCGAGCGCGGTAAGGCAAATACAAAATTTGTGCATAACAAGGCTCCTGTGTTCAGTTTCGCTGAAATAGCTGTTCGTTTGAACGGTGAGTCTCGTTAAGAGGCGTGCTTTCTTCCAATACCAAGAGTCGAAGCATAGATTAGAGAAAATCTAACGGGCGTGTGTATTCGTGTTGATTCGCGGTCCCACTTGAACTCCGCGAACTCCTCCCTTTACTTCCCCTCATGGACTTCACCGGTTACGACAAATCGTTCGGTTTGAAAGATAAAGTAAGCCTGATCACAGGAGGCGCGGCCGGCATCGGTCGTGCGATTTCGACATTGTTCGCTGAAAAAGGAGCAAAACTGGTTTTAGCGGATCTCAATCCGGCCATCGGGAAAATCGCACAGGATATATGTGCGGATGCGAACCGAGTTGAGACCGTGACCGCTGATCTGACGAGTACCGCAGATCGGGAGCGAGTAGTAGAAGCCGCCATAAACCGGTTCGGTCGAATTGATATTTTAGTTAACAACGCCGGCATCGTCCTGCTGGATGATGCACTAACATTATCTGAAGAATATTGGGACAAGACGATGGCGGTGAATCTGCGGGCCCCGTTCTTCCTGGCTCAACGGGTTGCTCGTGAAATGGTAAAGACTGGTGGAGGGCGAATTGTTAACCTGGCGTCACAAGCCGGGGTCATCGCGCTGGATAAACACGCCGCCTATTGTGCTGGAAAAGCGGCGATCATCAGCATGACCAAAGTGCTGGCGTTGGAATGGGCCCATTACAATATTCAAACTAACGCGATCTCGCCGACCGTGGTCCTGACAGAGCTCGGACGCAAAGCCTGGGCCGGTGAAGTCGGAGAAGCCATGAAAAAGAAAATTCCCAACGGTCGCTTCGCTTACCCGGAAGAGATCGCTGCGTGCGCTTTATTTCTGGCGAGCGACGCCGCGGCCATGGTCAACGGCGAAAACCTGGTGATTGACGGCGGGTATACTATTCAGTGAGACGTGAGACGTGATTGATGGAGCGCTGCCTCGCTTGCGAGGCCGGCAAGGCAGCCGCGTCTTGTCCGACGTAGCTAAAGGGGGAGATGGGGCGAAGTCGGAAGCGACGAAATATTTATAGCCGGCGAGCCCTAGGTATGTGCAGAGAAAAAGGATTAGCGCTACGCTGGGTTCCGTCGGCTTCGTCCCACCGCCGGGGCATGCAGCCCTGGCTGTTTTGGGAAAAAAACCGTTCAACGCCGAAGGTGTGGAGGAACCGTTCTCGCTGGCTTGGCGGCTTGATTCGCGGACGAATGGTTCTGGGTCGTTTTTAATGCGGGGTAACGCTAGAACGTTATTTTAAGGAAATATCTGGGAATATTGGGGTGGGACGCGACTCTAAGTAGACAGGAGGAAGTCAGCTTTGCGTGAGATTTTTTTTCTGCCTGTGTGTGAGCTTTCACTCTCGGCATTCGGCCGTTTTAAACGACCGTCCTTAGCTCATTCGGAGCCGCATAAATAAAAGATCCTTGCGCTTTGGCCCTTGCTCGGCAACGGTTCCATCGAGGCTCAGACCGCATCCGCGGCTTCTGAGCCTTGCTTTAACTAAGGATAAGTACAAATGATAAGGACTGTTAAAAGTAAAACCCTCATTGTCTCGGCTGTGATCGCGTTCTTTGGACAAACCGCGATCACGCTGGCCGGACCAACGGAAACCAGCTCCAAAGAAGTTGTTCCGCCAGCTGCGCCGCCAACCTCGTTCTTCCGGGCTAACGAGTTGGACATCGGCATATTCGCAAGTTACGGCAAGGGGGTGGGAGATGTATCGAACCTGGGGATCGGAGAGCACGGCTGGGGAGGCGGTCTCGATGTCGCCTATTTCCCTTGGCTATACGGGGGCTTCAGATTTCAAGGATCAGCTCTTAGTATCAGTCGTGCAGATCAAACGGCGGGCATCGTCAATTACGACGCGGTTCTGCGATATCCGTTGGACTTAGTGATCCCCAACTTTCACCTGGCGCCGTATGGATTCGCCGGGGTAGGTGGGTTACTCGGTGGTCTCGACGGAACCAATCGAAATGGTAACCTGCGAACCAGCAGTAAGGTTCTGGGTAATTTCGGTGGCGGACTAGAGTACCGTTTCACCCCACATGTCGGACTCTTTACCGAAGCTGCTTACGACCTCATTGACGGCCCGAGTAACAACGCCGTCCAGATCAATTGGGGTGCCCGCTTCGCGTTCTAACCGGCAAGGAAGTTAACAGGTAACATCTACAGGGAGAGCGCTAACGGTGCTCTCCCTGTAACTGCGCTACGCGATTGTTAGTGGTGAGAAGTGATTAGTGACAGGTGAGAGGCGAGAAGCGAGAAGTGAGAGTCCCAGTAAAGCCGCGTAGCGGTGAAATGTTTATAGCCTCTAGGGTGAGTCTGCGAGCCCTAGGTGTGCCGTTAAAAAATGATTAGCCCTGAAGGGGCGTGATAAAAAGTTGTCAACGGTGCGCCATACGAACCGGTTGAGCAACTTGCCCCGATGCTCGACTCTCTTGCGCCTTCAGCGCTAGCGCTTTTACTAACTTAAACCTAGGGCTTCACCCTAGGCTATAAATATTTCACCGCTACGCGGCTCTGCTATTGAAACCTTGAGACGAGACCCCTCCTAGGTCCTTGTTCAGTGTCTTAGTCTGATTTCTGGTCGACGATCTTATCGGCTCGTAATTGCAGCTCGTTGCCTCGGTCGGTCGTGAACGCTTCTTTTTGCTTCCCTGACTTAGTGGCGTCTCGTTTCAGTAACCAAGCGCGTTCTTCCTCGACCAAGGCTTGCTGTTCATCAGCTGACAGGAGACCGCGGAGTTTTCGGTAAGTGCGATTCAAGTAGCGGTCCGAAGATTCGCCTTCGGTATCCGTGGGCACTGCTTTTGCTAGCTTGAGCGTTTGGCCGGCTTGGGCGAACTCGAAATAGAAATCGTACTCATGTTCCCCGGCGTCGCCGACTAACAAGAAACAATCAGCAGCAACGAACCAAGGATTCACGAAATAAGAGCCGTCGTAATTCTTGTGTAATTTTTTTATCGCAGCGGTAATGGGATCGGTAAGGTCCGTAGCTTTGCCGGCGGCGATATCAGCCAACTGCACCATGATGGTCGTGTTATGAAGGCTAAAATGCTGATTTAATAATATTAGAAGGTAACGGCTATCCTCAGACCAGACTGTATCGAGAAAATAGTGGTCGAGTGCTTCATGTTTGGACCACCAAAAATGAAGCTCTGGCAGATCAGCTATCTTTTTCGAAGTAGCGATTTCAATTAGCCAAGTCGATACCGGGTTTGGATCATCGTACGGGTCGGGTGCGGCTTCTGGGTTACTCGTCGCCCAGGCAATCGCGTATTTGCCGTCCGGCGAAACCGTGTTCCAGAGGATATGAGACTGACTGTCCTCAGCGCGGACAGAAATAGGAATGGCGAGAGTCATCAGGAGGAGCAAAAGGCACAACGCCCGCAGCGTCATACTTGAGTTATGGTCGCTACGTAGGAAAAAGGCAGCAAAAATCGCACACAGAGCAATCACCCCCCTCGGCGCGCGCCTGACCCGAAAGCTTTCGGGGTTCGGGGCTGCGGTCAGCTTTAATCTTAACCTTTGCGTCCTTGGCCGACGAAGCTAAAGGGGGAGATGGGGCGAAGTCTGCTTTGCGTGAGGTTTTCCGTCTACTGCCCGTTGCCTCCTTTGCGCGAGGCTGCTAGTTTCCCTCCGCCGCTGCTAACGACGCGCGAACGCCTTCCTCATACGACGTCTTATTCAACGGACCCAGTAGATTTGTTAACGCGCGATCATCTAAGAAAAGCGGCTGAGTGATCAGATAATGCATCTCCGCGACCTCTCTTAGAAGGGGATTGAAGAGACCTACGAGTTGCAACATGCGTTTGCCGACGACGAATTTCCGCACTGGTTTACCGGTGATCGATTCGACTAACTTGACCACTTCGGCCAACGTGATTTTACCGGAGCCGGCCAAGTTCCAGGTATGGCCGTAAGCTCCATCCTCTTGGATCAGGCGGAATAGGATCTGTGCGGCATCCGGGATATAGGTAAATTCATGCGGGGTATTAAGGGGTCCGATCAATTGCGCTGTTTTCTGCTGAGCAGCCGCCTGAAACAGGCTGGAGAGATAGCTCCGGTCAACGTTTGGTCCGTAGAAATCGGGTAACCGAAAAATCGTTCCGCGAATACGTCCCGCAGCATCGGCAGCCAGCAGGATATCTTCTTGCTGTTTTCGCATCTGACCTTTGAAGGTGTGCGGGTTCCGGGGATGGTCTTCGCCAACCAAAGACATTTGAGCGAGTCCGAACGGATAAACCGTTCCTACGAGCACACAGCGCTCGACCCCCTGCTGAATGGCTGCGGTCAACACTTGTTCAAAAAGGACCGGATGCAGTCGGAAGTCCGTGTACGGCACACCAACGAGATAAACCAGGGTGCGAATCCCTTTCAAGGAGGCAGCGGCCGTCTCGGGTTTTGCTGGATCCCAAACAGCGAAATCTGCAGGTGGGTAGGCGGCGAAAGCGGAGCGGAGCTGGGTTAAGGAGCGACCGACCACTCGAAAAGGTTGAGCGCCAAACCGAGGAGCTAGGGCTTGTCCGAGGGTACCGGAGCCGCCGAACAAAGCAATCGAAGGTTTATCATTCAGAATAGACATAAGCAAAAGATCAACAAACTGAACCGAAATCAGATACTGAACATTGTTTACTAAACAGTGTTCAGTTTGCTCTGGATTTTGAGGCGGTCAACCCTAATTTATCGTCGCGTGTCCACCATTGATCGCCGCACCCGGCGTAAAGAGGTGCTTCGTCAGAAGATCTTAGACGTATCCCGCGAAATCTTGCTTTCCCAGGGATTCGCCGCGCTCACCATGCGACGGGTGGCGGAAGCCATCGATTATTCACCCGCAGCGATCTACCTGCATTTTCAAAGCCGGGAGCAAATTGCCCAGGAACTCTGTTTCGCCGGGCTGCGGCGGCTTTATGAACGGCTTCAGAGTGTTACCGCGAAAGACCCGGCAACCCGGTTATCCGGTTATGCGCGTGCTTATCTGGAGTACTCCCAGAGCGATCCCGAGACCTATCGACTTATTTTTATGGCGGATTCGCAGCTCACCAAAGCCGTTTTCACCCATCGCGATTCCGGTGGTGGCGAAGCCGCTCTGCGGCTGATCGTGAGCGCGTTCACCGAGCTCCACACCGGCTCAAAAAGAACATGCGGTAAGCCCTCTGAGCTCGCCGAGCTCTTCTGGGCTAGCCTGCATGGACTGGCCAGCCTGCGCATTGCTTGCTCCCAGGCCTTAACCGGCGACGAATTCCGGTTAGCCCAGCTGGTAACGGAAAAGATCACAGGGACGGAATCTCAAGCAAAGGCGCTAGGGGGAACCGGGAGCCTCGCGCAGAGGGCGCAAAGGCCGCAAAGGGACGAAGGATGAGGGGTGATCAGGTGAAAAAGAGCGCAGCCTAGTATAACCGCGTAGCGGCGAAATATTTAGAGTCCGGCCACGGCCGGATGAGTCTGCGAACCCTAGGTTTGTCGTTCAAAAAACGCCTAGCGCTGAAGGTGCGCAAGAAAAAACGCGACCGAGAAAAGTGGCTGTTCCTGAGAAGTATCGCGTTGTCCGAATTCCCTCTCCCCCGCGCCTTCAGCGGTAACCGGTATTTTTGTACGCATACCTAGGCGCCAGTCTAGGCTATAAACATCTCGCCGCTGCGCAGCTTGGCGTTAGGTTTCATGTGCAATCTGTCGCCCCGCGGGCCTTGCGGAAGCGGAATCTATTCGTGTGCACTCGCCGTCGTTTGCTCTTTATCAACCGTAATCGGGGTCCCGGCTTCGCCGGCATAGAAGACGATGAGCTCGACTGGTTGATCGGTGGTGAATCCGCGATGAATTGTGCCGACGGTTTCACACAAAGCCTGACCTGCGTGGACCGTTATATGCTCGTTTGTTCCTTGTTTCTCTACGGTTAACTCCCCGGACACCACATAACCCGCGCTGATCACTGGGTGTAAATGCCAATGCAAGGCGGTGTGTGCTGGAATCTTGATCCGTAGCACGGTCACCTGCGGTTGCCCCTTTGGATAGCCTTGGTAGGCGGTGCCGTCCCAGGCTTGGGTTGTTTGTAAAACTTGTTGTACTTCGGTTTGGGGCTCACGGGCCTCTACCAAGGTTGGACCTAACACCGAAATCAAACTCAAGGGGACAAACAAAAACTTTAATGGAGAATTCATGGATAGGAAGAAGGTCAAAATCTCCTGCAAAGGCCAGAAGAAAAGACTGACTCACCGCAGATGAACGCAGATTTACGCAGATAAAAGAGAATCGGATCTACAGAAGATCACAGAGTTCACAAAGACAGAGTTAAAACACAAAGTAACGAAGACTTGCGGCTCAACAGAAGTCGGTTTTTGCAACAGAAATCAATCGTCTCTTTGTGTCGTTTGCGATCTTTTGTGTATGTCATCTGCGTAGATCTGCGTCCATCTGCGGTTCGCTTTGCGTTCCTTGCGACCTTTTCCGACTAATTGAAGCCTCGGTCAGACGGTCGCTTCGATCACGACTATGGGAGGACGGATTGGCCTTACTTTGGAGAAGTGGAACCCGGCCTTCTCAATCAATCGTCGGTATTCGTCTAGAGTGCGTTCCCGGCCCGTGCACTGGATCATCATGTTCAGATCCATCAGCGGTCCCAGCGATGGTTCACCCATTTCGCCCAGCAATATCTCGACTACCGCGATCTTGCCACCGGGCAGAATCGATTCCCGGCATCGCTTCAAGATCGAGACTGCCTCATCATCACTCCAATCATGAAGAATATGTTTGAGCAGATAAAGATCGGCGGCGGGGACGTGCTCAAAGAAGTTCGACGGAACAGCGGTGCTCCGGTTGCTCAACCCTAGCTCACGAGCTGCTGTTTCAGCACTCCCGACAGTTTCGGGTAAATCGACCACGATGCCGTGAAGATTCGGATTCGCTGCCATCAAGCCGTAAAGCAAGGTGCCGCTGGCTCCTCCGATGTCGGCAGCCAGTTTTACATTCGAGGTGTCGACGACTTGGACAACATCTTTGACGAGACCGGAAGTAAACCCGTGCATTGCGTGAGTGAAGGCAGCGCCTTCCTCCGGTTTTTGCTTATAGTAATCCCATACACTACCGCCAAGAGTAGGAAACGTCTGGGGCGCATTAGTCTGTAATGCTGCGGAAAATTGGCCCCAAGGTAGCCAATGTCCTGGTGCAGCCAAGGCGGCGGCAAAACTATGCAATGATCCGGGAACATCTCTCCGCAGGGTGGCAAGCAGCGGCGTGGCCGTAAACTGGTTTCCATCGTAGGTGGCTAACCCGAGCGAAGCACAAGCCCGAAGTAACCGGAAAGTCGCCTGTGGATTGATCCCCTCCCACTTAGCGATCTCATCCGCAGTAGCGGGCCCTTTCGCCAGATGATCCGCTATAGAATAGTTAGCGATAGCGCCGGCTATCTGGGTTTGGAAGAAACCCATAATAAACCCCATCATCTGACCAAAATCTTTCTCGGCTGGCTCTAAGGAGGTCGTCATAGAACCAACCCTTTAGTCCGAAAGCAGGGCGAGTGATCCGATTGTGTCCGGGCTGCCGCAAACAACTCATGAATTGCCGTAACAGACGTCGTCCCGTAGCCGCTTAGCGGCGAAATGTTTATAGCCCCGCAGGCGCGGGGCGAAGCCCTAGGTTAGGCGTTAGCTTAAGCGTTTGGTGTAGAAGTTTGGTGGGGCGAGGCTCCCGATCGTCCTGTCAGTGGCTGCGGAGAATTGAGCCCTGTGGAGTTACCTGGTCCCATAAGGCCGCTGGACGCGCCGAGCCGCGGGGCAGCGTTTTGCAGGTGACATTGGGTGGGGACTCGAGAAATGGTGACGTCCATTAGTCCAACGGTGCGCTTGTCCGCGGCCGCACTGCATACCCCGACTCGGCGAGGGTTACGGCCTAGAAACATCTTGGGGATAAGCACATCAGCGGCTTCGTTGACATCACGGGGCCGGAAGGGAGTCTCGCCCCACCAAAGTTAAGTTAACGCTTATGGGGCGAAGCCCTAGGTATCCGGTTTAAAATCTATCTGCGTGGATCTGCGTCCATCTGCGGTTAAAGTTTCCTTCGCTGGCTGCCGTGCCCTAGACCTTGCGAAGTCGCGTCCATTCGTGTGCATTCGCGGTTCCCCCTTTGCGTCTTGGCGTCTTTGCGTGAGATTTTCGTATTATGGAGCATTCGAATACGGCAAAAGGGTCGACGGAGACGGGGCTGTTCACGCCCTTAAGCATTCGCGGGACGAATTTTCGGAACCGGATCGCGGTTTCGCCAATGTGCGAATACTCGTCCCAGGACGGCTTCGCAAATGACTGGCATCTGGTTCACTTGGGAAGCCGCGCGGTCGGGGGTGCAGCATTGGTCCTCACTGAGGCTGCCGCGGTGGAGGCGCGAGGCCGGATCACGCCGGCTGATCTCGGGATCTGGAAGGACGAACACATCGATAAACTGGCGCAGATCACGGCATTTATTAAGCAACAGGGTGCGATACCGGGGATGCAGATTGCGCATGCGGGTAGAAAAGCGAGTTGCCGAGTTCCATGGGATGGGGGCGCTGCCATCCCGGCTGCGGATGGAGGATGGCAAACGGTTGCACCTAGCGCGGTGCCTTTCCGTAATACTGA
>Ga0126381_100009109_pt1 | contig 11140 bp, 10 predicted proteins | sample PanSoiMetPlot_28_FD_96465 | JGI IMG/M metagenome (GOLD analysis project Ga0126381, IMG submission 96465) | Tropical forest soil microbial communities from Panama - MetaG Plot_28 | ecosystem: Environmental > Terrestrial > Soil > Tropical forest > Bulk soil | place: Panama | collected 2016-02-17
AGCCGGTTCACCACGCCAATGCGCAACAACCCAGCGCTAGACCCCGACACCGAGAAAGGCGAAGGCGTGCCGATCAGCGCGATCATTTTCGGCGGCCGCCGCAGCGATACTGTGCCATTGGTTTATCAGGCCTTCGATTGGAACCATGGCGTATATTTGGGCGCGACGATGGCTTCGGAGACGACCGCAGCAGCTGCGGGTGCGGTGGGACGAGTGCGACGCGATCCGATGGCGATGCTGCCGTTCTGTGGATACAACATCGGCGAGTATTTTCAGCACTGGCTGGACATAGGAAAACGCCTCACTAATCCGCCGCTGATCTTCAATGTGAATTGGTTTCGCAAAGGCGCCGACGGAAGATTTCTATGGCCCGGGTTTGGCGAAAACATGCGCGTTCTTAAGTGGATCGTCGACCGTTGCGAAGGGCACGGTCGCGCGGTCAAGTCGCCGGTAGGCTGGCTGCCCAGTCCCCACGATCTAGATCTTGCAGAGCTCGACATCGATCACAATGCCGTTGACGAACTCCTCGGGCTCGATCATGAAGAATGGCAAAAAGAGATCACCGCGCACAAGGAATTCTTTGACTCGTTAGGCTCCGTAGTGCCGGAAGAATTGCAAAAACAGCGCGAGCAACTCGCCGCACGGTTTAAACTGTAGTCGGCCGCGGCGCAGCAACGATTCCAGCGTGCTGGTATCTGGCTTAAACTATCAAATCAAGCCTGTGCGCGCAGAGCAAGGGTTGGGGCAGTATCCACTTTTACGTCGGCGGGCAACTTAGGTTCAGTGGAATGTTTGCGGCGTTGACCCCATTACGATAAAGCCACGGATTGGTTCAACCGCTCGGTAATATCTGCGGCGTGTAATGACTGAATCAATTCGCCGAGGTCGCCGTCGATCAGCCGGTCAAGATTATAAAGTGTCAGTGCAATACGATGATCGGTAACGCGGTTTTGCGGGAAATTGTAGGTGCGAATCTTTTCTTCGCGTCCCCCAGTACCGATTTGTCCTCGGCGTTGCGCACTGTATGTCTCGGCTTGCTGGCGCTGCCTGTGCTCCAGCAAGCGTGCCCGCAGGATTGATAACGCGCGCTCCTTGTTTTTGATCTGGCTGCGACCATCCTGGCATCGAACGATCATGCCAGTCGGAATATGCATTATCTGCACGGCTGAGTCAGTCGTGTTTACGCCTTGCCCTCCAGGACCGCCCGCGCGCGAAACTTCGATCCGCAAATCCTCCGCCTTTAACTCAATGTCGACATCTTCCGCCTCCGGCAACACTGCCACCGTCGCTGTGGATGTATGAATGCGGCCCTGTGCCTCGGTCGCAGGCACACGCTGGACGCGGTGCACTCCGCTCTCGTAACGGAGCTTTCGAAAAACGGATTCGCCCGAAATCCGAAAGATTGCTTCCTTGAGTCCACCAAGCTCCGACGGACTCGATTCGAGGTCCTCAGTTTTGAGTCCCGCTGATTCCGCATAGCGATGGTACATTCGGTAAAGATCGGCGGCAAAAATGGCTGCTTCGTTGCCGCCTGTTCCAGCGCGGATTTCTACGATCGCGTCGCGCTCTTCCGTCTCGTCCGCTGGCAGCAAGGCGACCTGAACATCGCGTTCAAGATCGGCCACGCGTTTTTCCAATTCCGGGATCTCATCGTCAGCCATGGCCGCGATCTCAACATCACGCGACGTCGCCAACTCGCGGTTGTCATCCAGTTGCCTGCGGGCAATCTCGAGTATGTCCCATTTTTCTAGCAGGTCCTTTAAATTCGCATGCTCGCGCATGATTTCCTCGGCGTGCTTGCGATTATCGAACAGGCGCGGATCCGCTATTTCGCGCTCAAGTTGTTCAAAGCGTTTGCCTTTGAGTTGAATAAGAGAATTTAAGTCCATTGTAGAGCGGACGCCGCCGCCTGTTGAGACAGCCGGGGTAGCACCGCCGGCGACAGTTCAGCTAAGCTTTCTTATCAGCGCGAGCGACTTTGGTGCTGCCGTAGCGCCGGGCAAATTTCTCGACGCGCCCCGCGGTGTCGACAAACTTTTGTTCGCCGGTGAAAAAGGGATGACAAGCAGCGCAAATGCCGATCTTAATATCGCGACGCGTGGAGCGAGTGTGATACACCGCGCCGCATGCGCACACCATATCAGTCTCATAGTATTCTGGATGAATGCCTGCTTTCATCTTTTGAAGAGAGCACAAAACCTATTCCCGCGGGACGGTTCTTGCAAGTTATGAAATTGGACGATCCACTGCTGGCTGCATGGCAGAGGAGGCTCTCGCACAAACGTACTCGTGCTGCAGTTCTCGATCCGAACGGCAAAATCGTGCGCAGCTTCGGCGATATTGAAGAGCGAGCGCGAGCGTTCGAAGCCAAGATCGATACATTGTCCCCGCGCGCCGTCATGGCGGTGCAAATTGGAAACCACGAGGATTGGCCATCCGTCTTGATCGCATGCTTGCGCAGGCAGCTCGTTGTTCTTCCTCTTGACCAATCGATTAGCGACCAGCAGCGCGAGGCTGCGTTGAAGATTTGCGGAGCAAGCGCCGTACTTTCGGCTCTGCCCAGCGAAAATTCTCGTGAAATCGTTCGGCTGAAGACAGTGCATACCACCCCAGATTGGGGTCAAGATGCACCCTCGCTTCTGAAACTTACGTCGGGTACAACGGCCGCACCGCGAGCAATTCGATTCCGCAGTCATCAACTGCTGGCTGATTGTAATCAGATTTGCGAGACGATGGGCATTTCAGATGCCGATCTGAATTTTGCCGTTATTCCAATTTCGCACTCCTATGGGTTCAGTAATTTGCTTGCGCCTTTGATTGCGCGCGGAGTGCCTATGGTAGTGAGCCGCGACAGAACGCCGCGAGCAGTTCTTGCTGATCTTGCGCGTACGGGCGCAACGGTTTTTCCCGGCACGCCGGTTTTTTACCAGGCGTTTTGCGGCATGGACGATATTCCCACGCTACCAAAACTTCGGCTGTGCATTTCTGCCGGTTCATCGCTTGCCGGCGGACTTGCCGAAAGATTTTCCGGGCAATTCAAGAAACCGATCCATTCGTTTTACGGCGCATCGGAATGCGGCGGAATCTGCTACGATCCCGAGGGCACAACCTTCGAGGACGGTTTGGTCGGTCGGCCAATGAAAGGGGTTGAGATTGAGCTGGTCGATCCAAAGGCGTCTGCAAGCCAGATCCGTGTTCGTAGCGAAGCTCTGAGTGACGGCTATTTTCCTGAACCGGACGAAGAGAGGCTGGTAAATGGAGTTTTCATTCCCGACGATTTGCTGAGGTGGCACGATTCGGGACTCAAGATCGTGGGCCGGGTTTCAGATGTGATTAACGTCACTGGAAAAAAAGTGCATCCGGCGGAGATCGAAGCATATTTGCTGCGTTTTGAGGGCGTTCGACAGGCGGTCGTGTTCGGTTGTTCTACAGGGGCAGGATTACGAAACGAGGAAGTGGCGGCGTGCGTGATAGCGTCGCCGCACGTAACCCAAAACGATCTCTTACGATTTTGCCGTGTCGCTCTTAGTCCATGGCAGGTGCCCAAACGAATCTTCATCGTCGATGCGCTTCCGACCAACGAGCGCGGCAAGATCAGCAGGCGTCAGCTGGCGCGACAATTCTCAAAAAGTGCGTGAGAGTTCCCCGTTGCGAAGATTGGGTTCTTGATACAGCCTTGAAATGGCCTTTGGTTACTACGAGCAGAACGTCTATCCGACACCAGCGGGTAAAACCAAGCTAGTACACGTCCAAATGGAAGATTCCAACAGCGAAGAGCGCGAACAGATTGATCGGCCACCCGTTCGGCACGAAGGGGAGTCTGCCGGTACGAGCCCTGAAGCTTTCCAGTCCGACGATTGGTGGCGCGCGTCGCCGCCTGCCTCCGATTGGGCCGAACCAGTTGCGGATTCCGCGGCTGCTGAGGTCGCACGAGCGGGGGATTCGGGAAAGCCCAATCTCTATTTTTGCGGGCGGACAAATCTATTTCCGTTGAACCTTGCAATACGAGCAATTGGAAAAGAAAATCTGACCGGTCTGCTGCGAGCGAGCTGGGATCGCGAACCTGTCGACGTTCTCGCGCGGGACGGCGAAATTGTTTTATGTACAACTCGGGATCCGGAATCTTATTGTCCGGAGACTCCGGCTATTCTCACCGACGTGGATCCGGACTCGATTGCTAGTGCGCGCGACCGGCAAAAAGAAAATGGAATTCCTTTTCTGCTTACTCTTGCCCGCGACGAGTCGATCGAGCGGCAGGCGGCAATTGAATTAATACGGCATTACGGGCAGATGCTTTTCTCTCAATTGTGGTCGGCCACAAACGTGTGGGTCATGTTTGAAAAGGATGCCGACCTGTTGAGCGGTTTCGGCGATGTCACGGGTGACCCGGATGTGGACGACTGGTCACTGGAAACATTGCGCCTGGTCCAGAATCCCGATCAACCTGCAGGATTTGATCCGGCATCGATTCCGTCTTACACGAGAGAAGGTTTCAATCGTGTCCAGAAGTTGAAACTGACTGCGGATGAAGCCCAATTCGCTTCCCAATTCAATGGCGCGCGATCCGTCCAACAGATTGCAAAAAATCTGCGACTCGATTTGAAATCTGCACGGCAACTGCTGTTCCGTTTCGTTGCGCTCGAAATCATAGAGTGTTGGCCTGGCAGTACAGCTGCTAAACCAGAACCGAAGGGTGGCTTTGGGCGATTATTCGGGCGGGGCCGATAACGGCGCGCATTCGCAGCTGGCGTGCCCTCATGAGGAAACGAATTCTCGTTGTCGATATCGGTGGCAGCTTTGTCAAACTGTTCCTGTCCAAGCAGGTCGAACGCGAATTTGCTTCCGGTCCACGAATGACTCCAAAACAGTTTGTCGCAAAATTCAAGGAGACCGTGCGCGGCTGGAAATTTGATGTTGCGTCGATTGGTTTTCCGGCGCCCGTCCGCAAAGGGCGCATTCTCCGGAGCCCAAAGCACCTCGGCAAGGACTGGGTTAATTTCAATTTTTCGCGGGCCTTGGGAATACCGGTGCGCATCGTCAATGACGCGGCCATGCAAGCGCTCGGCAGCTATCTTGGCGGCGGACGAATGCTGTTTCTCGGCCTCGGAACAGGACTTGGATCCGCGCTGGTCTGGGACAGACTTCTTATGTCACTCGAGTTAGGCGATCTCCCATATCCGAACGGAAGGATCATCGAAAACAATCTCGGTCTCCCTGGGCTGACGACACTAGGCAGGAAGAGGTGGAAATGCGAAGTGTCTTACGCAGTCGGCCAATTAAGGCGAGCATTCATTGCCGATTACGTCATTCTTGGTGGTGGGTTAGTGCATCGGTTCGGGCGGTTACCGAACGGAATTGTGCGCGGCCAAAACGAAAATGCATTTCTCGGCGGACGTCGTCTGTGGGAAACAATAGGACGTTCGCGGGAGCTCAAGTGGCATCTGTTGTAGCGCACGACTGTCTCATCGAAATTTAAGGCACGCGTTGTTATTTAAGTTAAGATAAAGGTGAAATGCTGTTCTGGTATTGAGACGCTGGTTTTGAACGCGAACAGTTATCCTCGCTGTTTCCGAACATTCGGGAGCGATTAAACTTGACTTAATTCCGCATCGTCAGGACGATGCGGCGCCAAAAACACAGGAGAAAATATGAAGAATCACACTCATTTCGTTATTTCGGCTCTATGCGTGGGCCTCTTTGCAGTCCTGCCGCAGAGCACGTTTGCTCAAACGGGGTCGGCGATGTCAAAGGCCCAGGCGATGGCACAACAGCTTAACCTCACGCCGCAACAAAAGGAGAAAGTGCTGCCCATTCTTGCTGCCGAGGTACCGAAAGTGCACGCAATCAAGAACGATAATTCGCTTTCGAAAATTCAGAAAATACAACAGCTCAATGCTCTTCATCGGCAGAACGATCCCCAAATGAAGGCGATTCTTTCGCCTGAGCAGTACCAAAAACTGCAGGGAATTCGGCAACAGACAATCAAGGAGGCCATACAAACCCAGCATGGGGGCTAGGTGGGGGGCATCGATTTGGTGCTGATCGCTGACAGATAGTGCACTCGATCGCTTTGGTGTGTAGAATGTCCGCGTTTTGACGCACCTTCCGGTGCGAAAGAACAGACTGCGATTGTTGTGAGTCGCACTGGATTCATTCACGATCCGTGCTCAGTGAGTTGTACACAATAAGTCATTCCCTGTGTCTGATCAGCCGTCACAGATTACCGGCCAGTTCGCGAGGCTCTGCGACATTGTCGCGAAGTTGCGCGGTCCAGGCGGTTGCCCGTGGGATCGTGAGCAGACGAACGAATCGTTGCTGCCGGCCGTCATCGAGGAGGCTTACGAGGCGGGCGAGGCTGCACGAGCACAAAACGACGCGCATTTTCGCGAGGAACTCGGTGATCTTTTGCTGCTGATAGTTATGCACGCCGAGATCGCGCGGGAAACCGGCCGCTTCAACATTGAAGAGGTGATTGGCAACGTGTCGGATAAACTCATCCGGCGACATCCCCATGTGTTCGGCACAAGCGACACTCGCGACTCCGGCGCCGTGCTCAAACAATGGGAAGCAATCAAACGCGACGAAAAAAAACGTGACTCCCACTATCTAACCAGTTTGCCGAAAGCGTTGCCTGCGCTTGTGCGCGCACAAAAAGCCCAATCTAAGGCGGCCCGGGTGAATTTTGATTGGACGGAAGTTCGTGACGTGATGGTGAAGGTCGAAGAAGAGCTGCGCGAAGTGAAAGAGGCGATCGAGTCGCAACAACGCCAATCGGTAGCGGAGGAGATGGGTGATTTGCTGTTCGCGACGGTGAACCTGGCACGCAAATGCAACATCGACGCGGAAAGCACCCTGCAGTCCGCTACGGATAAATTCGTCACACGCTTCAATCGGCTGGAAGACGAGCTGAAAACACGCAACATGAAACTGGGCGATGTGGAGCTTGCGGAAATGGACAAAATCTGGAACGAGATCAAGATCGCAAAGGTGATTGGTTAAATTCGTACATCGCTTCCGATTCGATGATGCACGAGTTACGATTTACGCGGCAAAGGCATTTGTCATTCGTCATTTAGCAGTCATATTTCGCCTCCCAATGACTCTCTTAATCAATTTTTGCCTGGGAATTTTCGTGTTGATCGCTGCTCTGATGGTGTTCGTCATCCTAATGCAGCGGCCAAAGAGCGAAGGCTTAGGGGCGGCCTTTGGCGGAGGTGTCACGGAGAACATTTTTGGCGCGCAGACTACGAACGTGTTGGTGAAATTCACTACCTGGCTGGCCGGCATATTTTTCGTTCTCACGTTTGGGTTATCAGTCCTCTACGCGCACCGGAGTGCTGCCGGAAGTGCTTTTCGGCGTGAGCTGATGAAACAGCAATCTGCGCCGCAAACCTCACCTGCGCCTGCGGCAGCAAAATCATCGCCGGTCTCAGCTCCAGCAACCACGCCGGTTCAGACATCGCCGGGCAGCTCTGCTGCGCCGAGTTCCGGCACCAGTGAACGGCCGGCGAGCTCACCAGCAGCGACTGTGAAGCCGTGATCAGGTGTTCGCCGCGTTAGGACTTCGCTTTGCGCACCAATTTTGGCGGGAACAACCAGAAAAGTTTTCCCTCCTCCGAGTCCGGAGTGACGTCGAGAAGTGCGACACCGGCTTTGGAAAGCTTGAGCGAAGCTCCGCTCAAACCCGAAATGACAGTTGTAAAATCTGGTTCGTGTCCGACAAGCATCAAAACTTTTGCACGATGCCGCCTAAGAAGCGTTCGCAGCTGGCTGATCCCAAATCCGGGCGCGAGCGATTCGTCCTCGCGCAACTTCGCCTTTAAACATGTCGCAGCGATTTTCGCCGTCTGCGATGCCCGCGGCAACGGACTGCTCACGATCAAATCCGGTCGAACCTTGAGACGGTCGAGAAATTTAGCCACCTGGCGGACTTCCTTTTTACCGGAATCGGTGAGCGGTCGCTCATCATCCCGTTTTCTCCAATTCGGCCAGTCGGCCTCGCCGTGTCTCAGGAAATAAAGTTGCATCCTCAGATCTCGCACAACGTAGAGAATTGCCCAACGCTAACTTCAAAATGGCCTTATATCCGTTGTGCTCCGTGTCTGAGATTTCTTCACAGGATTTGCCATTTTGGCATCGTCGTGTGCGGATCGGTTTGCCAGAGGCGAAGGCCGCCGAGAAAAGCGTTTCGGTTGTGCCCTAACTCGATGGCGTCCGGCAGGTCGCCCAATTTTTTCGCGCTGCCACCGCCGAGAACGATGTAATCCGCGATAAGCGACTTCTTCAACAAAGTGACAGCCCGAAGAACCTCACGTTCCCATCGTTTTTCGCCCAGCCGCTTCAATCCGGATTTTCCGAGATAATCCTCGATAATGTGGCCATTGCCGTAGGGAAGATCGCCAAGTTCAAGCGGGAGGACATTGGTCTCCCAAATCAAAGCGGATCCCAGGCCCGTGCCCAGGCCGAGGAACAACATCCGCCGTCCGCGAAAACTGCCGAGCGCCTGCATGGCTGCGTCATTGATGATGCGCACCGGTTTACCTAATGACTTCTCGAAATTGAATCGTGCCCATCCCGGCCCGAGATGCTTCGGCTCGCTTATGATACAGCCATTGCGCACGGGCGATGGGAACCCCATCGAGATGGCGTCAAAGGTCCAATCCTGAACAAGCGGTTTGATTTGAGCCACCATTTCGCGCGGCGTCATATCCGGACCCGACCTGAATTTTCGCCGTTTTGCGCGCGAAATCATTACCTTGACATTGGAACCGCCGACGTCGATGACGAGGATCCTTTTCTTCACTGCGACTCCGGTTTCGTCGGTCCACTCACCGCGGCTTCATCTACGACCGCGATCGGTATCAGGCGATCCGCGCGCGCTTTCTTGGTCGAACCACTGAGCTTCTTCACGCGCTCGCGCGAGACCTCCCGAAATTGCCACTGTGCCTGCCGGCGCGGTTCTGTGCCTTCCGGCTTTAGGCGGCGATACGTGCCGTCGGCCTGCAACTCGCGCGCCTTCACGCGATCATTGAGAAAGGCGGGAATAACATCGTTGATGACTTGGTCGCGCAACGCCGGCGTCTCAATTGGGAAAGCCAGCTCAATTCTCCGGTAAAAATTGCGTGGCATCCAATCCGCGCTGGAAAGAAAAACCCGCGGTTGACCGCCGTTTTCGAAATAAAAAATCCGGCTGTGCTCAAGAAATCGGCCAACAATGCTGATGACACGAATGTTTTCGCTGAGACCTGGAACCTTCGGACGCAGGCAACAAATCCCGCGCACAACAAGATCAATCGTCACATCGACGGATGATGCTTCGTAGAGTTTCTCAATGATCTCCTCATCGACCAGCGAATTCATCTTCGCAACGACGCGGGCCGGCTTCCCCGCGAGCGCGTTATCGCGCTCCCGTTCGATGAGCTTGATGAGGCGGCTGTGCAGGTCGAACGGCGCGACCATCAATTTCTTCAATCCCGGATAACCGGCGAGCCCGGTAAGCGTATTGAAAACGGTTGCGACTTCTTCGCTGAGTTGCGGTTCGCTCGTCAGCAGGCTGAAATCAGTGTAAATGCGTGCCGTTCTCGGGTGATAATTTCCTGTGCCGAGATGGACGTAGCGCCGGAGCTCGTCGGCGTCCCGGCGAACAATCAACAGTGCCTTGCAGTGCGTTTTGAGACCGACCACACCGTAGATCACGTGTGCGCCGGCTTCCTCCAGGCGCCGCGCCCACTGGATGTTGGTGGCCTCATCGAACCGCGCGCGCAACTCGACAATCGCGGTGATTTGTTTTCCAGCGTTAGCCGCGTCGATGAGCGCCTCCACGAGCGGCGAATCTCCGCTCGTCCGGTACAGCGTGATCTTCATTGCAAGAACCTGTGGATCTCTTGCCGCTGTCTCGACCAACTCGACGACTTCATCGAAACTGTCATAGGGATGATGCAGCAACACGTCCTGTCGCCGCAATACTTCGAAGAAATCCGCGTGCGGCGGCAACGCCGGATCGCGCGCCGGTTGAAACGGATGGTCCTTAAGCTTGGCAAAAGCGTCGTTTGTCACCAATGGCATAAGGTGCGTCATCGATAACGGGCCATCGAGCTTGTAGGCGTCGGCTTCGGACAAATTGAAAAATCCCAAAAGCAGGTCGAGAAATTCCTTCGGACAATCGGCTTCAACTTCCAGCCGCACGGCATTGCCGCGGCTGGTGCGTCGCAACTCTTGCTCGATGGTTCGCAACAGGTTCTCCGCTTCCTCATCGTCAATGTAGAGATCGCTGTTGCGGGTAACCCGAAACGCGTGCACGCCATCCAGAATTAGTCCGGGAAAAAGTTCACCGATATGCTCCTTAATCAGCGATGCCAGATAGATGTATTCCCACGGCTCGTTGGCACCGTTGCCGCGCGGTAGCAGGATGAGCCGCGGCACGACTCGCGGCACCTGTACAATTGCGTGCAGCGGTTCGCTGCGGCGGCGTGTTTTTGCTCGCACGAGCAGGTTATGGCTCCGGTTTAACAGATGTGGGAAAGGATGGCTCGCGTCGACCGCTAGCGGCGTAAGCATCGGAAGAACTTCGTGCTGAAAATAGCGGTGCGCCCACGCGGCGCGTTTCGGTGCAAGTTCGCTGATCTCGCGCACATAAATACTGTTCTTGGCCAGCTCCGGCTGCAGTTCCTCCTTCCAGAGCGCGTATTGCAGCCCAACCAATTCACGCACTGTTTTCTGGATGCGGGTGAAGGTCTCGGTGGGGCTTAAACCGTCTGGGCCAACATCGCTTGTCTCGCTCTGTATCTGCTGCTTGATGCCGGCAACGCGAATTTCGAAAAATTCGTCCAGATTTGAACTGAAAATCGTGAGGAACTTAACTCGTTCAATCAGTGGTTGTGCAGGGTCCTGCGCCTCCTCCAGCACGCGCCGATTAAACTCGAGCCAGCTCAACTCCCGGTTGATAAAATTTTTTGGATCGCGGAAACGCTCGTGCGCGGTTTCGACAACCGGTGGAATAGCGGTAGCGCTGCTCTTCTCGTCCTTACGCGGAGTGCTCTGGGCTTGCGGCATGTTTAACCGTTGCCGATCAGCCGCGCATACTCAACCCTCTGTCTCAGGCGGAGGCCGCCAAACTGCCCTTGTGCCTGATGTCTTCCGC
>Ga0126381_100009110_pt1 | contig 11140 bp, 8 predicted proteins | sample PanSoiMetPlot_28_FD_96465 | JGI IMG/M metagenome (GOLD analysis project Ga0126381, IMG submission 96465) | Tropical forest soil microbial communities from Panama - MetaG Plot_28 | ecosystem: Environmental > Terrestrial > Soil > Tropical forest > Bulk soil | place: Panama | collected 2016-02-17
GTCCCTTTTGGATTGTACTCTTGCTTTGAAAATATTGTCGCTCGCGGCCCCGTCACGCGAAGCTCTTCATGCCGCGACTCCGCCGATGTTACCACCGGCTCGTTCAGATTGGCCCAAGGCCGCTTTGGGGGCAGCCATTCCCAGTCAGTTTTTGAAGTGCACAACGGCCGATCACGTGGGGACGCGCAGTTCGATTTAGGTAGGTCTTTTAACGAAGGCGATGCCGGCCAATACCAACCCAATGCCGAGGATCGCCGCCCCGGCGGCCGTTTGAAGAATCCAAGCCTGCTTAACGGTGTAGATGAATAGTCTAAGGACAAAGAGTATTGCTGCCGGAGTCGCCAACACCAGCCCAAACCCGATCGCGGCTCCGCCGAATACGCGATGCCAGCCCTTCCCCATGGGGAAAAACGATAGCTCAGGCGCCCAATAAACCAAAGACCAAAAACCGATTGAGTCACAGCCGCCGTCATAAGACGGCGAACAGGTAATCCGTAATGGTTCATACCGAATCGAAATTGCCAACGAATTTCTGTTTCAGCCGCCATCTGAATTCGGAATGTCATCCTTAGAGATCATACTGAATATGTTTCGGCTGCTCACGACCTCATGCATGTCTAAGGTCTTGGTTTCCATTTCACACCGAACCCGACGCGTTATGAACCTTCGGGACGCAGCGCTGGTACTGGTCCGCACGATTCACGACACCCGCCGTCAGGGATCGGAAATGGATCTCGTCTGGCTCAATGTGGGCTTTCTCGAGCTTGTACACCGCTCGCCATTTTCAGCGCGCATAGCGCCTCTATTCCCTTGTGAGCTCACTGTCTGGGCCGCCCGGCAGAAGGTCTTGAATACCCTCTGGGCGAATGATGGCAGTCTCTCAATCGTCTCCTTCACGCGGGGCGTATGGGAATCAGAGTTGCTGGCGGCAGCATGTCCGGGCGCTCAACTTCGACTTGTGGTGCCGAAGGTCAGCGAGCGTGAGAAAACAGCCGCGGCATGGCACAACGAACTTTCCTGGGCTTCGTAACGCAGATGAAGTCGGCTTGGCCTCAATGTTCATGCGGGCGTTTCTGCGTCCAAACCGGCGGACCGCTGAATAACGGTCGAGTGGCGATCCTCCAAGAGGCGGGATACCGGCAGTCGATGGCATACCGAACCCGGCTGGGCTATAAATCTCCAGGCGTTTTGTCGAGGCACACGATGATTTTCGAACAGATCGCCACGGGCGGTTGCCAGTCCTATCTGATCGGTTGCGGCGACAGCCACTCCGCTATCCTCATTGATCCGCATTTTGCGCAGATCGACTGTTACCTGGGGCTGGCGGCCAAAGACGGCCTGCGCATCCGTTATGTGTTGGACACTCACACCCACGCCGATCATTTCTCTGCGGCGAAGGAGTTGGGCCGCCGGTTGGGCGCGCCGGTGGTTGCGAGCAAGCTCTCGCCGGCCCCCTATGCGGATCTTCGACTGGACGATGGCGAGATTTTGCGGGTGGGCGGCATGCGCCTCAGCGCCTTGCACACGCCCGGCCACACTCGCGACTCGATGTGCGTTCTGACAGAAGATCGCGTGTTTACCGGCGACACGCTCTTGATAGGCGGGACAGGCCGCACCGACCTGCCCACCGGTGACCCCGATAAGCTGTATGACAGCCTGTTCAACCGGCTGCTGAAGCAGAACCCGGCGTTGCTGGTCTACCCCGCGCACGACTATAAGGGCCGGAGCCATTCCACGATCGGCGACGAGATCGCGGGAAATCCCCGGCTGCAAAAGCGGGACCGCGCCGAATTCGTCGCAATGATGAACCAGCTCAACCTCGAAGCCCCCACGCATCTCACCGAGGCGCTGCGCACCAACATGAGCGGGGGCAAGACCGTGGAGCAGCTTCTGTCGGAAGCCGCCGCTCGCGTTCCATTTGTCTCGCTGGCGGATTTGGCCGAGCGCGTGAGCCGCAACGATCTGGGACTTATCCTTTTGGATGTGCGGGAGAGCGATGCCTTCGCGGGCGGCCACATTCCGGGGGCCCGTCACTTGCCGCGCGGGCAGCTTGAGCTTCGAGTCAATAGCGAACTGCCCGATCCCACGCAGCGAATTCTTGTCTGCTGTGATTATGGCCGCATCTCCACGCTTGCGGCCGCCACTTTGCGGGAGCTGGGCTATACCAGGGCGGCGGCGCTCGATGGCGGAATCAAGGCTTGGCGCGATAGCGGCCTGCCGATGACGAAGGTCTGACTTGGCCGGATCGATTCAGGATTTGGCGGCGTCGCAATAGAGGGCCAGCGCGCGCAACGCGGCCCCGCCGTCTCCCCGGAAGGAAGAGCCGTGCATTACCGCAAGCGTCGTGGGCTTCAACCCGGCTAGCCGCCGCAGGACCTCAGCGCTATTGGGCGCCATGGACATGGCGTGGAACATGTCCTCCATGGCGATCGCCGGCGCCGCGATGTCGCTTTCAGTGATGGCTGGACCATCGCCGCCATGCGTCAAGAGATCGCCGCAGAATAGAGTCGAGCCGGTTTCGTCCCAAAAAACGCCCGCCTCCCAACCATGAGGAACATGTGGCGTGTCGATCCAGCGCATCCGCCTGCCGCCAAGATCGAGTGTCTCACCATCCGCGAGGGGGCGGGGCGCGCGATCCGCCAGATCGTTCAGCGAGACCATGCAGGCGGTCCGGCTATGAACCACTTGGGCATTCGCAGCCGCTTTCAGCCATTGGTTCATCGAGCCGCATTCGTCGGCCTCGACATGGCCGAAGCCAAGGTATCGAAGGCGTGCCAGCGGGATCACGCGCGCGACGGCATCGGCGACGGACGCGAAGAATTGCCGTTGCCCGAGGTGGAAGAGCATGGGTTCGTCCGCCTCGATCAGGAATTGATTGAAGGTGAAGGGCTCGGGGCCGATACCGGTTACGGCTGTTGAAAAGCGATAGACCCCATCTGCGATCTCGGAAGTCTTCGTCTCGATCATGCCGCGCTCCAATTCCCGCAAACCTTTTCGACACTACAAACCTCGCGCTGCTGCTGACAAGGTCGCGTTTCTCGCCGGCGGATTTCCATTTCAATGTAACGCGGAGCCACATCGCAATTTCTGCAATGGCGATGACTCTTCAAGTTTCGTGTGCAATTGACCCAAGGGCGGCCGGTGCTATGGTCCGCGCCGCAATATCGCAAGGGGCGCGCTCATGAATGTCACGCCACAAAAGACGCGCGAGCTTCACAACCACCATTTCGATTCCACCATCTGGAATGATTTCCGATTCCGCGACGATGACATCGTGATCTCGACTTACGCCAAGTCGGGCACGACTTGGACGCAGCAGATCGTGGGCCAGCTTTTGTTCGGAGGGAAGCCGGGCATTCCAGTGGCCGAGATGTCGCCCTGGCTCGATTTGCGCGTGCCCCCCAAGGCGGTCAAGCTCCCCTTAGTGGAGGCGCAGACCCATCGCCGCTTCATCAAGACGCATCTGCCGGTAGACGCGCTGGTCTTCTCGCCACGCGCCAAATATCTCTATATCGGGCGCGACGGACGCGACGTGGTCTGGAGTCTCTACAATCACCATGTCATGGCGAATGAGAAATGGTATGACGCGCTCAACAACACGCCGGGGCGCGTAGGCCCGCCCATCGAAAAACCGTGCGCCGACATACGCCGCTATTTCCTCGACTGGCTCGAGCGCGACGGTTATCCCTTCTGGTCCTTCTGGGAGAATGTGAAATCCTGGTGGGAAATACGCGGGCTTCCCAATGTGATGCTGGTCCATTTCGCCGATTTGAAGCGGGACATGGCGGGTCAGATCAGGCGCATCGCCGGTTTCCTGGATATCGACGTGGATGAAGAAGCCTGGCCCCAGATTCTGGAGCATTGCAGTTTCGACTATATGAGGTCGCACGCGGAGACCGTGCCACTGGGCGGCGTCTTGTGGGAAGGCGGCGCCAAGACGTTCGTGCACAAGGGCGTGAACGGAAGGTGGAAGGATGTGCTGACCGCCCAAGACAATCTCCGTTACGAAACGATGGCGCGCGAAAAGCTGGGCGAGGAATGCGCCAAATGGCTGGCCACGGGCGCGGGCTGAGCAGCCGCGCCCGCGCGCTTTTCCAGATGTTCAGCCATCGTCCTTGATCACGGCATGGCGTGGCGCGCGAGCCAGCTTCCAAGAACGGCAAAGTAAGCGGGCGCGTTGGGGCTTGCGGAAAGCATGGTCGCCTTATCGAAGGCCATCGTTTCCTTGGTCCCCAACTCCATTTCGTGATTGGCTCCGGCGATAACGCGGATTTCCACGCCGTTTCTGGTGGCGGCAATGTGGTTCAGCCGCTTGACCGAAAGCGCGACGGGGATCCATGGGTCGGCGCCGCCGAAAATGAACAGCATGGGCGCTTTTACGCGCGCGACGGCGACGGATGGGTCTTTGTCCATTTCCAGGCGGTAGCCGGACGATTGCGGCGGACTCATTTCGGCGGGGCGCGGCATGTAGGTCAGCGGGAACCACGGCTTGTTTTCGATCGCGCCCAGGGCGGCAAGCGCCTCGCTTCGGCTGCGGTCGCCGCGCAGATATCCTTCCCAGCTATTGCGCGCGGATGTTGCCGCTTTTATTTCTGCAGCCGACGCGCCTTGAAGAAAAAGCTCATTCCGGTTCGCGAAATGCATCTGCTCCGAAGCGGTCACCAGGGGTGCGGATACCGACACCGCAAACGCCGCTTTCTCGTCCCGCCCTGCCGCCACGACCGATAACCATCCTCCCTGTGAAAGGCCCCAATAGCCGATATGACCGGGATCGATGCGTGGCTCATGGGCGATGGCATGGGCTCCGGCGATGGCGTCGTCCGCCAGGGCCTCGAAGCCCGCGCTGGCGAAATTGCCGGAGGACTGCCCGCTGCCCCTCCGGTCATAGACCAGCACAGCCATGCCCATCGCAGGCAGTCCGTTCGTGAGGTGGCGGTACAGCGCATAGTCGCGGGTGGGCTGTTCGGCGGGATGCAGCACCACGACCGCCGCCAAATGGTCACCCACAGCCGGCATAAACAGCGTGCCGGTCAGATGGACGCTCCCATTATCGAAATGAATGTCTTTCTGAACCACTGCCGGATCGCCTTCAGTCGTCCAGGGCTTGTCGGCGGCGTGTGATGGCACGGCCAACAGCAAAAAAAAGCCCGCTATGAGATGAATCCTGGCCACCGCGAACTCCCATACCATTCAGGCACGAGGGCTGAACCTAATCGTCAGGCGGTGCGGTTGAAACCCCTTGAGCCGTCTCAAGGCGTCTAGGAATTAAAGCGCCGGGCGGTAACCATCGCCCCTGAATTCGATTCTTGAGCCGCGCCCTATTGCGTATGATTGACTCGTTTCCTGGGGGGCTTTGCTCGGGAAACACGCTTGAAATGGTACGACTAGCGGGCCCGGAGCGTCTCCCGACCTCCGGGCTTTTTTTGTGCAAACTATTATGGCTGGGCAGGACGCCGGCGATGCGTTTTAATCGCCCGTGATGAAATTGGGGCAAGGGCTATGAAAATGTTTGCCGCCGCAATTATCCTGCCACTGACTGCGCTCTCTGCATTTTCCGCAGAACCCGACCACTTGACGCTACCGCCGGGATTTCACGCGAGCATAGTGGCCGACGGGCTTGGCGACCAGGTGCGCCACATGGCGTTCGCGGGACCAAACCGGCTGTATGTTTCCACCGAACGCCAGACCAAAGATGCCCCCAATGAAGGCGTCATCGCGCTTCGGCTTAACGCCCAACATGTTGCCGAGCGGACCGAACATTTCGGCAGCGTCGATGACGGCACCGCGATCGCGTTTCATGACGGCGCCCTCTATGCTTCTTCGCCCGGCACCATCTATCGCTTCCGCCTTTCCGGCGATGGACTCACGCCGTCAGCGCCGCCGGAAGTCATTGTCGATGGAGTGCCCGGCCGTGCTGCCATCGCTTTCGACGGCAAGACCGGCCTTTTTGTTGCGATAGGCGGAGGCGGGAATGTCTGCGCCCCGCCCGGTACGCCGCGCACCGCAAAATCGGTGGGACCGAGGCCCTGTCCGATTCTTGAGACGCGGGCGGGCGTGTGGCGTTTCGATGCCGCGAAAACCGGCCAGACCTGGAACGGCGGTGAGCATTACGCCACCGGCATTCGCGACACCAATGCGCTCGCTTTCGCCCGCGGCACGCTCTTCATGGTGATGTATGGGCGCGACGAGGCCGAAAAAGCCTATCCGGAGTTTCTCTCCGCCGAAGACGGGGCGCATGTCGCCGACGAGATGTTCCGGGTGGACCGCGGCGCCGATATGGGCTGGCCGTACACGTATTATGATTCCGCGAAGAAGATCCGGTTGACCGCGCCCGAATATGGCGGCAACGGCAAGACCCCGGCATCGGGCGCCTATGCGGCGCCGGTCGCGGCTTTTCCGGCCCATGTCGCGCCCATGGACATCGCCTTCTACGACGGCAGGAAATTTCCTGCCGCCTATCGCGGCGGCGCCTTCATCGCTTTTCATGGCGCCGGCGGCAGCGACCCAGAAGGCCATGACGATGGTTACAATGTGATGTTCGTGCCGTTCGACAAATCGGGCACGGCGGGCATGCCCATGGTCTTCGCCGATGGTTTTGCAGGCCCCTCTCGCGAGGACAAGAACGGCAAGCGTGCCTCCTATCGTCCGGTCGGCGTGGCGGCCGGTCCGGACGGCGCGTTGTATGTGGCCGATTCCCAGAAGGGACGAATCTGGCGCATATCTTATGACGGTGAGTAACGCGGGAGGACGGCATGGCTGCAAATGCGGAGCATGAACGGTTCCTGACCCTGTTCCAGCGCATGGTGGACCACACCGACGCTTGGATCGCGAGAACGCCGCCCGACAAGCTTGACTGGGTACCGATCCAGACTTCCGCGATGCGTTTCGGCGACCGGGTGTCGAAAGTAACCATCAAGGGGCTTATCGCCCATATCGTGGTGGGCGAAACACACTGGGCGCGTTTTCTGTGCGATTGCGAGGATGGCGCGGCGATGCTGCCGCCCACTTATTCGGCGCTGGCGGAAGAATTCGAGACGGGAGAGTTCCAGGCACTTGCCCATCGGACTCAGGCCCACAACATGGACGTTTTCCGCGCTCTTTCCGCCTCGCAGCTTGCCAAGCATGTGACCTGGGTGGGGCGGCGCTGGACGGTGATGGGATTTTTGTGGGGCGCCTATGCTCATCGCGCGTTTCACATCGGCAATATCGATATTTACCTGCGTCAGGCCGGGGTGGTGGCGCCCGAATTTTTCGAGTTCGATCCGGCCATTATGGCCTGATCGACATCCGCGGCGCGACGCAACCCGTTGTTTTCAAGCCAGTTTGGAACAGGAAGGGGCGTGGCCGGGGCTGAGGGGACGGAAACCAGGGTGGGTTTCCTGGACACGCCCCCATCCCGCGCGGAAGTTAACCGTGGGGGAAGCACTGCCAAGTTGGACTTTGGTCCAATAGCAACGAGTCGTTGTATCATTTCGGGAATCGATGGCTGGCCGATGGCGCCTTGCGATTGCACCATCGGCGCTGATAGCTGTTTGATTTTAGCTGCTTAGCCCGGCATGTGCTCTAAGGCACACAGCGGACACGCTGAAACTTCGCCCGCGCCCAAGCCCCGAGCCCCTGCCTTCGGGGTGGGAGGCTTGGAGGGAATGCCGGGCTTTGATTTTTAAGCCGAAACGATCTTGTCGAAGGTTGCGAAGAAGGTCTCCATGTCCTCGCGCGTTCCAATCGAGATGCGCGAGACGGTGGGCCAGACCGGCCAGCGGGGACCCGCGATCATAACGCCCTTGGCCCGGAAAGCCGCTTGCATCTCTTTCGCCGTTTTGTTTTTCCAGTCGAACATCACCATGTTGGCTTCGCTTGGCCCGATCACCTTGAAGCCACGCTTCTTGAGGAAATCCACAGTCATGGCGCGATTTTCGTGGAGTGTTTTTCTGCGGCTCGCGATCGAGGCCACATCGGTCAAACTGGCGGTCGCGCAAGCCGTTGATGGGACGGCTATCTGGCCCGAGCCTCCACCGTCCCACAGCGAGAGCTTGGCGAGGAGTTCGGGCCGGCCCATGGTATAGCCGACGCGCAACCCAGCCATCCCGAAGATTTTCGAGAAGGTGCGCATCACCAGCACGTCCTTGCCGGACCGGGCAAGATGCGTCGCGGTGTTGTTGGGATAGCCGCTCGACCAATGGATATAGGCTTCGTCGATCACCACAATGGCACCCGCCGGTTTGTGGTCCACCAGCCACTCCATATCCGCCATGCTGGTCATGGTGCCGGTGGGGTTGTTGGGATTCACCACATAGTAGAGCCCGGCATTGGGATTGGCGGCCAGCATCGCCTTCACGTCATGGCTGTAATCGGCTTTCAGCGAAACCATTTTGACCGGCAGCCCCAAAAACTGGGCAGCTTGCACGCATGTCTCATAACTGGGATTGGCTTGCACCAGGCCCTTTGTGGGCGAGCAGAAGGCCACCACCGACCGGGCCAGCGCTTCGTTGGAGCCGGGCCAAATGACGATATGGTCGGCGGGTATATTCTCGACTTGCGAGATGGTTTTGATCAAACGGTCGAACTCGCCGCCGGGCGAATAGCGGTTGGATCTGCTGAACACCGAAGTGCCAGCGGCTTGTCCCGACGCCATCGGACCGGCGAAGCATTCGTTGGAGTCGATCCGGGCTTTCATTCCCGAATCGTCCTCATCCTGCTGGGCGAGAGCACGCTCAGGATGCAGCGCAAGAGCTGCCGCGCCACCCCCGAGCATCAACGCCGCGCGCATCATCTGCCGGCGCGAGAATCCCCGGGCAGAAAGATCGTCTTTTGCTTCTTGGCTGATGGCTATCGTCATCGGGATTTCCTCCTGGACCAACGAGAAAATGCGTGAGTGACTCGGGGGAGGGTACTCCTGCCGGACAAATTCTCACAAGGCCCGTTTGGCCCTCTCGGCTTTGCCGGCCGCCATAAATTGTCTTATTTTGGTTGGGGTCTCTCGCTGCGGTCGCCTATTGCGGCCGGTCGATACTCAAAGAAGGCTAAACCCGTCCATGACTGCCGCCACCGATCTTTTGTTTCGCGATGATGCGTATTTGAAGACCAGCTCTGCCGCGGTCGTCGCCGTTGACGCCGGGCAGGTCCAGCTCGATCGCACAATTTTCTATCCGCTCGGCGGCGGCCAGCCGGGCGACCGCGGCACGCTCCGGACGGAACAGGGCCGGATCATCCGGGTTACAGATACGCGCAAGGGCGAGACACCAGATAGTGTCATCCACCTAGTCGGCGAGGATGCGACCGCGCTCGCGGTCGGCACCGCGGTCACTGCCATGCTCGACTGGGACTATCGCTATCGCCTGATGCGCATGCATACCTGCATGCATCTACTTTGTGCCGTCGTATCCGGCGCCGTGACGGGCGGCCAGATTTCCGATGGCAAGGCGCGGCTCGATTTCGACGTGCCCGGCAACAGCCTCGACAAGGACGAAATCACGGCGAGGCTTAACGCGTTGATCCAAGAGGGGCACATGGTCGAAGCCCGCTGGATCACCGACCAGGAGCTCGCCGACAAACCCGAGCTGATCCGCACCATGTCGGTGAAGCCGCCCACGGGAGCCGGCCGCGTCCGGCTGCTCGACATAGCAGGCGTGGATCTGCAACCGTGCGGGGGCACGCATGTTCGCAACACCGCCGAGATCGGCCCCGTCGCCGTGACCAAGATCGAGAACAAAGGGCGCCAGAACCGGCGCATCAACATTGCCTTCGCCAGCCAATAGGCGCCAGGCATGCCCGGGCCATCCGGTCGAGGCTCGCGGGTGACGCGTGTTAAGCCGCAATCTTTATCGGGCGGAATTGATAAAGCCAGGTTTCGCTGAGCGTCTGTTGGCCCAGCCTGAGGTAGAGGCGCATATCCACCGGGTCGGAACCATCGGGGGTGAAATCGAATACTGTGCGCCAATGTCCGGCGACGCCGTCGGGAACAGCTTCGGTGAAAATGTCGGAGAAGTGCCCGCTCGGCGCTGAAAGCACGGCCTCGGGAATCCGGCCGGCCGGAAGCGTCGCCAGCGGCCCGCCCAGAAATTCCACCACGAACTTGTTCACGCCTTTGGGCCTCGGCTTACCGGGTTGTCCGCCCCGCCCCAACCTGGTTGCCACGCAAACCGCCATTTGCGGCGGAAAGGGCTCATCTTTGTTCCAGTAAAGGCGATAACGGAGTCTGAGCGCGTTGCCTGCGCGTGATGGTTGCCGAGGCGTCCAATAGGCCACGACATTGTCGGTGATCTCGTCGTCGGTAGGAAATTCGACCAGTGTGACCGCGCCTTCGCCCCAGTCGGCGAGGGGCTCGACCCACAATGTCGGTCGTCGCTCATAATGCACGCCGTCGAGATAATGGGTGAACACGCGGTCGCGCTGCAGCAGGCCGAAGCCCTTCGGATTCGTGTCTTTGAAACTGGATGTGACCAGCGTGCCCGGATTGTTGAGCGGCCGCCAGATGCGTTCGCCGTTACCGGCCCACATGGCCAGCCCGTCGGAGTCATGCACCTCGGGGCGCCAGTCGATCGCCATGGGCTTCTCGGTTTCGGAGAACCAATACATGGAGGTGAGCGGGGCCAAGCCCAGATGCGCGTCTTTGCGTACAAAGATACGCGCGTCGATTTCCATCAGGACGGCTTTGGTTCGCTCCATCTGGAAGCGATAGGCGCCTGTAACGGTTTCGCCCTCCAGGAGGGCATAGACAGTGGCTTTATCGGTGTCGGCGGCGTCAGGAGCAAAGTAGAAGCGGGTAAAGGCCGGAAATTCTTCGGCCACGCCGGGAACCGCCACATTGACGGCAATACCTCGCGCCGAGATGCCATACTGATAGAGCTCGCCGATGGCGCGGAAATAGGACGCGCCCTGAAAGGCCACCCAGTCATTCTTCCGCCAGTCAAGTTTTGTCTGATCGCCAAGCCGGCTTTCCTGGAAGCGAAAGCCGGCAAAGCCTGCGCCTGGAGGAAGGTCGCAAGCCGGGCTTGCCGGCGGCATATCGAAATATGCTGGGTTATAGATGATTTCGCGCGCAACTCCTGCATCCTCTATCACGAACATCCGGACCGGCGTGCGCGAGAATTTGCCCAAAAGAAAGAAGGTCACCGGAAATTGACCGGGCCCGTTGCGA
>Ga0126381_100009111_pt1 | contig 11140 bp, 13 predicted proteins | sample PanSoiMetPlot_28_FD_96465 | JGI IMG/M metagenome (GOLD analysis project Ga0126381, IMG submission 96465) | Tropical forest soil microbial communities from Panama - MetaG Plot_28 | ecosystem: Environmental > Terrestrial > Soil > Tropical forest > Bulk soil | place: Panama | collected 2016-02-17
ATGACGCAGAAGACGTGGTGCAGGAAGCGTACCTGCGTGCCTTTAAGTCTTTCGATGGTTTTCTTGGCGGGAATGGCCGGGCTTGGCTGCTAACGATTGTTCGCAATACCTGTTACACCTGGTTACAGCAGAACAGACCGAATAGGCTCGACACAGTTTTCTATTAGGAACTACACAACCCTGAGTGCGAGGCGCCCAGCCCAGAAACAGTGCTACTACGAAGGGCCAACAGTGAGCTGGTCAAAAAGGCCGTGGAGGAATTGGCCTTAGAGTTCCGCGAAGTGGTGATTCTGCGGGAGCTGGAAGGGTTGTCTTACAAGGAGATCGCGGCTGTCGCACACATTCCGATCGGAACCGTGATGTCCCGCCTGGCCCGTGCCCGAAATCAGCTTCAGCAACGCCTGGCCAATGGCACGAACGAGGAGCACCGGTATGAAGCTGATTTCAAGCCCGTACACAGCGGCTGATTGCGAGTCGCCGCCTGCTACAGTCTTCTCTCACGGTGATGTTTGTGCTCGATGAAGTGGTGCGCAATGGCCCCTCAACCGGGTGATTTAGGCATGATGATTGCGTTGGGTCCGGGTATGGCCGCGGAAGCCGCGCTGCTGCGATGGTGAGCCGAATTGCACTTCGTCCACTACTGCGCTTTCTTCGCAGCGGTGGAGCGGAGCGGTCCTGGGCGGAGCTGAAACCGCTCTTGAGAGAGCGACTGTTCCCTGCCCCGAAATGGCATCCCAAAGAGAATGGGCCTCCTCCTCCTGCGCTGTTCAGAATGGCCACGGGCTACTGGCTCTCGCAGGCCATCTATGTGGCGGCCAAGCTTGGCATTGCTGATTACCTGAAGGATGGCCCGCGCTCTTGCGCGGCTTTGGCGTCCCTAACGGGTTGCGATGCATCTGCACTGTTCCGCTTGCTGCGTGCATTGTCGGATTTTGGTCTCTTTTCTTCAATTGGCGGGGACCCCTTCGCAATCACCAATGCCTCTGAGCCGCTTCAAAGTGACGTCCCTGGGTCACTCCGCGACATCTTGATCACAATCGGCGAAATCCATTACCAGGCATGCGGTGATCTCCTGCATAGCATTCACACGGGTTCGCCAGTGTTCAAAGAAGTTTTTGGATGCGGTCTGTTTCCTTCGCAAATGAGGGGTGTCGTCTTTGATTTGTCGCACAGCATAGAGGCGCCGAGGCAGAAGCTGAATCCGCTGCTCTTACGTCGCCGAAGATTTTTTCGCGTCAATGCCGTCGGGAGGGAATTTGTACGTGCTTTGCCAAGTCCTCCACGATTGGGACGACGCTCGAGCAATCACAATTTTGAGCCATTGCCGCCAGGCCATGGCCGTTGATGGCAAAGTTCTGCTGATCGAGATGATCGTTCCCGAGGACGGTTCGGCCTCATTCAGCAAGCTACTGGATTTGAACATGCTCGTGATGACCGGGGGACGGGAACGCACGAGAGCTGAGTTTAGCCGTCTGCTGGATGCCGCCGGACTCAGGATGAGTAGCGTCATTCCTACTCTGGCGCCACAAAGTATTGTCGAAGCCCGGCCTAGGAACGATTAATGCGCATTTCGGAGAACGATCGATGAACTTGAGACAACCATATACTCTGCCGTTATTGCTGGCCGCTTTTTTATGTGGGTCTTTAGACGCGTCTAATAGATCGCAAGCAGCGGCCCCGACCGCGCCGAATTCCCTCGAACAGCTCAGTACATCCCTCCAGACTGTCGCGAAGCAGGTGGAACCCGCGGTTGTGCAGATCTTTAATTCCGCTTATGCCATTGAAGCGGGCAACGACAGCCGAATTGGAGCCGTTGTCGCTCAGCAACGCAGCTCGGGATCGGGCATTCTGGTCAGTTCTGATGGAATCATTATCACCAACGCCCATGTGGTGCAGGGATCACGGCGCCTCTGGGTGAGGCTAAACAAGGATGTGACCGGCGTCTCCAGCCACTTACAGGATGCCACGCTAGTAGGCATGGACCAACAGACCGATCTCGCCGTAGTCAAAATCAACGTTACGCGTGTGCCATTTCTCAAATTCGCGGATTTCACCACCTTAAAGCAGGGGCAAATCGTCCTCGCCTTCGGCAGCCCGTTGGGTTTAGAAAACTCAGTGAGTATGGGCGTGATCAGCGCCGTCGACCGCCAACTCGATCCGGATAGCCCGCTGGTTTTCATCCAAACTGATACCGCAATCAATCCAGGCAACAGCGGAGGCCCGCTCGTCAACACGGCCGGAGAAGTCGTAGGCGTCAATACGTTCATCTTCACTAAGTCCGGTGGCAGTGAAGGCGTCGGCTTCGCCATCCCCAGCAACATGGCGGATTCGATATGCCGCCAAATCCGACAGCACCACGTTCACCATCGTCAGATAGGGATCTCTGTGCGCGCGATTACGCCGCCCATGGCGCAAGCACTCAACCTGGCCATAGAGGATGGCGTTTTGATTGAAGACGTCGCTCCACAGACTCCGGCGGAAGAGGCCGGTCTCAAAGCCGGAGACATTATTCTCTCAGTCCACGGCAAAGCCATTCCGAATGTGCGCCAACTTGCTTTCAATATGTATTCGTATGCGGTGGGCGAGCAGGCGGAAATTGAGGTCTCGCGAGACGGGCAGAAGCTCACATTCAATGTGCCGGTGCTCGAGCGGGCAACTGGGCCAGAGCGATTTGAAGATTTGCTCGGCGCCGATGATAGCCCGCTTCCCAGGCTGGGCGTTCTAGGGATTGCGGTGGACGATAGGGTTTCGGCTATGTTGCCGCCTCTGCGTGTGGCCGGCGGGGTCCTTGTCGCCGCGAAAGTCGCCGATGTCAGGCCTCCGCTCGGAGATCCGCTAGTGGCCGGAGACATTATCCACTCGATCAATGGCACAGCCATTGAGGACGTTGCGGGGCTCCGGTCCAAGCTTGAATCGCTGAGCAACAGTTTTCCGATCGTGCTGCAGATCGAAAGAGCAGGAACGCTGCACTTCGTCACGATTGAAGCCGATTAAGTCGACAGATTTCCCGATCTGAACGGAACGCTGTCATGCTCTCTCGACCCAAAATGACTATCAACATCTGGCCACGCATCGCTTTATTCTCGCTGGTATTGGTCGCAAACTACGCACGGCCTCAGGAGAACACACTCGCCCCCGAGATTGTGACCGATCGCCCCGATGTCACGGAATCGAGTGTCGTCGTTCCCAAAGGTAGTTTGCAGTTCGAAAATGGTGTTACCTGGACGATCGATCACGGCGATCAGTCGGTCGACTTTTCGGAAACTCTGGTTCGGTTTGGCCTTTCAACTCGCACCGAACTTCGACTGGTCATTCCCAACTATTTGGAAGACATCACCGGTGCCGGATCATCCGGCTTCAGTGACATCGCAGTAGGGTTAAAGCAGCAGCTCGGACCTTTGCGGGGAGGCTTCGACGTATCCGTAATTGCAGCGCTGAGCTTGCCGACCGGAGCGAAAGGGATCTCGAGCCACGGTTTCGATCCATTTATCAAATTTCCGTGGTCGAAGAACCTTGTGAAAGGCTGGTCACTCGGCGGAATGCAGTCCTTCTTCTGGAATACAGAGGGTGCAAGGAGAAATCTGGTTTGGCAGGCGACAGTCATGGCTGAGAAAGAAATCTCTGAACCTTGGAGTGTGTTCGCAGAATACGCCGGAGACTTCGCGCAGCACGGTGGCTCAAAGGAGATCGCCCACTTCGGAACAGCGTATCGGCTCACTCCGAGGCAGCAGATTGATTGCCATTTCGGCTTCGGTGTCTCATCTGCTGCGCCGGAGCATTTTGTTGCTATCGGTTATTCCGTCCGGCTGGATGGCCTGATAGGGGTTAAAGGAAAATAAAGACATCCAGTTTGGAATAAATCATCTTGCAAATTGGTTATAGCGACGAAGCCCAATTTGTGCTAGTGCCCTAAAACCAGTTTTCGAGGACGTCTTGTGCGTGCCTTCATCAGTATTCCGCTAGCTGGTTTGTTTGTCTTTCTGGCAGCGTTCAACGTCTGGATCATGCTGACCGGACGCGGCGCCACACCGCGTAGCCGCAAAATATGGATCCACATCCATCGCGCCTGCGGCTATGCATTCATCGCGCTATTCGTGATTTTCTGCTACTTCATGCTGCTGCGCATCAGGTCCGCAGATGAGCTTTCGCCGAGAATCGTCTTGCACCTAAGCCTGGCGCTGATTCTCGCGCCTCTGCTCCTGGTCAAGGTAATCGTAGTCAGATATCAGAAGTCTGCGTGGAATGTCCTGATAACGTTAGGCGTCACGATCTTTGCCCTGGTGTTCACGCTGGTAGCAATGAACATAGCCGTTCATTACCTACGTGATCTAACGCCACACAAGGTGCCATTTGCGATATCGCTGAGAGTGATCGCAACAGCCATCGTCCTGGGCGGGATTGCATTTTTTGCAAAGGCCAGGCAGGCGAAGCCCAAGGTGTCGTCGCCGACTTTAGCTCCTGCCAACACAGCCCGCCCACAGACAAGCACTCGGGACGATGTGCTGAATTTGACTCTGGCGCGCATTGAAGCTCAAACACACGATGTCAAGACGCTGCGTTTTGTCCTGCCGCCAAACCAGCAGATTGCGCCGCGGCCTGGGCAATTCCTAACATTTGACTGGATGATCGACGGCAAGCCGGTTAAGCGTTCCTACACCATTTGTTCTTCGCCCACGCAGCGGAACTTCGTTGAGATCACGCCCAAGCGCGTCGAAAATGGGCATGTCTCCAAGTTCTTGAATGACCACGCCGCCGTAGGCATGACAGTCAAAGCCCGAGGCCCCTACGGACAATTTCATCTCGATGAAAGCAAGCATGATCGGATCGTGTTGATCGCGGGCGGCAGCGGAATCACTCCCATGATGGCCATGCTGCGTTACATCGACGATCTTTGCCTGAAGGTCAAAGCCACGCTGATTTACTGCGTTCGTACCGAACGCGACATCATCTTCGAAGCTGAGCTCCAGGCCATCCAGAAGCGTGTGGCCGGATTTCGCCAGGTTGTGGTTTTGTCGCAGCCCGAGGCCGCGTGGAAAGGATGGCAAGGCCGCCTGCGGCTGGAGATTCTGGAGCGCGAAATCGAGCACCTGATGGAGCCCACATTTTTCCTTTGTGGCCCGCCGCCGTTCATGGACCTGGCCCGCTTACTGCTGAAGGAAATGGGAGTCGATCCTTCCAGAGTGTTGCAGGAGAGTTTTGGCGGCGGTGTTTCGGGAGAAAAAGCTCCCCTAGAAGACTCTGGCCCGCTCGAAGTCAAATTGTCGCGTTCGGCTCTGAGTTACCGAATCTCCTCCGCCGAGACTCTTCTCGAAAGCGCGGAAAAGAACGGAGTGCTGATCCCTTCCGGCTGCCGGCAGGGCCAATGCGGCACCTGTGCCACAAAGCTGATCAGCGGGAATGTGCAAATGGCAAATGAGGAAGCGCTGACAGAAGAGATGCGAAGGCAAGGGTTCATCCTGCCATGCGTGAGCAAGCCGCTCAGTGACGTAGTCCTTGATGCTTAGTCTATGAAAGATCGTGCCGCTTTTGTCGTATCGAGTCCACGGCGCGCAAAAAAGCATTAGAAGCGTCGGGGACCTTTTACTTCGATGTAGCTGGTTTGGTACGCCCAAAGCCGATGTCGAAGACATCCTTTCGAGCTCAAGAAAACTTTCTTTATTGAGGACAAGGCTTCACAACACAAGCTTCAACAACCGGAACTCACCCTTCTTCAGGTTCCCTGGCATGGACGAATCATTAAGTGTACGGATCTGGATACCGACCCGGGATACAAGAAAGGGCCGGAGTCACCCGCGGCCAGGAATCGAATCATCCCACGGAACCTTGCTCGGGGCTCGATGAATAATCAAACATGTCGAGCGTTTTGTGCGGGTCGCGAAACGCGGCCTGCTTTTTCCTGTGCTTCAGCAATCGGTTTGCGGCTTTGGAGTGATCCGATTAGCCTTCGCCAAGTATACGGCTCGGGCCGCCACCAGTTGAGTTCTTTCGCAGCTATTGACGGATGAGGCCTTTCAGCTCTCGAAGGTCTGTGGCTGAAACGTCAGAGGTCAGGCAAAACTGCATCTCACCCGATTGCCATCTCAACCAGTTATAACCTTGGTGTGAGCCCGAGCCGGTAAGATCCGTTTCCTTCTCCTGGTAAGGCCACACAAACAGATTAATGAAGTGCTTGCGGCGGGAGTACACCAGTGCCGCGACATTGTGGCTATCAATAATGTCAAGCCTTTCCACCGACGAGCGGGAATCCTTGCTGAGAAAAATCAGACACGGGAGGAATGAAGTTGAGCTTGCCATCGAACCACGGCTTCACCGTGTGCTGGTCAGTTGATAGTACATCGGTCAGATGCCCGGGTTGCAACGAGCGCACATGCGCATCGATCAATTCAGCGGTAATCCGCGTGGGCTGGTTATGTGACTGGAATAGTAGAAACACTACCACAAGCGAAGCGGCAGCTGCGACCTGAGCGCCGAAGGCCGGAATGAAAAACAGCCTTCTTGGACTGACAAGTTTCGCGCGTTCTGCATTCGCCTCCCGCGCAATCTGTTTGCGAATTCGGTCGCGGAGTTGTGGCGAAGCTTGCTCGAAAAGGTCGCTTTCCTGACGCTGCCTGCGTAAAGACTCATGTCTCTCAACTCAGCTTGGCATTGCGCGCAGTTTGCCAAGTGGCGTTCGAATTCCTCTGAACGCATCGCGTCAAGTTCGCCGTCGAAATAACCGTGAACTGTGGTTTGCGCTAATTCGCAGTTCAAGACGCCTCCTTCGTCGCAGCCGCTGCGTTCAGAGTCCGCTGTAAACGCGCGCGAGCCCGCGCCAAAGTGGACATAACAGTCCCAATCGGAATTCCGGCGATCTCTCCGATTTCTTTATACGAACACCCTTCCAACTCCCGCAGCACGAGCACCTCTCGGGCTCGGGCGGAAAGCGATTCGAGGGCCCGCATCAACCGTTATCGTTCATCCGCCTGCGCTGCGAGTGCCTCCGGACTTGCAGAGGGCTGCTGATGCACTTCTTCGTTGAACTCCATCATCAATTCCCCCGGCCGATTCTTCTCAGCCATGTGCAGCACGTGTTGCGAACAATCTGCAGAAGCCAGGCGTGCGCATCACCTCCGTGAAAACGGTCGAAAGATGGATCTTCATTTCGTCGCTGAGGCAAACGGGAACCGCTATTTGTATCTCGCCACCTATGGGTGGTCGCTCTGGCGGGCGGCTCTGCCATAGAGAATCATGATGGCAATTCTGAATTACAAGCGGCAGCTATTTTCGCTGCGACGGCGTTATGCAGGGGAATGAGCAGTAGTGAACTTCGCTATTACCCTCGCGGACTCTATACCGGCCATCGTATATCTGAACGGCCCCCGACCAGCCGAAATTCCTGCCTTTCAAACAAGCCAGCCCTCGTGGTCACGCGAATTCTCATGGCCATCCTCATTTCTCATGAGTCAGCGATCAGGCTAAAGTCTGCGTTTGGCGGCTTATTGAACGCGGGCACTAATCTTGGTGTGTGTGCAAGCCGGTTTGCGGACTCTGAGGACCTGCCACCGTGCTCGTTGTCTTTCCGTGGAGCGAGCCTCTCCTACGGATCGAAAATCTACGGCAGGGCTGTCCCTCCGTCATAGAGCTCAAAAACGAGTCCATGGGAGACATGAGGTTCCAAAGTGTCGAAACCGGGATTTTCTTCACCTGCATGTCGCGAGTGTTAAAGAGGCTCTCTATCGAGTCCCAGCAAAATGTTCGCCATTGTTTACGTCGGAAAGTTACCTAATTGCGCACACTCTTGGCGCACTCGTGTCACGAAAGCCAGTGGTCCATACGGGCTAAAAAAATCGCCCGACTGTTCGGCAATTTACCGGCCAATATCCTGATTAGAGAAAGCTGAGTTGGTTCCTTTCGTCAGTTTGAGTTGTTCCTCTGAGCGAGCAAGTCATGTCCTGGTATACAGATCTTTTTCCCACCCCAGCTGCAACGGTGGAACTATGCTTGAAACTTTCCCGAGATCGTGCGACAACAAAACTGACCCCCGCGCAAAAATGAGCGCACATTGGCCGGTCAATCGGCCGTCAGTCCAAGCCGCCGATTAGGCGAAGCTGCCGGTTGCAAACGCTCGAACCCTATCGAAAATGCCGCGAGGAAAACATTCGGCTGCGATCCAGCTTCTCAACACTAATTCCGCTCTCGTTAGCTGTCCATTCGCCGTCAGCCTCTCATCCGGAGCCGAAGGATTGGTAAACACTAGCCGACAAGGGAGGACATATTGCGCGCCCGTTCTCATCGCGTGGAGGAGGCCGGTCGGCGAGGGAGCCAGCGGCCCGTGGTAGCTGCCTTCTGGGTTCAAGGTTCATTCGAGATTTTGAGCGCAATGATCGCGTACTGCCCTTCCCACTTCGCGACAACCACGGTGGCCAGGCAATTGCCGAGGACGTTGACTGACGTGCGTGCCATATCCATCAGTTGATCGATGGCAAGCAAAACGAATACCGGTTCGATGGGCAGACCAAAAGATCCGACCGTTCCCATGAGAATGACCAAAGACGCTCGGGAGACTCCGGCGACACCTTTGCTGGTCAGCATGAGTGTGACTACCAGGAGCAGTTGCTGTCCCAGGCTCATGTGAATACCCGCGGCCTGAGCCACGAAGATTGAGGCTAACGATAGATAGAGCGTGCTGCCATCGAGGTTGAAGCTGTATCCAGTCGGCAGAACGAAAGCCACCACCTCGCGCGGGACGTCAAAACCCTCCATCGCTTCCATGGCCGCGGGGAGAGCGGCCTCAGAACTCGATGTCCCGAAGGCGATCGAGACCGGCTCTGCAACTGCGGCTATGAACCGCTTGATGGGTATCCCTGCGAGCCACGCAACCGGGAGCAGCACGCCGAATACAAACACAATCAGCGCCACATAAAGGGTGATCAGCAGCTTCCCGAGATTCACGAGGACTCCCATGCCGGTGCTGGCCACCGTGTAAGCGATCGCAGCGCCAACTCCTAACGGCGCGAGATACATCACAATGTTTGTGAACCTGAACATCGTCTCGGCGAGGCTGTCGATGACGTTAAGCATTGGGCGGCGCCGTGGTTCGGGCACGAGCACCAGGGCGATGGCGAATAGAATACTGAAGATCACTACCTGCAATACCTGGCCCTCGGCGATCGACTTTGCAATGTTCTCCGGGAAGATGTGCAGGATGGTTTCGCTAGCCGTCAACCTCTGTGCCGGCAATGTCTCGCCTAATGGCGCCGTTATCTTCGCGCCCGCACCTGCCTGACTCAGGTTGATCGCGACCAATCCAATGACCAGCGCCAACGTGGTGACGACCTCGAAATAAACCAGCGCCTTGATGCCCATGCGCCCGACCTTCTTCAGGTCAGTGTGCGCAGCAATGCCGCCTACGAGCGTGGCGAAGAGCAGGGGCGCGATGATCGTCTTGATAAGGCGCAGGAAGATCAGGCTCAGGACACGGACGTTTAAAGCGATTTGAGGCCAGTCGTGGCCTAACGCGGCGCCCGCCAGCATGGCAACGAAGATCCACGCGGTAAGCGAACGCCGACTGATTGCGTAAGCTGCGCACGCGGCAATCGCGAGCCAGCGCACGGTAACTGTTAAGGCAGAAGGCGGTGGGATTGAGTAGGCGCCAAGCGAACTCACCGCTGCGCTGAGGAGAACCAGCGCTGTCGCGACCATCCGCGTTGTTCGGGCAGGTAAGTTGGGCACAGGCGGTCAGGACTTGGGCATCGGTGCAGGCCGCGAACCTGCGGCTCGCGGCCCACCATAACTACCACGTTCCGACGCGCAGAGCCAGTCCCACTAGAAATGGCCCTCGCAGCGAGACTGGAATGAGCTGTGGAAGAAAGTCAGGCTAAGCGAGCTACGGCTCGGATACGTCGAATCCAAGCACGAGCAGTTCGCCGTGGATGCGGGTGCACCCCAGGTGGGGTTCTCTGCCACCATCCGGAAAATTCAGGTCCCGCTCTTCGCGGGGAATCCTCCTTCTACCAACCCGCTTGCGGATACTGGGAGAGCATGCTCCAGTACCGGCGAAAGCCGGCACGATGCCAGCGCACCACCGTTTCCGGAGCGACCAGCAAGAGTGACTTTTTCCAAGCGGACCAGAACCGGCGGGCCAGAACCCTGAAGAGCTTATCGAGGCCAGCCAGTGAATCAGGTCTCTACGTTCGGCCACCTTACCTATTTGTTGCCGCAATTTGTCGAAGATGTGCAGGTACTTGCGGCCGATTTCCGAAGGTCCATTGCAGCGACTTAAGCATTTTCCAAACGGCGGAATCACCCTAGTGTTGCGGATTACTCAGGGCTCTCCTGAAATCCCGGATTCCAGGGATGGTCACATCTGTGTGGCCGGACCGAGGCGGTATGCGCTGATCAAGACTGTCACAGCGGTGCCGCTTACGGCCTTCATTCGCCTCCAACCAGAACTGCAGGCTTATTCCTGGACTCCCAAGCTGATGATCTTCGGGACCGGGTAATACCAATCGAACAGCTCTGGGGCTCAGAAGGCGTGCGTCTTCGGAAAGCAATCCTGCGGGCAAGGAGTTCGAGAGATGCTCAAGGCAGTACAGGTTGCCTTAGCAAAACGAGCACACGTGGTCCGATCCACCTCGGAACAGATCGCCCGACGTGCAGTGGAACTCATACGCCACAGTCAAGTAGCTCTACGTGTCGAACAAGTGGCAGCGAGACTTGGGTGACCGAACGTCACCTGCGACGGGCATTCCATACGAGCGTTTGGTGTGACACCAAATGTACGTCGCTTACTTCTCAAGTACTTATGGCGCTATAGGCTCTTAGTGTAGGGACTTTTGTTACGTGTTCACCTGCACAAGCAGGTGGCCAAGAGGAAAGCTATCGGGGCAGTCCGCCTTGAGTCACGAGGGAAGAGTACCTAACAGGGATTGTAGATCGGGGGCCTAGGATGGTCGTTTGCCGCGTTCTGTAGCGTTTCTAGGCGTTCCTGGCCTGTGGATGGTATCAGGGGTCGGTTCCTGGCTCATCATCATCATCCCCAAGCCGGCAGTAACTTCCGATTCCAGGTCATGGCTTCCCTTGCCGCTTCCTTGCGCCAAAATTCCACACATTCGGGGCACTGTTTGCCGAGATACGGAGCATGAGCTTGGTCGTTCAGGCA
>Ga0126381_100009112_pt1 | contig 11139 bp, 6 predicted proteins | sample PanSoiMetPlot_28_FD_96465 | JGI IMG/M metagenome (GOLD analysis project Ga0126381, IMG submission 96465) | Tropical forest soil microbial communities from Panama - MetaG Plot_28 | ecosystem: Environmental > Terrestrial > Soil > Tropical forest > Bulk soil | place: Panama | collected 2016-02-17
TATCAGAAGGACGATCCCAACAGTTGCACTTTCACCAAAGAGAATCCCATCAATCTGCCCGACCTCGACACCGCGGAGATGCCGGAGACTTCGCAGGAGGAATACTGCGAGAACTGTGGGCGGGTCATGGTTCTGAAGCGAGGCCGGTTCGGGCAGTTTATGGCTTGCACCGGATATCCGGACTGTAAGACCACGCGCCGGTTGGACCAGGGCAAGCGTGTCCCGGATGTGCCTCTGGAAGAAACCTGCCCGCAGTGCGGCCGCAACATGATTCTGCGCCACGGTCGCTACGGAGAGTTCATTTCCTGTAGCGGTTATCCGACCTGTAAGTACATCAAGCAGAATTTCATCGGCGTGAAGTGCCCCGAATGTAAAGAAGGCGAGCTGGTGGAGAAGAAGGCCCGCCGCCGCGGAAACGTTTTTTACGGCTGCTCCAACTATCCCAACTGCAAGTTCACTTCAGCCTACAAACCCCTGGCGGAGACGTGTCCCAAGTGCGGTAGCCCATATCTGGTCGAAAAGAACCTGAAATCAGGGGCCATCATTGCTTGCCCGAACAACAAGGCTCGCGCTTCGGAAGAGGATGAAGAGCCAAAGCCCAAGCGCCGGAAGAAAGCGAAAGCGGCCGAAGAAGCTGCGCCGGTGACGGCCAAATGCGATTACTCGCGGCCAGCCCCACAGCCTGAGGCCGTGGCCTAGAGCCCATCCCAGCCTAGGAAATGACTGTAACAGCCCCGTCGTAACTGCTCGACCTCAACCGAAAGGCGTGTAGTTCTTTCGACCCGCGTCCTCGTCCCGCATCCGCGGTGAATGGACCCTGTTTTGCCGGTCAGTTTAGAATGAGGTTCCCGACGGACAAGGAGACCTCATGGCCAAAGGAAAAGCCACACCCCAAGACGCCCAGACTCTGATCGAGCTTTATGATCTTCGCCGAGAGCCGGTGATGCGAGCGGCCCGCAAATTCATGGCTTTCGAATTCTGGCCGCAGAGCTACGAGGAGCTACGGGACCTGTTCAGGGAGCTGGGCAGCGAACGTAACTCCTGGGCCCGGCAGTGTCTCAGTTACTGGGACATGGCTGCCGCAATGGTGCTGCACGGGGCTATCCACGAGGATCTTTTCGTCGCTGCTAACGGCGAGCCTTATTTTCTTTTCGCGAAGTTCGGGCCCTACTTGCCGCAATTGAGAAAGGACTACCTTCACGATTTTCTTGTCAACCTGGAAGCGCTGGCCAACCGCCCCAAAGGCAAGCAGAAGGTTCAAGCGTTTCAGGCCCGGGTGGAAGCTCGCCGTGCGGCGGCGGCTGCCAAAGCAGCAGCCAAGCCAACCCAGTAGCATGTTGACCCCAAGACCGCCTCGGCCCTCAAGTCACATAGACATCCCCCAGTCTGACGGGAACGACTGAACGTGGCTAGGAGATATATTCGCGAATATACGGATCCGGCACCTCCCCTAATTGCTGGGCGGTGCCGTCGAAGATCACCTTGCCTTCACGAAGAACCATGAAGCTGGTATGGACATCACGCATCGGTCTGCCGTCGACGGGCTCCATGCGGTTGGTCACTGGATCGTAATAGTGGCCGGCCAGCATGAAGCCATCCTGCAGTCGATGGCTCACCAGCAGGGCGCTGGTTTTGGAAACGTCGCGCTGCTTCATGATGAGTTCGATAATGGTCGTGGAAGTAATGGGGTCCAGGCCACCGGTGGGCGAGTCATACAACAGCACCTCGGGATGAGTGATGATGGCGCGAGCGATGCCGACGCGCCGCCGCATGCCGCCGGATAGCTCGGCGGGGAACTTATCGATGGCGTCTTCCATTTCTACGAAGCTGAGGGCCTCGCGCACCCGCTGTTCGAGCTCGTCCTCGGGCAGGTGTTCCTCCATGAGACGAAAAGCCACATTCTCACGTACCGTGAGGGAGTCGAACAGCGCGCTCTCCTGGAACACAATGCCAAGGTGGCTGCGCAAAACGAACAACTCGTTTTCCGACATCCTGGTGATGTCGTGCCCAAGGACATAGATGCGGCCCGCGTCCGGCTTGATCAGTCCCAGGCAAAGCTTGAGGATAGTGCTCTTGCCGGAACCGGCGATGCCCAGAACGATCTTGGTTTCGCCTCGCTTCAATTCGAATGAGATGCCGTCGAGCACCACGAGATCTTCAAACGCGAGCGCCACGTTTTCGAAGATGATGGTTTTATGGATGGTGTCGAGTTGCTGATCCTCGAGTTCGTCCATGGCAGTATTCATCTCAAAATCAGCAGGAGTTGGGCCAAAACAGCGTCCACGGCCAGAATCAACACTGAGGATGTGACCATCGCCTGCGTCGTCGAGCGTCCCACGCCCTGAGTACCGCCGGTGGTTGTCATGCCGTAATAACACCCGACGGTGGCAATGATAAACCCGAAGAAGACAGGCTTGATCAGACCCGTGATCACGTCGTTGTACGTCAGCGTCTGGTAGGCGCTGTTCCAGTACTGATATGTATCCAGGCGAAGCACGGCAAAGGAATAAAGCCAGCCTCCGATCAAGCCGACAAGGTCGGAGATGATGGTCAGGAAGAAAAGCATGAAAACCGTGGCTACGACGCGCGGCGTCATCAGCTTCTTGGTCGGATCAGTGCCCAGAGCGCGCATGGCATCGATCTGCTCAGTCACCCTCATAGATCCGAGTTCGCTCGCCATTCCTGTGGCGTTACGACCTGCCATCATCAGGCTGGTGATCACCGGTCCGAGCTCGCGCACCATGGAAAGGGAGACCAGCTGTCCGGTGAGCGTAAGCGACCCAAAACGCTCGAGCGTAGGAGAGTAGTTAAGTGCGATTACCAGCCCGGTGAATCCTCCGGCCATGGCGACAATCGGCAGCGATCCCACGCCGATCAAATCGGCCTGCTGCAAGAAATCCGCGACATAGCGCGGACGCCGGAAGATGTTGGTGACCGCCTGGACGGAAAGCAGTGTGTATTCCTGCACCGCCAGCACCGAGCGCTTCGCGAAATCTGCCGGGGAAGTTAGTTCCATCCAATGGCCAATATAGCAGAGCCGGCCATGGCCCCCAAAAGGGCAATTCAAATTTGCGGGCACGGGCGTGGCCGCGATCTCACCGCCCGGGCGTTCACGAAGAGCAAGGCTAGTCGCGGCCTGCCATGGCTTTTTTTCTGATCTCGATGTTGAGGCGCTTGATCTTCTGATTCAGCGTGGAAAGCGGAACGTGGAAACGTTCGGCGGCTTCGGTTTGGTTCCAGTTGCACTTTTCCAGCATGTCGATGATCAAGCGGCGTTCACAGTCTTCGACGATCTCAAACAAAGACGCGTCCGAACGATGTTCGAGCATCCTCGCCGCAGAGCCGTGGCCCAGGATCGCGTCCGGGAGCAGGTCAATTCCGATCACCGGACCGCTCGAAAGCACCACGGCGCGCTCCATGACGTTTTCCAATTCGCGTACGTTGCCCGGCCAGCCGTAGTCCATCAACGGGCGCAGTGCCTCGGGCAGGACCTGGCGTACCGCCTTGTCGTTCTCCTCGGCGAATTTGGCGACGAAGTGGGCGACGAGCAGAGGAATGTCCTCGGTGCGGGCGCGCAAAGGGGGCAAGTCCACAGTGATGACGTTAAGACGGTAGAACAGGTCCTCGCGGAACTTGCCCTCCCGGGTCAGTACTCTCAGGTCGATGTTGGTGGCGGCAATGACACGAACGTCCACCTGGATTTCCTGAACGCCGCCCAAGTGCATGAACTTCTTATCCTGCAGCACGCGCAGGATCTTGGACTGCGTTTCCAGGCTCATGGTGCCGATCTCGTCCAGGAAGATCGTGCCCCCGTCGGCGACCTCAAACAGGCCTTTCTTGGACGCAATCGCGCTGGTGAACGCACCTTTCACGTGGCCGAACAGTGTTGACTCCAGCAAGTCGGTGGGCATGGAGCCGGTGTTGACGGGCACGAAGGGATGGTTCTTACGTGGCGAATTGGCGTGAATAGCCTTGGCGATCAACTCCTTGCCGGTGCCGCTCTCGCCCTGGATCAAAACCGTGGAACGGCTGGCGGCAACTTGTCCGACGAGGTCGAAGATGCGCAGCATGGCATCGCTTTTGCCCACGATGTTTTCAAAGTTGTAGCGGCGTTTTAGTGCTCGCTTGAGCTGCTCGTTCTCCTCCTCAGCCCGGCGGCGGGCTACGGCCGCCCGCACATCCGCCAGGAGCTTCTCGTTGTCCCACGGTTTTTGAATAAAGTTAGTGGCGCCGCTTTGCATGGCACGGACGGCGTTATCCACCGTGCCGTAGGCGGTGATCATGATGACTGCCAGTTGCGGGTCACGCGCGCGTATATCGGCCAGAATCTGCAGCCCATTGCGATCGGGCAGAGCGAAGTCCAGCAAAACCAGGTCAAAAGGATGTTCGGCCAGTTTAGCCAGTCCTTCCTCTCCGGTTTCGGCCGATTCCACCTGGTAACCTTCAAACTCCAGCAAAGTTTCCAGCGATTCACGGATGGCGGCTTCGTCATCGATAATGATGATTGAGCCTCCCCCGGTAGTGGCTGCGGGTTGTCGGCTTAAGACTGCTGCTTCAGACATTGACTGCCTTCCTGATCAAAGGAAATTCAAGGTGGAAGGTGGTGCCCCGGCCAGGGAGGCTCTCCACCCGGATTTTGCCTGCGTGCTCCTGGATGATCCCGTAGGTCACCGACAGGCCCAGCCCGGTGCCCCGCGATTGGCCTTCGCGCGGCGAAGTTTTGGTGGTGAAGAAGGGATCGTAAATCTTATTGATGTGTTCGGGCGCGATTCCCGGACCGGTATCGCTGACGCTCACCTGCACCCCGGTCCCGTTGCCGGTGGCGATGCGCAGGGTTCCGCTGCCTCCGGCCATCGCGTCTTTGGCGTTGACGAACAAGTTCAGAAAGACCTGCTGCAGTTTGCCGGCGTTGCCGTGGATGAGGGGCAGATCGCCATGAAAATCAGTCTCGACCCTGATGCGCGAAGTCTTGAACTGATGCTCCAGCAGATTCAGCGTCTCCGCGATGATCTTATTAACGTTCACGTCGGTGAACTCGGTAGCACTGGTGCGGGAGAAGTTCAGCAGGTTGTTGACGATCTCCGATGCTCGGAATGTCTGGCGCGTGATCTTGTCCAGCAGATCGCCGACCTTGGGATCTCCATTGATGTGCTTGGTCAGCATCTGGGCGTAGCTGGATATGACAGCCAGGGGCGTGTTGACCTCGTGGGCTACCCCCGCGGCCAGCAGGCCGATCGATGACATTTTTTCGGCCTGCGACAACTGCGATTCCAGCTCCATGCGTTCGGTGATGTCGTCCACGATGATCAGCCGGCCGATCACGCTAAACTTTCGCGTCACCAGCGGCGCGATGGCCACATTCAGAATGCGCGTGTCCCCCGCCGGCGTTGTGAGGCGGAACTTGTAAAGGTTGTGAATGCCCGGATTCAAGCGCACCCGATAAAACTCTTCCATGAACGGCGCAGGGAAGACGCGGCTGAGTTTCTGTCCCAGCACCTGGGAACGGGGAAGGGCGTACATCACTTCCATCTGCGAGTTCCAGGACTCAATCTGGTCTTCCAGGTCCACCGCCAACACGCCTACGCTGATTGACTCCACGATGTTCTCGTTGAAATCCTTCAGGCGCTCGTACTCGCTTGCCTTCTGCTCGAGCGATGCGTACAGGCGAGCGTTCTGAATGGCAATACCGATATATCCGGCCAGCGTTTCCAACAACTCCACGTCTTCGCTGGATAGAAAGTCGCCAGCCACAGTCTTGCCGAGTCCCAGAACCGCGATGGTGCGGTTCTGCACCATGCACGGAATGTAGTAATTCAAGTTCAGCTTGGCGATGGTCTCGCGGGCGGCGACGCTCTCCTCGAGAGCCTTGCGGGTGTTGTCAAAGAAGATATGCCCCGCGTAGTGCTCGGGACGCTCCACCACCAGGAAGCCGAGGTCCAGCGGGCCCGAGTACGAGATACCGAACGACTTCACCATTGTGAACTTTTCGCCGGAGGCGCCGGCGAGGAAAATCGCGATGCGGTCCACCACCAAGGTGCGCGAGAGGCGGTCGATCACGGAGGTGAGCATGGCGCCCAGGTCCACTTCTGAACTCAGTTCCCGCCCAAACTCGATCAGAGTGCGCCGGTAGTCATAACGAGCGCGGTAAAAGAACCTGTCCACCCCGCCCTGAAACCAATTCTTCAGCGGCCCGAAGATCAAGGCGGTGACAATGATGGCAGCGATCAGACCATAAGGTCCCGTCCCTGGAAATTTGGCGTGGAACACTTCCGCCAGGCCGCCAATGACAGCGAAATACCCCCCTACAATCGCCGCAGTGGCCAGCGTGTAGGCGACGCCGCGCTTGAAGATGATGTCCACGTCCATCAACCGGTAACGCACGATGGCGTAGCCGAAGGTCAAGGGCAGGAACACCAGAGACAGGACAGAAGCCTTCATCCAAGGCGTAGCCAGAGCCCCAGCCAGGAATGGAATCACGTAAAAGAGCGTAAAAGGCGTTATGGCCAGCACCGTGCCGCCGGTGATCCACTTCATTTGCTGGCGCTGCAGCGGGGTATTGGACTTGCGGTAGCTGTCCCACAAGATGGCGGCGGCGCATAGGAAGTACAGCGCCAGATACAGCGTTTCTAACCAGTCGAGTTTAAAGCGCAGGTTCTCGCTGGCTGCCAATTTCATAATGGCGAAGATCTGAATCGCCAGTAAAGCCGCTCCGGGGAGATAGACCAGGGCAAGCAGCCATGGCTGTTTTGATACGACCTTGCGCTCATGGGGAAAAGTAAGCGCGAAGTGCAAGAACAGAGCCGGCTGCAGCAACCCGGCCACAACGTTAGACCAGAATACGATCCAGTCAAACGTGTTCAGCTTCCCTGTGTAGTGGAACGAATACAGTATGAATGAAAACACGCAGAACAGGTAAAAGTGGGTGGATTTAGGGGCCGTCCAGCGGCGGAAAAGCACGTAAATGCCGATGCCAAGATAAATCAGGGCGATCAGGCGCTGGCCCTGCTGCAGGGTGGTGTCGGTTTTTTCCAGGATGACCGAAGTAACATCAACTCTTTTGCCGCCACGCTCCAGCTCGTATTTCGCTTGAGAGTAAACGCCGAGGCCCGCTCGATGAAGCTCTCGCTGGAGCATGGCGACGTTTTTGATGGGCGGTTTTGGTATCGGCATCGGCTCAAGACCGACACCTGACGGGTTGGGCCGACCGTTGGGCTGTTGGTTGATGCTAAGCAGCCGATTGTTCGCTTTCTTGATGCTCGAGTTTTCCTCGGGGCCCTGTCCTGATCCAGGCAGCTTGGGGCGTTCCTTCTGTTGTTCGCTGACCGCCAGCAGCCTATCGCCCACCTTTATGCCGGCTCGCTCGCCGGGACCATTTACCTCCACGCGCCGGGCCACCAGTCCACCGTTGTCTTCGACCCACCACACGCCATCGTCGGGTTTTTCGAACCGGCTTTCTTTTTGGAAATTGATGATCGCGAACACGACGCTGGTCGCAGTCAAAATGGCCAGAACGACCGCCGAAACCCGGATTAGGTGGTCTTTACGCATCCGTTGATTCGTATCCCTAACACTGGGTGCGATTACCCTCAGCCTAGGTTTTAGCAACTCGGATGCCATAGGATTTGCTGCGAAAAAATACGGTAAGTCAATTGTTTACTTACGCTTAGTGAATTATAAGCAGCCGAATCCCGAAAAGCTACCAAAAACTGTATTTAGCTCTTGATTCTTGTATTCAGCAGGCCTCATTGGAAGGAATTTCGGTTGAGGGCTAAATGCTTCATAAAAAAAGCGGGACGCAAGCAAAACGTCCCGCAAACAGAAGCGACAGAGGCGATATCATTTCATTTGAATGTCAGGAAAGCATTACTGGTTGCCCCCCTTGATCCGGTAATCTCCTTGGTTTCGGCTGCTACCCTGTGCCACACTAACGCTGGCATGGCCAACCCGTTCAAGTCCCTTGCCGCCAATATCGACCGCGAAGCCTGGCTGCGCTTTTTTCTCGCTTTGGCCGGGCTGGCTCTAGCCTTCGCGGCTGCCGTCTTCTCGGCCGCGGCCAGCGAAGCGGGCAACGTAATGGCCACGGTTATATTCGCCTCCTCGGCTCTCCTGTTGTCGGGCGTGGTGGGAGTGCTGAGCGTACCTTATCTGTTCCGAAGGGTCGTCGCAGCACGGGTGAGGGCGGCTCTCGACTACGAAGTTACGAAAGAAGGTACAGCCTACCTCATCGTGATCCTGGTGATCGGCGTGGCCGCCTTAAACACCGCCAACAATCTGCTCTTTATCGTGGTGGCGGCAATGCTGTCGGCTATCGTGTTTTCCGGTTTTGCTTCAGCCCACAATCTGCGACGACTGGAGTTGGACGTAGCCATCCCGCACAACGCCTTTGCAGAACGTCCAATCCGTGTACGTGTGTCGCTCGAGAATCCGAGGGCGTGGATACCTTGCTTTTCAGTTACAGTTCAGCCCCCCGCCGACGGAAAAGGCAAAAAACGCCGTTGGGAATGGCACAAGACGCGGTTCACCTTCCCCAAGCGACAACAATGGTTTGAGCTACCCGACTACACCCTTCGACGGAAGTTGCTTCAGCCTCCCCCGCCGAAGATTCTCACGACACCGGTATATTTCGCTTTTGTGCCTGCAGGTTACACGATCACGGCGCCGGTCGAATTGGTGTTTCCGCGTCGCGGCCAGTACAGCCAGGAGGGGTTCCGGGTGTCCACTCGCTTCCCTTTCTCGTTTCTGATCAAGAGCCGCAGGGTCGAGCTGGAGCGAGAACTCGTGGTCTATCCCGCCATGGTGGCCCCCGACGCTCTGCTGGAGATTCTCCCCTTAATTACCGGCGAATATCTTTCTTTCGTGCGCGGACGCGGCAGCGAACTATACCGCATTCGCGAGTATGCCCCAGATGACATGGCCCGCCATGTGGACTGGAAGGCCACCGCCAAGACCGGGTCGCTTAAGGTCCGCGAGTACACACGCGAGGACGAGCGCCGGTTGCGCATCGTGTTCGACAATCCGGAGCCGGGGAGGGTTTCACCGGAGGCTTACGAACGGGCCGTCTCCCTGGCTGCGAGCCTGGCTTGTCACTTCGCTCAAGAGAACGTGGACCTGTCCTTCGCCGGCTCCAACTACACCGGCGGCCAGCGCCTGGACGACTTTCTGAGCCACCTCGCCCTTATTCAGCCGCTTCCGAGCGAATGGGTGCTTGAGTCCATGCCGGTCTCTACGGACTTCAATGTCATCCTTACCTCGAGAACTCCCGGCAGCATTCCCAACCCCATTTGGGAATGCTCGTACGTCGTTTACATGTAGGCTAGGCTCAGGTTGTCCGGCCGAAGACACGGCGAAGAGGAAATCGAATGAGCTTGCCGCGCTCGGCCAACCAAAGCTTCTTCGGCGCCTGAAAAGTTGCCGGCACACGGAATTCAATCACGCGGGCCCGCGCGCGGCGGCCAGACCAGAATTGCCATCGCGCGGGCGTAGAAAGCGGATTATCGGCAAACGACAGGCCCCATAGGGCGTTGAATGGAAACCAGGGGATCAGTGAGATAGACATCGTGTTCCTTGTCCTTGGGTATGTAGTGTCGAAGAGGCCCCGCGCGTTACATTGTGTCTTTCCGACCAAGCGCTCGATGGCGTCTACCCGCGTCCGGCAGGGTCGTCAACCAAGCGGTTCAGGTGCTCGTCGAGATGAATGGCGAGGTGCCAAAGCGTTACAATCGTTCAAAGTTGAGGCTTATGGACTCCGCGATCATCCGCCAGCTCCGAAACATCGCCGGCAAGGACGCGGTGCTCGACCGTCCGGAAGAGCTCATGCTCTACGAGTACGACGGCGGACAGGATAAGAGCCGCCCCGGAGCGGTAGTATTTCCGCAGACGACAGACCAGGTGTCCAGGATCATGCGCCTGGCCCACGCGACCAAAACGCCCGTGGTCCCGAGGGGTGCCGGCACGGGGTTGAGCGGAGGCGCGATCGCCAGCAAGCAGGCGATCATGCTGGCCATGGCGCGCATGAACAAGATCCTGGAAATCGACGTCGAGAACCAGCGCGCCGTGGTCGAGCCGGGTGTGGTCAACCTAGAGGTTTCCAACGCCACCGCCAAATACGGCTACTACTACGCGCCCGACCCTTCCAGCCAGAAGGCGTGCACCATCGGAGGCAACGTCGCCGAAAATTCCGGGGGGCCGCACACCCTGGCCATGGGCGTGACCGTCAACCACATCACCGGGATCGAAGCCGTACTGCCCGATGGGCGCATCATCGAGTTGGGCGGGAAGGCTCAGGACTCGTGTGGCCTGGACCTGACCGGGTTCTTCGTAGGCTCGGAAGGAACCATGGGCATAGCGACTGCCATCACCGTGAAGCTCACCAAGCTGCCGGAAGCCGTAGCCACGTTACTGGGCATCTACAACACGGTCGAAGATGCGGCCAACACCGTAGTAGCGATCACCCAGAGCGGCGTAACACCGGCGGCGCTGGAAATGCTCGATGGCTGGATGGTCCGCTGCGTCGAAGAGAACGTTCACGCCGGTTATCCGATGGACGCGGGCGCCGTCCTGCTGATCGAGCTAGAAGGGCTGAAAGAAGTCGTCGAGGAGCAGGCCGAGGCCGTGGGCCGCGTCTGCACCGAGCAGAAGGCGCGCGAAGTTCGGCGCGCGAAAGATGAAAAGCAGCGCCAGTTATTGTGGTTGGGACGAAAGACCGCATTCGGCGCCGTAGGCCGTGTGGCTTCCGGCTACTACACGCAGGATGGCGTTATTCCGCGCACCAAGGTGCCGGCCACCTTGGCCGAGATCGAGCGCATCGGCCAGAAGTACGGGCTGATCATCGGCAACGTCTTCCACGCCGGTGACGGCAACCTGCACCCGCTCATCCTGTTCGATGCCCGCGACGCCAAGCAGTTTGAAGACAGCCACAAGGCCGCAAAAGAGATCATGAATTGCTGTTTGAGCTTCGGTGGCTCCATCACCGGCGAGCACGGCGTGGGTTCGGAAAAGATGAACCTGATGCCCTATATGTTCACCGAGAGCGACCTGGAAGTGATGATCCGGCTGCGCAACGCTTTCAATCCGGAATCTATTCTGAATCCGCAAAAGATGATTCCCGACCTGCGCTACTGCCGTGAGATCACCGGGCCA
>Ga0126381_100009113_pt1 | contig 11139 bp, 13 predicted proteins | sample PanSoiMetPlot_28_FD_96465 | JGI IMG/M metagenome (GOLD analysis project Ga0126381, IMG submission 96465) | Tropical forest soil microbial communities from Panama - MetaG Plot_28 | ecosystem: Environmental > Terrestrial > Soil > Tropical forest > Bulk soil | place: Panama | collected 2016-02-17
CCCCGCGGCATCGAGGACTAGACCGCCAAGAGGCATTTCTCCATCAGTGCATTGAGCGCCTCCAGTGGAACAAAAACTGTGAAGCACTGTCTCGTGACCTGTGGGATCCAACTTAAAGACTGTTCCACCAACAGTGTTCAGGAAACCGTGTGCTCCACCGCCCGAGGTAGTGCCATACAGATTGCCCGCACTATCCATGACCAAGCCAGCATCGGGCTGCTTGCCATCCGTACAATTCGCCGCGGAGCAGAAGCTGTAGAGCACAGTCTCGTGCCCAGCAGTGTCTAGCTTGAACACCGTGCCGCCCTGGAAATTGCCGCCTCCGATAGCGCCGCCACCATAGGTCGTGCCGTACAAATTGCCCGTCGCGTCTTGGATCAAGCCAGCGTAGGGCAGTTGCCCGTCGGTGCAGTTTGTCTCGGAACAGAAGCTGTAGAGCACGGTCTCGTGCCCAGCAGTGTCTAGCTTAAATACCGTGCCACCGTTATTGGCGCCGCCATACGTGGTGGTACCGTACAAGTTTCCCGCGGCGTCTCGGATCAAGCCAGCGTACGGCGCTTGCCCATCGGCGCAATTTGCCGCGGAGCAAAAGCTGTAAAGCACTGACTCCTGACCGTTCGTGTTGATCTTGAATACAGTGCCCGAGCCGTGAGCACCGCCTCCTGACGTGGTGCCATAAAGGCTCCCGGCAGGGTCCAAAATCAGCCCTGCGTACGAGAGTTGTCCATCTGCGCAGTTCGTCTTAGAGCAGAAATTATGGAGCACGGTCTCATGACCCGTAATGTCCACCTTAAACACGGTGCCGCCACCATTGTCATCCGTGCCGAAAGTGGAGCCCCCCGCGTATGTTGTGCCGTAGAGGTTTCCCGCACTATCTTGGACCAGACCGCCCAAGGGATTGTAACCATCCGCACACTGAGAAGCGGAACAAAACTTGTACAGGACGCTTTCGCTAAAACCGAGCGGGACCTTCGCCGACTCAGGCGAAACCGCCAGCGGATTGATATTGGGAACTTGGGCATCCGAAATTGGGGCTAAACCAAACAACAGGCAAACCGATGTGAACGCAGGCAAGCGGCCTATCTGGATCTTCATGACCTTCCCCCCAGTTCAATAATTCTTAGAATTGCTGTTACCTACGGCGGTAAGACCGAGTTACCCTGCCACCGAGACATCCCTACTGTCGGAACGACAGGTGAACGCCTCAAACGTGAGAATCGGCTTGATTCTCAGATTGCCTGAGAGTGTGATCCGGACGCGAACGGTCCAGCACGCCCCGGCTGGCCGCGCGTTCAGTTATTTTCTTGGGATCAAGGGGAAGTTAAAACGCCGACATCTTCCTGCTGATGATCAACGATGTCAAGAGAAATCGCAGAATGCCCGGGCCTATGGTTCGAGGGTGCTGATCAGCCAGAAGAACCCATTAGCAACAACATGACTTTGCAATTAGGCACCCTTCTTCGCTGCCTTCGCGCGTGCCCATCTCGCCGTTTGCGCCGCTGCGATCTTCCTCCGCGCCGCCGCCGGAGTCCGCAAAGCCTCCGCGACGTTTGTCAGCTTTCGCAAAGTGCGCGGCTCGATTGTGTTTCTTCCCTTCTTGAAGTTCATGATTTGGGACTCGGTAGGGACACATTCTCTAAGCTATCTCGCCCCAAAATAAAGTCTCGCTTACGCCGAAATTCGGAAGCTGCGCAGAGATCGATCCTGCAGATATTAGTGTTGCGACGAAGATGACTTGTCAACACCCGCTGCTGATAACGTCAACCATGAGTTTACAGGGTCAATCCTGCCCTCCTGGCGAGCGGGGAGCGAGGTTCTTTAGCGTCCGTCGCACATTCCCTGCATCAACAACAACTCGCTAATCGTGCCCCCATCTTTTCCCACCCATCTGTAATTCACGCTGCCTCCTCGACTGAGCGCCTGCTTTACTATTGCCCTACCACAGGCCTGTTTCTTGAAATCACCGACCGCTCTGGAGGTGACATCCTGATCAGCGTCAGCGGAAGTAAGGTTCACCAAAGTGAATGTGAAAGTGAGCATTTTCCCCGTGGCGGCAACACGCTCCGTACGAACTTCACCGTTAATCCGCGGGAGGCCTTCATCTTGGTTTATCTCCTCGGCAATCTTGGCGAAGTTCCAAGCTCCCTCCGGTTGTTCGCTGCTAAATGTGTTCTTTGCGAGCGAAATCATCAGCACGAGCAGCAGACTTCCGGCGATGTATGCCCGATTGCGGATCGCTCCCCCCTTGATGAGCGAGACCCCGGCGAGCAAACTGTTGAGACCAAATAGGATCACAAAAACAAACAGGGTGATACTGAACACTTTCTGCCTCGACGTGAGTGCGGTGTCGTCTTCGAACATTGTCCACAACGAGAGGACGGTGACGATTCCCATCCCCACCATGAGGAGCAGGCCAATCGCCACCAACGCTTTGCCGCGTGTGCGGCCGGAAATGAGTTGTTTCGGTTGTGATGTGGCTTCCATTCATCTCTCCTTTAGCACAGGCCTTCGTTTTGTGTTCCGAGATTTCCGGTTCGTTGTCCCGGTAACTTGAGTCTGAGAGTTCTTAGAAAATCGATTTCAGCCCTAACCTTTTCGTCGGCATTGCCTCATATCCTGCACCGCCTCACCAACGGAATTGCTAAACAACTTCGCCCGACTGGACCGACGATTTGCGCTAAGGGCTCTGGCCCTCTACTAACAACTGCGGAAATGCGCTCGCAAAAGGTCCAGAAGACTTTGAACCACCAAGCAGGGCTGGGGGGCATGTTCGCCGGCTGGAAGCGCCGGTTCGGACTGACTTGGCATGCGCGCGAGGCTAGCGTTTGTGTAATTTCCCGCCCAGGTCACGCGTGCGCGGCGCACTTGGTTTTGCGCCCAGCGTTGGCCAGCAGTCTGCGAGACTACCGAAGCCCACAAAAGAAGATGATGCCAACCACAATTCGTAACGTTGAAGACTTCATCGCGGTCCACTCCTTCAGTAAACCTTTGGAGAGTCATCAACCAACGATTCGGTATGCAACTTTGGTCATGCACCACCGCTGTTCTACTGACAACTGCGAAAAGCCAAGTGAAAAGGCCCAGACTGGGTTCGCAAAAAGCGACTGCGGTGGCAAATGTCAGAGACGTTGACTTACAGGCACCCACAAGGCTATCTTTTCGGTCATTACCCACCCTGCACCGTTGTGGATACCTCTCAAGCATCTCCGGAACCGGTTAGCGAACTCTTGATCCGCTGGAGGGCGGGAGACCCGCAAGCGCTTGAAAAACTAGTTCCTCTCGTCTACAAAGAACTGCGCGATATCGCCCGCTATCACCTTCATCACGAGCGTCCCGGGCACACATTGCAAAGCGCTGCATTGGTTCATGAAGCCTACCTGCGCCTAATGGATCAGAAGCCGTTTGAAGCGGAAAACCGCGCCCATTTTCTGGCCGTGGCATCACGCCTCATGCGGCAAATCCTGGTGGATTACGCCCGGACTCATGCTGCCGCCAAACGGGGCGCGGAACTCAAAGTCGACCTCGATGCCGTACTTGTCGTTTGTCAGGAGCGAAGCGCAGAGTTGGTCGCGCTGGACGATGCGCTCAAGAAACTTTTTTCTATTGACGAACAGCAATGCCGCATCGTCGAAATGCGGTTCTTTGGCGGCCTTTCCATCGAAGAGATTGGCGATGTGCTCGGAATTTCCCGCTCCACGGTGAAGCGCGAATGGAATGTCGCCAAGGCCTGGTTATCCCGGCAGATGAACCGAGGTAGTCATGGACAGACTCCAGCAATGGCAGAAGGTTAAACAGATCCTCGGCTCGGCTCTGGAGTTGCCCGCGGCCGAACGCCGTGCGTACCTTGATCAGGTTTGCCCACGAGATTCTCAGTTGCGCGCAGAAGTCGAATCCCTACTTTCCGCCCATTCTGATTCCGACGCGCTTCTTGAGAGCATTTGGCCTCAACCGCCAGACCGGGCAGAAACGCAACCGAAGATCATCGGCCCATACCGCTTACTCAAGGAGATCGGCATCGGGGGCATGGGTCAGGTCTGGCTCGCAGAGCAAACTGAACCCCTAAGACGGCAAGTGGCTTTGAAGCTGATCCGAGCCGGTATGTTTGATCCGGCTGCAGTACTGAGATTTAAGGCTGAGCGGCAGTCTCTCGCTATCATGGATCATCCCGCGATCGCAAAAGTCTTTGATGCAGGCACAACTGCTGCGGGTCAGCCGTATCTGGTCATGGAATATGTGGACGGTCAACCGCTCACCGAATACTGCGACAGGAAGAGATTGTCGCTGCTAGAGCGACTGCAGCTATTCGTTCGTGTGTGCGAAGGAGTTCAGCACGCACACCAGAAGGCGATCATTCATCGAGATCTAAAGCCCTCGAACGTCCTCATTGCCGAAATCGACGGCAAACCAATGCCCCGCATCATTGACTTCGGCTTGGCGAAAGCCGCAGCCCCTCTGATTCCAGGCGAGACGCAAATGACGCAGGTGGGCGCATTTTTGGGGACACCGGGTTACATAAGTCCGGAGCAGGCTGACTTGGATTGCGATATTGATACACGCACCGACGTTTACTCACTGGGAGTAATTTTGTACGAGCTGCTATCCGGCCTTCTGCCCTTTGACGCTAGCGAATTGAAAAAGCATCGGGAAGAATTCGTGCGGCGCCTGCGCGAAGTTGATCCTCCCCTCCCCAGCACCAAACTGAGCACGAACCGCGAGATTGCACGCGGCAGCGCTGCGGCCCGCCGGCTCGATGTCACGCAGCTAATCATGCTGTTACGCGGCGACCTGGACTGGATCGCTCTGAAGTCGTTGGAGCGAGATCGAGAGCGAAGATATGCCACACCCTTGGCGCTAGCATCCGATCTTAAGAATTATCTAGAACATCGCCCCATCGCTGCCCGCCCCGCCAGCTTGGGTTATCGCGCTCGCAAGTACATGCGGCGTCATGCGGCCGCGGTGGCTTTGATTTCAATGGCTGCGTTGTCTCTGCTCGCATTTGCCACGCTGCAGACGATAGAAGTCCACCGTATCACCCGCGAGCGCGATCGCGCGGACCGCATCACGCAATTCATGACCAACATGTTTGAGGTATCCGACCCTAGCGAAGCGCGTGGAAACAGTGTCACAGCGCGCGAGATTCTCGATAAAGCCTCGAAGGATATCGAGATCGGACTAGCAAGAGACCCGGAAGCCCAAGCACAGATGATGGAGGTAATGGGAGAGGTCTACGACAGCCTCGGCCTTGATAGCCGCGCAGAACTGCTCTTGTCCCGGGCAGTTGAGACGCGGCGCCGCATCCTAGGAATCAGTCACCCTGAGACGCTCAAGTCGATGGATAACCTCGCTTGGGTGTTGTTTCAGGAAGGGCGAGCCGTCGAATCAGAAAAACTGCAAAGGCAAGCCTTGAAGATGCGCCGTCAAGTGCTCGGACCACGCGACAAGGGCACCTTGGCATCGATGGTGAACCTGGCTTCCACTCTTAATCCTCAAGGGCGTTTTCGTGAGGCGGAGATGCTGCAACGAGAAGCGCTAGAGATTCTTCGTCAGACGCGGGGACCGGAAAACGAGGACACTCTGACGTGCATGAGCAATCTCGCAAACACTTTAAGCTGGGAACATAAATACGCGGAAGCAGAGCCGTTGCGTCGGGAGAACCTCGATATTCGACGTCGGGTTCTCGGCTCGGATTCCCCCGATACGCTTAGCTCGATGTTGAATCTTGCTGACACTCTCTACCTGGAAGGTCACTACTTGGAAGCGGAAAAACTAGAGCGCGAGACTCTGGACATCCAGAGGCACGTTGAAGGGCCGGAACACCCAGAAACCCTACTTACAATGTATAACCTGGCTTGCGTTCTAAACAGAACAGGGCGTTACAAAGAAGCAGAAGCCATAGGGAGAACGACTCTTGAAATTCGTCGCCGTGTATTGGGCCCTCAGCACCCGAAGACATTATTGTCGATGGTCAGCCTGGCAATGAGCCTACTGGAGCAGGGCCAGTTCCCCGAGGCGAAGAAACTGCTGAAGGAAGCGATCGATGTTCAACAGCACGTTCTTGGGCCGAACAGCCCGGACACGGCCGCGTCGGTCTATGAACTAGCGATTCTGGAGGAACACGAAGGCCATTACGATAATGCTCTAACTCTGCTGCGTGAGGCGCTGGATCATGGCCTGTCCGTTAGTTCCAGTCTGAGCGTGGAAACGGACCCTGATCTCAAGTCGCTCCATAGAGATCCTCGATTCACTGCGTTCGTAGCCGAAACGAAACGGCGCGCAGCCGACCAGAAAACTCGTTAGCTCGGTCGCCTGCTGAACACGCGGCCATTCTAGGGGTCGCACTTCCATCGTGACATATGACGGCATTCGCCTCCGCTGATGGTGTCTGCTGAAGGGCAGATGTCGTAAACTCCCGCATCGCATCGTCCAAAGTTTTACCTTACAAATAAGTCGACGGGCAGTTCTAATGCGTCGTCGACCGAGCACAAGGGCGTTGCCGGCGTGGGAGGATATCACAGTCACCCACTCAACACGCGAATTGACGTTGCGGACTTCAGACAAATGCTCGAACGTGATCGCCGAAATGAAAATTTCTCTCTCGTAGATGGCTCCGGAGAAAGACGTTCCGCGTTGTTTAAGACCTTGATTCGCCGACGATGTTCACATCTGATATCCAAAAAGCACAAGATGACTACAAGCCTAAGCGCGTGTATGACCCCGCCGACGAAATTGTGGAGACGGCCCGTTGCGCTTTTATGGGATATTACGAAGGCCGCGGCCGGATCCTGTATCGGGTCTATCCGGCTAGTTGATTAAAGGTTCGGTGGCATCCGCTGTCAGTTTTGACAGTTTGCTCCTAGTGCTTTTCGCGTGCAGTCTATCAGCACTCTACTCAAGGAAAGGCCGCGCGCATTCACATAGCACGCCCCAAGCAACGCGGCCTTTTTGCTCCTCTTCAGCTACGAGAGTGTAAAGTCCAGCCTCGTATAAAGCCCGAACTGTTCCGTTGAAAGCAAGGCTGTCGTGCCGAATCGCCGCAGCATGCCGAGCCCCTTGAGATCGTCACTGGCGGCTAGGTAAAACGTCAGAAACAAACCAGCCGCGCCGGGGACGTTCGAGGGTGCGGGCGCCGCAATAAGTCCGAATAGCTTTCTCAAATCCAGGCTCAGTTCCAGGTTGCCATGCCGGTTCGCGGAACTGGCGACGTTTGACCCATTCCAACGGATGCCAAGCACCGACGCAATGGAGCCCGGCACTTGAGTCGAAGCCCAGAAGTAAGGGATTACATATTCTCCCGATTTCGTGGTGTCGACCTTGGGTGTATACGTTTGCAGGTTGTCATCTCCTCCTATACGGAGCGGACCTGTGTTAGATTCCTGTACCCAGTTAATGTCCATTTGCGCCCCGCGAATCGCTGATCCATCCGAGTACGACACATTGCCGTAAACAACTCCTGTGCAGTTGCTCATGATTGTCACCTCTCAGTTTGAAAGTTCGGGGAAAGGTTAAGGGGTCTTCCAACGGGGGGAACCGAAGGTGACAGAAATCGTATGCCCGAAATCGACGCGCGTCAACCCAGAATTGTGGATACAGTAAGCTGCTTTTGCTAGTTGGCAGCCTTCTCCGCGTGTGTCAGTCTGACTGCATACCTCAGACCAATATCGCGCAGGGCCGCAAATCTTGTTGCTGAGCGGCCCCATCTGAAAACGTGGGAGTGAACCGGAAGCCTATTTTTCGCTCCCACGTTGAGGTTGCAATGAGACAAGCTGCGGGAAACCGTCGGCATGAAGAAATCAACTGTCCCTATATTGCGAACCAGCCCTCTTACGTAGGGCCGCTACGAAGAACGACCAGGGCGTGAAAGTGCGCGCGCCTGGGCGCGTCACCGCTCTAAGATTCATGCGCCTTTGCTACGATGTCTGCGCAAAACATCCAGGCAAGCCAACGCTTCGTTGATTGCGTTTATTTCATCCTCGACATTACGCGTTACGTCTAGACGCAGCTGCAATTTTCGCTTGCACATCGCAGCCTCGGTGTCCAAGATCTTCTGCTGCAACTTCGCGACGTTTGTTTCTAGCCTCGTAGATCGATACCGTCTCTGCCACTCAACAATCTCAGGAGAAAAACAATTACCGTCCGTCATTTGTGTGTTCTCCGACGAGCCTCGCGTCATTCCTGCTTAACTACGGTGAAGGCAAGCAAACCCAGACAAAGGCAGTGTCCTTCTACTCGACGGGCTGTCATTGAATGATGAACTCGAGCAGCAACAACCGAAACTCGAAACCATCGACCTCTCGTCCTCTGGATGAGGGGCTGACGACGCACTATAAAGGGGTCGGTTCCCTCGACAACAACAACTACAGAACTAGGTGTGATTACTGCAATCGCCAGGTCGCTGGATTTCATCGCGTTGACGATAAGTGGCGCTGTTTTGATTGCGAATTATCAGGAGGGCAAACGCCTAACGTAGTCGCGCTAAGCCGGATTGGTGTGTGCGGTGACGAATATGTTCGCCGCGCGGTTGTGGCTTTGCATCGAAACCGCTTGGAGTTTCCTATGTACAAACATGAAACATCTTCCCGCGTTGAAACGATCCGCAATGAAATAAAGCTTATTCAGTTTCAAACCTCAGGTATCGGGAAGCGCAAATCTCACACTCTTGAACAGACGACAGCACGCGCTTCGTGAGTCTAGGCTCGTCGAAATACAGGCAGAACTGCAAGAGCTGGGTGGGCGACGCGTCCACCTACGCGCCGATCGTGGTATCCCTCCACGCGCGGTTCTATATCACTGCCCCATGGCTCTCAGAATTATGGCGTCAAGAAGCCAGAAACTCCTAAGTTTGACGCCGGAACGTTTGTCGCAGCAGTCGATTGATGAAAAATCGTCTCATCTTCGACAGGACCCGTGCTAGGGGACAGGCATATCCCAACGCCGTGACATAATTCGTGAACTTGCAGAGGCTGCCGGACTATTTCATTTCGTGGTGTTCCCGCGCCCACTTTTCCGCTTCATCCAGTTCTTTCAAGGCCTCGTCGATGTGATTCGCCGCTGCCTCCATGTGGCCACCCCAGCCACCGGGCATGTGGGCCGCATCATAGCGTGCTTTTTTCAAGGGCTGTCTTACCGACTCCAAATCAGCGGCGCGTTGTTGGGGAGCACCTGAAAGTGCAGGGACGTTCGGCAACAGAATCGTCAGCGCAAGTAGGATGAGCGTAGCGGCTTTCATGCTCTCCTCCTAAAGGATTTGTGGTCGCCCGACAGCTTAACATAGGCGATCATATGCAGAATAGCCGCTCCAGAAACGATGATTGGCGAAACATCGCGATGCATCATGCGGTCAAAACGTGTATTGCCTGTTATCACCAACGACGTTGACATTAATACCTTCCTTTAGCTAACTTCGCATACCAACAGACTCAATAGAAGTGAAAATGCCTCAGGGAGAACGAGAACACGGTGTTTTGCAATAGTTGTGGTGCCGAGATGCAACCCACAACACGGACGTGTCCCGGGTGTGGAAGCGTCTCTGGGTTGATCGGGGGCACCCGACCCATAGCCGTCCCAGAGGCGTCGACGCAAACGGCGCAGCTAACACGTGTGCTTTACTTCGGTCGCCTCTTTGCGTTGTCCAAGATTGCGGGCGGTTCGGTTTTAACCATCATGCTCATATTTCACGCGCCGTGGCTCGGCTCGCTCAGCAGGCCACAAGTAGCGGTCTCCCTAGTCACCAGCTTGGCGACTGGATACGGCTTGCTGAAGCGGCAGATGTGGGGGCTGTACCTGCTGACGGCAGGCTTCTTCCTTCCAATCCTGCAGGTTGTGATGTCGGGGGAGCGGCATGCGCCCGTTCACCTGTTGCCACTCGGCATAGTTTGGAATCTCATCGGCCTCTGGTACTTCTGGGAGCATCGCAAAGCGCTTGAGGAGTAGTTTATTGGAACAGAATTGGAGTAGAAGAGGGCTTCCGAGCGGGCGTGTTGCCCCATCATGATCAGCAGGCCTCCGAAGATCGAAATCCAGCACAGCATGCCGAGGTTCTAACATGCTTTCGCTAAATCTCACCTGCTAATCTCTGTGACTTTTTCAACACCCACGCCTATTTACAATATCCACTGCACCAATGAAGGAAACTAGTCTTCCGGCAGGACACATAACCGCAACCCATCGCGCGGGAGTGGATAATGTCGGAACCACCAGACCAACGCTTGGAGGAATCCCTCATGTTGGAATACAAGAATCGTCAGCAGGGAGAGGTCACGATACTTGATCTCAGGGGGCGCATCAGTGTAGGTGAAGCGGTCGCCTTCGGGCCAGGAAGTGGCCTCATACTCGGGGATGTCATTCGTGAGCTCGCCAAGAAGGGTCAACAGAGGATTTTGCTTAACCTAAAGGACGTGAGATACATCGACAGTTCCGGAGTGGGAGATCTCGTGCGCAGCGTCACCCGCCTGCGCGGGCAGGGCGGCGACCTCAAGCTGTTGAGCCCGGCCCCAATGGTGCTCGAGGTGTTGCGGATCACCCGCCTCGACAAGATTCTCGAAATAAAGGACGATGAGTTGTTGGCAGTGCAGTCGTTCTCCGAGCCGTTCACCGCCACGGGATAGATAGGAAGGCTTGTCTTGCATAACTGATAAAATCGCGATTTCACTCACTGACTAGTTTTCAGGATGAACTTCCGATCAACGTAAATGATGTGAATCACACCTTCTGTCTCTTCAAATTCAAGCTCTGCTCTGCCGTCATCTTCGTAGCCGTTCGGCGTTATTGGTTTGCCTACCCCCCTTTCGAGATGGCTTCTTGATCCTCTAGCGGTGGATCATCTAGAAACCCCGGTGGCAGCGCCTTGAGAACCACTTGCTGACGCATGACGCAATTGTAGTTGACGTAAAAGTGCTCCGTGAAAGGCGCTGGACTTCAGCGGGTGCAACTCCCGCCCGGAAACTGGTTCGTTCCACCCGGTAGCGATCGAAACGGCAGTGGAGGCAACGAAGCTGTTGGAGCTTTCGATGGAAAGGGTCGCTAGGCGAATCCGCGAGCGTGCGGGCCATAACATGAGTGAACGCTGAGCAGGCCCCGAAGAAAACAATTGCAGGAGCCGACCTTACTTTTTCGCGGGGAAGGCCGCCGACGATGGTAAGA
>Ga0126381_100009115_pt1 | contig 11138 bp, 9 predicted proteins | sample PanSoiMetPlot_28_FD_96465 | JGI IMG/M metagenome (GOLD analysis project Ga0126381, IMG submission 96465) | Tropical forest soil microbial communities from Panama - MetaG Plot_28 | ecosystem: Environmental > Terrestrial > Soil > Tropical forest > Bulk soil | place: Panama | collected 2016-02-17
ACGACCAGCATTCGATTGTCAGCCAGCAGGCTTCGGTACAGGCCAGCCTGATCATCTGTGGCTGCGGGAATCACCTCCGGCGGCACAGACAGCGCTGTCAGGAATCCCCTTATGGCTTCGGCAGCGGCAACGGGCTCACCCGACGGGTCGAATCCCCTCAGGTTCACGTAGAGCTGGCCGTCGGGGAAGCACTCCGCGACGTGATGCGCCCAGTGCACGGCCAAAGTTGTCTTGCCGACCCCTGCGATCCCGGTGATCGTGACGATCCCCCCGTGCCCGCCCGCGCCGCCGTCTTCCAGCGCCTTCGTCAACGCCGCCCACTCGGCGTCCCGCCCGGCGAAGATGGCCACCGTGGCCGGTAGCTGCCTGGGTGCCAGCGGTGCGGTGCCGGTGCTAAAGCCGGCTTTGTGCGGCACGTCCTGGCGTAGCACTCGCTGGTGCGCGTCGGCGAGCTCGGAACCTGGGCGAACGCCGAGCTGGTCGTCGAGGCGACCGCGCAGGTCATCGAACAGGGCGAGCGCTGCGGCCTGGTGCCCGCTGCCGGCCAGGGCGAGCATCAGCGCGGCGTGTGCCCTCTCGTTGAGCGGCTCAGCGGCGGCGAGCTCCCGCAACCGCGGCAGGACCTCTTCATGGCACCCGGCCGCCGTGGCTGCCTCCGCGTACCTCACGACGAGGTCCGATCGGCGCTGGCGCAGGGCCACCACGACCGGATGCGCGTGCAGGACCTCGATGTCGGCGAGTGGTTCGGCCCGCCAGGTATCGAGTGCGCGGGCGTAGGCCTCGCAGGCAGGCCCGAGCTCGCCTGCCGCGTGTGCTCGCATTGCTCGGCTGGCGTGCTCCTCGAACACCATCACGTCGAGTTCGCCGCCGGCCGCCACCAGCTCGTAGCTGGCTCCGGCCGACGTTGCCACGCGGCCAGGATCGAGGAGGCCGCGCAGCCTGTTCACGTAGACCTGGACCATGTGTACAGCGGTCGGCGGGACGTCGTCGCCCCACAGCGCGTCGATGATCGTCTTCCTGTGAACGGGGACGTTGGGCGTGAGCGCCAGCAGTCCGAGTACTGCCCGCTGCCTGGACGGGCCGAGCCCGATCCGCATCCCGTCGCGCCACGCGGTCACCGGCCCGAGTACCGCGAGCAAGAATCCGGGACCGACGCCCGCGTCGGGTCGGCCGGCCGACAGGTTGCTGGCGGCACGGGCGAACTCGAGCGCGCGCCGCTGGTCAAGAACGAGCGCGTCGGCTAGGCGCCGGGCGGACTCGGCGTGCAAGCGCGAGGTACGGCGCTGCTCAAGATCCCGCACGACTCCGATGCTCACCTGAGCCGCTTCGGCCAGCCGCCGCTGGCTCAGTCCCGCCGCTCGACGGTACTCCCTGAGCAGTGCCGCCGCCCGCGCATCGTCGCCCTGCGTCATCTCTGCCTCGCTGACTCGTGAAAGTTCCAGCCTGCGCTGTGTAGCGACTCATCTGGTTATGAGTATGTAAGCGGATCCGGCCCGCAACCACGCTCCAGTACCGTCGGCTTCAGCCTCGCCAGACTCGACGTGAAGGAGTCCCATGAAACTGGCAGCATCATCCGCCTTGATAGCCGCTGTTCTCGGGGCGGCTGGGGTGGCGGCGCCCGCGTCCGCCGCTGTGCGTGCCTCAAGCCCGGCCACCTTCGCAACGATCAACGGTTCAGGCTCATCGTGGGCCGCGCTGGCGATCGACGTGTGGGCGCAAGACCTGCGGCCGAAAGGCCTTGTGGCGAACTACAACCCGGACGGGTCAGCGGCGGGGCGCGGCGACTACAGCGCCGCCCAAGATGACTTCGCCGCATCGGACGTGGCGTTCCGGAACGGCAAGGACAAGCTCGCTGGCACCAAGCGCGAGATCGTGCCGTTCGGCTACTCCTACATGCCCGACGTGGGCGACGGCGTGACGTTCATCTACCACCTCAGGATCGGCGGCCACCTGATCCGCAATCTGAGGCTGTCTGGCCGGACGCTGATGGAGATCTTTACGGGCCGGATCACGAACTGGGACAGCCCCCAGATCGCCAGGGATTACGGCGCCAAGCTGCCGAATCTGAAGATCACGCCGGTAGTCCCTTCCGATGGCGCTGGCACGACGTACTTCTTTACCAGGTGGATGGCTCACGTCTTCGCGCGCCCGTGGAACGCGTTCTGCCTTCGCGTCACGCGAAGTCGAGTCAAGCCGCCATGCGGGCCTACCGAGCTCTACCCGACCCACGGGTCCGGCTGGCACCCCGTCGCCGAAAACGGCGCCAACAACCTGGTCACCTATGTCGCGGCGAGCCACAGCAATGGAGCTATCGGTTACGTTCCGTACGCGTACGCGGTGAACGCCAAGCTGCCGGTGCTCAAACTGCGCAACCCGGCCGGCCGTTTCGTGGCACCGACGCCGGTGGCCGTGACCACAGCCTTGACCAGGGCGGTCATCGACGAGAACCGGCACAGCCCGACTGTCGGCCAGGAGAACCTAGACGCGGTGTACACCGACCACAACCCGAATAGCTATCCGCTTGCCTACTACGGTTACTGGATCGTGCCGCGTTCTGGCACCAAGCTGCCGCCGCAGTTCACCAGGGCCAAGGGCCGGAGCTTGAGCACGCTGCTCGACTTCGCGCTGTGCGCTGGCCAGCGGCAAGTCGCGGCGCTCGGCTACGGGCGGCTGCCGCGCAACCTGGTGGCAGGAGGGCTCAGGGAGGTCGGGCACATTCCAGGCCACGTCAGGGTGCCCACCCTGGCTAGGTGCATGGCCAGACGCCGTTAGGCACCGACCTGGGTGGCCTGGGCTAGCAGATCTCTGAGGGCCTCGACGGCTTGGGGTGCGTCGGGGCCTTCGGCCAGGATGCGGACCTGCTGGCCGCTGGTGGCGCCGATGGCCATCACCGACAGCACGCTCTTGGCGTCGGCGCGGCGGTCGCCGACGAGAAAGGCAATCGAGGCCTCGAACCCTGCGGCTGCGATGGCCAGCGAGGCGGCCGGGCGGGCGTGCAGGTCACCGGTCAGCATGACGACTGCCTCACAGCTTTCTTGCATGCCAGGCCTCCTGCGCCGCGGTCAGGACTGACATGAGGTCCCGGCCGGCCGCGGCGGTCACGGCCGCGGCCACCGCACCTTCGACGAACGGCGCGTCGGCGACCTCGAGCGGCGCGGGCAGCGGCTCGTCCAGCGCCAGCAGCGCCCGCACCGTCAGCACCGCGCTGCCAAGGTCAGGTAGCACAAGCACGCCCACCCCGCCGTCCGCCTCACCGAGCGCCTGCCTGACCTTATCGATGCTGGTCCCCAGCCCGCCGTCGTCGGTGCCGCCGGCCGCCACGACGCGCACCCGCCCAGCGCCCATCTGAGCCGCCAGATCTGCCGTTCCCCGCGCCAGCGCCGCGCTGTGCGACACGAGCACGATCCCGACCGTGGCGTTCATCTCACTCCTGTCCCGCGGCGATCGCCTGGACTGCCATTGACTGGCAGGCGGCGATGTTCAGTCCTGATACCGAAGACCTGACCCACTCGACTCGCGCTGCGGGAACGCTGAGCGCCCGCACTCCGAGCCCGAGCAACAGCGGCAGCGCCCGCGGGTCCGCGGCGGCATCGCCGCAGACCGACACGGGCAGCCGGGCCTGAGCGGCGACGTCCACCACGTGGCCGATCAGCCGCAGCACCGCCGGGGCCGCGGCGAGCGCGGGACCGGAGGCCGGATCACGGCGCTGCAGTCCAAGTACGTCCGCGGTCAGGTCGTTGGTGCCGATCGAGAAGAAGTCCGCCACCTCGGTGAAGTTCTCGGCGGCGGCCGCCGTGCCAGCCAGTTCCACCATGATGCCAAGGCGCGGCGGTCTCGTGCCGAAGCCGCTTGCGGTGGCGGTGAGCAACTCCCTGACGGAGGCGACTTCGGCTGGTGAGCTCACCATCGGCACCAGCATGGCCAGGTCTGTGTCACCGCCAAGCTCGAGCGCGGCAGCTAGCTGATCGGCAGCCGCCCTGGGATGCGCGAGCAGCGCGGGCAGGCCGGTTTCTGAGGCTCGCCGCAGAAAGGGCGGCACCTTGTCGCCGGAGAAGTCCAGCAGCCGCACGGTCGCCGGCCTGCCAGCCAGCAGGCGGAGTATCGGCGCCAGCTTGGCCGCGTGCTCGGCCCGCGTCGGCCAGGAAAGGGCGCGAGTGAACGGGATCTCGGTGCGCAGCAGGCCGACCCCGGCGGCGCCTGCCGCTAGCCCGCGGCGAGTCTCGGCTGCGGAAGCGACGTTGCATAGCACTGTTATTTCGAAATCATCGGCCGTTCTGGCGGCCGCCGGCTCGGCTGACGGGCGGCTGGATCGCCGCTGCGGAGCTTGGACGGCGACGACCGCGGTGCCGGCCGGATCGACGATCAGCTCGCCGGTATCGGCGTCGATTACACCCTGGTGGCCAGAGCCGGCCGCGAGCGCCGCCGGGTCGATCCCTGTGACCATGGGCAGGCCGAGCCCGCGGGCCACGATCGCGGCGTGCGAGCTGGCGCCGCCGGTCACCGAGGCCGCGCCGACCAGCCCCGCCTCCGCGAGCTCGATCAGGTCGGCGGCAGCGACTTCCCGCCTGACCAGGATGAAATCGCCGGAAGGCTGGGCGGCGCGACCGCCGCTGAGGTGCTCGATCACCGCCTGGCCGATCTGGCGGACGTCGGCTGCCCGGTCGGCCAGCTCAGGGCTGTCGAGTGCGGCGAGCGCGGCCGCCTGGGCCTCGGCGGCCTGCCTGACCGCCGTCGCGGCCTCGATCCCCGCCCGCACCGCCGCCACGGCTGGCTCGGCAAGCCTTTTGTCGGCCGCGATCAGCGCGGCCACGGCGATGATGTCGCCTTCGTCTGCCCGCCCGGCCGCGCGCAGCCGGTCGGCGAGCGCCGCTCGCTCCGCCGATACCTCCGCGAACGCGGCGGCCACTTGCTCTGGCGTGGCGTCGCTTGCTGCCTGGTTGTCGGCGAGGTACAGCGCGCCCGCCGCGACGCCATCAGAGACTGACAGGCCGGCGTAGCGCATGGTCATGACTCCCGGGAAGCGAGAGCGACATCGCGGAGCGCGCCGAGTATCAGCGCGGTTGAAGCGGCGCCGGGGTCCTCGTGGCCGACGCTGCGCTCGCCGAGGTAGCTGGCGCGGCCCTTGAGCGCCTGCATGGAGACGGTGGCTCGTGCTCCTGCGGCTGCAGCTGCTGCTAGCGCCTCGAAAGCGGCGGGCTCCGGCTCTGCGTCGACCAGCGCCCGGCCGAACGCGCTGACCGCGGGCGCGAGCGCGTCAACCATGGTCTTGTCACCTTCTCGGGCGCCGCCGAGCTTCTGCACCCCGGCGAGCGCTGCTTCGAGCGCGCCCGCCAGCGCCTCCGCATCGACGTCGGAGGCATCAGCGAGCGCCTTGCCTGCTTGCCTGAAAGCCATGCCGTAGAGCGGGCCCGAGGCACCGCCGACCTTGGAGATCAGCGTGGAGCCCGCCAGCATGAGCACGGACCCCGGCGTGGGAGTGCTCGCGTCGGGCAGCGCAGCCATGATCGCGCCAAACCCTCGGCTCAGGTTGATGCCGTGGTCAGCGTCACCGATCGCGGCGTCGAGCTGGGTCAGGTGGTCGCGATGTGCCTCGACGACCGCCGCCGCCTGGGTCAGCCAGTCGCGGAAGAATCCGGTGTCCACTGTCTTACCGTCCCCTGTCTTACCGTCCCCAGCGGAGTGCCGGTGTGTCCACCGGGGCGTCCCACAGTTCCGTGATCGCGGGGCTGAGCTGGCAGACGGTGACAGAAAAGCCCTGCATCTCGAGGCTGGTGATGTAGTTGCCGACCAGGTTCCGCGCGGTCCGCGCGCCCCTGCCTGCGATGTACTTGTGCACCTCGTTATAGACGAGGTAGAGCTCGAGCAGTGGCGTGCCGCCCATGCCGTTGACCATCACGAGCACGTCACCGGCAAGCGGCAGGTCGGAGTTGATCGCGTCGAGTGCGGCCGCGGCCAGCTCACTGGCGGTTGCGAGCGGCACCCGGCTGCGGCCTGGCTCGCCGTGAATGCCGATGCCGAGCTCGATCTCCGAGCCGCCGATCGCGAACGTCGGCTCGCCGGCCGCTGGCACGGTGCAGGACGTGAGCGCGATGCCGAATGACCTGCTGCGCTCGCTGACCTCGGCGGCGACCGACGCCACGTCGGCCAGGCTGGCGCCGCGCTCGGCGAGCGCCCCGGCTATCTTCTCAACGAACACGGTCGCGCCGACGCCGCGCCGACCCGCGGTGTACAGGGAGTCCTTCACCGCCACGTCGTCGTTCACCACCACGGGAACGACCTCTATGCCCTCGTCTGACGCGAGTTCGGCCGCCATCTGAAAGTTGAGCACGTCGCCGGTGTAGTTCTTCACGACGTGCAGCACGCCCGCGCCGCCGTCGACGGCCTTGGTGGCCGCTAGCACCTGGTCGGGCACGGGCGAGGTGAACACCTCGCCCGGGCAGGCGGCGTCGAGCATGCCGAACCCGACAAAGCCGCCGTGCAGCGGCTCGTGCCCTGACCCGCCTCCGGACACGAGCGCGACCTTGCCTGGCGTCGGGCCGGCCGCCCTGGTGATCACCTTGTTCTCGACATCGACCGCCAGGCTCGGGTGCGCTGCGGCTACGCCGGCGAGCGCGTCGGTGACCACGGTCGCTGGCGAGTTGATCAGCTTCTTCATGACAGGCCTTCCGCTACTTAGGGCGTCAGTCAATAGTTTGCGACGGTCTGGCAGGCCTGCGAGGGTAAGCCCATGACGCATTCCCGCCCGTTCAGGTTCGGAGTTCAGCTCAGCCGCGCGGACTCCGGTGCCCAATGGCTTGATGATGCTCGCAGGGCCGAGGGGCTTGGGTACGGCGCACTGCTGATGCCCGACCACTTCGGGTCGCAGTTCGGGCCGTTCGCCGGGCTGAGCGCCGCTGCCGCGGTCACGGCGACGATCCGGGTGGGGTTGCTCGTGGCTGCCAACGACTTCCGGCACCCGCTGGTGCTCGCCAAGGAGGCCGCCACGGTCGACGTGATCTCCGGCGGCAGGTTCGAGCTCGGGCTGGGCGCTGGCTGGGACGGCACCGATTACACCCAGACCGGGATACCGCTTGACCCCGCGAGCGAGCGCACCGACCGGCTGGCGGAGGCGGTCGCCGTGCTGAAGCTGGCGTTCACCGGCGAGCCGTTCTCGTTCGCCGGCAAGCACTACCGCATCACCGACGCCACGGCTGGTCCGGTCCCTGTGCAGCGGCCGCACCCGCCGCTGATGATCGGCGCGGGCGCGCCTCGTCTGCTCGGGCTGGCGGGCCGGGAAGCTGACATCGCCACGCTCGCCCCGCGTACCAGGGGTGACGGCAGCGGGCTGATCGTGTCGAGCGCGAACGCGGAGGCTACCGATCGCAAGATCGCCTGGATACGCGAGGGTGCCGGGCCCCGGTTCGACCGGGTGGAGCTTGGTGCGCTGATCTTCGGCGTGGTCGTCACCGACAATCCGAAGACGGTGGCGGAAGAATGGGCGGCCGCCTTTGATACAGCGCCAGATGCCGTGCTCGGCAGCCCGCATGTGCTGATCGGTTCGATCCAGTCGATGGCCGACGAGTTGCGCGGCCACCGTGAGCGGTTCGGCATCAGCTACTGGGTCGCGCAGGACATGCAGCCGTTCGCCGAAGTAGTCGCCAAGCTGGCCGGGTCCTGAGCCGCCTGACCTGCGCAGATCGTCTCTCGGCCGGGCCGACCGGCCTGCGCACGGACTGGTAAGCTGTCATCTTGCGGTAGATTTCCGCTTAGCACGCCACGTGACGGGCTTTATCGGTGCCGGTGGCAGAACTTCCTCAGGGGTGATCACTGAGTTTTGCTGCGTGACCGGTGACGGGCCCGCAAAACTTCATGTGCGAGATGTTCACGTCCAGACGGTTCAGCTGTGAGGCAGCATGAGCGCCCAGGGAGACGCGGGATGAGTATCAAGGCGCCTAGCCTGGCGGGCCGCGTGTGGCCGCTGGCGTTCTTGGTGTTCTTCCTCATAGGCGCTGCGTGGGCGCTCGTCACGCCCTATGCCGGCGGGCCCGACGAGGTCAGGCAGATCATCAGGGCCGCCGGAGTAGCCGAGGGTCAGGTGTTCGCCAAGCCGGTGTCCCTGCCCGCGATGGCCTATACCGGCACGTTCCAGACGGTGCCGAAAGGGCTCGTCAAGGGTGGCCGGCCCATCTACTCCAATACCTGGTGTTACCACAAGGACCTGGGACAGAGCGCGTCCTGCGCCGGCACGCCCGGCGGACCAGGTGAGCACGTTCAGCAGCGCTACCTGACCGGCGTCGGCAGATACAACCCGATCTACTATCTGCTGGTCGGCGAGCCGCTGGTGCTGTGGCCGAACTGGACGGGCATCCTGCTTGCCAGGCTGATCAGCGCCGCCTTGTGCGCCGCATTCCTGGCATCGGCGTGGATGAGCTGCAGAGAGTGGACCCGCTCCCCGATGATGGTGGCTGGCCTTCTGGTTGCCGCGACCCCGGCGTTCTTCTCGATGGCCGGGGTCATCAACCCCAACTCGGTCGAGATGGCCGCTGGCGTCTCGCTCGCCGCGGCGGCGATCCCGCTCCTGCTTGACGAGGACTCACCGGATGTCGGCAAGTGGCTGCGCCGCGCGGCGGTCGCCGCCATCGGCATCGGCGAGTTCAGGTCGCTCGGGCCGGTGCTGATCGGCGCCGTGCTCCTCATCCTGCTGCTCCCGCCGGTGAAGAGCAGGCTGCGTTATCTGTGGCAGCAGCGGTCGGCCCGCTGGTGGGCGGGTGGCGTTGTGCTCTCGTGCGTCATCGGCATCGCCTGGACGATCGCGTTCAAGACTTACCAGATAGCGCGCCTGTCGACCGGCCATCACTCGTCTGGCGGCATCATCAGGACCGAGGCCACCGGCCGGCTGCTCAAGCTCGTCGACGAGATGATCTATGGCTTCGCTTATGTCACCAAGCCGCCGACCCTCATCTTCACCGTCTGGGCGATCGCCCTCGGCGTGCTGCTGATCAGCGCGTTCGCCTGGGGTTCGCGCCCCGACCGATGGCGGCTGGTATGGCTGATTGGCGTCTCCGGGTTCATTCCCGTGTTCGTGGACCTGACTTCCACCAGCACATACGGCTGGTCGTTCTACGGGCGGTATATCTTCCCGGTGGCCGCTGCTATCCCGCTCCTGGCGGGCTTCATCGCCGGCCGCTCCGGGGTGCTGAGCAGTCAGCAGCAAAAGAGCATCGTCCGCTCGATCGCCGTAATCCTGCTACCGTTCCAGTTCGTCGGCCTCAGCTACATGATGGCTCGCTGGCAGCATGGGGCCGGGCCTGGTCACTCGCTCGATCCGTTCAACGGCAGCTGGATTCCGGTCTCCGGGCCGGCGCTTCCGCTGGTGATGATGCTGATCGGCCTGGGGTTGCTTGGCTGGATGGCGTGGCACGCGGCGCTGCCTGGTGACTACCAGGCAGCCGAAATCGAGAAATCACCGGCCGATCTACTGGCCGGCGCGGAGTTGGTGGAGAGTACATGAAGCTGTCGATCCTGATGCCCGTCTACAACGAAGAACAGTTCGTGCATAGCGCGATCAAGGCCGTACTCGATTGCGAGTACCCCTGCGCGATCGAACTCGTGGTCGTCGACGACGCGAGCACCGATGGGTCAGCCGAGATCATCGATGGCGTTGAGGACGAGCGCCTGGTGAAGCTCAGGCACCCGGTGAACCGCGGCAAGGGCGGTGCCATCAGGACCGCGGTGGCCGCCGCGACCGGCGACTACTGCGTGCTGTTCGACGCCGACCTCGAATACCGGCCAGAGGACATACCCAAGCTGCTCCAGCCTGCGCTGGCCGGCGAGGCTGAGGTGGTCTATGGCAACCGCACGTTCGGCAGCCACTCGGCCTTCTCATACTGGTATGTCCAGGGCAACAGGTTCGTGACGACGGTCGTGAACGTCCTGTTCAACTCCTACATCAGCGACTACGCGACCTGCCTGAAGCTGATGCCGACCAAGCTGTACCGCGACCTGGACATCAAATGCAACGGCTTCGCGATGGACGCGGAGATCACGTCCAAACTGCTTGCGCGCAAGGTCAGGTTGTTCGAGGTGCCGATCGATTACCGGGCCCGGAGCCGAGAGGCGGGCAAGAAGATCACCTACCGCGACGGGTTCAAGGCGATCGGCGTCATGATCAGGATCCGGTTCACATACAAGTACAAGGCTTAGTGCGCCGCCGATTCCGAGTACGGCAGGCACAGCGACGAGTCCGAGCACAGGCCCAGCTACGACATCGCGCGCCAGGTACACATCATGCTTCAAGAGCGACTTCTCGCACCGGACATGGCGACGAGGTCGGCCTGGCAGATAGTGCCAGGCCGACCTCGTCGCTGCTAGGGATATCTCGGCTAATCCGGCGTCAGATGCCGCCGACGTCGCCTGACCCTGGCTCAGAAGCGGGGGGTGACAGTCGAGATGTCGTAGCTCGAACCCCAGTACCACTGGGTGGCGTCTGAGCCCGGCACGAGATGCGGGACGCCGTTCGGGTCAGCGATCCACCAGCGGACGCGGGACTGCATGCTCTTCGGCAGCCCGGCTATGGCTGCCTTGACCGCCGGCCACTCCGAGATCATCGTGTAGATCCTGGCAACGGCGTGCGGGTGCAGGCTCAGCCGATGGCGGGCCCAATCCGCCGCCACCGCAGGCGTGGCGTCACTCGGCTCGACGTCGAGCGCCGAGGCGTTGGGGTCCGACCCTATGACGTCGATCCACACAACCGCGCCGCCGCGGCCGGCCACTTGTGACGGCGAGGCAGTGTACGGGCCGGTCGCGTATACGGCTGCGACGTGATGCCTCGGAATCGCCGACGGTATCACCGAGTCGTACATCAGGTACGGTCCCTGCTTGGCGGCGGGAGCGGCATGGTGCGCCGCGTGCGCCGGCTTGGCCGCGCCATGGGCTGGCCGCGCAGGTGCGGCGCGGTGACCGGCTGCGTGGCTCGCTGAGGCCGCCTGGCGGCCTGACCCGCTCGCCACGCTAGCCGGGGAAGCTGGGTGGGAGGCGACATTAGACACCCCAGCCTTGTTCAACGCCGCGGGAAGGCTGTGCCCAGTCGAAGGGCCAGCCGTGGCGGCGATGGTGATACCTGCCACAGCCGCCGCGGTCGCGGCCGCCGCGGCACCCAG
>Ga0126381_100009116_pt1 | contig 11136 bp, 8 predicted proteins | sample PanSoiMetPlot_28_FD_96465 | JGI IMG/M metagenome (GOLD analysis project Ga0126381, IMG submission 96465) | Tropical forest soil microbial communities from Panama - MetaG Plot_28 | ecosystem: Environmental > Terrestrial > Soil > Tropical forest > Bulk soil | place: Panama | collected 2016-02-17
AGTGCGCGAGGTTCTTCATACCGGCTTTCCCGGCGGCACCTACGCTCACACGTTCTACGTTGCCGACGTTGAGGCGACTGGTCCGGTCATGGACCGCGAGCTACATGTCGCCCTTGATGAGGCCGATTTCCTCGCCGTCTTTCCCCTGAAGCAATCGGGTCGCGCCAGATTGATCGGCACCGTGCGACAGGACGCAGCAGAAGCGAAGCGGCCGATGACCTGGGACGACGTAAGCGAGAGCATCGTAACGCGTATGCGCATCGCCGTAACGCGGGTCCGTTGGTTCTCGACTTATCACGTTCACCACCGGGTTGCGAAGTCTTTTCGACAGGGACGCGCGTTTCTGCTTGGAGATGCCGCGCACATTCACAGCCCGGTCGGGGGCCAGGGAATGAATACAGGCATTGGCGATGCGGTCAATCTCGCCTGGAAGCTCGCGGCGGTTCTGCATGAGGCGGCTGATGCAACGCTGCTCGACAGCTACGAACCGGAACGCGTCGCTTTCGCCGAAAGGCTGGTAGCCACCACCGATCGCTTTTTCACTTTCGTGACGCGCGATGGTGCCATTGCGCGATTCGTTCGGCTCCACGTCGCACCCGCGGTTATACCAGCAGCGTTTGCAATACCGTCGTTTCGCCGATTCATGTTCCGAACGATCTCACAAACGTCCATCAACTATCGCGCTTGCCGGTTCAATGAAGGCTCCGCGGGCAAAGTTAAGGGAGGCGATCGCCTGCCGTGGATACAACTCCATCTGGATCCGCAGCGGCGCAGCGACAACTTCGTTCCGCTTGCAAACGTCGACTGGCAGGTGCATGTCTATGGTCATCCGTCAGCCGAGTTGACCCGATTCTGCACCGAACGGCATCTGTCCCTGCACGAATTTCCGTGGCGGACTGAAATGCGGCGCGGAGGACTGTCGCGCAACGCGCTCTATCTCGTGCGGCCCGACGGATACGTTGCGTTCGCAGCAGGCGACGGAAGTCCAGCTAAATTGCGAAACTATCTTGACGCGAGACGGCTAAGCCCGTTCGCTGCGTTGGGTGAAATCGAACATCGCACCGGCACAACGGTTCAGCCCCAGGTTGTCCCCCTGTTCGATCACTAGCGCAGTGAAAAGTCGACCCGTGTCGGTTTGCCTTTGTCCTTGATGCCTTCGGCGTTGAGTCGCGGTGCGACCACGAACACCCGCTCGGCGGGCACGTGATCGGCGGCGCCCGTCAAACGGTCACGAACGATCTGTGCTCGATGCTCGGCGAGCAGACGCAGATCCTCCGCGCTCACCTTGGTGTTGGCAAAGATGAGCGATTCCATCTCTGCTCTTGGGAGGTCCTTGGGGAAGCCGATCGCGTTGCGCGGTTTGGAAAAATCCTCGGCGCGGTACACCCGTACGAGCAGTGACTCGTATTCGGATGGCGGTATTTCCACTGCATCGACCGAGGGAGGCGGTTCGCCGGCGCTTTTCAAGTCGTTGAACCTTTGCACGCGTATTTTGCGATCCAGACCGGCGCGTTTGAGCCCCTCTTCGTCCACTGCGGGTTCGCTGCGACCAGCGATCTCGAGCTTGATCGCCGGACGGTCGACCATAGCCTTAGCGATTGCGTCGATCTTTTTTTCGCCTTCGGCATCGAGCGTTGCGGAGCCCGAAGCGAACTCGATGTAAGCCAGCTCTTCGCCGTGATGACCTCCGAGCGAGCCCAACAATGCGAAAGGCGAGGTCACGATCTTGAGAAGCAGATTTACCAGAGCCTGGAAGACGATGCGACCGACCGAGAACTTGGGATCGTCGAGCGATCCGCCAACGGGCAGATCGAACTTGATCACACCGTTGCGATCCTTGAGCAGCGCCACCGCGAGCAGGACGGGTACCTTGATGGCATCCGGGCTTTCGACTTTTGCCCCAAAGGTCAGTTGATCCAGCACGATGCCGTTCTCGGCGGTGAGCTTGCGGTTCTCGACCAGGTAGCGCACTTTCATCGAAAGCTTGCCCTTCTCGATGCCGTAGCCCACGTACTTGCCGGAGTATGGAGACAACGGCGGCAACTCGATGTCGGTCGCGCTCGCTTTAACGTCGAGGAAAAGGTTCTGGCTCAGCGGATTGATTCGGCCCGAGATTTCCACCGGCGCGCTGCCCTGAACGTTGCCCTTGAGGTCGAGGTCGGCCGGCTTATCAAAGGCGAGCGATGACAGGCTTCCCGAGAGACCGGTCAGATTGGCCGAGTAATTGGGGCGAATGAAGTGATCGGTGAAGTCGATGTTGCCGCCGGTCAACGTGGCCTTGCCGAGTCGAAGCCAGGTGGCGGCTTTCCCAGGCGGTGTTGACACCTGCACCGTGTTGGGTTCCGCCGTTGGCGTCGGCGGCGCGCCGGCAGGAGCTCTGTCCCGCCCCAGCTGCTGGAGGTTGAACTCCCCATTCTCGTTGAGCAGGAGCCGCGCGAACAGACTGTCGAGCGTGATGTCCCCGACGTCGACGGCGAGCGGCTCGAGCTGGGCTTCCACGTTCGCCAGGGTGAGCGTCTTCCACTTGAGAAGATCGGTCTCGTTGGCTTCGTCCAAAACCGTCACGTCGCCTAAAGTCAGGTCGCCTTTGTACGTCGCACGTGTTGGGGTGCCGACGGCAATGCCGGAGGTGCCGCGCATGGAGGCGGTGCCCCCGGTGAGGAGAACGCGCGCGGATTGGGAAAGATAGGCTTGGAAGGGAACGAGATCGATGTCCTTGCCCACGACGTTGAGCGTCGCCGCGAAGGGAGCGATCGCGACGGGACCGGCCAGCGAAAGCGATCCGCGCTTGTTGACCGTTGCCTTGAGCGTTGCGTGTCCCTTGGCTTTGGTTGGGTTGAAAATGTTTTCGGCGTCCAGCGAGATCCGGCTCAATGCAATGCGCACCGGCGGCGTCACGGACTCATCAATGCACGTCGCAGCAAAATCATCCAGAACGATTTTGCGCGCTTCGAAGCGCCAGGGTTCTGCAGCGAGTGAAGTCGGGCCCCCGGGCGCAGACGTGCGCATCACTCGATCGAAATTGATCGCACCGTCCGCGCGTCGGCGAACGGTTGTTGTTGCGCTGTGACTCTCAACCGTATCGAAACTGAGCGTGCGCTTCGAGACATCGATGGAGCCGCCGTGCACGGCGAGCGTGGGTATCCGCCACAGCGGCTCCTTCTCATCGGGAAGGCGCATCTTCACATTGCTGGCCGTCACTTCGAGATTGGTCAGCGCGAGCGTCCCGGCCGAATCGCCGATGCTGACCTCGGTGCTGCCGTCGATGGCACCATCGTCGACGACGAGGTTGATCGCGCTTGCATAGTAGGGATAAAGGTGCTCCAGCTTCCATGCCGAGACTTCCAGCCGGCCATCGACGTGGAAGGGCGACAGGCTGATCGTGCCCCGATGCGATCCGTGCGCGCCCGTATCGGTTGCAAACGAAAGCGTGAAGTTCGCTTTTTGATTGGCACCCGAGTTGAGATTGGTGACTCCTACCGTTACGTCGCTCAGCGTCGAAGTAAAGGGCGGCATAACCGTGGCGTCCGCAAGGCGTACGATGCCACCCTTCACTGCGACGCTTCCGACCCGCAATTGAAACGGTTTTCCACTGGCGGCGGCACCGGTACCGGACGGAGCTAGCGCCGCGAGATTGAATTCGCCGTTCGTTGCGCGACGAACGTCCAGCTCGACACCGGCGGCGGCAATCGAGCGAAGTTCGGCACTGTTGCCGTAGACGTCGATTCGATCGATGTCGAGCGTAAGCGATGGAACGTGCAGTATCCTGGCGCCGGAACGCTCGCTCAGCGCGAGATCGGCGAGCCGGAATGCGCCCGCGAGCGTGAGCTGCGGTGGGTCGCTACCTCGGCCGATGAAGCTCACGTCGAGCTTGCCGCTGAGCTGGCCCGAATCGATCTTGACCGGCAGCCGCACTGGAACGTAGTCGACGTAGGTCGGCAGCGGCAGGTCCCCAAGATCCCAGTGCAGGACCGTTTCGTGGGTATCCTTGAACGGCCGCGTCTCGCCGCTTACTGCGACTGGGCGGCCGTTGACCATTGCCGAGAACCGGGGTTCGACCTTGATTTCCGTTTGCGTCGGCAGGCTCGACAAAAACGGGATGCCGATGCTTAAGTCCGTGACCTGATGCTGCTGATGCTCAGGACGGTCGTCGAAAGTAATGCGACCATCGATCACCTCGATGTTGCTGATCGAAAACCGAGGTGGCGGTCCGGACGGGCCCGCGAGGGCGCGATCGAGCAGGTCGGAAAAATTGTACGTCTTGTCCTCGTTGCGAACCACGTTCAAAACGGGCTGCGTCAGCGTGAGCGCGTTGATAACAGGTGCCCAGCGAAATAGCGACGCCATCTCGCCGTTGACATAGAGCTCAGCCAAAGTGAGCAGCGGCGGGGCCTGGCCGCCGCGGCCGCTGATGGATACATCATGAAACGTCGCTGAAATTGCGAATGGGTTGATGTCCAGCCGGCCGATGCTGACGTTACGGTCCAGGTCTGCAGACAGCTCCCGCTCCAACGCCGGTTTGAGGATGTGCGGCAAGAGGAGAAAGCCGAGAATGGCAAATGCGACCAGCACGCCTGCGGTCCATAGAGCGACGCGGCGTAGGCGCGCCCCAAACCGCAGAGTCAATGCTTCGAACGAACGCCAGTTGCTACTTGGAGCGCTTGCCTTTATATGCGAGGCGGGAGGAGTCAAGTCATTTGCCATGCGACACCCAGGTACTATCTCAAGTCGGCGAGATTCGAAATCCATGCGAATCCGTCGATCTCGGAGGAAAAGACGTCGAGCCGCATTCCAAAGTGCGCCGCGACGTGTACGCCGAATTTCTGCGGATGAATGTATTCGGGGCGGACGACCAGCGCCACCGCCACTATGCCCTGCGCTTCCTGAGCCCACTCTTCCACTGCAAGGAAACGATCGATCAGAGTCGGAATGGGAACTCCGGTCATTCCCATCGCATTAATGAGAAGCTTCGCTATGTCTCTATTCCGGCTATGCTCGACGGTGCTTCGGATGAGCTCTACCGCGCCGACCAACGAATACTCCCCTTGCGGACGGTAAACACCCACAACTTCCAAGCCTTGGTTCATCTTCTGCACTTTCGCGCCTACCCGGCAGCAAACTGCCCGTCGAATCAGCCTCCCTTGGGGGCAACCTGCTGGCGCGCTTTTTCGGCTTGAGCTTGCGCATCGAGCGTGAGCTTGTAAGCGACGTAGTACTTGTAGATGTTCCGCACATACTTCGTCGTCTCCGTGCCGATCTTCTCGGCAACCACAAGCTCAACGTTGTTGAACCACTTGTCGGGATCAAGCCCGCGCTTTTCCGCTTCCCTCCGGGCCTTGGCCACGTTAGCTGGACCACAGTTGTAGCTCGCGAACGCGAATAGCGGGCGATTGCCTTCGCTGAACTGAGCCTCGCCAAAATAGGCGGTCATGAGCTGATCCATGTATTTGGCGCCGGCGTGGATGTTGGCGTCGGTGAGGCGAATATCCCCGACCCTCATCTGCTCTCCGGTCTGCGGCATGAGCTGCATCACGCCGATGGCTCCAACCTGGCTCTTGGCGTTCTGGTTGAGCTGCGATTCCTGGTAGCCTTGTGCGGCAAGCATCAAGGGGTCGAAGTTGTATTTGCTTCCATACTTTTCGAACAGCGCGAGAGTCTGCTTGAACCGCTTGTACTCTTCGCTAGCTGTCGGGTCCTTGAGCTCCTTGACCTTCTTCATGTAGACGTTCATGCGATAGTCGGCTACGCCCTGCTTCATCGCCCAGTTGCGAAAGAAGTCGTCGATTTCGGCGAGAAACTTGGGGCTGTCCTTGCGAATCGCCCACCCGGTTTTCGCATCGGCACGGACCTTCAGGTCCGGCCGAATCTTGACCTTGGGCAGCACCTGTCCCCACATGTGCGCCTTCCAGTCATCAACAACCAGCAACTGAATCACCCCTGCATCGAGCATCTCCATCATGTCTTCGTCTTCGAGCGCGTCGGGCACCAGGACGAAGTCGATCTCGGGCTTGCCGTCCTGGTTGAAGCGTTCGTTGAGCTTCTGAAGGCTTTCGTAGTAACTCGACGCCTTGCGCACGTGTACCGTCTTCCCCGACAGGTCGTCGATCGACTTGAGCTCCGGAGATTTCGGGCCGGTGACTACGATCTCGTTGATCGTTCTGCGCCCCTCGTCCCCCGGTACGAAGTCGACTTCCTTGAGGCGTTCCTCGGTAACTGTCAGATTGCCGATAGCGACGTCGGCAAGACCTTCGGTGAGATAGGGCAGCAGCTTGTCGCGAGTTGCTGGTCCAATGTAGATGGTCAGCGGGCGTTTGCCCAGTTGCTTGGCGTACTTGATGTTCAGATACCGCTCCCAGTCGCGCACCAGTTCGACCGCGATGCCACGTTCACGGCCTTTGTCGTTGAAGTACAGCGAACGTGAAAACGGCGAGTAGACCCGGATCACGCGACGTTCGAGCATCTTGTCGAAGTCGCCGATCCACGGCTTGTTGGCAATTTTGAGCTCGCGAGGCTTGGAAGCGCTGTCCGCGGCTCCGCCGCCCGCATTCGTCTGCCCCAGAGCCGATTGGATGAAAAGGCCGCTGATTGCGGCAAACAGGCAGAAACCGCGCATCACCATGCTGATCTCTTCGCGGACCGGAGGATTATGTAGCATACGCGCTGTCGGCGCGTTTTGCTAAGACGGATACTTATCCTGGCAGCCGGGACATTCGCACTCAGGTTATCTTCAGAGGAGCGGTGTAGGTCGTTGCAGTGCCGGTCAGGCAAGGTTCGTTCTTCTGGTTGCGCACCGAGACTGCGATCGTGCAGATCGGCTTGTCGGGGCGAACGCCTGTTATCTCGACACGGCCGGTGATGCTGTCTCCGACATACACCGCTTTGACGAACTTCAGCTCCATGCCAAGGAACACCGTCCCCGGTCCGGGCAGATCCTGAGCAACGATCGCATTGAGCATTCCTGACGTGACGCCGCCCTGGACGATCAGTCCCTTGAAGAGTGACTCCTTGGCCAGGCGTTCATCGTAGTGCAGCGGATTACGGTCTCCGGTGATTTCAGTGAACAGCTCGATGTCGCGCATGCCGACTGTCTTCGATCGTTCGGCGAAGGCTCCAAGCTTCGGCATGCCGGCGATCGTGCCGGTCCAGCCATCGGCCATATCGTTCATTCTGGGTTCCGCGTTTGAAAATGGGAACGGCCGCCGTCAATCCGAAGGCAGTCGGGTTTGAGCACGATCAAAGTAAGCTCGATTACAGGGTGCTAGGTTACACCAAGGCTTACTTCAGCTCGAGCCTCCTAATCACTCCGCGGAGCGTAGCCCATGTTCAAGCACATACTCGTCCCAAGCGATGGTTCCCAACTGTCGCAAAATGCTGCTCTCAAAGCGATAGTGCTGGCAAAGTCGGAATCGGCGCGAATCACCGCAGTCACCGTCACGCCACCATTTCGAGCCGCCGCGGGCGAATTCGTCATGACCGGTAACACCGAGGAGCTTTATAACGAGGCTTGCGCCGATCGCGCGGCTGACTATCTGGACTTTATTAGAAACGCCGCAGAAGCCGCCGGCGTCGTAGCGCACGGGATGCACGTTTTCCACGAGCTACCTTACGCGGCGATTATCGAAGCAGCGCGCGAAAACAACTGCGATCTTATCTGCATGGCTTCACACGGGCGCAAAGGCGTATCGGCGCTCGTCATGGGCAGCGAAACGGTGAAGGTTCTGACACACACGACTCTTCCTGTGCTGGTTTGGCGCTAGGCCGACACTGTTGTGAGGCAAACGGCGGTTCCCAAAATCGACCAGTACGTGGTTAATCACTCGTTCATGATTCCCGGTGTCCTAGCGACCGGAGTGGCGGCTGTTTGCCGGCCTGTCCCTCGCTAAGTCGATGTTCTAAGCCAAACGACAAGACGCCAGCGGCCGCTTCCCACATGCGGGGGAGCGGCCGTTTTCATTCCGGAGGTGCAGTCCCAAAGGTTCTGGGATTTCTCACCCGTTCGAGTGGCGATCCGCGAGGGGCGGGCGACTATCGTGTGGTCAACGAAGACCAAGTATTGGGTTCTTCAGGACGGTAGAGAGCCCGACGCCACAAGGGAGCTAAGAATGAAAGACAACATTGCCATCGCTTCGGTCGTCTTGACGATCATTGCCATAACGCTGCTGGCTTTTATTGATCCAGAACCTGCAGCACGCGCAGTGGGCGCAGTGAGCATGAGCTGGGTCGATCCGTGGTCAGCCGCTGAAGCGGCGCAGCTCGGATCGACGGCGACCGGTGGATCTCGCGGAGGGGTCGCCAAGCCCTCGCTGCGGCGGCCGCAGCCGAAAGATCTGAACCAGCAAAAGGCCATTGCCATCGAGGGTGCGCAAAGCCTCTAACCGCGTCGATGAAGATCGTCGAACATAGCAGACAAAGAGCGGTCTCTTACGGGAGAGAAAACATGAAAAGCAAACTACTCGCCGCAGCGTTAATCGCCATTTCCATGCAGGCGAATGCAGCCGACATGAATATCGATGGCACCTACTACTCGTCCTGGAACGCGACAGGGCCGGACATCGGTTATCTCTTCGCCGGCTTTGTGACTCGCCAGCCTAACCCTGCCGTGCCCGACATGAGCACGTTCACCGTTGGAGCGCAGATCAATGCTGGCAACGCAGCAGGCGTAAATCAAGGCGTGTGGGGTATTGCCACTGAAGCGTGGGCGTATCCCGGATCCCGATCGCCCCTCTTCGGAATCGAGGCCACCTCCATCAACATGGAGCCAAGTAACAGCTTGCCGAAGGTCGCGTTCTACGCCACGTTCAAGAACCGGCCCGATGGCGCCGTGAAGCTGATACCGGTGGACCCGATGAACGTCGGCAGCCAGGCGGTTCGAATCGATGCGCAGCCCGGTACCGGCTTTGAGCGTGGGATCGCATTCGGACCGAGTGCGCTGAGCGCCTCGCCCGCTCGGGCCACGCCGGCCGCAATCGACTTATCGGAGATGAACCTGGCAGCCGTACAGAAGGTTGACCTGATCCGGTTCCCCGATGGCTGCTCGGTTATCTACCTTGGCCATGGGCAGTTGGGGACCCGTTGCGATGGCGTTCAGTGAAAACCTGCTACCACCTAGTGCGCCACGGTCGAGTGTGCCAAGAGCAACAGTTTCTGCGCGACGGCCGATCGCTCATTGACATCAAGCCGCGCATACACCTGTTTTACGTGCGAGCTGGCGGTATTGAAACTCAGCCCGAGCTCGTCGGCGATCTCACGATTACTCTTGCCTGCAGCTATCAGCAGCGCCACTTCACGCTGCTGTGGCGATAGCGCCGCCACGCCCGTTCCCCGCACGAGAGACAGCGAGCGTGGCTCTTCTCTTCGGATCAGCAGGCCGACGTGATCCGTCTCCTGTCCCTTCGAATCCACCAACCGGAATCCGCGGATCACAAAGCGGCCCCAGCCGGTATCATGGACGACCTCCCGCCTGAGAGAAGCTTCGCCGTGCTTGTCGAGAAGCTTCTGGCACAGGGTTTGCACGAACAACGATATCGCATCGTGTTCCCTCAATGCCTCGCGCGGCGACACTTCCGCGAGTGCCGCGAGCCGCAGAAGGCGATGCCAGGTGGCAGGTGCACTGATCATTGCGCCAGCGGTACTCACGATCCCTAGATCTTCATCGACTACGATTGCCGAGTCTTCGGCGTGCTGAGACACGGCTCCCGGGTCGAGGCCACTAGCAAGATATCGAAGTAGAGAGCGGAGCGTGTCCGCTTCGTCCCGGGTGAACGGCTTGTCGCCGGTCCCCCGATAAAAGCTTAGCTGAGCCAGCGGCCTTGTTCCGTCCTTAAGAATTCCATAGAGGATGTGGAATGCGTCGAGCCGCTGCATGACGTCGCGAAAGTATCTGGAGCCCTGCTCGGCGGCGCTGAAGGAGTGAAACGACACCGGATCAGCGCTCTCAGCCCGACGCCGGAAGGCTTCAGAAAAGCTTTCCGCTTTGACGGCGTAGTGCCTCTCGTAGTAGGCCGCCATCGCGTCGGGCGGCAGCATCCGCTCCGCGTAGAGGCTCGTCATTTCTCCCTTCTGATCCACCCAAAACACCCCGGCGGAATGCGACGGAATGAATCTCCGCAGCTCGGGCAACAAGCACGGCGCGACCGTCTGAGCGGGCAGGCCGAGAGTGCACAGCCTTCGGATAAATGAAACGTCGCGGACGCGAGGCTTTCCCTTGTGTTGGGAACTCGCAGGCGCTTTCTCACCCATTCGAGTGGCGAATTGCGTCTAAGGTCCGACTATCGTGACTGCGAGAGTGGCTGCGGCTTCAAGCGTTCCAACAGAAAATCAACCGATTTCGTTCCTTTGGGCCTGGTGTCGTACTTAGCGTAACAAAGGAACACAGACTCAACAAGATCGCATGTTTTGCCGCGAAAGTCGACGGGATGGAAGGTCCTGTGATAGCGGGTCAGTCATGATGACGCAGCTCCTCCAATGGGCAGTTCTTCTCGCCGCGGTGCGTAGAGCATGGTGCGAGCAGCAATTCGAGACGCTTCTGGCGACCGTTGAGAGGCTATTGCGGCGTTGCACTTGCTGCGCTGAATCGACAATCGAAGGGTCAATGCAGCAGTCGGCTGATTGGAAACGGGCCAGGCGCAGACGGCTGAAGGTGACGATGTTCAGTTCGAAGCGAAGGTGCTGGAGGCTCGCCAACGCAGCGGAGATGGGACTTACGGCTCCCGGCCGGTTTCATAGGCGGCGTATGGCGTAAGAGAGAAATGCTGTTCGATTACTTGGTTTGCAATCGCAGCGTATCAGCAATAACGAAAGGGATCAGTCATGAGCTATGTCGCTCTTATTAGTTTAGCGTGGATGCTATTGGCCGGCTCTGCAAGCGCGACGGACATGGGCGCGGACATGTCAGGCGCGACCCCCTTCCCGGGGGCCGTGCTCTCGACTTGGAATCCAGCCGGTACCGACATCGGGTACGCCTTCGCAGGGCAGGTAGATCGGGTCGCGGATCAAGGGGCGAAGCCATGGACCGTTCTGACGGTAGGCGCGCAAATCAACGCCATCAACCATGCTGGGATAAATCAAATTGCCTTTGGCATCGCGACCGAGGCCTGGGCGAATCCTGGCAGCTTCTCCATGCTGACGGGAATCGAA
>Ga0126381_100009117_pt1 | contig 11136 bp, 12 predicted proteins | sample PanSoiMetPlot_28_FD_96465 | JGI IMG/M metagenome (GOLD analysis project Ga0126381, IMG submission 96465) | Tropical forest soil microbial communities from Panama - MetaG Plot_28 | ecosystem: Environmental > Terrestrial > Soil > Tropical forest > Bulk soil | place: Panama | collected 2016-02-17
GTGATGGGCCTGTTTGGGAAGAAGAAGCAGCCGCCGAAATAGAGCAGGCGGCAGGCCTTCGGCTCCCGGCCTCCACTTCCGGCTTCGGGCTTCTCGACTCTGCGCGAGTCGGAAGCCCTTTTTGGTGCGGCTCGGTCGTGCAGCGTTCGTTGGCCTGCATGCGTTCGCCTGTGTACTCGCAGTCTGCCTTCTGCGGCGACGATTCCGTGAGGTACTTCCCCGGCCTCTCACGCCTGACGCCCGACGCTGCTGCATTTACTGTCGGGAATATTTCTTTTAATATGGTGAAACTGTGCCGGACGCGATTTCCGCGGGACTGCAACGCTACTCGATCGGGGAAAAGCTGCGTACGTTGCGGCTGCGAAAAAACATGGGGCTGGTCGAGCTGAGCAAGCATACGGGGCTTTCGGCGGCGCTGCTTTCCAAACTCGAACGGGGGAAGCTGTTTCCTACCCTTGCCACGCTGTTGCGGATTGCGATGGTGTATTCGGTGGGCTTGGATTATTTCTTCACCGACGAACGCAAGCGGCGGGTGATCAGCATCGTGCGCAAGCAGGATCGGGTGCGCTTTCCCGAGCGTCCCGGGACGCAAGATGTTCCCTACTATTTCGAGTGCCTCGATTACAAGGCGAATGAACGGAAGCTTAGTGGTTATGTCGCGGAATTCCAGGAGTTCGCGCATGAGAAGCAGCGGCCGCATCAGCATCCCGGTGTGGAATTGCTGTATCTGCTGAAGGGTTCGTTGACCATCAAGATTGGCCGCGAGGAATTCCAGCTTGAGGCCGAAGACGCGGTCTACTTCGATTCAGCGGTGCAGCACAGCTATCACAGACGAGGGCCGAAACCCTGCACCGGGGTCATCGTGACAGTCCCATAAGGACATTGGCGAAACTGCTGAAATTACAGCATTTTCCCAGCGTACGGCGTGCCCAGGTAACCTTAGTTTCATTGACAAGACCATTGGGGAACCCCATACTTTCGCCTAAGCTTCAAAAATCCTAAATTTTGCTGAGCTCGGGCCATCGGCGCATTGTCGTGCGGTTTCTTAGTGGTGGCTCCAAGTCTTTCCCCCGCAAAAGAGATTAAAGGTTGATTCCAGGAGGAGTGTTGTGTCCAAACCTTCAATTCCCCAATATCGGATGCCTGCTGCGCGAAAAGCTGCTGTTGCCGTTCTAACGCTGGCGGTCGCCGGGTGCGCTGTCACCTTCTCCGCATTCCACGCCAAAACTGCACATACCCCTCGTGCAGCCAGCAAAGGACCGCAAGCTCCCGCGCTCAATGCGGAACAACGCGGACGCGTTCGCGCCAGCCTCGACGCGCTGCCGCTGGGCTTCGAAGCAAACCAGGGTCAAACCGATCCGCCGGTGAAATACACGGCACGCGGAAACGGATACTCGGTGTTCCTGACGGCGAATGACACGGTGTTTGCCATCAGCTCGGCGAAGCGCAGAACACAATCCTCACCCGTCCCGAGTGCGCACGCGCCGCAGCACGCATCCGACAAGGTTGAGAGCGCAAGCATTGATATGAGGCTGGTCGGCGGAAACGCCAATCCGGCAATCACCGCCGGCGACGCGCTCCCCGGCGTCGTGAACTACTACGTCGGTAGCGACTCGAAGAATTGGCACACGGGGGTCAAGCAGTACTCGTCGGTCTCGTATGGCGACGTGTATCCCGGCGTGAACATGGTGTTCCACGGCGCGCAGCGGCAACTGGAGTTTGATTTTGTCGTAAGCCCCGGTGCCGATCCCAAGGCAATCGCGCTGGGCTTCAAAGGCGCGCGCAAGCTGGAGACAGACGCTTCCGGCAACCTGGTGCTGAATTCGTCGGCCGGCGACGTCGTGCTGCACAAGCCGGTCGCGTATCAGGAGAAGGATGGGAAGCGGGAGATCGTGGAAGCGGCCTTTACGGTCAAAGACAGAAATGAAGTGGCACTGCATGTCGGCACGTACGATCGCGGGCGGGAGTTGGTGATTGATCCATCGCTGAGCTACGCGACCTATCTCGGCGGAAGTGGAGAGGATGATGCGTACGGCATCGCGATCGACAGCAGTGGGGACGTGTATGTGACCGGGGAGACGAAGTCCACAAATTTTCCGAAGTCGGCAAGTCCCTACCAGGCAAGCAATAAAGGCAGCGACGACGTTTTTGTAAGTAAAATTGCGGCGGATGGGTCCGGCCTTGTTTATTCGACCTACATTGGCGGGACTGGCGATGACAGCGGCAACGCCATTGCAATTGACGCTTCGCTGAACGTGTACGTAGCAGGAGGAACTACAAGCACAGACTTCCCCACTCAGGGCCCGCTTCAGGGCAGCTCGAAAGGTGGTGTTGACGCATTCGTCCTCGAACTGGCATCGAACGGTGGTTCTCTGGTATTCAGCACCTATCTGGGCGGGAGTTTGACTGACGTCGCTGCCGGAATTGCCGTCGACACGTCAGGCGTGTATGTCGTGGGCTCTACCGGTTCGACAGATTTCCCGACCACCGGCGGTTCATTTCAAACCGGTAGCGGCGGAAGCTCGAACGGCTTTGTTACCAAGTTGAACTCGGCGGGCAATGCTCTCGTTTACTCCAGCTATCTGGGTGGCAGCACGCAAGACTCCGCGACTGCAGTTGCGGTCGACTCGTCAGGGAGTGCGTACGTCACTGGCATCACGGCCAATGCAAGTTTTCCGACGACGCCGGGAGCGTTTCAGACCATCTGCGGCACCGGGTCGAACTGCAATGGCGGCCTGACGGATGCGTTCGTAACAGTTTTCAATTCTTCGGGATCGGGCCTGGTCTATTCAACATTTCTCGGCGGGGAGGCCAATGACGAGGGATTGGCAATTGCGGTTGATGACGAGGGATTGGCAATTGCGGTTGATGTCGCCAAAGACGCTTACGTTACGGGGCTGACACTGTCTAGCCACTTCCCAGTGCAATCCGCGCTTCAGGGAACGTCCGGTGGCAATCAAGACGCCTTCGTCACGGAATTGAAATCCGATGGGAGTGGCCTGGTTTACTCGACGTATCTTGGCGGCTCCGGAGATGAGGCCGGCACGGGTATCGCACTAGACGGAAGCAAGAACGCTTATGTAACTGGCCAAACCAGCTCGTCAAACTTCCCAACAGCAGCAGCGACCCAAGGCAGTCTGGCTGGGGGCAAGGACGCTTTCGTCACTGAGGTCAGCGCGTCCGGTTCTTCCCGACCATTCTCCACTTATCTTGGCGGGACACTGGACGAAAATTCGAGCGTCGCCAGCGTGAGTCTCGGTCCTATTGGCGCCATCGCCGTTGACAGCGCCGGCGCCAACATATATGTGGCAGGAAATACCTTCTCCACCAACTTCCCCGCTACGAGCGGATCTTTCCAACTAGGCTCCGGTGGGGGCGTAGATGCGTTCGTAGCGAAATACTCGACAGGGTCCACTTCCAACGCCAATTTCACGGTCACAAATGGAACTCTGTCCAACACGTCAGGTCATGCGGGAGTGTCGGCGACTTCGACGATCACGGTCACTTCCACGAACGGCTTCAATTCAGCGGTGGCACTTCAGTGCACAGTGTCGCCGGCTGTAACGAAGGGCCCAACATGCAGCTTGGATAAATCGAGTGTGACGCCACCGGCTAACTCAACCACCACAGCAACGCTCAGCGTAGCGACGACGACGGCCAGCGCACGGCTCGCGCATCCCGCGAACCGTCCGGGCTCTGGCGTAGTGTATGCACTCATCTTCCCAGTATTCGGCGTCGCGCTATTGGGTGCCGGTATTGAGAAATCGAGACTCCGCCGCAAGAAGCTCATGGGATTGTCGATTCTGGGATTGGCTATGACCTGCCTGCTAATCCTGCCTGCCTGCGGTGGCAGCAACAACAACAATGGAGGCGGGGGCGGCGGAACGCCAACAGGGTCTTATACGATCACGGTGACTGGCACGAATGGCAGCAACGTCGTGACCGGCACCCCGGCCCTTACGCTCACCATCAATTAATCACCTGAGTTGCGGCCGCCTTCTTCTCACGAAGGCGGCCTTTCTTCTTTCTAAATGTGATTCATCCCAAGTGGCCGCTTTGAGGGCACACAAAGGTTTAGTATTTTCAGAAATTGATGTGACCAAGGCTGTTTCCGCGGCGCGCAAAGCTGTGCTGAGATTTCGTCCCTTCGGGACTTTCTCGACAGTTTCAGATTAGCCAGGGCTCACAGTCTGGGCTAACACATTCCGCCGCTACGGGGCTGCGGCTTTGGCGCTTAGCGCTTCAGTGGCTTTTTTGATGGCAGTTTCTCACGCACACACTTAGGGCCGCGTCGCCGCCAAAATCGCTTGATTCCACAGGTATGAATTAATCCCCTCTGGGGGTCTCGCGGATTTTTAGCTTCTGGTCGCGTTGTTCGAGGAGGCGGTTGATTTCGTCGGCGAGGTTCATCAGTTTGGCGGGGTCCTGCTCTTTAGAGGCCTGCTCGCAGAGTTCCATCCAACGTTCTTTCGACTGCTCGTGCATTAATACCAGCCCGGAGAGAAACGGTAAATAAGGAAACCCGCCAGCACTGGAATAGTTGCGCGATTGTGCGCCACTTTGATTTGCCGTAACGCTCACGGCTTGATGGACGGGCGGTATAAAAACCCAGGAGCGCCCACCGAATGGTGTGAGTCCGAACCCATCTTGCGGGATGGTAGTATGGGAACCAAAAACTTTAAGGCCAAGGGTATTGATCCCGAGACCTTGAACCGCACTTTTAAGTAAACACGGAGCCGCACTGGCTGCGGGCAGTGTTTTGCACTGGCGGACTTCACACCATCGCCGCATGCTTCGCGATCCCTGTGCGGCGAAGCGGAGGCACAGGAGAGGGTGGTGCAGGTGGCACTCCCGCCGGCACCTTACAGCCTCACTGTGAGCGGTGCTGCTGGCGTACGAGTCACGGGGTCGCACTCACTCTCACCGTCAATTAGATCGCGAATCAACGGCGGCCCGGCTTCGATCACGAAGGCGCCCATTCGCTCTCCTGCGAACACCGCCAATCCGGAAATCCGACGCCGCCGGGATGGTACTATGAAGAATTCAGTTTAAGGCCGACGGTTATCGGTCCCGAGAACCTTGAACGGCACTTATGTGTAGATAGGGGCCGCCGTGGGTCCGGGCAGCATTTTTGTACTCCCAGGAATCGAAGCTAGTTGAACCAGAACCCATTCATGTTGAGATCGGCGTGGTCTGAATCCAGAATGAAATCCACCGCTAGACAGAAAGCAAGGGGCATTGTGTGCCGGTTGGCCGCTTGCGCTGGTCTGGCTGTCATGTTCGCGTCCACGGCGGTGGCGCAGGGAACGTCCGAGTTCACGCTCACCGCGGAGTCGTTCAGTCCGAACGCGGTCGCGCCGAGTGGAGTCTCTTCTGCCGAAATTATCGTGGGTTTACCTACGCCCTCGAGCCCGGGCGTCACGGTGAACTTGAGCTGCCAGGTTACCGGGCAACCGGGGGCGACGAATCCTCCCCAGTGCATTGTTAGTCCCGCATCAGTGACTTCTCCAGGCACGACGACCGCCACGGTTACGACTCAGAGCACAACTACCACGCAGGCGTACAGCGTCACAATCACGGGTACCGGTCCGACCACGACGTACACCACGCCAGCGCTTCCACTGACGGTGCTGGCAGTGTCGCCAGCGTTCACGATCAGCGTGACCGGCGCAGTCGCACCCACCAGTGTGCCTGCGGGCAATGGCGCGCAGGCCACTGTAACCGTCAATCCCCTGTATGGATACGTCACTCCCAACGGGGGCGGTATCACGCTGTCGTGCGCGTCGATGACTCCGCTGGTCACGATTCCGCCCACATGCTCATTTGCCTATCCCAATGGGAGCACAAGCCTACAGTTGAACGGGACAACATCCCAACCCGCCACTTTGAATATCACCACCTTTGGGCCGATTACTACCGGCGCTCATAAGAAAAGCACGGCGTTCGGATTCTGGCTCTCGTTGCCGCTGCTGGGCCTGGTCGGCTTCGGTGCCGCGGCCGGCGGGAAGCGCATTCGAGGAGCGTGGACGGTGATGGCGTTGTTAACGCTTTCTGGAGCGTTCGTTTTGACCGCGGGTTGCGGGAGCACCAATCCGAACTCCACCACCACCCCAAACGGGGTGACGCCGGCGAATACCTACATATTCACGATCGCGGGCGTGGATTCCAACGGGGTGGTTTCGAGCAACACAGCATCTTCCACCACCAACACGGCGCCCAGCGTCAGCCTGACTGTAACTGCGCCTCCTAAAACCCCATAACAACATGAATCGGCCTGCCGATCGCACGCTCCAAGCGCTTGCGTTGGCTCTGGCCGTTGCATCTCTGCTGCCTTCCTCTGTTCCTGCAAAGGACAAGAAAAACATGCTTCCCGCGGTCCGCTGGGCAGAAGGTAATCCGGGCTGCACGGTCTCGCGCGGCGACGACGGCAAGTATCGATATGGGCTATGGTCCGACGACGTCGGGATCGTCATGGCCGTGGATTCGCAGGAACTCGAGAAGGTGCATCGCCGTCACCAGCTGTTCTTCGCTGTGCTGCTGACGGTGCGCTATCGGGGACAGGGAGCGCTCGACATAGCGACCGACAATATTTCGCTGCAATTCATAAAGCATTTCCAGGTGATGCAGACGGCGCTCGATCCGGATGGCTTCTCCGAAAAAGTGCAGAGCGACGCCGATACTCTGAATGATCAGACGGCGCGACAGGTGGAGAAGCATCCAGAGCAGAAAGAGCAAAAAGAAGCGTTGGTGCGCGCATACCTGAAAGACTCCACCGAACTGCAGGAGTTCGTCGGTAAGAACAGCCTGCGCCCCACGCGGCTCAGCGCCGGCAACAACGAGACCAGCGGATGGGTGCTTTTTCCCACAGAGAGCAAGTGGATCGGGCACTGGAAGAAACAGGAAGAATTCATCCTGCGCGTACCGATGGCGGGGAAAGTGTTTGAGTTCCCATTCCGGCTGCCGCCGAAGCCTGGGGAAACGATTTTGAGGAAGCGGGAGTGAAGCAAGGCCTCAGGCAGCAGGCGTCAGGAAACCTAGGGGTTTGCGATACGCGGCGGGCTCTTGCGGCGATCCACAAGATTCCCTCATCGACGTTATTCTTGGCTGACGCCTGACTCCCGACGTCTGACGCCTCTACGATGCGGCTCGCCTCGTCTCCCTCTCGAGCTGGGCTGCCTGGTGCATCAAGACATCGCGCAACGAAACCAGGCCCTTCAATTCCTTGCCGTCCACGATCGGGAGATGACGGAATCCGAATTCGCGCATGATGAACAGACACTCTTCGATGCTCTCGTCGGCGGCGACGGCGCGCGGGTTGGCCGTCATGACTTCGTATACTGCAGTCGTTCCGGGCGTGCGGCCCACCGCGACTACGCGATTCATGATGTCGCGCTCGGAGAGGATGCCGGTGAGGTCTCCGTTGCGGAGAACCGGGACAGCGCCGACATTGTTTTCCATCATGTAGCGGGCGGCTTCCAGCACGGTGCGGCCGGCGTCGACGGAATAAACTCTGCGGTCTTTGATGAGCTCGCGAAGAGTGGTCATTGATGACTCCTTGGTGGAAGGTCTCAGGACACGGCCAGCCCCAGGTGCCGGAGCTGAGTGAGTGGGAAATACTGTATCACAGGCATACTGCGCGAATCGTGGGTTTTTCGGCTCACTGGTACAGGAAAAAGGACAATCATCTCGCGCTGCTATCTGGGGCACATCGTCATCCTGAGGACCGCCGTTCTTGCGGTCGGAAGGATCTGTGTACGTCGGCTGCGACCTATTGCTACCCGCACCACGTAAGATCCATCGGCGCAAAATATGCGCCAAAGTATGACATGACCACAACTCAGGGGATGAGATGACTCAGCGAAGCGCCGCAGAATTGCGGTGTCCCAGTGCAGGGCCAGGTGATGTTCTTCCTCCGACTCCGGTTGGACAGGTAGCGGCAGTTCTGTGCGGCGCAGCAGCTTCTCGGATCCCGGGGTGTGCGCAAGCCTGGGGCCGGCTTGCGTTTCGTGCACTGTAATAGCGGCAGGAACGGAATCATCAGCACGAAGACGACTCCCATCAGCCAAAAGGCTTCGACGAGTGCCAGCAATGGAGGCGTGTTCCTGCACCAGCCCATCTGGGCATCGCGCTTTTTTCGAACCTAGAAAACCCCGGCTATTCGAACCTACAAAAACCGGCGGCCAAAAGGCCGCCGGGGTCCCAGGAGTGCTGCGGTTCAGAACCGGAACTGTGGACCGAAGCTGACGCGCAGATTGTTGTGAACACCATTGTTGAAGAAGATGTTGTCACCGACTTCCGCGCGAACGCCGATGGGTCCGGCAAACGCTTCGATACCGCCGCCCGGGTACAGCGCGAAATAGGTGGCGTTGTTAGTCAAGCCTACGGCACTCGTGAAGCCGGTGGGTACGCCCTGGTTCGTTACCATAAAGTTCTCAAATCCCACCTTTCCTGTGACGAATAAACGGACTGGCCCGGAGCCTGTCTGGAACTTGGGACCGAAAAAGCCGTGCAGCGTACGCAGTCGGCTGTTCACGTTTGCGGTGGTCACACCGTTGCTGAACGTATTGGTGTAATTTCTCTCGAAGTCATATCCCATTTCTGCTTCCATCTGTACGCTAGACCGAACGTTGAATGCTGCGCGGCCGCCAAGGCCGATGTAATTACTGGTCGGTCCGGGGTCGCTGAACCGGAAGTATTCGGCGAAAATGCCGACTTCCCCGTGATCTGTTAGCTCGGTTTCCTGCGCCAGCAACGCCGGCATGGCGAAGAAGAGCGATGTAAGGATTAGTCCTAGATAACGTCTCATGGTTATGGTTACTCCTCCCAAAGTTTCGTCCTGCTGAAATCCCGCACTGTCAAAGGAAACGAGCGGACGCCAAACGCCAAACCGCTATATGGATGCGATGGGTTTGGGCAGGGTTGGGAAGGACGCAGCCGGGCTACAGCCGACTCGGTATCGCTGCGGATGGGAGTACAGACATGACCTGATGAAAGAACACGCACGGGTAGAATTTCCCGCGCCCGTTCTTTATCTCTGCGATTGATTCCTACTGGAGATGATTGACGCGCGCGGGAGATGCATCTGCGCTGCTGCCGTCGGTGCGCGGAGTAATCGAGATCACGACGTACTCACGCTCCTTGCCATCGGCGTCTTCGACACGGAGCAGCACCCTGTCTTTCTGCAGACGGAACTCCGCTCGTTGGCCGATCGGGAGAAGCGCGGCATGTTTTTCATTCTTCGGACGAATGTGGTAGATCACGTGTTCGGTCTCGAGGACGTACTCCTGGCATCGGAGTTGCTGCGTCTTCTTGGTGTTGGAATCGGTGCCGAGTACTCCCCCTTCAAGACCGGTTGAATCCCTTTCGGCGGTCCCGCACTGCACCGAGATCATGTGTATCAGTGTGCCGGTCTGATAGGCTTTGGGCTCTTTGGCGAAGGCCGCAGAAGCGCAGGTCAGTACTAGACACATGAGAACTTTGGAACGCATCGAATCTCCCCCAGACAGTAAACGAACATAGAAAGGCGGGGTGCGAAAACCTCGGCCTGTCGCGGGTATTGTCGCTGTACGTACGAAGGGATGGCAGGTCACTTACGTAACGGAATCGGGTTACCAACGAGCCGCGGTCGGGGTTGGCACCGGCGAGAATAAGCCGGGCGGCAGCGGCTACGTCATGAACCAGCCACCATTGACGGAGATGGTCTGGCCCGTAATGTAATCGTTGGTGGCCAGCATCACTGCCACGGACGCGACGTCGTCCACTTTGCCGAAGTGTCCCATGGGGATCAAACTCGGGCTCGCATTTGGATTGCTCGTCACCATGTCCGTCTCCACCAGAGCAGGAGCGATGGCATTCACGGTAATGCCCTCTTTGACGAATGCGGAGGCACAGGAGTGAGTCAGTCCGATGATTCCGGCCTTCGATGCGGCATAGTGTGCTCCTACCGCACCACCGGTCTGCGCGGCCACGGAAGCCAGGTTGATGATGCGGCCCCACTTTCGTTTTCGCATCCCGCCAATCACTGCCTGCGTTACCAGGAAAACGGATTTCAAATTTACCGCGAGGATCTCGTCCCACTCTTCTTCGGGAATGTCTTCCAACCTGCGCGGCCTGGCAATGGCCGCGTTGTTGACGAGAATGTCGATCGCGCCCAGTGATTTTTCGATTCCTGCGATCATCCGCTTTACGTCGCGTGACAGGGCAACGTCGGCTTGAACCGCAATCGCTCGCTGTCCCAGCGCGATAATCTCGCTGCAGACTGCATGGGCAGCATCCGCCCGTTCGAGATAATTGATGGCGACGTTTGCACCAGCCCGCGCCAGCGCCATCGCGATTCCAGCGCCGATGCCTCGACTACCTCCGGTGACGAGAGCTGTTCGGTTTGTCAGTTTGTCCATGGTGTCATTGTAGGACCGCGGTCTTGCTGGGAGTACGAGATCTCCCTGCCCGGGCAGTTGCTCTTGGGGTAGGGAGGTTTCGACTCCGCCGGAGTTCCGCTTCGCTGCACTCCCGCTCTGCTCTGCATGACAACCACACTGGTGGAACAAGAAAAGCGGCACACTTCCGAAAGCGCGCTAGCGAGCGGTGAGTTCTTCCAAAGTATCGAAGAATGCCGGGTACGAGATGGCGGCGGATTCGGCGCCTTGAATCAGGGTTTCGCCTTCGGCCCGCAACGCCGCGACGGCGAAAGCCATGGCGATGCGGTGATCCCCGAAAGAATCAAGTTCGGCTCCATGAAGCAACTGGCGGCCGGGCACCTTGAGACCGTCTTCGCGTTCTTCCACCTGCGCGCCCATCTTGCGAAGATTGGTCACGATCGAGGTGATGCGGTCGGATTCCTTTACACGCAGTTCTTTGGCATCGCGCACCTCGATTCCCTGCTCTGTGTAGGGCGCAATGGCAGCCAGCACTGGAATCTCGTCAATCAGCGCGGCCGAGTCGGCTCCGGAAATCGTGGTTCCCTCAAGTGCACCACCCTCGATTTGCAGGGATCCCACCATCTCTCCGTGAATCTCCTCAAGCTGCGTGACCGCAATGTTCAGGCCCATCTGCATGAGGATGTCGAGCAGCCGGGCCCGAGTGGGATTCATGAGCAGGTTGGGAAGAACCAGCTGCGATTCTGGAAACAGCGCAGCA
>Ga0126381_100009118_pt1 | contig 11135 bp, 9 predicted proteins | sample PanSoiMetPlot_28_FD_96465 | JGI IMG/M metagenome (GOLD analysis project Ga0126381, IMG submission 96465) | Tropical forest soil microbial communities from Panama - MetaG Plot_28 | ecosystem: Environmental > Terrestrial > Soil > Tropical forest > Bulk soil | place: Panama | collected 2016-02-17
AGATTGGCAAGGCACGGCTCGCGTCCTAGCGCGGACGCGGCTGCGAGGTAGTACTGCAGTGAATAAAGAGATCCTGATGGTGGTCGACGCCGTCTCCAACGAGAAGGGTGTCGACAAGGAAGTGATTTTCGAGGCGCTCGAGGCGGCCCTCGCGTCCGCCACGCGCAAGAAGCACGGCGAGGAGTGGGACGTGCGTGTGTCCATCGACCGCAAGAGCGGCGACTACGAGACATTCCGGCGCTGGAAGGCGTTCGCCGACGATTCCAAGGAGCTGGAGGTGCCCGAGAGGGAGCTGCGCCTGGGGGATGCGCGCGAGATCGATTCCAACGTCGATATCGGCGGCTTCGTCGAGCAGCCGATGGAGTCGGTCGCCTTTGGCCGCATCGCCGCCCAGCAGGCCAAGCAGGTCATCGTTCAGAAGGTGCGTGAGGCCGAGCGCGCGCAGGTGGTCGATGCCTACCGCGACCGCGTCGGGACGCTGGTGAGCGGGGTCGTCAAGCGCGTGGACCGCAACGGCATCTATGTGGACCTGGGAAGCAATGCGGAAGGGTTCGTGCCCCGCACCGACATGATCCCGCGCGAGCAGGTGAAGCCGCAGGATCGCATCAAGGCTTTCCTCAAGGAGGTGCGCTCCGAGCCGCGCGGACCGCAGCTGTTCCTGACACGCACGGCGCCGGAGTTCCTCATAGAGCTGTTCAAGCTCGAAGTGCCCGAAGTGGGACAGGGGCTGATCCAGATTCTGGGCGCTGCCCGCGATCCGGGCGTGCGCGCCAAGATCGCCGTACGCAGCAACGACCCGCGCATCGATCCGGTCGGGGCGTGCGTCGGCATGCGCGGCTCGCGCGTGCAGGCGGTCTCCAACGAGATTGCCGGCGAGCGCGTGGACATCATCCCCTTCGATGACAATCCGGCGCAGTTCGTGATCAACGCGATGTCGCCCGCGGAAGTGATGTCGATCGTGGTGGATGAGGATTCTCACAGCATGGACATCGCAGTGGCGGAGGAGAAGCTCTCTCAGGCGATCGGCCGCGGCGGCCAGAACATCCGCCTGGCGAGCCAGCTCACCGGCTGGGACCTGAACGTGATGACCGAATCCGATGCCGAGGCGAAGAGCGAGACCGAAGCAAAGGAGCTGGTCCAGAATTTCATGAAGCAGCTGGATGTGGATGAGGACGTCGCAACGATCCTCGCCCAGGAAGGCTTCTCCACGATCGAGGAGATCGCCTACGTGCCGCAGGCCGAGATTGCCGCGATCGAGGAGTTCGATGAGGACATCGTCAAGGAGCTGCGCAACCGTGCGCGCGACGTGCTGCTCACTCAGGCGATCGCCAGCGAAGAGAGCCTGGATCAATCGATGCCGGCAGAGGATCTGCTGCTGCTGGAGGGGATGAAACCGGACCTGGCGCTCGCGCTGGCACGGCGCGGTGTGCGTACGCGCGAGGATCTTGCCGAGCAGTCCGTCGATGACCTCGCCGACATTGCGGGGCTGGCGACCGAAGAGGCCGGCAAGCTGATCATGACGGCGCGCGCGCACTGGTTCGAGGCCGGCCGCTAACGCGCGGCGTGGGGGTTATGCCCATGGCAGAAGTAACCGTTTCCCAATTCGCCGAGGTTCTGAAGGTGCCGGTCGACCGGTTGCTGGTGCAACTGGATCAGGCGGGCATCAAGGTGTCCGGTCCCAACGACCGCATCAGCGACGATGCGAAGCTCGAGTTGCTGACGCATCTGCGGCGCAGCCACGGCAGCGACGATGACGGCGACGCCGCGCCCCGCAAGATCACGCTCAAGCGCAAGACCCAGAGCGAGCTGAAGCTCGCCAGCGCACAGGGCAGGGCGCGCACCGTCAACGTGGAAGTGCGCCGCAAGCGCACGTACATCAAGCGGGATGTGCTCGAGGAGCAGGCACGCCAGCAACAGGATGAAATCGACCAGAAGCGCCGCGAGGCTGAGGAGGCCGTGCAGCGCGAGACCGAGCGCGTCGAGGCTGAGCGTCGCGAGCGTGAGCGCCTGGAAGCGGAAAACCGGCGCCGCGTCGAAGAAGAGCAGGCACGAAAGAAAGCGCAGGAGGATGCCAAGCGGGCCTCCGAGCAACGTGCGCGGGAAGAAGCCGAAGCTCGGGAGCGCGAGCGGGAAGAGCAGTCGCGGCGTGCCGCAGAGGCAAAGGCCGAACGTGCTGCGGCGGCAGCTGCCGCAGCAGCGGCCCCGGCTCCCACTCCTCCTTCTGCTCCCCCACGCGAGCGTCAACAGGCCGCACCTGCTGAGCGTGCCGCGGAACGCCAACCGGAGCGCCAAGCGGAGCGGCAACCCGAGCGGCAACCGGACCGCCAACCGGAGCGCCAACCCGAGCGCCAGGATCGTCCGCCGGCGGCCCCCGCCGTGCAGGACGACAAATCCACGCGCTACGGCCGGCAGGAACTGCATGTCGCCGGCGACATCAGCTCGCGCTACAAGAAGAAGCGCCGCACGAAATCGCGCCCGGTGTCCACTGGCGCCGAGGGGAGGCATGGCTTTGAGATGCCAACAGCCCCGGTCGTGCGCGAAGTGGGCATCGGCGAGACCGCGACCGTGGCCGAGCTTGCCCAGAAGATGGCCGTGAAGGCGAACGAGGTCATCAAGGTTCTGATGAACATGGGCGTGATGGCCACCATCAATCAGCCCGTCGATCAGGATACGGCCGTGCTCGTCGTCGAGGAGTTGGGTCACACGCCGAAGGTGCTCAAAGAGAACCAGATCGAAGCCGACCTGCAGGGCGCCCCGGAACCCGATGCGAGTGCCGGGGAGTCGCGGCCTCCGGTCGTCACCGTCATGGGCCACGTCGATCACGGCAAGACTTCGCTGCTCGACTACATTCGACGCACCAAGGTTGCCGCGGGCGAGGCCGGCGGCATCACGCAGCACATCGGCGCGTACCACGTGGAGACTCCGGGTGGGGTCATCACATTTCTGGATACGCCAGGTCACGCTGCATTCACAGCGATGCGTGCACGCGGTGCGAAGGCCACGGACGTGGTGGTGCTGGTCGTTGCCGCCGACGATGGCGTCATGCCGCAGACCGTCGAGGCAATTCAGCATGCACGCGCCGCATCGGTGCCGATCGTCGTCGCGGTCAACAAGATCGACAAGAACGACGCCGATCCGGACCGGGTGCGCACCGAGCTGGCCAAGCAGGAAGTCATTCCTGAAGAGTGGGGCGGACAGAACATCTTCGTGAACGTGTCCGCGCGCACCGGCGAGGGCATCGACAAGCTGCTCGAGTCGATTCTGTTGCAGGCAGAGGTCATGGAGCTGCGCGCCCCGCGTGACGGGCTCGCATCGGGAATCGTGATCGAGTCGAGTGTGGAGAAGGGGCGCGGCGCCGTCGCGACGGTGCTGGTGAAGAAGGGCACCCTGCGCATGGGCGACCCGATCATCGCTGGCGCGGAATTTGGCCGCGTGCGCGCGATGTTCGATGAGTCCGGCAAGGCAGTGCAGGAGGCACCGCCCTCCATGCCCGTCGTGGTTCTGGGACTGTCGAGCCCGCCCAATGCCGGCGACGATCTGCTCGCTCTGGAGAGCGAACGCAAGGCCCGCGAGGTGGCTTTGTACCGTCAGAGCAAGTCTCGCGACACCAAGCTGGCCCGCCAGACGACTCGCGCCGAGGACGTGTTCTCGCAGCTTGGCGAGGCGAAAGCCGGCGTCGTCAACGTGCTCATCAAGGCGGACGTGCAGGGAAGCGCCGAGGCATTGCGCGAAGCGCTGGCGAAGCTGTCCACCGAGGAAGTCCAGGTCAAGCTGTTCGGCACCGGCCTGGGAGCTATCACGGTGTCCGACGTACAGCTCGCCGCGGCTTCCAAGGCGCTCATCATCGGCTTCAACGTGCGGGCGGATTCCGGCGCGCGCGACGCTCTGAAGGACACGGGCGTCGAGGTGCGCTACTACAGCATCATTTACGAAGCCATCGACGACGTGAGGCAGATGATGTCCGGCATGCTGCAGCCGGAGATCAAGGAGTCGATCGTGGGTGTCGCGCAGGTACGCGAGGTTTTCCGCTCGAGCAAGTTCGGCGTGGTCGCCGGGTGCCTCGTAACGGAAGGTGCGGTGCGCCGCAACAACCCGATCCGTGTACTACGCGATAGCGTGGTGATCTTCGAGGGCGCTCTCGAGTCTCTGCGACGCTTCAAGGACGATGTCAACGAGGTGCGCGCAGGCACCGAGTGCGGAATCGGAGTGAAGAACTACCAGGATGTGCGTGTGGGCGACCAGATCGAGTGCTTTGCTCGAGTGGAAGTGGCGCGTACTCTTCAGTAAATGACCGACGCAAGACGACGCAGGGTTGAATCCGAGATTCAACGGGTTCTTGCGGACGTCATCATCCGCGAGGTGAAGGATCCGCGCGTGGGCAATGTGACCATCACGGCCGTGAGCCTTGCGGCCGATATGGGATCTGCGCGCGTGTTCTTCACGCCCTTTGCTTCCACCCACCCTGCAGAGGAAGTGCGGGTGGGGTTGACTCGCGCCGGTGGTTTTTTGAGGGGCGAGGTGGGGCGACGCCTGCAGTTGCGGCACGCGCCACGGCTCGAGTTCGTCATCGATACCACTCCCGAGCGTGCCGCGCAGCTCACGGATCTCATCAACCATGCCGTCAAGGGCGATCGCGAGCGACAGGAGTGAGGCGTGAGCCGCCGGCTCTGCGGGGTCCTGCTGCTCGACAAGCCGGTGGGCCTGTCCTCTAACTCCGCGCTGCAACGGGTCCGCCGCCTTCTCGGCGCGGACAAGGCGGGACACGTGGGCAGCCTCGACCCGCTGGCCACCGGGATGTTGCCGATCTGCCTCGGCGAGGCGACCAAAGTGGCCGGCGAGATCCTCTCCGGCCGCAAGCGCTACCGATTCACGATAGGTCTTGGGGCGCGCACGGCGACCGGGGACGCGGAGGGCGCGATCGTCGAGACTGCCCCGGTGCCCGCTCTCGAGCCGCTCCCTTTGGATTCCATCTTGCAGCGGTTTCGGGGCCCGCAGGAGCAGGTGCCTCCCATGTACTCGGCCATCAAGAGCGGGGGCCAGCCTCTATACAAGCTGGCCCGATCGGGGGTAGAGGTGCCGCGAGCGCCCCGGCGCATCGAGATTTTTGAGCTCTCGGTGAGGGCTCGCCTCCCTTCCAGCCTGGAGCTCGAGGCTCTGTGCTCCAAGGGGACGTACATCAGAAGCCTGGCGGAGGACATCGCGCGCGCCCTGGGAACATGCGGCCACGTGACCGCGCTGCGACGGCTGTACGTCGAGCCGTTCGAGCACGAGCCAATGCAGACGCTTGAGGCGATAGCGGGCGTGAGCGCTGCTGAGCCGGTGCGCGGGCTATTGCCGCCCGACCAGCCACTCGGGCACCTGCCCGCTGTGCACCTGGATCGGGGTGATACCGCCCGGATCCTGCATGGTCAGACCGTGCCCGGCGGAGTGACTGCAGGGACGGTCCGTCTCTACGACGAGGCGGGAGAATTCCTGGGGATTGGAGCGGCGGACGGAAGCGGAGCCGTCCGCCCTCGCCGGCTGTTCGTGCGCGATTAAGAGCGCCGACGCACTACTGGACGCGCGGGTCCAGTCTCTTCAGCGCATCCGCCGGGTTGGTCTGCCCCGTCGACTGGATGTCCTGCTGCGTGTACGACGTCCCAGGCACATTCCGGCACGCGCCGTCCGGATTCTGGATGTGCGTCGAGTCGGTGATGCAGCGTGGATTGTTCGCGGTGACGGGCTGGCCAGCGGGAGCCTGTGTCGCGCAGCCCGCGGCGGCGGACAGGGCGGCTGTCAGGCAGATTCCCATCAGAGTCGATCTTTGCATGTCACTTCTCCCTCAAGCGGGGCTGGAATCATCTTAGCTTTGGACCCGGCTCACTTCGAGGGGGTTCCTCCTTTCGAGAGGGTTTCTCCTCGGAACGCATCCGGTCAGCTTGTAGGCAAGGCTCGCGGACGGGTACAATTAGCGGCTTACCAACGGCATAGCATCAGCATTCAGGACATTGGCGCAATGGCTCTAACCAGTGAGAAAAAAGGCGGAATCCTCGCGCAGTTCCGTCGTGGACCCGCGGACACCGGCTCCCCCGAAGTGCAGGTCGCGCTGCTCTCGGAGCGCATCAACGGGCTCGGTGGACATTTTGCCGCGCACAAGCGCGATCACTCCTCGCGGCGCGGGCTGGTGAAGCTCGTGAACCAACGCCGCAAGCTGCTCGATTATCTCAAATCGACCCAACCGCAGAAGTACCAGGAGCTCGTTGAGCAACTGGGGCTTCGCCGCTGAAACCGAGGGCCGCGCACCAGATGCGCGGCCCTCGTGTTTTGACCCTTAAGTTTTCGTAGTTCGAGGATTGAAGCGTGAGCGCTGTCAGCAAGTCATTTCCTTACGGCCCGCATACCGTCACGATCGAGACGGGCGAGGTCGCCCGCCAGGCCGAGGGCTCCGTGCGGGTCTCCATGGGGGACACCGTGGTGCTCGTCACTGCCTGTGCCGCCCAGAAGGCAGTCGCCGGGCGCGACTTCTTCCCCCTGACCGTCAATTACGTCGAGAAGACCTATGCCGCGGGGCGCATCCCGGGCGGGTTCTTCAAGCGTGAAGGCCGACCGACCGAGAAGGAGACGCTGACCTCGCGCCTCATCGACAGGCCGATCCGCCCGCTGTTTCCCGACGGCTTCTTCAACGAGGTGCAGGTCGTTGCCACCGTGCTCTCGATGGACCCGGAGATCGACGCGGACATTCCCTCGTTGCTGGGCGCCTCCGCCGCCCTGGCGTTGTCGGGGCTGCCGTTCAACGGGCCGATCGGCGCCGCGCGCGTGGGTTGGAAAAACGGCCAGTACCTGTTGAATCCGCCGGCCAAGGAGCTGAGCGAATCCGAGCTGCACCTGGTGGTCGCCGGTACCGAGCACGCGGTGCTCATGGTGGAGTCGGAAGCCAAAGGATTGTCAGAGGAGGTCATGCTGGGCTCGGTCGTGTTCGGACACGAGCAGATGCAGGTCGCCATCCGTGCCATCAAGGAGCTCGCAGCCGAGGCCGGCAAATCGCGCTGGCGCTGGGAGCCGCCACCGGATCACCCCGATCTCACCAGCGCCGTGGCTCTGCATGCCCAGGCAGCGCTTTCCCAGGCGTACTCGATCACGGAAAAGCAGCAGCGGCATGCGCGCATCTCCGAGATCAAGTCCCAGACGACGGTGACGCTTGCCGGCGGTGAGGCTCCCAAGTGGACCGCCGATCAAGTCGATACCGCGCTCTTCAAGCTGGAAAGCAACATCGTTCGACAGCGCATTCTCAACGGCGAGCCGCGTATCGACGGTCGCGATACCCGCACGGTCCGTCCGATCACCGTAAAGGTCGGAGTGCTGCCGCGCACGCACGGCTCTGCGCTCTTCACCCGAGGCGAGACGCAGGCACTGGTCGTGACGACGCTCGGCACGACGCGCGATGCTCAGATCATCGATGGGCTCGAGGGCGAGCGCCGCGAGCCTTTCATGCTTCACTACAACTTCCCGCCGTTCTCCGTGGGTGAGACCGGCATGATGGGATCGCCGAAACGGCGCGAGATCGGCCACGGCAACCTCGCCCGGCGCGGCGTCAATGCCGTGATGCCGGACATGCAGACCTTCCCCTACGTCATTCGAGTCGTGTCCGAGATTCTCGAATCCAACGGCTCGAGCTCGATGGCGAGCGTGTGCGGCACCTCCCTGTCGCTGATGGACGCGGGTGTGCCGATCAAGGCGCCCGTGGCCGGCGTGGCGATGGGTCTGGTGCTCGAGGGCAGCCGGTTCAAGGTGCTGACCGATATCCTCGGCGATGAGGATCACCTGGGCGACATGGATTTCAAGGTGGCCGGAACCAAAGACGGCGTCACCGCGCTGCAGATGGACATCAAGGTCGAGGGCGTCACGCCGGAGATCATGCGGATCGCGCTGGATCAGGCGCGCGAGGGCCGGCTGCACATCCTGGGTGAGATGAACCAGGTCATCCGGGAGTCGCGTGCCACGATGTCCGAATGGGCCCCTTCCATCCTCACGCTGAAGATCGATCCGGAGAAGATCCGCGACGTCATCGGCAAGGGCGGAGCTGTCATTCGGCAAATCACCGAGGAGACCGGCACCACGATCGACATCGAGAGCGACGGCACGGTGAAGATCGCTTCCGTCAGCGGTGCCGCGGGCCGCGAGGCGCAGCGGCGCATCGAACTGATCACCGCCGACGTCGAAGTCGGGCGCGTGTACGAGGGCAAGGTCGCTCGGCTGATGGATTTCGGCGCGTTCGTCACGATCCTGCCCGGACGTGACGGCCTGGTGCACATCTCCCAGATCTCCAACGAGCGGGTCGAGCGAGTCAGCGACAAGCTCAAGGAGGGAGACGTCATCCGGGTGAAGGTTCTCGAGGTCGACCGTCAGGGCCGTATCCGTCTGTCCATGCGGGACGTCGACGCGGCGTAAGGCAATAGCCCAACCTCCAGGTGGAACGCTCCACCTGGTTGAGGCGTGTTTCTCGTGTCAATCGACCGTGTTGAGTGAAGGGGGTGTGCGATCCCCGCTTCGCCCCACGTTTCATTCTCTCAGCGAGTGACTCACATCTTCGTCCTTGATCTCGGACCGGCCGCGCGCGGCTGCATTCACCAGCGTGCGATAGATCTCGTCCTGCACCGAGCGCCAGCGTTGAAAGTTCTTCTGCGCCAGGTGGTTGACCGCCTCCGCCGAGCCGGCATCCGCACCGGCCTTCGGGCGCGGGTCACGCTGCTGACTGGCAAACAGCTTCAATGACTGCTCCAGATAGCTCCCGACCATGCCCTGCAGCGCACCGCCATACGAGCGGATGATCTGCGAGAGAAAGTCGCGACCCAACAGCGGCTCGGCCCCATGCTCCTGATCGGCGATGACCTGCAACAGGATCGCTCGTGTGATGTCCTCCTGCGATTTCTTGTCGATGACAACGAATTCGATGCGATCGATGACCAGTTTCCGAACGTCGCTGAGCGTGATGTAACGGCTCTCCACCGTGTCATACAGCCGCCTGTTCGGATATTTCTTGATCGTCCGCAGCTCGCTCATCTCTTTTGCCCTCGGTTGTTTCAGTCAGGACGTTCCTAGTCCAGGGCGTCAGAATTGGCGCACACACAATAGACCATAGTCGCGCGGAAACCCAAATCGGGTCGTGTTACGAGGTGTGAAAGGTCACGGTGCGCACCCCGCGCAGCCGCCGCGGCTGCCAGGAGTTAGTTGCCCATGCAAGCAATTCCCGGGGCGATTCCTGTGCCAACGCGGCCGGTGGAGGGTGTTGGAGGAGTTGCAATGCCACAATAAGTTGTGGCGTCGGCGCGGCTGCGCCGATGGCGAGCGAATGCCTGGATTTCGCGAGTTTTCCGCCCAAGGGCTCCAGGACCAACGGCAGATGCCCGTAACGGGGGGTCGCGAGCCCCAGCGCCCGCTGCAAGGTGATCTGCCAGGCCGTGCTTTCCAGGAGATCGGCGCCCCGGACCACGTCGGTGATGCCCTGTTGCGCGTCATCCACCACGACGGCGAGTTGATATGACAGGACGCCGTCACGGCGCCGGATGATGGGGTCTCCGAGCGCGCGCAGATCAAACTCACACTCCTCCTGAAGCAGCCGATCCGTGAAGCGCACGTGGCCATCCGGGACGCGGAAGCGCGTTGCCGTTGGACCCGCCCTGGAGGGTCCGCCCCGGCACGTGCCGGGGTAACCGGTGTCTCCCGTGTTGGAGCGCTCGCGTCGTGAGCAGCTACACTCGAACGTCGCCCCATTCGATTTCAGCGTTTCCAGGGCGGCCTGATAACCCGACATGCGCCGGCTCTGGTACTCGACCTCGCCATCCCAATCGAGGCCGAACCGCTCGAGCGTTCGTAGAATCTCATCGGCTTCGCCGGGCACGACGCGGCCGGTGTCGAGATCTTCGATGCGAACCAGCCAGCGACCCCCGTTGTGGCGGGCGTCGAGGTAGCTGCCCAGGGCTGCCACGAGCGAGCCGAGGTGAAGGGCGCCCGTGGGGGAGGGCGCGAAGCGACCTACATAGGAGGCGCAGGCCGATAACGATTCTCGGCCTGCGCGCAAGGGCGAGGACCCGGCCGACCGCTCAGCCGGGGTCCGGGTCAACGATACCGGTCGTCGCGATCGCCGTACTGCCGCTCGCGGCGCTCGCGGCGCTCCTGTGCCTCGATGCTCAGAGTAGCGACCGGGCGCGCCTCGAGGCGCTTGATGCCGATCTCCTCTCCGGTCTCGAGACAGTACCCATAGGAGCCGTCCTCGATCCGTTTGAGCGCCTCGTCGATCTTGCGGATCAGCTTGCGCTCACGGTCTCGGGTCCGCAGCTCGAGGCTGAATTCCTCTTCCTGCGTCGCTCGATCGTTGGGATCAGGGAAGTTCGCCGCCTCATCCTTCATGTGCGAGACCGTGCGGTCGACTTCGACCATCAGATCCCGCTTCCAGCTGTTGAGGATGTTACGGAAGTGCTCCAGCTGCTCCTTGCTCATGTACAGCTCGCCGCGCTTGGCGATGTATGGCTGTACGTTGCGTGGACCGGCTAGGAGGCTTCCGGGTTCGGCAGTATCGGCGTCGTCGTTATCGGCCGCCGCATGCGCTTGCGTCGCGCGCGGCGGGACTAGAATCTGGCTTGGAACGCTCGGAGTTTCCGTCTCAGGGACAGGGGGCTCCGGCGCCGGCTGTGCAGCCTTGCGCATCTCGATCGTGTCTTCCGTTGCAATAGGGTTGGGACGTGGGGGTACCGCCTTCTTGGGCGCGGCCACGGTGCTCTTGCGCACGTGAGCCGGTGCTGCCGCCTTGACGCGCTCGGCAGGCTTGCGGGCCACGGCGGTTTTGCGTGCCGCTGCTGCTGGCCGGCTTGCCGCCTTCTTACCCTTCGCGGCTTTCGGCGCGGGTTTCTTGGCCGGCATCAGTTGCTCCTCGTCAAAGCGGGTGCCTCGTGAAGGACGCGGGATTATACCGGCCGACCCCGGCGTGTACAGTGCTGTGCGGCAAGCCGCAGGTAACCGGAGGCGCAGCCGCCCCTGGGGGCGGTTGCCGAGACCCCTAGGCGGGCGGCAGAGAGGCCAACGGCATGTCTGCGCTCAACGGAGCCGCTAAGGGAGAACAACGGGCGGCGGGGGAGACCAGCCCGACTGTCGCCGCTCGA
>Ga0126381_100009119_pt1 | contig 11135 bp, 9 predicted proteins | sample PanSoiMetPlot_28_FD_96465 | JGI IMG/M metagenome (GOLD analysis project Ga0126381, IMG submission 96465) | Tropical forest soil microbial communities from Panama - MetaG Plot_28 | ecosystem: Environmental > Terrestrial > Soil > Tropical forest > Bulk soil | place: Panama | collected 2016-02-17
AGCGGCATCTCTTCCAGATCGGCTCCATTACCAAATCTTTTGTCGCCCTGGTGCTGTTGCAGTTGCATGATGAAGGCAAGCTCGATCTGCAGATGCCAGTGCTCGATTATTTGCCGGGACTACCAATCGACACGCACTTTGCCCCGATCACAACCCATCATCTGCTCACTCACACCTCAGGATTGCCCGATAATCTGGGCGTCTTTCTTGGCGACGCGGGGGCTCGGATCGTACAGGGCTTCAAACCCGGCGAACACTTTCACTACTGCAATACCGGCTACGGCATTCTCGGCCTGCTGATCGACAAGCTCGATGGCCGCCCGTGGCGCGAATCCGTCCAGGCACGCATTTTCACGCCCCTCGAGATGACCGAGACGGTCGGCGTGATTAGCACTGCATCGCGCGGCCGCGCGGCAGTAGGTTACCAGGCTTTCGGGGACGGCCAGGTGTATCCACGTCAGGGAAGGCTCGCACCCGCGCCAAACCTGGTGATGGACGACACCGCCGGCTGCATCGCCTCCACGCCGGGGGATATGGCGAGATATGCGCGCATGCTACTGAACCAAGGTCAGGGGCCGCACGGCCGCATCGTAAGCGAACAAAGCTTCACGCTGATGTCGACGCCATACATCAAAAGCCCTGATTTGAGTCCGACAGCTAGCTACGGCTACGGTATCGCCGTCGATGCGCTCGATGGGCACAAGATTCTGCGGCACACCGGCGGGATGGTTGCCTTCGCATCTTCGATTCACGTTGACCTCGACGGCGGCGTGGCGGCATTTGCTTCGATCAACGCCATGCAAGGCTACCGGCCGACGGCAGTGACGGAATACGCAGTGCGGCTGCTTCGCGCTGAACGCGAGACGAAAGCACTTCCAACCGCGCCGGCAATCGCCAATCCGCTCGAGGTGGAAAATGCGGCGGATTACGCTGGGGCGTTTACGGACGGCAATGGGCGGAAGTTGAATGTCGCCGCTGAGGGCAAACAACTCTTCTTGGTAGACAACGGGAAGCGAATTCCTCTGCAGCATTCGCACGGCGATAATTTCATCTCTACGGTCGAAAGCGTGTTTGCCGATCATGGCTTCAGTTTCGGCCGCTCTCGTGCGGAGAGCGCAAAATCGGAAACGCAGCCCCCGAGTCCTTCTGCCACCGACAACAGCAACCCCCATGAAAAGCCTGGGCCGGTGGTTGACGTCTGCTACGGGCCGGACTGGTATGTGAACGACAAGTATTCCGGTCCGCGCAGCTTCATCGCTCCGAGAGAATACGCGGCGTTCGTCGGGCGATACCGCAGCGAAAGTGCCTGGGGCGGCACCGCAGACGTTTACGTTCTAAAAGGCCAACTCATGCTCGATGGCAGCACACTCCATCGCATCGGTGGATCGCTCTTTCGGCTGGGCGATGAAGAGTGGGTGCCAGATACCGCGGAGTTTCGCTGCCTCTTCGAAGGCAAGTCTCGCATCGTGCGGATCGCCGGAATGGATTTCTGGCGCGTCGAGATTGACTGATCTCCTCGTCGGCCTATCGTCTGGCGGAAGATGGTCGCCAAAAGTTCCTTCAGCTCTTTCAAGCAAAACGGCTTTTGAATGAAATGGGTGCCAACGGGCTTTGCTTTTCCTCGCGCCATTCGCGCTGGCTCGTCCCGGCAGACATATAGATAGATAATGCGACCCCGCCTCCATGCAGCTGACCTCTTTGACAGGTCCAACCTGGAGATCTCAGGCATATCGACATCGGTAAGCAACAACTCGGGGGCTTCCCGGGTCCAAGCGGGGATAGGAATTGCTTGTGAATCTGAAGAGCAGCCGTCCATCCCCAATCACGCGCCTCTCCGGTGGAGAGGCTGGTATGACGTATTCAACAAAGAATTCAAATTGTGTATGGTTCCTCGGGTGCTGGTTTTTGCTCGTTTTGAGCGCCGGATCGGCCCCAGCTGCAACCAGATGTTCGTTTGCCTCACGTAGGCATGCTTTAGTTCCCGTGACACTCCCAGTTCACCTGAGCAGTATCGGTGCCTACGGTTGACGCAGGAGTCACCGTCGTTGTGGTGCTCGCAACCTTCAAAATTCCGGTGAGAGTTCCAGTTCCAGTCCACGTTAGGAAGCACACGGGAGCAGATGAGTAGGTTGAGCCGAGCGACTGAGCTGAGCAGGTCCCCGCAGACATCGTGCACCGCCCCTGGTCGGTAATCTTCCACCGGAGAGCAGATCCAGGAGCAACAGCCCCGCCGAGGTGCGCACTTGAGACTTCATTGGAGGCGTTGATGTCGGCACCTTGAGACGCCATCGTCCCACCGGCGCCCGTACTCGTCATCGGCGTGCCGCTGTTAACTTTGAGGCCTTGGCCGCCGACGATGTAAAAGGGCGCTAAGTTCGCGTCGTTGGAATCGTAGAACTCGATTAGAGTATTGGTATCTGTGATTCTGCGGAACGCGTCGTTCAACGTGGTCGCCGAGCCATTCTGAATGATGTTCACAAGCGTGACGCGATTGCTGCTGACGTTCTCCACTTTGATAAGTGTGGGAACCGAGCTCCCACCAGTTAAGTTTTCAACGAGCACACCGGCGCTTTGGTTGAGGGGACCGATGTCGATGCCGTTCGTCCCGTGCTCGATGTGGATGTCCGAGTAGAACCCGCTCGAGCCGTCGATCACCAGCTGATTTCCGATCGTGGAAGCGTCGTTGGTGGTGAAAGTCGCGTCTTTCACCCCGCGGAAGGATGGGACGTTGTGGATATATCCGCCGATGGTTCCCGCCCCACCACCAGCCATGGCGATCATCCAGCCACGACCGGAGGAGTTCTGGGCGTTGATGCCCTCGTACCACAGACCGTATTTCGTGCAGTTCTGCACAGTCACGTAAAAAAAGCCGCTCTGCTCCTGGGCCCCCACGTCCTCGCCCCCAATGGAGTTAGCGACGCCGTTGCAGTTGATCCCGACGCCCTCTACTGTGGTGTTCTCGAGCCCTGAGAGCGTCGGCCCCAGCGCAATCACTGGCGTGCTGGCTGGGAAGGAGCGGCCCTGCGCGAAATTGCTGGCGCTGCCCGCGCTGCCAGTGACGCCGATGATGTGCGAATTGCTGAAATTGACCGCGACCTGAGCATTGACGGTGAGCGTGGTGGTGCCCATGCGAAGCGTAACGGGCTTGTTCGCTGAGCCGATGGTGAATCCACCGGCACAGGAAGAGTATGAGCCGTCAATCAAAACAATCTGTCCGCCCTGTGAGGGGAGGTCGTTCTGGGCGGAGGTGATCCACGCGCAAGCGTCGGCACCACTCCATCCGGTGGAGTTTGAAGGGTCCACGTAGCGAACAGACGCAAGGTTCTTGACGAGGTTGACCCCTTTGGTAGCGCAAGAGACCGAAACGCGGCATGGGAGCCAGATCTGAGAGGAGTAGCCGATTAGCCCAGGACCAGAGACAGTGACAACGTACCTCCCGAGAGCTGCGTAAACAGGCGGCGCGATCTGGCGAATTAGCGCGTCAGACTGCATGAGCGTGACGTCGTCGTACGCAGACCCCTGGGCAAGAGTTGAGATCGCACAAAAAAGTGCAAACAGAGAAAGTTGTCCAAGCTTGTGCAAAGCCCTCACGTCGCCACCCCCTTCCGCTTCGCTCTCATCTTCGTCCGCAGCCTCTTCATCAAGGGTTGGCCCCTAATACCCACGTCCGCCAGATCTATGCCGATGGCGATACCCTGATCGGCTTTTTCGGTGCTGAGGGAACCGCTCGCGATGGGAAGCCAGAGGCAGCGATGTTCCCCGGGGCTCAGTCATAAAGTGCAAAACCAAGCGTATGACCACGATTAATTGCCGCGGCTACGATACTAGACTAGCGAATCGCTCGAACCAACGCACCTCATCGGAATTTATTAGCCAGCGCTGTCAACGAATTGTTTCCTGCATTTCGCTACCCACAACGGTTTTCAGATCTCGCCGACGGGCACGGGCCAGTCAACCTGCGGCCTGTGGTTGGCACTGATGGAGGACGCAATCCACCGCGTGACTCTTCGTTTAGTGGGGAGTGAGGCCGTATACATCTACGGTCCCACCGTAAGTGGGGACATAGACTTTGCCGTTGGAGACAATGGGCAGATTGAATTTGTTGTGAAGAAAAAAGATGTTCCATTGATCGCTGTGCCAAAGAAGGCGTAGGAAGTTGTTGCCGTGGCCGTCGGACTCGAATTGCGTTGCATCGTAAGCCCGCAAGACACCCTGGACGACGGCAGCGTTGGCATCACCGTTTAATGGAGCGAGGCTCCAGACGACCCCCGAGTGGGGCACGTTTCCGTTACAAGATAGCGTGATCATTCCTCCCGGCATGCCGCCGCGCCCGGTCATTCCGGCGGATGCCAATTCCCTGCCGATGGCGAGGAACTTGATGTGTCCATGCGCGTCGACACTCCAGGCGCGGAGGCTTTCGTTTTCTCCCCAACAGAACAGCATCGGGCCGCGATCGGGACTGTGCCAGTAAACGGGCGAGCCGTGGAGGTGGTGCGTTTTGCCGTCGAGGAAAAGTGTGTTGAGATCCTGCGGATGGTCCGGTGCGGGATTCACCTGGAAGCCCGGGAAATAGGTGAAGAAAATTGGCCGGCTTTTGAGTTTGGCATAGTTCTGCGCGGGGCGCGCAAGATCGGTAGCAGAGGTTTTGCCGAAGCGGTGCTGATCGAGACAGTAGACGATGCCGTCCTTGCCAGCGCCGACGACTAGCTGGAGATCAGAAAGGATGATTGGGCCACCTGAGCCGAGGTCCTGATCGTCCCAGGTGCCGCGATCACTAGTGTTTCCCGTGACCCGGCCAGGAAAGCGGACACCGCCGACCACGCCTCCCTCGTCGGCGATGGGTGTGAACCAATCCACGATATGAAGTTGTGCTGGCGCACCGGCGGAGGGCGGGGTGTAGTGCAGCTTGATGAAGCTTTCGGCAAAGTCGGTTTCGCCGTTCCAACTGCCGTTGCCAGTCATGAAGTAGATATTACCCAACCCATCTCCACAGGGGCCCTGCGCCGCTTGCCAGATGCCGCCACCGCCAGCGTGTCCCTCTTGCGTCGTGACGAAACTGGCCGTGAGCTTGAAGGAAGCGAGATCGAAGGCCAACAGCCAACCGTGAATTTCGGGATGATCCTCGGCTACGCCACCACAAGCCATGAAAAGAGTTTTGTGAGTTGCTCCGTGGGCATCTTTGACCGAATCAACGAGAAGGGCCGCACGCTGCTTTTGCAGCGGCGCACTGAAAGTGAGTTTCTTGCCGGAGTGCGTAGTGAAGGTGGGCTGAATGAAGAGCGGCGGATGACGAAGAGAGCCGTCGGCGATGTTGACGGCGAAGAGGTGGTACTGGCTGGCGGCAAGCGCAGTGACAGGATTAGGGTCGGGGCTGGTCCATCGGATGATGTACATCGTTTGGGCTTCGGCGTCGATGACCGGAGTACTGATGATGCCCCACTGTTCGTTGATGTTTTTGCTGTCGATGTTTATTTGATGGACTGGGCGCGGGTTATTTTTTACCGGGGGGCCGAGAGAGACCGGACCCCAAAGCAAATTGCCATTGTTGGCATCGTAAGCGTAGACGTGATTGCCCATAGAGCAGAGGAAGACGACGTCGTGGACCGAGCCGTTCGCAAGGCGAAGATCGGGAACGAGAAGGGGTTGCGCTTCGACGCCGCGAGGATCGTCGGGAACGCGAAGGGAAAAGAGTTTAGCGATGCCGCGAGAGCCCACGGCGTCGGGCGTGAGATCGGATTCGCGATCGTTCACGCCCGTGCGGCCATTGTTGTAGGAACGGGTGGTGACGGGGAACTTCATGGGAGAAACCTCACGGCGGGAGCAAGAAAGCAAAACAGTTTCTGCAAAGGCGTTTTCAGCGCGCTGGCGAGGGAAAATCCAAGAGCAGACATTGCGGTGCTGATTGCGCCGACCGTCAGCGCGCTCTGAAAGGAAGGCTGGGTGGCCGCAGGGCTTACAAGATTATCGAGACATAAAAGGACGGGGAGGGCGTATAGACATGCCGGGCTAAAGCGGAAGCGTCTCACCGCGAGAAAACCGCACAGAAAAATGCAGAAGATCCAAGCGAATAAGAAGGGAGTGCCGAGCTGCCGCCACCATCCGTTAGTGAATGCATGAACGGCACTCCAAGAAGCGAGAGCGTCGAAAATACCCAACGCGGCCGAAAAGTAATATCGATGGGAACGGCCTGGCTCGGAGAAACACAAAAAGAAGGAAACGAGGAAACTATCCCACGAAAGGGAGACAGGAACGGGGAGCATACAGCCTCACAGTGGCGGACGGGACCCGAAGTGTCGCGTAGCTTATACGAGGTACGGTTGATGTCAACTTCTATTTTTTATGCCTATCTGTTTTGTATCAAGGCGGAAGCACGGTTCCTTGCCATACGCTTCTGGGTGGCGATCGATTCGGGACCGTCGATTCCTGTACAAATGGGATCGCGATGCTTTGCGGAAGATTTCTAAGTCTGACACGAGATTATGCGGAAAGAGTTTCTTGCGACAGGAAATGTTGCATGTACCAGTTGATGGTGTTTTGGAGACCGCCATGCAAGTCCGTTTTTGCACGCCAGCCAAACTCGACCAGGGCGCGGGAAGTGTCCAGACACCGGCGGGGTTGCCCGTCGGGTTTGCTTGCATCCCATCGAACTGGCCCTGAATAGCCGACCAGTTGGCATATTTGCTCGAGCAGATCGTGGACCGTGATCTCCTTTCCGGATCCAAGATTCACCAAATCGGGCTTCTCGTATTTCTCGGAGGCAAGGACGATGGCTTCGGCTGCATCTTCGACATAAAGAAATTCACGCGTCGCCTTGCCAGATCCCCAGGCAACGACTTCAGCTGTTCCAGCTTGCTTGGCATCGCAAAACTTGCGAATCAGGGCGGGGATGACGTGGGAGGTTTCTAAGTCAAAATTATCTCTTGGCCCGTAGAGATTCACAGGGGTTAGATAGATGCCGTTCAAACCGTATTGCTCGCGATACGCCTGCAACTGCACAAGAAGCATTTTTTTAGCCAGCCCATACGGTGCATTGGTTTCTTCCGGATATCCGTTCCAAAAATCTTCCTCCCGGAAAGGAACCGGAGTCAATTTGGGGTACGAGCAGATGGTCCCGACACAAACGAATTTTTCAACGCCATGATGGCGGGCAGCCTCGATCACATTCAGACCCATCTGTGCGTTCTCGTAGAAAAAGCGTCCAGGACTCTGCCGGTTCGCGCCAATTCCCCCGACCACCGCGGCGAGATGGATAAAAATGTCTGGCCTAACCTCTCCAAAGAGGCGAAATGCTTCGGCCTTCTCACAAAGATTGAATTCGCGGCTCCGGGGCACAAAGATCTGCTGGCAGCCGGCAGAGCGCAGGTGGTCGACAACGAAGGAACCAAGGAATCCGTGGCCCCCGCTCACAACGACGCGCCGCTTGTTCCAAAAGCTCATGGCAAACTTTAGCCTTGTGCAGCTTGACCAGCTGTAGCTTGCATCATGCGACTGACAGAATTGTGCCACTGGTTCCAGTGGCCAAGTTTCTCCTCAAGCACGGTCTGACCGCGGCCCCGAGGTTTAAGACCGGCCGCCTCCAGATCGGCGTCCACCATGATAGCCACCAGATCGCGGAATCCGATCTGAGTTTGCCAGCCAAGTCTTGCTCGTGCCTTTGTCGGATCGGCAATCAAATCATCCACTTCCAGCGGCCGCTTGTATCTGTCAGATGTCTTTACGTGTTTCTGCCAATCAAGGCCTGCATAGGCAAAAGCCTCTTCCATGAATTCACGAACGGAATGCGATTCGCCGGTACCAATCACGAAGTCGTCCGCGCGCTCCTGTTGCAGGATCCTCCACATGGCTTCCACATATTCCGGTGTATAGCCCCAATCGCGCCGGGCTTCGAGGTTGCCGAGGTACAAGGTGTCTTCCCTCCCGGCAAGAATCGCGGCTACGCCGCGGGTGATCTTGCGAGTGACGAAGGTTTCTCCGCGACGCGGGCTCTCGTGGTTGAACAGGATGCCGCTTGCGGCATAGACACCGTAGCCATCACGATAAATTCGTGTCATCCAGTGCGCATAGACTTTAGCAGCGGCGTAGGGACTTTGCGGCTGAAAAGGTGTCGTCTCGCTTTGTGGCGGCGGAGCCGCACCAAACATTTCGGAACTCGAGGCCTGGTAGAAACGGGTCTTCGCGCCGCTGCGACGGACTGCTTCGAGCAGCCGCATCGTGCCGAGACCTGTGATATCGCCGGTGTATTCAGGGATATCGAAGCTGACCTTCACATGGCTTTGCGCGGCCAGATGATAAAGCTCATCGGGGACCAGGTTGTAAATCAGATGCAGAATCCATTCGGTGCTCGACAGATCTCCATGGTGCAGCAAGAGCTTGGCGCCGGGTCGGTTGGGATCTTCGTAGATGTGGTCGATGCGCGATGTGTTAAACGTGCTGGCGCGGCGGATAATCCCGTGAACTTCATACCCTTTCGAGAGCAGGAGTTCGGCGAGGTAAGATCCGTCCTGGCCCGTAATGCCCGTGATTAGTGCTCGTTTGGTCATTCTTTCCCCCAGTCGAACCGCTTGACGCCAAGCAACTCAAGCGAGAAGAAATAGATGAACTTTGTATTGTAGACCAGATAGCGCCGCCACAATCTTCGCGGGTCTTGTAGCAATCGAAATAGCCATTCAAGACCGTTTTCGCTCATCCAAGCAGGGGCCGGCCTCTTCTTTCCGGAAAGCAGGTCGAAGGCTTGCCCGATTGCGACGATCGCGGGCACGGCCAATTGCTTCCGGTGATCGTGAATCCAGCGTTCTTGCTTGGGACATCCAAGACCAACCCAAAGGACATCGGGCTTGGCCTCATTAATCCGCCGGATGGCTTCTTTGTCTTCCTCTGGTGTCAGGGGCCGGAACGGCGGTGAATCAGTGCCGGCAATCTGGATTCCCCGACACGATTGCTGTAGTTGGTTCACAAGCTGGTTCGTCACTTCGGGGGCTCCACCATATAGGAAATGACGATATCCCTTGTTGGCAGTCTCGCGGCAGAAGGTGATCATTAGTTCAGGACCATAGACACGGCGCCGGAGTACGTGCCCTCTCAGTCTCCCGCACCAGATCAGGGGCATTCCGTCCGGGACACACAAAGCGGCCGAATTGATCAGTTTTTTGAATGAGGGGTCCTCCTGCGCCTCCATAACAACGTGGATGTTGGCGACCGAAATGAAATGCCCGTCCGTTCGGTTTTGGATCCAGCGTTCCATCTGTTCAACGACTTGGAGAATTTGCACCACGTTTACGTGCACTCCCAGCACCGGGTATGATCGCCAGCTCGTTTCGCGCGTTTCTTCAGGCGGATGCATTTTCTCTCCTGTAAGTGGCCACAATGCTGTTTCCGATCAATGGGAAACCGAGCGAGCGAACATCCGCCTCCGGGAAGAGCCTCTGAAGTTGTGCCGCCGTCAAAAGATTGATTTCCTCGTAGCGGTCCAGATAGCCGGGAGAGTGCGGCGCAACCTTTCTTTGCACGGACTTGGGCAGGAACTGATAAAACGGCAAAAGCGTGTGTGGCTCGATCGGGAAGTATTTGTTCGGGCACGCCACAAAATATCCTTTGGCCGCAACGCGACGAACTTCATTTGCAAAACGGACTTGGTCCTCGTATGGACCAACATGCTCGATGACTGCGTTCGAGAAAACCCAGTCGAACCTGCCTGATGCAAAGGGCAGCCGGCGGCCGTCGGCGACGAGCTCCCGGATCCGAACACTTGTTAACGGCGCCAGGTTTTGTCGCTGAACATTCACCACAACCACCTCGGAGAACTTTTCATACAAAGACAGGAATTCCCCGTTCACCCCCGGCCCTCCCCCGACATCAAGCAGACTCCCCAGACCGGACGCACCGTTGACAACGTCCAGAAACACAGACGTTTTCTGATTCCGAAATTTCTCGTGTATTGGCCGGACGCTTCGCAGCAATACCTTCTTCAGCCCATTCATCGGACGCCTCGTGGGAGCTCGTTACACAACGCCCGGGTCCCTTTCAACTGGTATCGGCTTTACAATGATCCCGCAGAACTGGTTTCCTAAACGCCCCAGAAAAAAGTCGAGTGTGGCTTTGAGCGCGGACAGACCTGCAACTCCAAGGAAGCGGAAATAGCGGTCGTAGACAATGTTATGATGACAGAAAGAAAAGCTTAGATTCTTAAAGCGGTCATGAGCGAAGTAGGCATAAGCCACATTCTGAACCAGCTTCTTGGTCCAGCGAAACACATAGTTGATCTCCCCATCGTTAACCTCCCACTTGCGACCGAGCAACCGGCCGCTAACAGAATCGTGTGGTTCGAGAAACACGATGGCCCGCCTGGCAACACGTAGCATTTCAACCATCCCGCCGACGGGACTTTGCAGATGGTGAAGGCCGTCTTGAAGCACGACGACGTCAAAAGAATCGTCGGGAAGGTCGATGGCGCCAGCGTCCAGAATGCGACCTGAAAGCCGGCCGTCCAACTTCAAAGCGAGATCCAATGCGACTGTCGAAATATCGGAGACTGTGACATCGGTGAAACCCATATCGCAGATGACTGACGCCTCGTGAGCCTCAGCGCAACACAGCACGAGAATTTTGCTAGACTTTGGTGCATCAAGGCGTTTCATGGCCTCGCGGATACGCCACTCGGTGACGTACTCCATGACCGGCGGCATATTCAGATAACGGGGTCCATGAGTTTGAAAAAAAAGGTCTATATGCTTTTGTTGCTTGGCAGCATGAGTATTCATACAACGTTCTGTGCCCCCTCTCTGAACAGCGCTGGCAGCACTAAATCTGAGAGCCGATTCGACATCCTCGAATCATCTGGAAAACAATGCGGTCCCGGTCGCAATCGAACTTGCCCTCACAGCTGTGCCATTCAGGGCCTTTTCAAAAAGCTGTAAATACTGCTTCGCGGCGTTGTCCCATGAGTACAAAGTGACCGACTTCCGGTTGTATGCCGCTTGGGCAGTTCCGGCAGACTCGTCCTCCCACATCTGCACGATCAGCCTTGCCAGATCGTCTGCGTTCAAAGGATCGAACAGATTCAACTGGAAAACGCCTTCCATTTCCTCGTTTGGCGGAATTCTGGAGGCAATAATGGGAGTGCCGGCGGCAGCGGCCTC
>Ga0126381_100009121_pt1 | contig 11135 bp, 9 predicted proteins | sample PanSoiMetPlot_28_FD_96465 | JGI IMG/M metagenome (GOLD analysis project Ga0126381, IMG submission 96465) | Tropical forest soil microbial communities from Panama - MetaG Plot_28 | ecosystem: Environmental > Terrestrial > Soil > Tropical forest > Bulk soil | place: Panama | collected 2016-02-17
ATTCGCCTTTTCGATCAGCGTGCCGTCGAAAATATGCGTTTCCAGGCCGAGTCGCAGCTTGTAGCCGTCTTTCTGCAGGTTGGCCATAATGTCGTGCCAGGGAAGGTTGTCCGCGGGGTAATCCGCCAGCAGATCGCGAGCCTTCATCTGGCAGTTCATCATCCGGTCGATCGGCAGTTTTTTGTAGCCATCCGGATAGGGCACTTCTTTGGCGCTATGGGCATTGTTCGGATCCCAGTTGTACCCAAACCAGGGCGACTTCAGCATCGGCATCAGCATCCCGATTTCTTCCGATGTCGCCACATTCTGCGAAGCCTCATTCTCCACCAGGACGTGGATCTTGTGCTTGGCCGCCTCTTCCACCATCGGCGCAAACACCTCCACCACCCGCGGGTACGTCGAATGCGGATCCGCCGTGCGCGTCCCGGCAAATACGCGAATCTTGTCGCATCCCAGGATCTTCGCTGCTTCGATCGCCTTGCCGAAGTCTTCCATCCGTCTGTCGAAACGTTCTTTCTCGCTTGCCAGTCGCTTCTCGCGCCGTTCCGGCGTCTCATTCTTCGGCGCACGCGCCGGTTCCATCCCCGGCCAGTTGTACTTCAGCAGGCCGGTGTTCATGAACGACACCTTGAGCTTGTTGGCTGCGAACGACGCCGCGGCTTCCTTTAACTCTGCTTCCGAGGCGAGGTAATACTCCTTCTTCTTCTCGCGGATCGTGCGCACTTCCACCCATTGCAGGCCGTAGCGCTTGGCAAACTCGATCGATTCTTCGTTCGTCATGCCGATTTCGTCGGTGATCGCGCTGATATGGCTTCGATCCAGCCGGCTCTTCGCCAGAAGTCGGTCGATAAAAAGTAAGGGTGCGGCAGCCGCGGCTTTCCGCAATAGTTCTCTTCGGGTACTCACGTAAGAGATGATATCCAAATGGCCGTTGACAAATTGGGACTCGTGATCCACGCAGACTCCGGGATGGGAATTCTTCACAAGGTAACAGGCGTGATCGCGGACCATAAAGGTAACATCACATCCGTCGCCATTATGCAGGAAACCGAAGACGGCGCCGATATTTTCTTCGAAGTGATGACGGAAATGCCCGACGCCCTGATGCGGGGCCTGGAGGAATTGCCCGTTGTCCGTACCGTTGAAGTCGTAAAAAGTATGGACCGCATCTACGGCAAGCGGATCATCATCATGGGCGGCGGCGCCCAGGTAGGCCAGGTGGCCATCGGCGCCATCTCGGAAGCCGACCGGCACAACATCCGCGGCGAGCACATCTCGATTGACACTATCCCGCTCGTCGGCGAGCAGCAGCTTGCCGATGCCGTCCGCGCTGTCGCCCGCCTGCCCCGCGCCCGCGCCCTCGTGCTTGCCGGCGCCTTAATGGGCGGCGATATCGAAGTCGCCGTTCGCGAAGTCCGCAAAAGAGGACTGCTCGTCATCAGCCTGAACATGGCCGGCAGCGTCCCCGATGCGGCGGACCTCGTCGTCAGCGATCCCGTCCAGGCCGGCGTGATGGCCGTAATGGCCATTGCCGATACCGCCAAGTTCAACCCCGAGCGCCTGAAACGTAGGGTGTTCTAGAACCTCCAATTTCCATCCGTGTGAATCCGTGTCCATCCGTGGCCAAATCCTTTTCTCAGAAAAAGGATTGCTCGTCATCAGCCTGAACATGGCCGGCAGCGTCCCCGATGCGGCCGACCTCGTCGTCAGCGATCGCGTCCAGGCCGGCGTGATGGCCGTAATGGCAATCGCCGATACCGCCAAGTTCAACCCAGAGCGCCTGAAACGTAGGGCGTTCTAGTCTGGCGTGGGGCAGGATGGTATCCTGCGCGCCGATTGGCAATCGGCGCATCCCCACCATTTTCGGCCCCCGATGGGGTTGCCAACCCGCTGCAGCTAGCCAAGCTGCCCCACAACTGCGCGGAGCCGCACTACACTAGAGCTCCGATTCCCATTCGTGTGAATCCGTGTCCATCCGTGGCCAAATCCTTTTTCTGAGATATGCCACACGCCGCTTGGAGGACTCACTGCACGGTGCCTGTAATATAGAGACTGTGAATCGGCGAAAGCCAAGTGGCGGTGGGGGTCTAACTCTCGCCGTCATTTTCATTTCTGCACCTCACCAGTGAGATAATGTCCCGTGTTATGACTCGCCGTCGGTTTGGTGCCGGGTTGGCCGCAATGCTGCCGGCCGGCATACTCGCGGACTCCACCCGGGCAGCCCAAATGAACTTCGCCATCATCGATCCCCACGTCCACGTCTGGAAACACGATCCCAAGTATCCGTTTGCGCCCGGAGCACACGTCCCGGCCGAGGACCGCACGCCGGAGATGCTCCTCGAATTGATGAAGGCCAACGGTGTCGAGCGTACCGTGATTATTCAAGTCATCCACTATAAGTGGGACAACAGCTACCTCGCCGACGTGCTGAAGCAATACCCGAGTACATTCAAGGGCGTCGCGCGCGTCAACCCCGAAGATCCCGCCGCGCCCGACCATCTTTCCGAACTGATGCAGAAGCCGGGGTTCCACGGCGTCCGGATCAGCCCCGGAGCCGATGAACGCAGCAACTGGATTACAGGCCCGCTCATGCCGCCGCTCTGGAAACGCTGCGAAGAGCTCAAAGTCCCGATGACCGTCCTATGTCCGGCGACCCGTTTGCCCGATATCGAAAAATTGATCGATAAATTCCCGGCGCTAACGGTTGTCATCGATCACATGGCCGATTGCCCGCCGGATCAGCCGGCGCAGCTCGCGCACTTGCTTGCGCTCGAAAAATTCCCCAACGTTTTCATCAAGATTTCACACACCTGGTCTCTCTCAAAAGAGGAGTTCCCCTACAAGGACTCGCAAGTCTTGGTCAAACATCTCTATGACAAATTCGGGCCGAAACGTTTGATGTGGGGCACCGATTGGCCGATTTGCCTGGCAAAATGCAGTTACGCGCAAACCCTCGGCATGGTGCGTGACCAGATGTCCTTCCTCACCGAAGATGATAAACACTGGATTCTGAATAAGACAGTCCAACGCGTTTGGAATTTCGGTCTCTAGCAAACACTCACCAACATAATTGTTTGGAACAACATCTCCTCACGTCTCGTAAATTACCCTGTAGGTCAGCCAACTAAATGACGATGTAATTTCGTCAAGAAAAGTTGCACACTTCTCGCTGTCTCGAGCGTCACAAAAGTCTATATGAATAGCGGAACCCAGGATCTGCCCGAGTCTGGCGCCGGGACCCAACATTCGCCAGCGAATTCCGTGGTTCGGTTCGGCGCTTTCGAAGTCAATCTTTCAACCGGTGAGTTACGCAAAGATGGAGCACGCGTCCGTCTCCAGGGAAAGCCTTTTCAGATTCTCCAGGCCCTTCTTGAACGTCCTGGCGAATTCGTCACACGGGACGAGTTGCGCAAACGCCTCTGGCCCGCCGATTTCGTCGATTTCGAAAGCGGCCTCAACACGGCTGCCAACCGTCTGCGCCTGACTCTCGGCGATTCGGCGGAGAATCCACGATACATCCAGACTCTCGCTCGCAACGGCTATCGGTTTATCGCACCTGTCGCCGAAGTTTGCGCGCCGCCGGATTTCGATGTCGTCACTCAAGCAGCGCCGCAATCGGAAATTGCCCAAGCCGCCGGCGACGCCCGAAATACCACTCGGTGGATTTGGGCCTTCGTTGTCGGCGCACTCACCCTCGTTGGTGGATCCTCTGCTATTTACTTCGGACATATCAGGACCAAACGGGAGCCCTCCTTCCGCCAGATGACCTTCCGCCGTGGTTATGTCGATGCCGCTCGGTTCGCTCCCGATGGCCAGACCGTCCTATATGCCGCCAAATGGAGTACCGGGGTTCCCTCCGACTGGACCATTTCGATGGTGAGTTCCGCCAGCCCCGAATCCCGATCGCTCGATTTCACCGGATACGACCTAATGTCCGTTTCCCGCTCCGGCGAACTTCTGCTCACGAAGGACCACTCGCTCTATCGCGTTCCAATGAACGGCGGGCGACCTAGACTCTTCCTGGAAGGAGTCTACTGCGCCGATTGGCTCCCCCAGGGCGAGATTTCAATCGTCCGGCTGCATGACAGTCTGTCTCGCGTCGAGTTCCCCCGCGGAAAACCCGTTTTTCAAACCGCCGGCTATATTACTGATCTCCGTGCCTCCGCCAATGGCGATGCCATTGCCTTTCTTGAGCATCCGATGGCAAGTGATGATGGCGGCAACGTGATTTGGGTAGAATCCAAAGGGACTGTGCACCACGTCTCCGAGGGTTGGGCCAGCGTCGGCGGTCTGGCGTGGTCGCCTGACGGCCGTGAAATCTGGTTTACCGCCAGCCGGACCGGCGTGAACCGCGCTCTTTACGCCGTTACCCGGTCGGGCCAGCAGCGGCTCGTCCACGGAACTCCCGGTATCCTCACCCTCCACGACATTTCGCGCGAGGGTCGGATTCTCCTCAGCCGGGATAATCTCCGGGAAGTCATGTTGCGTGGTTCGACTTCGGATTCAGCCTCCGACGGCCTCGACATCTCCTGGTTCGACTGGTCGGAGCCGGAAGAAATTTCGCCCGATGGCAAGCGCCTGCTCTTTATCGAGGGCGGCGAAGGTGGAGGCCGTGAATACGCTGTCTACGTTCGCGACCTCTCCTCCGATGCCCCCACCAAAATCTCGGACGGAGAAGCGTTCGCTTTCTTCCCCGACGGTAGATCGGTTGTCACCATGCTGCCGCGGGAAAACGACCGGCTCACAATCATGCCTCTCGCTGCCGGAATGCCGCGCACTGTCGCCGGTCCTAAGGGCTTTGCCTATCAGTGGGTGCAGGTGTTTCCCGATGGCCGGAATCTCCTCGTCAGCGGGAATATGCCGGGCGAAGGCATTCGTCTCTACACCCAAAGCGCCGAAGGCGGTCCCTTGACGCCGCTCAAGCCCGAGGTCGCCCTCGAGCAACCCAAAATCTCGCCAAGTGGAAGGGAAATCGCCGGCAATACCCGCGCCCACACCGTTGCCATTGTGCCGGCCTCCGGTGGCACGCCTGTCGTGCTTCCGATCGACCCGCCTGCATTCCCGGTCAAATGGAACGCCGACGATGTCCGCCTGCTGGTCAACACGGTCGGCAAATCCGGCGAAGTCGTCCTGCAGTGGTTCGATACCCGCACCGGCAAGTTGACGCCGTGGCGAACCGTGAAGGCGCCCCAAGGCGAAATCTCCGGCGTTCACCATGTCGTGCTCTCGCCCGATGAGAGGACCTACGTTTATTCCGCCAAGCGGCGCCTGTCGGAGCTATTTCTGGTCGATGGCTGGAGCTAACGGTGTGCGTCCCCTGTGGGACGGGTTGGTAACCTGCGGCCGATTGGAAATCGGCCTGTCACTATTTCGGATGCAGTAGACTAGCGATGGTTCGCGAAAACGCCGTATTTCGCGCGCTTGACACCTGAAATTGCTAGTACTAACAATCTAGTGATGCTCGCGCCCAAAATTGCCGTTGTCGTCCTTTGCTGCGCGGCGTGCGCTCTGGGTCAGGACAGAAAGGACCCTGCTTTCGACGCGGTCTCGGTGAGGGCGCTCGGGCCGAACATCCGATATGGTCCCGGGCCGGGCATGACGCTTGGCCTTCGACCTGAACCGACGCGAATCTCGGGCAATTCCCAGATACCCGCTCTCATCGAGGAGGCCTATTCACTGAAGCATTTTCAGTTGGTCCTTCCTGACGAACCAAACCTCGGTCTGAATGTTTATGAGATTCAGGCGGTCATGCCGGCCGGCACCACTGCAGAACAGAGAAGAGGCATGTTTCGCACCATGCTGGCGGAACGATTCGGATTGCAGTTCCACCGCGAGACGAGAGAGCTTCCTGTCTATCTGTTGACCGTGGGGAAAGGCAAGCCCAAGGTTCAAGCGGTCGATCCGGATCAGGCCAAGGATCGGTTGCTCCAGACGCCTCTCGGGCCGCGACGAGCGGCTTCTAGCGGGGGGCCAGGGTGGTATGCCGCAGCGTCCACAACGATGGATCTTTTCGCCTCCAATATCGGCCTCATCTTGGCGTGCCCAGTGGTCGATCGGACCGGCCTGACCGGAAACTACGCGATCAACCTCCAGTGGGACCAAGCCGACCCCTTGGATGTGATCCCGGCAATCCAAAAGCAGCTTGGTCTCAAACTGGAAAAGGGAAAAATGCCGTACGAGATGTTCATAGTGGACCACATTAACCCGACACCCACCCCGAACTAAGACCGCATTGATCAGCCGCCCGGCAGGCTGGCCCCCCCAAAAAAAAAACACTCGAACCGGTTTGCCATGGTTCGAGCGTTTTCTTACGTGATTAGTGCGCGGGCTTGTACGACCGTACTTCGCGCACCCGATGTCAGGCTACTTGCTGGCCGGCATGCTCCTGGATAAATTTCTCCATGAGGTCCTTCAAGTGAAGCTTCAACTTTTTGAGTCGATGCTCTTCTACTTCTTCCTGTTCGTTGAGGAAGGGCTTCGCTTCCAGCGCCGCCACCTGCCGGGCATATTCCGAATGCTGGTGGACGAGCTGGCGAAACTCCTCATTCGTCTCCATCAGGTGCGCTTTGATACCTGCTTCTAAGGTTCGATCCATCTCTTGGCATACCTCCCAAGTGGAGTCGCCTTGCCGAGCCCCAATTTCGTGAAGCTCGGTAGGTAGCTTCACTTCAGTTCTTATTGAAGTGCCGCCTGACCCTTCGATCAGACGTCTTGCTTCGACATTAACATGAACGTAATTTCATGTGCAAGAGCCTTATTTCCTTTGTTTTGTGTAACTCGGCGCAATTTAGCGGCAATTCCTTCATCCGCTTGGAAATAGCTCCGCTTCTACTCGAACGTGACTTCTATGGTATTGTTCGTCACTTTTCTCGGCAGTCGCACCACGAGTTTCTTGGCGCCCCGGTTGGGGTTCTGCGGCGGCTCGGGATTTGCCGAAACGGTATCGAAAACACCATCCGCCGGCTGAACAATCCGGCCGTGCAGTATCTCGTCCTTCCGTTTCAGGTCCACCTGCTTCCCGTGCACTTCCACGTCAGCCATCGTCACCATGCCCCACAACGCGTCGACTGGGGCGCCGGTGCTTTCGATTCGGTCGCGAATCACGAACTTCTTCCCGCCCTCCAGCGTCACCTCCCTCGTCGCCTTGCGCAATTTCCCTGGATACGCCCCCGTCAGGTCGATGCTGACCGTCCCATGATTCATGGTCATCGGCGCCTCCGCCTTCTGGTCCTGATTCTCGTTGTCGATCAGAACCGTGTTATGCGACTCCGTCCGCAGTCGGTAGTATGTGAACCGCAGCTTGCCGAAGTAGTCGCCGATGTTGTAATCGTCCGATCCCAAATCCTCAGCCCACCGCACTCCCTTCGCCTCCATCACGAAGCTCCCCAAGTCCAGGTGGCTGTGGTTGGCCTTGTTGTCGCCGCCTTTGATCCCCATCCAGAACGCCTTCGGATCCAGCCAGTCGCTCCGCAGGAAGGCCACGTTGACTCCCTTGAACATCCGTTCGAGCGGCCACTTCGCCTCCGCCGGACTCTGCTGCTTCGTCTGGTACCAGATCAAATCGGTCGCACTCGCGCCCCGGCCGATCTTGCGCAACTCATCCCACGCAAAGACCGGATTGTTGAACTGCCGCGCCAGCCAGAACATTTCCGCCGCATGTCCCGCCCCCGAGTGCGCGTCCGCATAATTGAACGTGCCGCCCGCCGGACTCTCGAAGTAGATCCGGAACGTGCCCGCCTGGTCGAATCCCGGCATCTTCGTCAATCCGAATGTATTTCCCAAAGCCGAATCGAGCGCCGCGAGGTAGTACACGTTGTACGCCGTTGCGTAATCCCAATATCCGGGACCCTCCGCCCATCCGCCGTCCGGAGCGTACGAATCCATCGCCAGCTTGATCGATTCCACCGAGTCCCGCAGTACCTCGCGCGTCTTTTCGGGAGCGTCCTCCGCCACCGCCAGCGCCCCGATCGCAATCCCGCCATTGCATACCTGGTTCCAGTTGTGGTGCACCGCCGTCCACCACTTCTTGCCCCGGTAAAGCGGTAGCGCCTCGTCGAGCCCTTTCTCCACGATCGCTGTGCGCAACAGTTTTCGATCCTCCGGACTCAGCTCCGGATACAGCCAGTCGTACCCGATCGCCACCGCGTGTGTCATTTCAGCCGTATCCAGAAAATGTGGCGGATGCCAGTCCTTGAATGCCGCCACCTTGCGCAACTCCGCCAGTGCCCGGTCGAAGTACTTCCTGTCGCCCTCCACGCGGTACACCAGCCCGAGTGTATAAATCCGATCGAGCGCCGTCCGGCTCTTGTCGAGCAGCCGCGGCCCGATCAGCACATACTCCACCGGAGCCTGCGTAAGCATGGCGTCGGCTCGCCGCCGCAAAGCTTCGTAAGCGCTCTTTGCCGCCGGATCGCTCGCGATCAGCCCTTTCACCCGCGCGATGTCGTTATCGGACGCAATCAATCGCGGATGCTGTTTTCGCAGTGTTGCCAGCGGGTCGCCGCCCGCCGATGGTGTCTGGGCCGGCAGCCAGGCCGCGCCAATCGCCATCCCAATCAAAATACAACGAACCATAAAGTCCCTCTTCCTTCGAAAACTAGCCTTGATCAACTCTGCCACTATCATTTTTTTGTGGGGCAGCCTTCAGGCTGCAGCGGAGCTTCAGCTCCGCTTTGCGGTTTCTGCGCGGTTGCATCCATCCCGGTACACCCGCACGTAATCGATAGCGGGCCGCGCCAATCGCCACGCCCGAAAATCATCCGTGTGAATCCGTGTTCATCCGTGGCCCAATTTAGTCTTCGTCGACACGTCCATTCTTATTCCGGCCCAGGGGAAGTCACTGCGCTTTCTGCGCAGCTGCATCCCGGTACACCCGCACGTAATCGATCACGTACCGCTGCGGGAAAATACTGTCGTCGATTCCCTGTTGTCCGCCCCACGCCCCGCCGATCGCCGTATTCAAAATAAGGTACTGTGGCTGATCGAAAGGCCATCCGTCGGTCGAGCCGTCATTCTGAAACGTGAAGTACTTCCTGTCGTCGACGCAGAAATCGATCCGGTCCGGGAACCACTCCGCCGCGTAGATATGGAAATCCTCCCACGGCTTCGTCACCGTCGTCCGGTCGCCCTTGGCCTTCGCGTGCGAATATTTCGCGGTGTGGCAGTGAGCCTCCACCGTCTCCGGGTGGAAGCCTACCAGTTCCATGATGTCGATCTCGCCGCAATCCGGCCACTTCACGCCCTTCCCGTGCCCGGTGCCCAACATCCAGAAGGCCGGCCAGATCCCGCGACCGGTCGGAAGTTTCGCCCGCATTTCGATCCGACCGTAGGTCCAGCTCGCCTTCCCCTGCGTCGTCAGGCTCGCGGCGGTGTATTCGGCGTCCTTATACTGCTCCTTGCGGGCCTCGATAATTAGCGTGCCGTTTTCGACCCGCGCGTTTTCCAGCCGCCGGTCGGTATAGAACTGCTTCTCGTGGTTCCGCACAAAGCCGGTCTCATAGCCCCACTTCGTGGAGTCAGGTAACCCGGGCTTGTCGAATTCGTCGGACCATACCAGCTTCCAGTCGGCCGCATAAACCGGCGACAACAAAGCCGCGAACAACCCGCAAAGTAATACAAATCGCATTCTCATACTATTAACGCTTGGAAAGATGAACAGCAAGTAATATTAACCGTCCTTATGTTATCCTGGGAATGGTGACCCTCGCAGCTTGTAAGCTCTTCCGTGATGTCGCGCAGGCACGGAGCGTAAGCAAAGGCGCATTGCTTAACGATATCAGCCAGTCGGCCGCCAGCCAGCACATCCAGGAACTCGAGGACCGCTTCGGCGTCGAACTGCTCGACCGCAGCACCCGTCCTCTCGGTCTCACCCCCGCCGGACGCCTGTATTTCGATCTCTGCCGGGACGTCATGCGCCGCGCCGAGGAGTTCAGTTCCGCGCTGGATGACCTGAAACGCGAAATCAGCGGAACCGTCCGCATTGCCTCCATCTATTCCATCGGCCTCTCGGAGATGCCGCAGTTACAGGAAGCGTTCGCCGCACGCGCGCCGAAAGCCGTCCTTCAGACCGAATTCCTCCGTCCCGACCGCGTCTACGCCGCCGTCCTCGCCGACACCGCCGATATCGGTCTCATCAGCTACCCGGAGAATCGCCGGGACCTCAACGTGATCCCCTGGCGTGAAGAGTCCATGGCCGTTGCTCTCCCGCCGGGACATCCGCTTGCGAAACGAACCCAGATCTCGGGCGAGGAACTCGATGGCCAGAAATTCATCGCGTTCGACGAAGAGGTCATCATCCGCCGTGAAGTGGACCGCTTCCTTCGCGATCACGGCGTCAACGTGATTCCCGTCATGCAGTTCGACAACATTCAGAGCATTAAGGAAGCCGTCGCGTCCGGCCACGGGATCAGCATCCTGCCTGAACCCTCGCTCGCCACCGAAGCCGCCCAGGGCCGGTTGGTTGCGGTTCCCCTCAACGACCGCGCCTTCGTGCGCCCAGTCGCCGCCATTCATCGCCGCCGCAAAAAACTGAACCGCGCGACCCAGGCCTTCCTCGAACTCCTCCTCGCCACGCCCGCACCCGTGCCTGAACTGGCCACGCGCTAAAACCCTTTCAGATCGGCAAGCATCCACACTTGTGGGGCAGCCTTCAGCTGCTGCACGGAGCTTCAGCTCCGCCCCCATTTCATTCCTTGCTGCCGAGGGGAAATTTGGCGCGAATTCGTCCATCAAAACTCCAAACTACGCGCAATCCCCGCAGTCCCCTTTGCCGGGTCCGGAGCCGGCACATACTCCACCGCGATCTTGTAATTTGCCTGCGGCCCGCACGCAAAATCGTGAGCGTTCTCCGAGGAATGCTTGATCGTCACCCGGTCTGGATCCACAATGTCGAACTTCATCAGCCCACGATCCGTCATTACCGAGATCCGCGCCCGCTTCCCGTTGCAATCCAACTGCTGGGCGGTCCCGTCGACCCTTGCCAACACTTCCCGCGGCACCGGCGGCGACGGCGGAGTCTCCTCTTGCGGAGCCGCGTCTCGCCTTACCAGTTTCGGAGCTCGTTCCACCGTCGTCGTCTCGATCGCGCTCGTCTCTTCAAGTGCCGGGATCGCCCCTCGCCCGGCCATCGTCACCGG
>Ga0126381_100009122_pt1 | contig 11135 bp, 13 predicted proteins | sample PanSoiMetPlot_28_FD_96465 | JGI IMG/M metagenome (GOLD analysis project Ga0126381, IMG submission 96465) | Tropical forest soil microbial communities from Panama - MetaG Plot_28 | ecosystem: Environmental > Terrestrial > Soil > Tropical forest > Bulk soil | place: Panama | collected 2016-02-17
AGACCATCCGCTCGAGGCAGAACTTGTCAGTGGACCATGAATACTGTTTTTTTCCTGCCAAATCCGGAGTATGAAATAGCGACGGGCTGAGCCAGCAGCTGAACGGAGCAGGAGGCTGTCCCGTTATTTCTTCGCTTATACCAGTGCCTCGTGCTTTCGACCCTCTGCTCTTCTTAACCTAAACCTCGACCTCAATCTCTCCTAAACCTCATCCTTCATGATGTGCACCCCGACCCATCCCCGGCAAAGCTCTGGGTCAAGAACCCCGGCGGGGCGATCCGTCGCAAGGACAGAACCGGCATCTCGTCCGCTGACTCGCTCGGGCTCGTGCGCGTGCTCGCCTCGCTCACCGGGCCGCCAGCTGATTCAGCGGTGGCCACCACCAATGGGCTGGAGAGCCAACTGCTCGGTTCAGCGGGGAGACTCTCTCGTCCCGCCACGGTGAAGCTGCTGAAGTTCCCCTGAGCCAGGGCCGCGCAGCGCGCGGTTAAGAGCGAGGTTGGAACGAGCGGCTTCTGCGAGAGCACAATGATTCTGCTGGCCGGCGAGATGGGCGATTGAACGGTGATGGTGCCGTTCTGGCCGAATTGCGAGGAGGCCGAGATAAAACTGGTGGTGTCTTGCTGCAGGAGATTGGTCGTGATGAAGATATTTCCGCCCCTCCCCTGCACGGCTTGCGCCAGAATGGAACTGTTCTCAAGGAGCACAATATTGGGATCAATCGTAATGTTGCCGCCGTTGCCGGTGCTGCCAAGGACCGACGTACTCACAGTGCTGTTCTTTAACTGCACCAATTCTCCCGCCCGGATCTCGATATTCCCTCCGGTGGCGTGCGCGGCTTCAGTCTTGACCGAACCGTTTTGCATCACCAGCACCGGACCAGCGTTGATGAAGATGTCGCCCGCGTTCCCGGGACCAGTACTGCTCGCCGAGATCGTGGCGCCGTTGCTCAAGGAAACGGACTGATCAGAGGCGAGAGAGATCTGCCCACCTTTGCCCGCTCCGGGAACGGTTCCAACTGCTCGACTGAGAATGCCACTCGGTGTGCCATCACTTCTCGTGCCAGAGAGTGTGATCGGGCCTGTTGCGTTCACCACGATATCGCCGCCCCTGCCGGTACTTGCCGTGCTGCTGTCAATTTGCGCGCCTTGTGCGAGGCTGAGGGAGCCGGTCGTGATCGAAATGGGCGCGGCATCCCCGCAGGGCCCAGTGCAGAATTGACCACCGTTCGTGCGAGAGTAGATTCCGCTGGACGGGCCAGCTTGGTTAAATTGTGGTTGACCAGTATGAATTGGCCCTTCCCCCGATATGGAAATGCTGCCGGCTGTAATCGCGATCGGGCCAGCAGCGCCGCTGGTTCGGCTTGAGCTGTCGATTCGAGCCCCACCCAGGATTTGCAGATTTGGTGTGGTAACCGTAATGGCGCCGGCAGTTCCGAAGTTGCCGCCGAAGGTTCCCAAAGAGTTGGTGTACAACCCGGAGGCTTGGAGTTGCTTTGATGGATTGTCAGCTAGTGTCAAATGGTCGGTCGCCGTGATCGTAAGATTGCCGCCAGCTGAGTTACCGAATGTTTGACTGGCGACCGTGGTCCCGTTCGTGACCTCTACCACCTTGCCAGTGATGGCAATCCCTCCTGAAGGCCCGCTCACGTTATCCACTTCTAATACGGTGCCTTGATCTGCGATGAGCCGATCGGCATTGATCCGCATAGCGCCGGCTTTATTGCCGCTGGCAGAGATTCCGGTGCCGCCGCTCAATTGAACATCATGGGCCGTGATCGTTAAGATGCCACCCTGTCCACCACCTGGACGAGGAAACGCGTCGGTCTCGACGAGCGAATTGACTCCCGCCGGTCTGGCTCCTATGCGAAGCGAGTCCGCCGTGATCGTCAGATTGCCGCCCGATCCAGCGACATCTCCGCCGAAGAACGACGCGACAAGCACCCCCGTGTTGATGCCCATCGATTCCATGTCGATGTTCGTCGCCGTTATGGTGACGTTGCCGCCGTGGCCTGGCCCCATCGTGCCGCTGTCGACCAACAAATTAAGGGCGAGATCGCCGGTTCCTGTGAGATTATTGGCCGCTGTAATGACCACATCCCCGGCCTTTCCGGAACCTTCGGTATGAGTATCGATGACCGGAATAATGAAATTGTTGAGGGCTGTTGTCCTCACGTCCATATTGGTCGATGAGATGTGAATCGCCCCCGCGTCACCGGAACCGGTCGTTCTTGCAGTGAGCACGGGATTATCAACAGCCGACAGAGAAATATTACCGGTGACGTTGATGTCGATGGCGACCGGCGCACCATTGGAATTGACCGTGTCAGCTGAAATCGTGGCGTTATCCATCACCAGTTGCCCACCGCGAATGCGCACGGTTCCAGCCGCAACGCTGGCCGCGTTAGCCGAGACATCCAGTAGAGCTCCTTTCGAGAGACTGATATTCCCCATTGCCATGCCTGCGGTCGGCATGAAGTCAACAGCGGAGACCTCCCCAGGCCCGGCGACACTGGCGAGATTGATCTGCCCGCCGGGTGCTAGGAGTTTGCCTCCGGTCATCGTAACCCCTCCAGGCACGGGGATGGGATTCCCATTGTCCGGATTCGTGGCGATGAACCCCTGATTCCCACCCACGAGCGAGAGGCTCTGGCCTTGCGCCACTTGAAGTTTGCTGCCTTGAATGGCGATGGCCGCTGGGTTATTGCCCAGGAACCCGAAGGCCGCCACCGGCATCACGGTCAGTAATGCATCTGCTGGACCCGCCACCGCGTTGAACCGCGTATTATCGGTGAGCCGCATATAGTCAGCCGTAGTGAAGGTGACCATTCCGCCGACGTTGATGGTGGCAGTGGGGCCAAAGAGAAAGCCGTTGGGGTTCATCAAGAAGAGATTGGCGGTTGGGAACCCCCCTGGTCCGTTCGTCTGAATCATGCCAAAGATACTGGACGGATTGCCCCCATTGATGCGGCCCAGGATGTTGGAGGTCGGCAAGTTTGGAAGCAGCACCGTCCCGTTCACATCCACCGATCCCGAATTGAGAAAGTTCGCGATGTTGTTGGTCGGGACGTTGAAGTTGCCGAAGCTATGATACAGATTCAGTCCCCCTCCTGGTCTGGTGCCCCCCGTAATGTCGTACTGCACCTTTCCTGGTGGTGGAGTCGCGGACACATTGACCTGTGTGTTCAGTCCTGAAGGGGTGATCGGAGCTGCCGCTTGAACCAGGGAGTTTGGGTTGAATGCCAGAACGAGTGAGAAACCGAATATGAAGTAGAGAATCATGGTTGTTCATCCTCCTAGTTTGGCAGCAGCTCCATCGATTGGTCTCCCGTGGTTGGCTACATTTAGATGGAGATCTTCACCAAGTGTCAATCTGGAAAAAGAGGAGTCATACTTTTCACCTACGGGAAGATAGAAGGCCTGCATCTCAGAGCGGCCTATTCTAGAAGGGAAGATGACTTCGGCGGGATTCATCAGAAACAGGTTGGCGTTTCCGAATCCGCCGACTGCGTTGGTTTGAATCGTACCGAAGATGCTCGACGAGTTTCCGCCTGTGGCACGCGTCAGGATATTATTCGTCGGCAGGCCAGAACCCAGAACGTTTCCGGCAAGATCCACCGAACCCGAATTCAAAAAGTTGGCGATGTTGTTATTTGGAACATTGAAGTTGCCGAAGCTGTGATACAGATTCAGTCCGCCTTCCGGTCGGGTGCCCCCCGTGATGTCGTATTGGATCTTCCCTGCCGGAGGAGTCTGTGAGAGCTTGACCTGCGTGTTCAGACCTGAAGGAGTGATCGGAGCTGCGGCGTGGGTTCGGTTGCCGCTAGAAATTATGACTGAGACGGTCAAGGAACCGAACAGAAGTGAAAGGAAAAAATAATATGAAAACCCAGGAATTCCGGCGGGACCAATCTTGTCGCACATGTTGAATCCTCCCGTCGCGACGAGTGATTAATACAAATCTTGCGCTCGGCTTCCCGGGCCAAGCACGCATCTTCCTCTCGAAGCTGCTCAACCCCTACTTCCCATCGAGCCGGATACGACGTGTACCCGGCTCGGGACAGCTAAACGCACTGGACTGGTGCGCATGAGAAGAGTGTCTATTTTACTGACACGCACAACCGCAATTTCCGGTACCATCGTTAACGGTTGTGCATATGCCGCCGGTGCACATTTGTCTCCCTGAGAACATGCAAGCTGTTCCACCTGTACATGCACTGCCGTCCGCTGCGGTTTGGCCGGCTCCGTTCTCGATCAAACATGGCCCGCCGTCACCCCTGGGATGTTTCTTTCCTGATGGCTTTTTTTCGGATGACTTTTTTTCTGATGACTCTTTTTCGGCTACTAGCACCGTATATTCCTCATTATATTCCTCATTCATTGTCACGTCCGATTTTTCCGCACACATGACCGCAGTTAACGAATCGTTTTGTGTCTCGTTCCCATTCATTCCGTCTTCTGCAACTGCATCACCGAGCAAGAACAAAGACAGGCACAGTGTGATGCTGCCGGCAATCATGGACACCTGCATTAGCTTCCGCATGTCGGGCCTCCTTGAGTTAGAATGATCCACCATGGACCACCCTCCTGTGGCTAACTATGGAGCTGATTTTTCATTTTCCGATCAGAAGATCGAGCCCACCCACGACCTCGTATTGTTCGGTCAATTGTGTGATTTCAAATCGCACGTCTTTAGGCGGAGGTGTCTTGTCCCAACTTATCCGCAAAATTAATGTTTTTCGTTCCCCCTCAGATAACGGCAAAGCGACGTCGCCACCTTTTCGGATGTCATCAAAGATGAGGACAACAGGGCCGTCGGGCTCTATCACGCGACCGCCCCTAGTTTTGATTTCGCCCGCCTTAGTCTTCTCACCCAGGTCGAGGGAAACTTCGCCTAGTCTGCTATCGTCCTTCTGCTCGACTCGGATTCGGACCGAACGTGGCGGTAAAGTATAGGCACCAATCGTGAACGGGAAGGCTAGGTCGGTACTTCCAGGTGTGGGATTAAGAACGATGACGTTCTTCTGTGCAATCCGCCGGTCTTCCCACACGTATCTCAATTTAGTCTTGGTAGGATGGATCGGCAGAATTTCTGCCAGGAGACAGCGATGTCCCGTTACGGCTGACGCGACCTGGCTCTGATCCCACTTGAAGCAGACCGTCATCTCGCCGCCCGCTGGTACCGATGGGATGGGTTGGCTCTCGTCGATACGATGGTTGTCGACCCACATCCAATCCTGAGGGTAGAGGAACTCTGTACCTGAATGTTCAGATTGGAAAAGGTTGACTGTGAGTTCCCCAGATGGCTCGCCGCCGTTGTTCCGGACTCGGACATAAACCCAATTATCCTGATCTGGCTTAATATCTTGATTGATCTCAAGGCCATCGTGCACATTGCGAACCCAGATGTCAGGGCTATTCCAAAAGACCCCATTACGTGGTTCGACCCCGGTATCGAGATCGTGATGTTTCATATAAATCCCGTCGTAGGAAGACTTGTAAAGGTAGGTATCCAGCAGCCCACGCGAGCGAGTGGCTTCACGAAATTCGTTCGTAACCGCAATTCGATCCTGCTGAAGAGTACCAGCCAGGTTTATACCATCGGCCAGGTTCTTGGTGAGCACGACACATGCTAAGCGAAACGTGCGTTGCGAGTGAGCGGCATCCGGTTGGCGTGGACCGTGAGCCCACTCGATATTTTTGACTTCTAGGTCCACACGAGTGCCGGAATAGCGAGTTGGGTTATTGGGCACTTGCTGCGGATTATTAACATAAAAGAAATCTCCGACTTCTTCCGGCGTCAACATGCCCATGAGGTACAGGTCGAGGGGGCAGTAGCTAAACCGTTGATCATCACTGAGATAAACCTCTTTTGAGAATGTGCCATCATGGTTGTCAATCCAATGCGTTCCTCCTGTCATTCCCACCATAGACGAGAAGCCGCTATCGAAGTTTAGAGACCAATGGTGGTCGTCATTTATCAAATCATGATGCTCTGATTGATCTGAGGGGCTTTTTTTGAACCAGACGTAAGCGCCCCATCGGTGGCCAAGTTCGTGAAGCCGCATCATCCGCACAGAGGTCAGGTAAGAGGGGAGCGCCGCGATGCCCTGGAGACGAGTACTGTCAAAGTATGGGCGAATGTTGTAGTAATCCCCGTAGTCATAGTGGATGCCGGCAACGTTGTTAAAGACGTGAACGTGATGAGATTGGAAATTTGGCATACTGTTCGGTGAGGTTTTCCCAGTTTTTTCGAGTTGGATGTCAGGGACCATCTCGACAAAGTCATAATCGTCGCCATAGGATGTGCGGAATTCCTTATAAGCCTCCACCCAATCACACATGCACCATCTAGGATCCCCACCAGGATCCACTGCTTCCAAAACTTCTCGATTGAGTTTTGTGGCCAAATTGTAGTCGAGCTCGGGGTTTTCGATGACAAAAATTTGGCCTACTTGAGCCGTCCTCACCTCTGCTGTAACTGTCTTTTTTGATGTTGTTGGTAGAGCGGTGATAAAAAACTCGGTTCGCTTGCTTGATATGTCCCTGGGCTTCAACTGAGGCTGGCGCAGACCGGCCTCCGAGGAAGGCGAGAGGGGCGGCTCTTTGGGCAGTTGATCAGGTGTAAGATTTTCGTTTGCCATAACTTCCTCCAGCGTGCTTAGGTGATAACCATTCGTTAGTACTGGAACTCCTCCTGCTGTTTTTTCAGGCGCGGCTCTTGACGCTTCGCCTCCAAGCGTTTTCTCAGGGCTTGCTTTTGCTGATGCATAAAGCCTTTGATCTCGCTTCGGAACTGATCATAACCGGATGGATTCTTCTCCTGCGGAGACGAAGCCTCCGGGCTGCCTAGTCTTTTACTGCGAAGTCGGTTATCGCGAAGCTCACCACTTAGTCCGATGAAAGGAAGAACCACAGAGGTAGATAGGCCCACTGCAAAGGAATTGATTAAATCGATTGCGCGGCCAGAGAAGCGGTGAAAAATCCTGTGTTCCTTTCCGCTTTGGTGTGTATGGGGAGCGTTACGGTAGTAGAGAGAAGGAAGAAAGTCCATAATGCGCCTAAGGAGGTCCTTGTCTTGAATGAGCCAATCCGCAATATTCAAGCGGAGTTAGCTCTCGATAAGGGGCCTAAAACTAACCTGACCGATGCATTGCTGCAATAACCCTTTCGAATAGGGTCGTAGGCCTCTGCTCCCTCTGCTGAGTCATGGGGCATTTACCACGGGTGCAATGCGGAGACCAGCCTGTACGGAACCTCGAAATCGCAAGAGAGAGCAGGCGGATGGCCACCTTCCATTGATAGGATGACAGTGGGCAGCCTTGCAAAGAGAAGATCGAGGAGAATCTAAAATAATTCTAGGCTGAATCAATAACAATCCACTGAGTTTATTCGGCGAGGAAACGCTCAACGCTGAGGTCACGTATCTGCGGGGAGTAACTTCCCCAATTGGAGGCAAAGCAATCCCTCGAATGAGACGGAGAAGACCAATTTTCCCACGAGCAAATAGTTTGGTCTGGCACCAGAGATTTAGAGATTTATGGTGCTTACCCATGTTCTGATTGCATAGTACAAGAGCCGGCAAGTTGATAACTTGGGGTCCAGATCTCGATACCAGCCGGATGCTCCATCCGGTAAGGACCATTATGAGCGACTCATTTGTGGGCGAGGCGGCTCTTTTCAATAACGATGGGTTGGAAGAAGCGGTTGGTATTTTAGGGAGCGACGAGCCGGAATTCTGTGCAGTGCTCTCCGTTGAGACGGGTGGATCTGGCTATGCCCACCTCTCCCCGAGTCACCTAAAGGAGGCTGTCAACAAGGCCAGCCTGAGTCAGCCAGGGGCCAAAACTGGAAACGAAACCGTGACCGCAACCGTGACCAAGGAGAATCAGCCGATCACACGACAGAAGGAAGAAACCGCAGAAGCCCTTGACGAACTTGCGGAAGTGGGTGGAGGCGCCGAGCGGGTTCGAACCGCTGCATCGCAGTTTTGCAGAACCGGCCCCTCCCAGGACGACCACTGGTGATCAAGCGCGACCATCGACGACGCCGGACCCATGAATCCGAGCCCTTCGGAGTCAGGTGACCGGTTCCGTCCGCCGCGCCATACAACAGGGAGCTTGCGTCGCCAGCCGCCCAGTAGTTCTGCCAGTCCGAAGGTTGAGAGTCAAAACAGCCCGACGGCGACCTTTCGTCTGTAGCCGCTGGTTCTGTCGGCTTCACAGCACGTCATCACTGACAAGACCTCCATCGAGGAGCCTTATCCCATCACGCGTCGCCAGTTCGGTTGTTCGGTTGTGATGACACTCGCGACGTGATCCCACCATTGTCTGCGGATCTGCACCTGGCTTGGATGTCCTGGTCTCCCAACGCGATGGATCATGATGTGCAGCCCGAGAACCAATGCACTGCAAAGAGGGACAGGCCCCGTTTCCATTGAGCAGCCGGGAAAGGAGCCAGTCCCTTTATGTTGTCTAGATTGCGAGTCGTCGCGCTCTTTGCTACACTCTGTGCATCACGGTGATGCACAGAGCGATGCACCGAGGAGTGACCATGAAAGCCATTACTCTCAGAAACCTTCCGGCCGAGCTCGACAAGGCTATTCGCAAGCGAGCACGGGGCAAGCGCGTGAGCGTGAACAAGGCCGTCATCGGCCTGCTCGAAGAGCATCTGACTCAGGGCAAGATGAAACGGGCCGAACTGCATCATGATCTCGACGACCTCTGCGGCTCATGGACCCAAGCCGACGCTGCTGCGTTCGATCGGGCGCTCGCGAAGCAACGGACGATCGACCAGGATGTTTGGAAATAATGCGAATCCTCCTGGATACATCCGCCTATTCTTCGTTCATGCGCGGGAATCAGGATATCAAAGAAGCTCTGCAATCGGCGGACTCGATCGCCCTCAATCCGATTGTCTTGGGCGAATTACAAGCCGGGTTTCAGCAGGGCCGGCATTCCGAAAAAAACAGGGACACCCTCAAGCAATTTCTGGCGTCGCCTCGTGTCCACGTGGTGGCGATGGATGAAGAAACGGCCGAGCGGTATGCGGTCATCTTGAACGGCCTCTGGACGATCGGCTGGCCGATCCCTACCAACGATCTCTGGATCGCGGCCAGCGCAATGCAATACGGCTTGACTATTTTGACGACGGATGCACATTTCAAGCACGTCGCCCAGGTGCTCGTTCACCACGTCGCTCTCCCATAACCGAACGACCTCGATCATGATGTACACCCCGACCAATCCCCGGCAAAGCTCTGGGTCGTTGAGTGGTAAAGTGCTCGCTGTATTTAAGGATACGACGTCGCTACTTCTCTGCGAGAGCCTTTTTCTAATGTGGATCTATGAGATTGATGTGGATCTATAAGATGAATCTGTTTTGATTACATCTGAAGACGATTGGATTCAGAGGCGGACCGGTGGGATTGTCTGGTCAACGAGGCTAGGCCAGTTGGAATGATTGGGATTGAGGAGTCCTTCAGTCTATTCGATGACATGGTCAAGGCTGGCTGGGTTTCCCCTGGTGTGTCCCACTTACAACGAGGACTGGTTTATGAGACTGCGGTTCCCCGTTTCGCCCGTCGTCAATTGGTCGACACATCGCACCAGCTTCCTGACGTAACAGCTCGAATTTCCAACAGAAACTCGTGGTAGAGCAGCGGACTCATAAACCGCGGGTCACCCGTTCGATCCGGGTCTCCGTCACCAAAAACCTTCAGCTCAGCCGCAGGTCACGCGCACAGCGGCGTCTAAACCTCGAGTCTGTCCGTCGCTTTTGAATTGTGATCGCTCTAAGTGTCACGCGCCTATGCCGAAACAAGTCACGGTTGAATGCCAATTCTACACTCTTCGCACTCATTTTCTACCCCGCCTCTCAATCTCGACATCAAGGAACTTGGGCTGTGTTAACACCTGCCCCCGACGAGATGCTCTTGGCGTTCTGCGCCGCGACGGCTCTTCTGAGGTCGGATGCCCGGACAATCACGACGGTGATATTGCCTTTCGGAGCCGGAGGGATCTCATGCTTTGTTTGCGTGACCCAATAGAGCCACTCAGCACGATCAAATCCCTCCCAGCCGAATCCGGTGATCATGTTGTCGAGATACACGGTCTTGATCAGGGTTCCTCCATGAGTCGGAACGCCGCCATGGACACATCGCTACCGCGGATTGACGGCCAGAAAGTCGTTGGCGAATTCTTTGAGCAGTTCCTCAACAGCATTTCCAACTATCTTCATATCCCTTGGGCCACTTATTCCTGTTCTACGATGTTCCCTTGTGGTCGCCCACATGTGTGGATCTGGTCTATGCACCAAATACACCCGTTGCCTGAGCTGAACTGCTACACAAAAGCTATATGCATTCCCTGAACTGCGGGACGTGTCGATGTGCACGTCAAGCAAGGGCTGTGATGCAACATTTTCTGCGAATTCTGAGAAGGTCAGAATCCGTATGCAGTTGGATGTCAGGAGAAGTTGGGCTGATGACCGAACCGTTTCTTCGGACAACCCGTCCTCTTGTGCGTGTCGGTCAATGCGTTCGATGACAAGAAACACCCCTGCTGGGGTCAGGCTCAGGTCGAAACAGATTAGGACTGTTATTACCGCCGCCACGACGTACCGCATAGAACCTCCATTTAATGACCGGGGCTGTAGCCTGTCTCTTCTGCTTTGCCCACCAGCCCTAATGCCTCCGTAAGCAGGAGTCGGATTGTCGCATCCCACCGCCACTGCTTCCGCACCCGTTCGGCCCGGAACCCCGCCGACTGACGCCCCGTCATCGTTTCGTCTGCTGGTCGACTTACTCGTGCCTGCACCCGCAGCGGTACAGCGGCGCCAGCGGGAAGCGGATTACGGCGTAATTAGACCGCTAAAAAATTAAGGATTGCGCTCTGTTGAAGCAGCGTATACCATCCGGCAGCACCATGATGGAGCCAAGACTCCTTGATTAGCGATAGAGGTGATGGAATATATAAAAATCGAAGGAATCAACATGCCAGCCCAAGAACACCACCGTTTCACAGCAAGCCCCTCGCAAGTCGATCCTCCCACGGCTTCCTTGTCATTCCGCTGAATCGTACGCCACCGTTGTGGCCCTTTCGCCGAGGACACGATACGGGCGGCGGACCTCTTTCC
>Ga0126381_100009123_pt1 | contig 11134 bp, 8 predicted proteins | sample PanSoiMetPlot_28_FD_96465 | JGI IMG/M metagenome (GOLD analysis project Ga0126381, IMG submission 96465) | Tropical forest soil microbial communities from Panama - MetaG Plot_28 | ecosystem: Environmental > Terrestrial > Soil > Tropical forest > Bulk soil | place: Panama | collected 2016-02-17
CGAACTACGCAGCTGCGCGCCGCGCGGCTGTTGACGTGAAGAAGGTGGCCTCGGATGAGGATCCAGCGGAAGTTGCTGGTGGCTGGTGGCGTCGTGCTGGCCTTTGCCGCGACAGTGCCGGCCCTGGCGGCTGCACGCCCCGGGACGACCGCTGCCGACGGCCGCAATCCCACCCGGGCGGCTGTGCACGCGAGCCTGTCGCCGCAGCCCGGGATGACTGCTACCGACGGCGCTGCTACCGAGGTCCGCAATCCTGCCCGGGCCGCCGCGCTTGCGAGCCTGTCGGCGCAGCAGCTGGCGGGCCAGCGAGTGATCTACAGTTACTCGGGCCTGAACCCGCCTGCCAGCCTGATCTCGCTGATCCAGCACGGGCAGGCCGCCGGGGTGATCTTCTTCAAGCAGAACATCTCAAGCAGGGCGCAGATCGCGGCCGTCATCAAGCGCCTTGAGCAAGCTAATGCCAGCTCGCTCAACCCGGTACGCGCGCCGCTGCTGCTGATGACCGACCAGGAGGGCGGCCAGGTCCGCCGCCTGCCGGGCCAGCCCTACCTGTCTGAAAAGCAGATCGGCGCCGCGCCGCTGGCCCAGGCGAAGACCCTCGCCACGCAAGCGGGCCAGGGCGCCGCGGCGAACCTGCGCGGCGTGGGCATGAACGTCAACCTCGCGCCAGTGCTTGACGTGTACCGCAATGCCGGAGGCTTCGACGACGAGTTCGGGCGCTCCTATAGCAAGTACCCGGCCGTCGTGTCGGCGCTGGGCGTCAACATGATCAAAGCCCAGCAGGCCGGCAAGGTGGCGGCGACGGCCAAGCACTTCCCCGGTTTGGGGGCGGCCGCGGTATCGCAGAACACCGATCTCCGGCCGGTCACGCTCAACCTGCCGCTTGCCACGATCCGCGGTGTAGACGAGGCGCCGTTCCGGGCGGCGATCAGCGCCGGAGTCAAGCTGGTCATGATGTCCTGGGCAACTTACCCTTCCATTCAGAAGGGACGGCCAGCCGGGATCTCGCCGAATGTCGTGCAGGGCGAACTCCGGAGCCGGCTCAAGTTCACTGGAGTCACCATCACCGACGCGCTGGAGGCCGGGGCGCTCACGTCCTATGGCAGCATCCAGAACCGCACCCTGCGCGCGGCGCAGGCTGGCATGGACCTGATGCTGGCCTCCGCGCAGAACATCACCGAGGGCCAGCAGGCCAGGGGAGAGCTTGCGGCTGCCTACAGCAACGGAACCCTCAACCACGCGGCGTTCCTCGCCAGCGTGAACAGGGTGATCGCGCTGCGCCAGTCGCTGAAGTAGCCGCGCTGTCGACCGCACTCACCTATCCGGCGCGGAGCGTCGGCGGTGAGTGGCTGTGCATGATCTGGCCGTTGGGTCCGTAGGTGCTCGTAGTCCCGTCGGGATGCAAAACGATCTGCCAGTCCCACCGGTGGATGCAAATATCATGGTGAAACTGACAAAGTAGAATACAGTTGCTAACGCTGGCCTTGCCGCCGTCTTCTTTGTGCACGATGTGGTGCACATCGCACCAGGCGGCGTGGCGGCCGCAGCGAGGCCAGGCGCAGCGCTTGTCGCGCAGGATGACGGCGCGCCGGATGTGGGCGGGGATGTCGTCGGAGTAGCCCACGTCCAGAGGCAGCGACGGAGTGTTGAACGGCGCCTGGAGCAGCCCGGTGCGCAGGGTTGACGCGAGCCCGTTGGGTCCGGACAGGAAGTCGGTGGCCAGCCTGGCGATGCTGTAGCGCAGCGCGTCGCGCGCGTCGGGGGACATGTCCTTGATCCGGGCGCTTCCGTCGGTGCCGGCCTTTCCGCCGGTACCGCGGTCGTCGCCGGTGCCGCCGTCATGGACGCCGGTGCTGCGGCCGCTGTCGGCGGTACTGCCGTCGCTGTGCTCATCGCTGAAGGTACCCGTGCCGTCGTTGCCGCTGCCGTCGCCAGCGCCGCTGCGGTCGCCGCCCTCGCGATGATGGTTGTGGTCGTAGGCGGCCAGGGCCAGGTCGATGATCTGGTCGATGATGGTCATATCGGCGTGGCCGGTAACCACAGGGATGATCATCGCGTCGCACGCGGCAACTTCGGCGTCTTTGCCGGTCAGGTAGCCGGGTTCGCCCAGCCGGGCGTTGAGCCAGGCCTGCTCGAAGGCGGAGGCGCCTGGCATCTGCCGCAGCTGCGACAAGGGGGTGTGCACCTCGACGCGGGTGTCGGCGCCTGCCCGGTCCGGCACCATTTTGGCGCGGATGAGCAGTTCGCAGCCCAGTTGCAGGGCGTCGTGGAACCGCTGGGCCTCGCTGCGCATGTCCTCAGGGCCGTGCCGCTTGCCCAGCGCCTCCAGCACCGCCTGCACCGCCGCCGAGCATTCCGGCGTCAGGTTGCCGCGTATCACCCCGGCGCCGCCGAACGTGGTCCCGACCGCGAGATAGCGGTCGTCGAAGCCGTCGTCCCCGTCCGGGTCGGGCTGCTGGGAGCGCCATTTCTCGAAGGCGGCGGCGGCGATGACGGCCAGGTCGTCGCGGGTCGCGCCGCCGGCGGCGGCATCAGCGAGGATCTTGTCCGTAGCGCCGCGCAGGCCGCCGGGGAGCTTGCTGGTCCAGGCGGCGACTTCGGCGGCCAGCGATTCGGTCAGCGCGGCGGCCGCCAGCGCGTCGTGCAGCGGCTGGTGCGCGGACAGCTGGCGCATCTGGCGGACGGCGGCCTTGGCGGCCTTGGGGGTCATCCCGGTCTTGGCCGCCAGCCAGGCGGATGACGAGCCGTACCCGTCGCCGTCGTGGCCGTCGGCGGCGTCGAAGCGGCGCAGGAAGCCGGCCCGGGCGGCGGTCAGCTTGGAGTGCAGCTCGCCGAGCGCGGCCAGCACCTCCCCGGACGCCGATCCCGGCAGGTCCGCTGCCGCGGGCGAGTTCAGAAAGTCCAGGGCGGCTCCGGCCATCGCTAGCGCCTGCGCGAGGTTGCCGGGCGCCTGCGCGCTGCTGTCGCACACGTGGACCACCTCCCCGCAGGGTCGCTGCCGCTGGTTGTCGCCTGTCCCCGTCTCGCGTATCTCTCCAGCGGCCTTCCCGTGGCCCGGTTTCACTATAGCACTGTAATTCGAATACTGCAACGTGTACTGCAATATCATTTAGCCGACTTGGCGATCAGTTCATCCGCGACCCACTGCGCGACGCTTGCCGGGTAGGGCTGGGCCGGCAGGCCCAGGGCGATGTGCGCAAAGCCGGCGCCGAGCGCTTCGCTGCAGGACGACGGCTGCGCCGAGGCGGCGGACCGGGGTCGGGCTATGGTGTTTTGCCTGACCAAGCATGGCGGGAGCTGAGAGCTGAGATGAGCGGCGAACCGATCAGCGAGCGCGCGGCCAGGCACGTCGCCGCCTTCAATGACAGCGTCCGAACTGGTCAGTGGGCCGGCTTCGCCGGACGCTTCGCGCCAGACGCGACGATGCGCTTCGTCGGCGTGCCGGCCGGCCCGTTTGCCGGACGCGAGGCGATCGCTGCCGCCTACGCCGCCCAGCCACCCTCGGACACGCTCACGGTTACCCGCGCTGATTCCTCCGGCGATGTCGACGAGCTTTGGTTCGCCTGGGACAGCGGCGGCGACACGGGCACGATGGTCTTGCGCTGGCGCGGTGACCTGATCTGCGAACTCACGGTCAGCTTCGGCTAGTCCACGGCCCCCGTGGCTAGGCGGTACGCCAGAGCGGTGTGGCGGCGGCCCGAACCCTTGGTGCGGATGGCCGCGGCGAGGGCCCGGCGGGAGCCGGCCAGGACGACGAGCTTCTTCGCGCGGGTGATGCCCGTGTAGAGCAGGTTGCGCTGCAGCATCATCCACGAGCTCGTGGTAAGCGGGATCACGACGGCCGGGTACTCGGATCCCTGGGAGCGGTGGATGGTGACGGCGTAGGCGTGCGCGAGCTCGTCTAGTTCGTCGAAGTCGTACTGGACCGTCTCGTCCTCGTCGGTGAGCACGCTGAGCTCGCGGTCCTCGAGCGACATGCCGGTCACGGTGCCCACCGTGCCGTTGAACACGCCAGAGGCGCCCTTGTCATAGTTGTTGCGCAGCTGGGTCACCTTGTCACCGACCCGGAACACCCGCCCGCCGTATCGCCGCTCTGGCGAGCCATCGCGGTAGGGGGTGAGCGCCTCTTGCAGCAGCAGGTTGAGGTTCCCCGCGCCCGCGGGGCCGCGGTGCATCGGGCAGAGCACCTGAACGTCGCGGCGCGGGTCGAGGCCGAACTTCGCCGGGATGCGGTTGGCGACGATGTCGCACACGAGCGCGGCGGTGGCTTCGGTCTCGTCGCAGTTGAACCAGTAAAAGTCGGGGTAGCCGCGCAGCGAAGGCTGCTGCCCGGCATTGATCTTGTGGGCGTTGACGACGATGCCGGACTGCTGTGCCTGGCGGAAGATCTTCGTTAGCCGGACCACAGGGAGCGTCCCGGCCGCGATCAGGTCGCGCAGTACCTCACCCGCACCAACAGAAGGCAGCTGGTCCACGTCCCCGACCAGCAGCAGGTGCGCACCCGGCGGCACCGCCTTGACCAGCTTGTTCGCGAGGATCACGTCGACCATCGATGTCTCGTCCACGACGACGAGGTCAGCCTCCAAAGGATGGTCAGCGTCAAAAGCCGGGTCGCCGCCGGGGCGAAGCTGGAGCAGCCGGTGGATGGTGGCGGCCTCGTGGCCGGTGAGTTCGGCGAGCCGTTTCGCGGCGCGCCCGGTCGGGGCGGCCAGCACGACCCGCGCGCCCCTGGCGCGCGCTAGCTCGACCACAGAACGCACCGTGAAGCTCTTGCCGCATCCTGGTCCTCCGGTGAGCACCGCGACCTTGCCGGTCAGCGCCTGCCGGACCGCGTCCGCCTGCTCCGGCGCGAGGTCGGCGCCGGTGCGCCCGCGCAGCCAGCCGAAGGCCTTCTCCCAGTCCACGGACTGGAACGACGCCAGCCGGTCGGCGCCGGTGGACAGGAGGCGACGGAGGGCAGCGGCGAGGGAACGTTCCGAGTGATAAAAGGGAGGAAGGTAGACGGCCTGCAGCGGCTCCGCGGCCTCAGCCGGAGTCGGGACCTGTTCTTGGATCACTCCTGAGTCGGCGGCGAGTTCGGCCAGGCACGGAGCGATCAGGTCGGCGGGGACGGTGAGGATCTTGGCCGCCTCGCTGATCAGCAGGTGTACGGGCAGGTAGCAGTGGCCGTCGTCGTCGGCTGCTTCGGACAGCGTGTAGGCGAGGCCAGCCTTGATGCGCTCCGGGCTGTCGCGCGCGATGCCAACCGAGGCGGCGATCGTGTCGGCGGTCTTGAAGCCGATGCCCCACACGTCGGCCGCGAGGCGGTACGGGTCCGCCTTGACCGTCTCGATGGACCCGTCGCCATATTTCTTGTAGATCTTCACCGCCAGCGATGTGGAGACGCCAACGCCCTGCAGGAAGATCATCACCTCCTTGATCGCCTTCTGCTCGGCCCAGGCGCGCGTGATGCGTTCGGTGCGCTTGGGGCCGAGGCCATCGACCTCGATCAGCCGGTGCGGGGCGTCGTCGATGATGTGCATGATGTCCACGCCGAAGTGGTTCACCATGCGTTCGGCCATCACCGGGCCGATGCCCTTGATCATGCCGGAGCCCAGGTAGCGGCGAATGCCCTGCTCGGTGGCCGGGAGCACAGTGGTGTAGGAGTCCACCTCAAACTGGCGGCCGAACTTCTGGTGCGTCGTCCACCGGCCCCGCAGCCGCAGCGATTCGCCTGTCTGGGCGCCGAGCAGCGGGCCGACGGCGGTGACCAGTTCGGTGCTGGCGCTGACCGGTCCGCGGCCGGTGCCCCGGTCCGGGGCGATGCGGGCGATCGTGTAGCCGGTTTCCGGGTTGGCGAAAGTCACGCGCTCAAGCACGCCGTCAAGCACCGCTATCTGGCGTGGCTCTGGCGTCATGGGGACATTCTGGCCCTAAGGTCGCCCCGGCCGCCGCCGCCGCGCGAACGCCGAGGACGGGCTCGCGTCGCAGCTACGGCGACGGCTTCAGGACCGTGTCGCAGTATGTGGAGTCGGCTCCGAATGGCCCGCCGCATTGCATGACGGTCGCGAACTGCGACCCCTGCCCGTAGTCGAACTTCGTGCCAGGGTAATCGGCGCCGAAGGTGATCGCGTTTGAGGCGGAGTTGAACGTGTACCAGGGGTACGTGCAGAACGGCCCGCCGTAAACGGGGCAGGTGGCGGCAACCTCCGCGGTCCCGCCGAGGTCGCTTGTCACCGCCCAATTGCTGGGCGAGGACCCGTTCGCGAAGGTGACCGACACGATCTTCAGCGGCGTGAACCCGAGCCAGCTGGCGGTGTCGTATGAGTTGCAGCTGGTCTGCCCCGCGACACAGAACTGCCCGGCCGGAGTGGTGAAGTTCGACGTGTGCCCGATCTCCCAGACGAACGAGTTAGGCGTGTCGTCCACGAGCCCCCAGCCGAGCGCGTTGCCGATCTGCTGCGCGCTGAAGAGCGGGAGCAGCGGTCCGTACTTGCTGTTCAGGACGATCGTGCCGGAATGGCCGGTGGTCACGTCGGTTACGGTGACGTTCCAGCCCTGACCCGCCGCCCCGAGGTGGAAATGGATCCGCACGGTGTCGCCCGCGTTCATGACCAGGGGGGACTTGCTCGTGCCGTCGTAGAGTTCGGCGTTGAACGCCGCGTCTTCGGCTCCGCTTTGCGTGCTGATCTGCCAGGTCGGCGAGCAGACGGTGAACTTGTTCGGCGCGTACGTCACGTTGTAACCGCCGTCGGAGGAGCACGTGTTCACCACGGAATCGGGATAGAACTGCACCTCTAGGAACGCCTGCCCGAACAGCGCGTGCGGGTTCGGATCGGACACGGCCCCGCCCCACCAGAACGTCGGCCCCACCGCGGACACCGGCACGCTCCCGTCGGCCGGCAGGATCGCGGTCCAGGTCAGGTCCTGCGCGGAACCTGGCAGCGAAGACACCGGGTCCAGCTCTGGCTCGTCGTGACCAGAGCAGGCCCCGGTGTACCAGGCCGCCGGGTTCGGATGATGACCGATGCAAACGCTGCCGCTCTGGTCGTTGGACACTGTCGTCGACGCGGCGCCCGCGGGCACTGATGTGCCGACGGCCAGCAGGATTGTCGCCGCCGCTCCCAACAGCCCGCCTGTGAGTCCCTTAAGTCCTGTCATGCCGTGCTTGCCCACGAGAGCCTCCTGGGGGAAGGAGCTTCGACAGTCGCCAGACCAGGCTGAGCCTAATTTGACATCTCACGAACAATCAAGGTCTTGCATATGCAATCTCATTAAAGATCTGAGAGACACTTATCCCGAACGAAGCGGGCCGACTCCCACCCGCCCCCTTACACCTGACATGCCGCCTTCACCTTCGAGGGGCAGGATTTGGGGTATGAGCTCTACCCCTCCTCAAGCAACGGGGAAGTCTGACGCCGCCCTGAAGAGATTCGAGCGCTCGGTCGAAATCCCGATGCTGGTGCTGTCGGTGGTCTTCCTGGTTGTGCTGGTCCTGCCGATCTTGGATACACACCTCTCGCGGCGCTGGATGGACGCTATCTCTGAGGCCGACATCGTCATCTGGATAATCTTCGCTGCCGAGTACGTGATACGGCTGGTCCTCGCTCCCTACAAGCTCCGGTTCATCTGGAAGAACCCGCTGGACCTGGTTGTCGTGGCGGTGCCCCTCCTCCGGCCGCTCCGTCTGGCGCGTCTGGCGCGCCTGGCCCGTGTGGGTGCGCTGACTGGTTTGGTGAGCCGCCGGTCCCGTGGTCGGCTGCACATCGAAATCGCCGTCCAGGTCGTCCTCGTCGCCGCCGTCATCGTGTTCGTCGGCGCGGTGGGCATCCTTGACGTCGAGCGAAACGCGCCCGGCTCAAACATCCAGACCTTCCCCGATGCGCTGTGGTGGGCGGTAACGACCGTGACCACGGTCGGGTATGGCGACAAGTTCCCGGTCACCGGCCAGGGACGCCTCATCGGGACCGTCGTCATGCTCACGGGCATCGCCATCCTGGGCGTTGTCACAGCATCCGTCGCGGGCTGGTTCGTAGACAACCTCCAGGCAATCGAGCGGGCGGAGGCCAAGGCGTCCGGAGAGGCGGAACGACTTGACGCTCGCATGATTGAGGTGCTCGAACGCCTTGCCCGTATCGAAGCGCAACTCGGAACCCGCGGTACTGACGAGGACCAAGCGGCAGGCCGCCGATAGCCTGGCCGCATTGATCGCCGTGCGGTTCACGGGAGAGGCCGGTGGGGGAGCAGGAGCTTTTTACCCTCGCGGTGGCGGTCGCCGTCGTAGTGATCATCGGGCGAGTCGTCGCCACGTGGCTCGACGTGCCGGACGCGGTGGTCCTGGTGGTGCTCGGGATTCTTGCCAGCCTGATCCCGGAGATACCGAACATCGAGGTTCCCCCCGACCTGGTGCTGCTGCTGTTCCTGCCCCCGCTGATCTACCACGCGGCGTTCCTGTCCGCGCCCCGCGAGACGCGGGAGTACGCGGTGCCGATCGCCTTCTTGGGGGTCGGTGCGACCGCGGTCACGATCCTCGGGGTCGGCTGGGTGACCACCCTGCTGCTGCCGGACATCGGCTGGCCGGTCGCGCTCGCGTTCGCCGCCGCGGTCGCCCCCACCGACGCGGTCGCGGCGACGTCGGTGCTGAACCGGGTGGGCGCGCCGCAGCGCATCGTCACCATCATCGAAGGCGAGAGCCTGATCAACGACGCGGTGGCGTTGACCGCCTTCGGGCTGGCGGTCGAGGCGATGGGACACCCCTTCACCGTCGGGCACGGTCTGCTGCGTCTGGTGGAGGTCGTCTTCGGCGGCGTCGCCTACGGACTGGCGGTAGCCGTGGTCATTGGTCGTGTGCGCCGCTTCATCCATGATCCCTCGATCCAGATCGTGCTCACGCTCCTGACGCCGTTCGTCGCCTACATTCCGGCCGAGCAGTTCCACGTGTCCGGGGTGCTGGCCACCGTGGTGACCGGGTTTTACCTGGGCACCCGGACCGAAGGCCTGCTACAGCCGCGCTCGAGGGCGGCCGGGACGATGTTCTGGCGGACGCTGATCTTCCTCCTCGAATCGGCGCTGTTCGTGCTGCTCGGCCTGGAGCTGCGGTCGGTCGTGGGCCACCTGTCCAATCGTCATTCAGTCCCGTGGCTCGCGGGGGCGGCCGCCGCCGTCGTGGCCGCGGTAATCCTGATCCGGCTGGCGTGGGAGCTGCTCGCGTCGCCGCCGCTCAAATTCCTGCCAGGCCCGCACTCCGCGTACGTGCGGAACCCGTGGCGGCAGCGGCTGGTCATCGGCTGGGGCGGCCTGCGCGGCGCGATCTCGCTGGCGATCGCGCTAACGTTGCCCACCACGCTGGACGGGCGGCCTTTCGACGAGCGGGCGACGCTAATCTTCCTGACGGCAGTGGTCGTGATGGTCACGCTGATCGGCGAGGGCCTGACGCTGGCGCCGCTGCTGCGGGCCCTGGGGCTCGCACAGGGCGAGGAAAAGGTGCGGCGGGAAGCGTCCGCCCGCGCTAAGGTCACCGAGGCCGGGCTCGCGCGCCTCGACGAGCTGGCCGAGGCAGGCGAGGTAGACGAGGACACGGCGAATGTGTACCGGCAGCTGTACGAGATGCGCTTGGACCGGGTCCGCGCGATCCTCGGCGACGTCGACGAAGAGGATCTCCCCGACACCGGAGCTCTGCGCGCCGAACTGCTCCGTGCGCAGCGGGACAAGCTGGAGGAGCTCTACGAGAAGCGGAAGATCAGTGATGAGATCCGCCGGACCATCGCGCGGAGCCTGGACATGCAGGAACCTCGCCCATTCGGCTGACGGTGACAGGGGCATCAGATGAGGACGCTGCGGTTCCCGGCGGACATCGCGGTTGGCGAGGTCCGGTGGGAGGACATCCGCGAGCCGGGCGGGTGGGGTCATCTGCTTGCCATCGGCGTGCTGGAGGTACCGGACGGCACCGCGGTCAGCCTCCATGTGTATACGGTCGACGAGGTCAGCGTCTCCGATCAGGCGATGGGCATCTTTGAGACCCCGGCCGGGACCGGGCCGGCGCCGGCGATCCGGCGTCGCGGGCGTCGCTGGAGTCGCCGGCGGCGATCCCGGGGGCGATCCCGGGACGAGGTCACCTGGCGCGTCACGTGGCAGCGGGGCATGCCCGACAGCGCGGTCCGCAACAACAGGAGCATCTGGGGCGAAGGAAGCTACAGCGTTGGCAGCGGTGACGAGGCCGTGGACCTGGAGTTCATCCGCGGCCTGCCTCCGGACAGCGTCTACGACCTCAGCCTGGGCAGCATCGTCCCGGACTCCTTCGCCGCGGTGGCGCATCTCGCGCCGGGCCTGCGGGAGCTTTCCCTTTGCATAGAAGACCTCGGCGATGACGCCCCGTCCGTGATCGCGGACCTGCGCGCGCTGGAATCGCTATCACTGTGCGGAGACCAGGACGGCGGTGGGCGGCTCGGTGACCATGCCCTGTCCGTGATCGCGGACCTGCCGGCCTTGGAATACCTGGCACTCCTCGACGGGGCGTACTCCGAGCACGGCCTGCAGCACCTGGCCCGCCTGCCCAAGCTGCGGCACCTTCACATAGAACGAGAAGGCCTGGCGGCCCCGATGTTCCGGTTCGCCGCCGCCATGCCGGCACTCACCAAGCTGACCGGCCTGGATGAGTTCGGCGACGATGGCCCGATGCCCCCGGCAGAGGTCGCCCAGGTCCGGGCAATGCTGCCGCACATCAGCCTGGGCTGACAGCCTGGGCTGACTAGCCTGCCGGGTTCGAGGACACGAGTTCGAGGACACGAGTTCGAGGACAATGGCCAGATGGCGTTCGAACTGCCTGTCGTCGATGCGGCGAGCCTGGCGGCCTGGTGCGAGGCGCATCTGGGCAGTCCGGCCGTAAGCGAGCTGTTCCGAACGGGGCACCTTACCCGCGTGATCGGAACGCGGCTAGCCGACGGGCGCGAGATCGTGGTGCGTGTCCGCCCGGCCGCGCCGCGCATCGCCGCGTGCACCGAGGTCCAGCGCCGGCTCTTCGATTCCGGATATCCCTGTCCGCAGCCGCTGGCTGGCCCGGCGCCGCTCGGAAAGCACGAGGCCACCGCCGAGAGCTACATTCCAGGCGGGGCAGCGCTGCCCGACTCCGGCCGCGCCGCGCAGCCTTTTGCCGCAG
>Ga0126381_100009125_pt1 | contig 11134 bp, 9 predicted proteins | sample PanSoiMetPlot_28_FD_96465 | JGI IMG/M metagenome (GOLD analysis project Ga0126381, IMG submission 96465) | Tropical forest soil microbial communities from Panama - MetaG Plot_28 | ecosystem: Environmental > Terrestrial > Soil > Tropical forest > Bulk soil | place: Panama | collected 2016-02-17
CTTGCGCGACAACAATCACCTCTGGGTGTTCCCCACCGATCTCGGCTTCGGCGAGAAAGGCGGCGCCGGCATCGCCGCGGCACAAGCGGCGGCGAGAGATAATCCGCTGCTGCGCGAGAGCGATGTCGTGCTCGACAACCGGCGGCTCCTCAACAACGACCTGTTCCGCATTGTGCATGACTATTTCGGCCACTTCAAAGAAGGCCACGGCTTTAGAGCTGCAGGCGAGGAGAATGCCTGGCGCTCGCACGCCGCCATGTACTCGAACGAAGCGCGCCCGGCGATGACGAGCGAAACGCGCGGGCAAAATTCCTGGGTGAACTACGGCCCACACGGCGCTGCCAACCGCAAGGCCTCGGCCGCCGATACCGTGTTCTCCGAACAGAAGATGGGCCTGCTGCCCGATTGGGCGATCAACGAAGGCCGCGGCGAGCCGGCACCGTTTCCAGAATACGCCGAGCAATATCCGCCGAGCGCGCCGGCAGTGCCTAAATTGAAAGAAAAAGGCGGCGTGTACATGGGCAAGCAGCTCTCGCCGGAAGCCGAGGCCTTCGCCAAAGAGCGCACCAAGATCATCGAACAGATGCGCAAGGAGGGCTACACGCCATACTTCGATCCGGCCAAGCGCACCTATGTCGACCCCGCCAACTATCCGGATGCCAATGTCGACACGCTGTCGATCCAGCCGCAGCGCGAAGCGACCATGCAGGAATACAAGAAATGGATCGACGCGCCGGAAACGATGAAGCAGCTGGAGGCGGCCTACAAGCGCGGTGCAAACCTCGGCAACGCCGACGATTGGTATGCGATGGCGCAATTCGAGAAGGAGTACATCAAGGAGTTCGGCGAGAAGGAGGGACGCCAGCGCTTCCTCGATGAGTTCGCGGTGCCGATGGCGGCGACGACATCGGGCCAGGCGCCGCCGGCCAACTTCTTGATGGCGCAATACCTCGAATACAATCGCCGCCAGGGCAACCCCGTCCCGGCGGCAGTGCATGAATTGCCGGTGACGGTGAGCGGCGGGCCGTTCGGCAAGACCAATCTGAAAAACTATGCGCTCTATCGCCAGGGCGGCGGCTATCAGGCGCTCGGCCGGGATCAGCCGAAGATGCACAACTTCGTGCGCTCGTTCCTCGGCGACCTCTCGCGCGCCGTCATCGATGACCAGATGGCAAGCGGCATGCTCGCGCACGCGCCAAAAAGCGTTCAGGCAGGCGCGCGCGACGTCGCCTATGGCTTGCTTGAGGAACCCGTGCATCGTGCCGCGCTGCGCCGCGGCTTGCAGCCGGGAAACCTGCAAGACGTCTCCTGGGCCGGCTTCAAGCGCGCAAGCGAAGGCCCGATGGTCCAAGTCATCAACGACGCGATCGAGCGCACGCACCGGCTCACCGGCATGCCGCGCGACGAGATCGTGCGCCGCGGCCTCATGCGCAAAGAAATACCGATCTACACCCCGCCGGCACTGCCGATGCCCTACGGTCTAGCACCGAGTGACCAGCGATGAGCATGGCTTACGACGACAACCGCTCATATACCGAACCCGAAACCGATCGCGACAAGACCACGCCTGAGCTCACCCCGGATCAGCTGCTGATCCGCATCAAGGATTGGTGGAAGATCGATTACTCGCCGGCAAAGAAATGGCACCGCGAAGCACGGCTCGATTTCGATTTCCGTGCCGGCGAACAATGGCCGGCCGAGGACAAGAAATACATGGAGGATGCGCAGAAGCGCGCCTGCCTGGTGTTCAATGTGGTCGATCCCGTCATTGACGTCGTGACGGGAAGCGAAATTACCAACCGGCAGGAGGTGCGCTATGTCCCGCGTCAAATCGGTGCTGCGCCGGTCAACGAGGTTCTCACCGAGGCCGCCAGATGGTTTCGGGACCAATGTTATGCTGAGCACGAAGAAAGCAATGCTTTTGCTGACGCAGCGACCTGTGGGATGGGATGGACTGAAACAAGGCTCGACTACAGCGAGAACCCCAACGGCGACCCGAAAATAACCCGCATCGATCCGATGGAAATGGTCTGGGACAGCGGATCGAAACAAGCAAACCTATTCGATGCGCGCCGCATCTTTCGCGCTAATCGCCGCGTGCCGCTGACCTACGCCAAGGACCGCTGGCCGTATGGCGCCGACAAGCGGCCGATCTTGGATGATGCCACCTGGGATGCCGCCTGGGCCGGCGAGCTCGCCGACGAAGAAACACCCTATGTAGTGCATTACCCCGGCGAACCGCTCCAGCACGAAGTGGAGGACGGCCGCACCGAACAGGTCGTCACCATCGTGCAAGTCCAATGGTTCGAAACGCAGCACTTTTTTCGCGCTATGGTCGGCGGCGGCTTGCGCGAGCTCACCGCCGAACAGCACCGCATGGCATCGATACGCGCCGCCATGCTCGGCCAGGACTATCGTGCGGTCGAACAGACACGCAAGATTTTCTACCAAGCCTTCGTCGGCGACATCGTGCTCGAAATCACCAAGCTGGCGGCGCCGAGCGGAGCATTGGCGAAGAATTTCACGTTCCAGCCGATCACCGGCAAGTGGGACCGCAACAATCGGCAATGGTACGGCCTGGTGAAGGCGATGCGCTCGCCGCAGACCTGGGCCAACAAGTGGCTGTCGACCGCAGTGGAGATCATGGCGCGCAATGCCAAGGGCGGGCTGATGATGGAGGAGGGCGCCGTTGTCGATCAGCAGGAGTTCGAGGAGGATTGGGCGAAGCCGGGCGGCAACTCCTATTTCCGCCCCGGCGCGCTGACCGGCGGCAAGGTGACGCCCAAACCGGCGGCCAACTTCCCCGCCGACTTCATGCAAATGACCAACTTCGCCATTCAGGCGATCCCGCGCGTCACCGGCATATCGATCGAAATGATGGGCATGGCCGGCGCCAACCCGAGCTCGCCCAACGATCCGCGCACCGCATCCCAGGAGTATCAGCGCCGGCAAAGCGCCACCATCATCCTCGCCGGATTGTTCGACAGCCTGCGGCGATATCGCCGCGTGTCCGGTCATCTGCTGCTGTACTTCATCACCGAGTTTTTGAGCGATGGCCGGCTCATCCGCATCGTCGGTCAGGAAACGAGCCAATACGTTCCGCTCATTCGCGATCCCAACGTGCTCGAATACGACGTGATCGTGGACGATGCGCCGAGTGCCCCTAATCAGAAAGAGCTAGTGTGGAACAGCATGGTGCAAATGTTGCCGATGCTGCAGGGCATCAACCCGCCGCCCGACGTGATGCTCACCTTGCTCGATTATTCGCCGCTGCCGGCGAGCCTGGTCGCCAAGATCAAGACGGCGGTACAGCAGGCGCAGCAGAACGCACCGCCGCCGCCGCCTGATCCAATGACGTTGATGATCCAAGAAAAGCAGGCCGACGTCGAAGCCAACAAGCAGCGGCATCTGCAGACGCTGATCGCGCGCAAGGCCGAGAAGGATCAGGATCTCAACCATCAGCGCATGCTGGCAAACCTCGATTATGAGAAAGTGCTGGCAGCGGAGCGGGTCAAGCTCGCCGGCAAGCGCGAGGAAATGGAGCTGGACGCCCGGCAAAAGGCGCAGGAGCATTTCAACGCCATGGAGCAAAAGCGCCTCGACCACGATCACAGGACGCAGCAGCACGCCATGCAGATGGCGCTGCTGGAAGCCAAGGAACGCGAAGCAACGCATCGTATCGAGGCAAACGGCAAAGGAGAATGACATGCCCTTCCGCAAAGTCGGCCGCGACGAATACGAGAGCCCATCGGGGCGCAAATTCACCAAGAAACAGGTCGATCTCTACTATGCCGGCGGCGGCCATTTTCCCGGCCAAAGCGGGATGCGCGACCAATTCCCCAAGAGCTACAACAGTGCGACCGCGCGCACGCTCACCCGAGAAAATTCAGAAATGCGGCTGGGCGGCCAAAGTCCGAGCGCAAAGGGCACGGCAGCGCGGCCGACATTGCGCAAGAGCGGGCGCGAGGAGCCGTTGTCGTCCACGCCGACGTCGATCTTGGCGAGCGGCCCGAGTACATTCGGCCCGCTCGAATATGCCACGCGCGATAAGAGCGCGCAGGGGTTCTGGAACCCCGAGGATATGGCGCGGCGCGAAGTGCGGCGCGCACGGCGTGAATACAACCGCAGGAACGGGAGAGAGTGATGGCAAAGAAGCGACCTCACACAAGTATCCACGACACCGCGATGCCGCGCGTGCGCGATAATGAATTGAACACTTTCCCCAATGCGCCAAAACGCGGCTATACGCGCCAACGATCGCGCACGCCGCATCAGCCATCGGGCGAGGTGGGCATGCAGAAGCGCGGCGGTGGCGGCTCCAGCCCGCATCCCAAGACGCCATACGAGCGCGGCTTTAATCCCGATCTCGGCCACCGGCGCGAGCGCAATCCGCCCGGCGGCCGGCAGAAGGGCATGAGCATGAGTGACGAATACTCGGCCATGCCGAAGACCGGTCACCAAAGCGCCACCGCCGCCGGCGAGCTCGCCCGCCCCGGCAGCGAACTGGGCAGCCGCACCATGGACGCGCGATCGAGCGTGCCAGTGTCAATCCAAGAAGGCGCCAACACGCGCGATCATTTCAATTCGCTCGACTACGGCAAGGTGCGTTTCGACAACGCCGAAGTCGATGCCGGCACCGGCACCGGGCGGGCAAGGCGCGGTACGTTTCGAGGCAACAGGAGAATGTGATGGTAGAAGAAGCAACCAAAGAGAAACCGGACCTCGGGCCGTTCACGGCCGAGGAGCGCGCGCACTTCGACAGCCGCGGGGAAAAGGATATTCCGGTTCCTCAGAGTGTGACTGAGGCACCGGCGCAGGCACCGGTGCCTGGTGCGACAGATGCGCCGGTGCCGACCGCCGAGCCGGCCAGGCCCGACAAGCCCGACAAGCCCGAGCATGTTCCTATCGCCACTCTGCAGGAGGAGCGCAGGCGCCGCCAAGAAGCCGAGGAGCGTGCGCGGCAAACCGAGCTGTTAAATGTGCGCATGGAAGAACGCTTTCGCGCCTTCCGCGATGCGCTCGCCCCGCGCCAGCAAGCGCCGCAAGCACCGCCTTCGGCCGATCAGGATATCTTCGGCGCCGTGCGCCACATGCAAGCCGAGCAAACGCGGACGCGGGCCGAGATCGACGCCTACAAGCGGCAAATCCAGGCCGAGGATCAAATAAAACAACTGCAGGACTGGGGCCGCAATGCCGAGGCCGAATATGTGCGGGCCAATCCTGACTATTATCAAGCGCTCAACCATCTGCGGGCGGCGCGCGTGCGCGATCTGCAAGTGCTAGGCATGTCGCCGAGCGCGATCAACCAGCAGCTGCTGAACGAGGAGAACCAATTGCTGGCGCGCGCCGCCGCCGAGCGGCGCAATCCGGCACATTGGGCGCATGAGCTCGCCAAGGCGCGCGGCTATACCAGGGCGGCGGCGCCGGCCGCACAGCGCAGCGACGGGACGCTGCCGCCGTCGAACGTCGATCTCAACCGCATCGAAGCCGGGCAGCGTCAATCCGCTTCGCTGTCCAATGTCGGCGGCGGCGCTGGGCGCGACCTCGGCGATATCGAGATCGAAGATTTGCTGAAAATGAACGACAGGGAGTTCGGCGCCTTCATCGAGAAATATCCCGGCCGCTTCCGCCGCCTCAAAGGCGCAGCGCACTAAGAAACTGAACTAGAGTTCGCGTCGGCTCGCCCCCGTCAAAAGGCGTTTCGGTTCGCCCCCGCAAAAGGCGTTTCGTTGGCCTGCGAACGCATCGCTGTGCGCCCGCTCTCGGCACTTGAGGGCACTCACACAATCCTCAATCTCAAAGGAGGTGCCACATGGCATCGACCAGCTATGGCGTCAATGACGCCCTTGCGGTCAAGCTTTGGGCCAAGGAGCTCGCGCACGAGGCCGTCAAAGCAACCGAAATCTATCCACTGATCGGACAGAACGCGAATAGCGTGATCCAAGAAAAAACCGAAACCAAGAAGGGCCCCGGCGATCGGGTCACCATTGGTTTGCGCATGCAGCTGACCGGCGACGGTTTCACCGAGAGTGAAATCGCCGAAGGCAACGGCGAAGCGCTGACAACTTATGCCGACAACGTGTTCGTCAACGAGCTCGGCCACGTCGTCGGCGTGAGAAGTGAAAACACCATCGACGCGCAAAGAGTGGCATTCGATTTGCGCGAGGAAGCCAAAGATGGCCTGGTCGATTGGTGGGCGCGCAGAATTTCTGTCGCGTTTTTTAATCAAGTGTGTGGAAATACGTCAATCAGCGGCCCATCGTTCCCGACCTCGGTGAAGTACACCGGCCTCAACGCCACGATCGCCCCCAGTGCCGGCCGCATCCTGCGCTTCGACACCGGCGGCACCGGCGCCTCGATCGCCAACGATGAAACCGTCAACACCACGACCACGGCAACCTTCGGCTTGGCGGTCATCGACAAGGCAGTGGAGCTCGCCAAGACCGGCGGCACCAACAACCTGCCGAAAATCCGCCCGATCAGGATCGAGGGCGGCGAGCACTATGTAATGTACATTCATCCGATCCAGACCACGCAGCTGCGCGCCGGCGTCAACGCCGGGCAATGGATGGATATCCAAAAGGCGGCCATGACGGGCGGCGAGATCAGCGACAATCCGATCTTCACCGGAGCGCTCGGCATGTACAACAATGTGATCCTGCGCGAGAGCGAGCAAATTCCGTTCGGCGTTCACTCTACTTCGGGCGCGCAGCAGACCTCGACCCGTCGTGCGGTGTTCCTCGGTGCGCAAGCCGCGGCCATCGCCTTCGGTCAGAACTCCGGTGAAAATCGTTACAGGTGGAATGAAGAATTATATGATCATAAGCGCCGCCTCGAAGTGTCGGCGTGGTCGATCAAAGGACTGAAAAAGATGGTGTTCAACGCCATCGATTTCGCCACCATCGTCGTCACGTCATACGGCGTGCCGTCAGCGTAACCCTCGACGCAACAATCGAAAGCCATTCGGCAAAAGCCAAGAGGAGCTCAACATGCCAACAGGTACATTGGGCACGACTGCCCGCGACTATCCTGCAAGAGAAAGTGCGATCGTATTCATGCTCAACTTCAACCAACCGTTCGGTGCCGGTGTGTCGGTGAAGGTCGGCACCGTTCCGGCGGGGGCTGGGTTGTTGCGCTGCTACACGGTCACCGGCACGGCGTTCAACTCATCGACCACCAACAATATCTCGGTGGGCAATGCCGCAGGCGGTGCGCAGATCGTGGCCGCCAACGCGATCGGTGCGGTCGGCATCAACACGCAAACGATCATCGCCGCGCTGGCGGGACCGTTGGCGGCTGATATGGCGATCTGGCTCACCGGCACGTTTGCGGCCGCGCTGCCTACGGCCGGTCAGGCGTTGTTCGTGCTGGAGTGGGCAAATCCAGGCGGACAGTAAGTGCGTGCGTCCTATTGGTTCCTACACTGGGCCGCTTACGAGCGGCTCAGTGAGCCCATCGAGGAAAAGCCATGCCCACCCTCGGCGACCTCAAAGCCAAAATCGCTCAAGACCTCCGACGCTCCAATCTCACCGATGAAATCGCGGATGCGATCCCTGATGCTATCCGCGACCACGATACCGAACGCTTTTGGTGGAACGACACTGCCCCCAGCGCCTACAAACTCACCGTCACCCCCAACGGCGGCACCGGCACCAACGGCCCGACCGGTGGCCCGGCGGGCGACGTCTATTTCCTCGCGCCGCAGCCGGCGATCGGCCTCCAAGAGTTCGTCAAAATAGACATGGTGCGGGCGCAGATCCCGGTGGTCTGGTACACCGTCAAAGCGACCGATTGGGACAAGCTTGAATTTTTCTACTCGACGCTCTCGAACGGCCAGCCGTCGTGGTGGGCGTTCCAGCAGGGTTATCTGCGCATCTATCCGCTGCCGTCGCAGCCTTACAATCTGCGCATCTTCGGACAGTACAGGCTCATTCCGCTGGTCAATGATACCGACAGCAATGCCTGGACGAACCAAGGCTTCAATCTCATCCGCTACACCGTGCTCAAACGCCTGTTCTCCTATCCCGTCCGCAATGCGGAGCAAGTCGCGAACGCCGAACAGGCGGGCATGCGAGCGCTCGACTATCTGCGGCGCGAAACCGACCGGCGCTCTCGCCAGGGAAGGATGCGAGCATACTATGGCTGAACTGTTCGACGTTTATGAAGCGACCGGCGCGCTGATCGGTGCCGTTCCGATCTCGCCGCTGGAGCTCGACAAGCTGCACAACGGACAAACGATCACGATCATGTTTCATACGCCGCGGATGCTTCGCGACAAGCTCGGCGAGCGCAACGGCGTGTTCGAAGTGCTCGAGCTCGACGGCAAGCTTTTCGTCACCAATCCCGACGATGTGAAGCGCTACATCGAATTGCAGAAGGCGATCGAGGAAAATGCCAAAAGCAACAGTGCCGTTCGGTGAGTGGAAGCCGGACCTTTCCCTCCTCGACACGCAATTCGCCAGCATCGCCGACAACGTATTCGCTACGCTCAATTCCTATCAGCCGATCCCGAGCCTGCAGGCGATCACCCACGCCATGCTTGGCGATCTGCCGGCGCTCGGTCTTTTTCCGGTGCGCCGCAAGGACGGCACTTGGGAAATCTACGCCGGCACAAGACACAAGCTGTGGAAGTGGAGTTTCCAGGGCTGGACCGATGTGAGCCGCACGACCGGTGGCAGCTACAACGTACCCGGCGGTGAGCTGTGGAGCGCGGTTCAGTTCGGGACCACGCTTATCGCAGTTCAGTTCGGCGACGTACCGCAGGCCATCGACGTAGAAACGGGAACGAATTTTTCGGCGCTCGGCGGCTCGCCGCCGCAGGCGCACAACGTGCAAGTGATCGGCGATTTCGTCGTGCTCGGCGGCCTGGCTGAAGGCTCGACCATTGCCGGCATGCCCACCGACCGGCGCATGATGATATGGTGCGGGATCAACAACCCGACCAATTGGGTACCGGGCAATGGCCTGTGCGATTTTCAGTTGTTTCCAGATGGAGGACCGGTCCAGGGTGTCGCCGGCAACGAAACCGTCGCTTATGTGGTGCAAGATCGCGGCATTCGCTTGATGCAGTTCCTGCCGGGCGACATCAACACCATTTTCAACTTCACCAAAATCTTGCACGACCGCGGCGCGGTCGGCGAGTTCTGTTTCCGCACCGTGGGCGACGTTTTCTACTTCATCAACGAGGACGGTTTCTATGCGCTCGCCGGCAGCCAGCTGTTGCCGATCGGCCAGGACAAGGCAAACCAATGGTTGATGCTCAATTCCGATCGGCAGCGCCGCAACCTCTATCAGATCGTACCGACCAACCGGCCCTATGTCGCATGGGCGTTCTACGCCACGACGGCTTCGCAGAATTACGATCGCATCATCATCTACAATTGGGCCAACCAGAGGTTCACCACCGGCACCATCAATGCGCTGGTGTGGGCGCTGCTGGGTTCGCATTTTATCGATCTCGACACCGACACCGATACTACGATCACCGGCGATCAGTTTCTCGACAGCGGCGCAAACCCTGGTCCTCCTGCAGCAGCGGCACCGCCTCCCGCATTCTTTGCACCGCCGCCGCAGACGCGCGGGGCCTCCGACACGCCGCCGAGCTGGGGCACCAACCAAACCCCGCTCGCGCTCGACAGCTTTGCCTATGTCGGCGGCCGCCCAATCGTTTGCGGCATCAATCAGCTCGGCGAATTGTGCTCGCTCGACGGCCCAAACCTGCCGGCAACGGTGGAGACGGCCGAGACGCATCTAGCGCCAGGCATGCGGGCGTTCGTGAACGAGGTCTATCCGCTGATCGATGGCGCGGATGCGACGGTCGGCGTGGCCATACGCGAGCGGCTCGGCGATCCGCCGGTGTGGGCAATCAGCGGGCAAATCATCGACAGCGATCCGCGCAATCCGGTTCCCGGCGTTGATCAGATCCCGCTGGAGATAACCGGCGCAGCCTCGGTGTTGACGAGCTCGCGCCTGCATCGCTTCCGGGTTCTGATCCCTTATGGTGAAGTCTGGAACAATGCCATGGGCGTGCTTGCCGATGCGCAGCCGGATGGTTCCGCATGACCACGCCGCGGCATCGCCAGCAATTCGATGCCGCGCGCGATCCCTACGGTTCGCGCAACGCGCTCGGCATCACCACCTGGGTCGCGGTCGACCAGTCGGCGCCGCATGCACTTGCAGATGCGCCCTATTACGGCGGCGCCTATCAACTCGCCGCCGGCACTGGCATCACTCTCACCGTCACCAACAACCCGAAGCAAGTCACCATCAATGGAGCCGGCGGCGGCGGCAACGTGTCGAACGTCGGCACGCCGGCGGCCAACCAGTGGGCGCAATGGACCGACGCCACGCATATCCAGGGTGTGGCAGCCGGCGCGCTCACCGCGGTCAACGATACCAACATCACGTTGACGTTGGCCGGCACGCCGGCGACAGCGCTGCTGCAGGCGACCTCGATCACGGTCGGATGGACCGGCACGCTCGCCAACGCGCGCCTGGCGACGATGGCGGCGCACACCTACAAGGGCAACAACACCGGCGCGACGGCAACGCCGATCGACGTCACCGGCACGCAACTCACGGCGGATCTCAATCTATTCACCAGCTCGCTGCAGGGACTGACGCCAGCGAGCGGCGGCGGCACTGCGAACTTCTTAAGAGCTGACGGCACTTGGGCGGCGCCGGCGGGCGGCGCGATCGTCACGCCGACCGTGCAGCGTTTCATCTCGGGCAGCGGGACCTACACGACGCCCGCCAACGTCAAGTGGATCGATGTGGAAATGGTCGCCGGCGGCGGCGGCGGCGCCGGTTCTGCCACTGGGGCAGGCGCCGGCGGGCCTGGCGGCAATACGACCTTCGGCAACGCTGCGTGCGGCTTCGGCAACGGCGGCTCGACCTCGTTTGCGACTGCAGCTGCGGGCGGCACCAGCAACATGAATGCCGGCGGCACGTTCACTGGAGGGATATTGCTTCTGAGCATACAAGGCGGTGATGGTGGCGCACCGGATAATTCCGGTTTCCACCAGCCGGGCGGTGCGGGCGGTTCATCGCCGATCGGGCCAGGCGGTGCTGCCGGCTGTGGCGGCGGCGGTGCTGGCGGTAATGCGAGGGGCTATGGCGGCGGCGGCGGCGGCGC
>Ga0126381_100009126_pt1 | contig 11134 bp, 9 predicted proteins | sample PanSoiMetPlot_28_FD_96465 | JGI IMG/M metagenome (GOLD analysis project Ga0126381, IMG submission 96465) | Tropical forest soil microbial communities from Panama - MetaG Plot_28 | ecosystem: Environmental > Terrestrial > Soil > Tropical forest > Bulk soil | place: Panama | collected 2016-02-17
AGAGTGCTCTCTGGAGACGACTCATGATAAAAGGCATGCCTCATCCGGATACCTTCATGCGCGGCAGCAACGAAGTTCAGACGATGCATGTTGAGCGAACGCAAGGTGGAGAATTCACGACGATCTCTGGCCTCGATCATCTGGTCTTGCTCAAGACGGCGAAGTCCGCATTCGCCGGTTACATCAAAGACTCGTTGACCACACTAAAGGAGACAAACGACCGCCTGTTTGGAACAGCCGTGCGCGCTCAATGGCACTACAACACACAGGCCCTCGACTACGATGCAGTGCGTGCCAAGATTCGCGAGACCATGTTGGCCACATTTGCGGAGCACGACAGTAAGTCCGTACAACAGACGCTTTACGCGATGGCTCGCAGCGCACTCGAAGCCGTCGAGCAGATCGATGAGGTCGAGTTGAGGCTGCCGAACAAGCACTGCCTACTAGTGGATCTTTCGCCATTCGGCCAAGATAATCCCAACGAGATCTTCGTCCCGACGGATGAACCGCATGGCACCATTGAGGCGCGGGTTCGCCGCAGGCCTTCAGCATGAGGTCATCGTCCAGCCTTCACCAGCAAGGTGAGCGAGTGATCGACCGTTGCCGCGAGATCGCGGCATTCACCGAGGTTCCCGGCGAGATCACGCGTACTTTTCTCTCACCGCCAATGCGCGGCGTCCATGAGCTGGTGCGCGAATGGATGGAGTCCGCTGGTATGAGTGTGCGGATTGACGCCGTGGGTAACATTCGCGGCCTCTACCCCTGTCTAAAGCCCGACGGCCCGCGACTGCTTATCGGATCGCACCTCGATACTGTCCCAAACGCAGGAGCATTCGATGGTGTTCTTGGCGTTGTGCTCGGCATTGCCGTCGTTGAACAACTGCACGGTAGAAGGTTGCCTTTCGCAATCGAAGTGATTGGTTTGTCTGAAGAAGAGGGCATTCGCTTCAGCAAGCCCTTCATCAGTAGCTTTGCTCTCGCCGGCAAACTCGATGCCGAGCTACTGGCGCATGTCGACGCAAACGGAATCAGCATCTCGGACGCCATCAAGAGCTTCGGCTTTCGCATTGAGGATCTGCCTGGCGCTGGTCTGGCGCCAGAGACATTTGCTTATCTCGAAGTCCACATCGAGCAAGGGCCCGTACTGGATTCCGAGTCATTATCTCTTGCTGTAGTTGACGCGATCGTTGCGCAGAGTCGTTTCGAACTGACTTTCACCGGACAGGCAAACCATGCAGGAACAACGCCAATGCACCTAAGACATGACGCGCTCGGGGCTGCGTCTGAGTGGGTTGTCGCGGTTGAAGAATATGCAAAATCCCACGCAGGCCTTGTCGCAACTGTCGGAAGAGTTACTGTAGTGCCAGGGGCCGGAAATGTAGTCGCCGGCCAGGTAACAGCCTCGCTTGATGTCCGCCATTCCGATGAGGGAATATGCGGAGCTGGGGTCTCTGAGTTGCTTCAGGCCGCTAGCTCTGCCGCGGAGAGACGCGGCGTGCGCGTCGTCTCGCGCCCTTTGCTGGAACAGGCTTCCGTACCGATGGATTCGAGACTTACTAGTTTGCTGCATGGCGCAGCGGAACGTGCAGGCCATCCGGCGCGTCGCATGTGCAGCGGAGCCGGCCACGATGCCATGATTCTTGCGCCATACGTCCCCTCGGCGATGCTCTTCCTGCGTAGCCCCGGCGGTTTGAGCCACCATCCCGACGAGACTGTGCTGCCCGAGGACGTGGACGCAGCGCTCTCAACTGCGATGGAGTTCCTTTGCTTGTTGCGCGATGATAGATCGACCCTCAAGGATGACCATGCATAACCTTGGCCATACACGTAGCTCCAACCAGCGTGATCACTTGCTCCATACCCCGGACACGTTCGTCCGCACAGAGCTTCCCGGCATGCGGAAGGCCGCGGCCGTTGTCCATATCTCGCCTGCCGGAGGAGCGGCCTTTACTCAGTACACTGCTGAACTTGAAAAGGATGGAATACTCGGTTCGACGGATGCTCAGCGTTTCGTATACGTGCTGGAAGGCTCAGCGCTCCTGAGCATTGCTACGGCAACGCACTCACTCCTCCCGGACGGATTCGCCTACGTTCCGGCAGGTGCCGAACATGAACTCAAAGCGAGCGAGAATGCACGACTCACGGTCATTGAAAAGCACTATCAACGGCTATCATCCACCTCCGCGCCGGAAATTCTTGTGAACCGTGAGAGCGAGATTGCTTCGACCGCATTGAATGGTGATCCCGATCTTCAGGTTCGCGCTCTGATCCCCGGAGATGCGGGTTTTGACTTTGCGGTCAACACGATGACCTACAACCCGGGCGCAGCGCTGAGCATGGTCGAGATTCACGTCATGGAGCATGGACTCCTGATGCTCGAAGGCGGAGGCATCTATCGTCTCGGAGACTCGTGGTACTCGGTCGCGGCCGGAGACTTCATCTGGATGGCACCTTATTGTCCGCAGTGGTTCGGCGCCATTGGTAAGAAGCCGGCAAAATACCTTATCTACAAGGATTGGAACCGCCACCCGCTCCGCTAATCTCTTCGGCAAAGCAGGCAATCTATGCAGATTCAGATCGATGAAGCCCGCCTTATCACCGAACTCCAGACACTGGCCAGTTTCACCAGCGTCGAGCCCGATCCTGCGGGAACTGCGGTCACGCGGATCGTCTTCTCTCCCGATGACCTTCGCGCCCGCGCATGGCTGAAAGGGTTGGCGATCGCCGACGGCTTTAGCGTACGTGACGATGCTGTTGGCAACACCTTCATTCGCTGGCACGGGGCTGAACCTCAACTTCCGGCTGTCGCGACCGGGTCGCACATCGACGCCATTCCTCACGCAGGCATGTACGACGGCACGGTTGGGGTTCTTGGCGGCCTCGAGGCATTGCGCGCTCTCAAGCGCAGCGGTCTGCAGCCGCGCCGCTCGGTTGAACTGCTTCTCTTTACGTCGGAGGAGCCTACGCGGTTCGGGATCGGCTGCATTGGGTCGCGTCTCCTTTCGGGCACTCTCGATCCAGCTAAGGCTGACGTGCTCCGCGAGGTCAACGTACCGGAGGACACGTCCCATACCCTCGCCGAGGTGCGCACGGCCGCGGGTTTCAGTGGTTCGCTGGCATCGGTTGTTCTTCCCGCAAATCATTACCATGCATGGGTTGAATTGCATATCGAACAGGGGCCGCTGCTGGAGCGCGAAGGGCTGCCGATCGGCATCGTCACCAGCATTGCGGCCCCAGCGGGTTACAGGTTCACGATTACGGGCTTTGGGGGCCATGCCGGGGCGTTGCTAATGCCTGACCGGCGCGACGCGTTGTGCGCTGCTGCCGACCTAATTCTTTCGGTCGAGCGCAATGCGCTGGCGACGGGAGTGATCGATACTGTCGCAACCGTTGGCACCTGCGAAGTTCATCCGGGTGCGGTTAACGGCGTTCCGAGCCGTGTTGTCCTGCAGCTTGATATTCGCGACACCGACCCCGCTCGACGCGAGCGAGTGATGCAGGCCATCCGCGCTGATTTGGACGAGCTTCGGCGACGCCGCAAGGTCGCGATCGATGAGCAACTCATCTATGCAGACCAGCCTACGCTGTCGTCGGCTCACGTTGTCCAGATCCTCGAAGATATCTGTACTGCAAGCGGCATTCGGTACAAGAAAATGGTCAGCCGGGCCTATCACGACTCGTCTTTTATGGCCCGTGTGGTTCCTATTGCGATGATCTTCATTCCTTGCCGCAACGGTGTCAGCCATCGACCTGATGAATACGCCGCTCCTGCTGAGATCGCGCGTGGCACACGTGTTCTTGCCGAAGCGCTTGCTAAGCTAGCATCGGAGTAACCCCTACGACGAATGGCGATCGAATCCATCAATCCGGCAACCGGCAAGCTGCTACGGACCTTTGAACCTCTCACCGACCAGGCCATCCGCGACAAGATCGCGCTGGCGTCTCAGGCCTCCGCTGTATACCAACGCGTTCCTCTTGAACATCGCGCGCTCTGCATGCGTAAGCTCGCGGCGATCATTGAGTACGAGACGGACGATCTGGCCACGACCATCACCTTGGAGATGGGCAAGCCGATTCATGCTTCGCGCCAGGAGGTGTTGAAGTGCGCAAATGCGTGCCGTTATTACGCCGACAACGCCGCGCGAATCCTTATGCCTGAGGCGATCCAGACAGAGGATCACAGCTACGTCCGGTGGGACCCGCTCGGCGTCGTCCTTGCGGTCATGCCATGGAACTTTCCTCTGTGGCAGGTCTTCCGGTTTCTTGCGCCGGCGCTGATGGCGGGCAATGTTGGGCTGCTCAAGCACTCCTCAAACGTGCCGCAATGCGCACTGCTGATTGAGTCACTGGTCCGGCGCGCCGGTTTTCCGCGCGGTACGTTTCAGGCGCTGCTCATTGAGTCGCGTCAGGTCGAGAGCGTGCTTGCCGATGAGCGCATTGCCGCAGTTACGCTGACGGGTAGCGAGCCCGCGGGTCGCGCCATCGCTGCTCAGGCAGGCTGGCTCATCAAAAAGTCCGTTCTCGAACTTGGCGGCAGCGATCCTTTTATCGTCATGCCATCGGCCGATCTTGATAAAGCCGTGGAGACAGCCGTTCGCGCCCGCCTGGTGAATAGTGGACAATCCTGCATCGCCGCCAAGCGCTTCATCATCGACGACTCCATCTACGAAGCCTTCGTTCCGCGCTTTGTCGCAGGCATGGAGGCGATGGTTGTCGGTGATCCGATGAAAGAGACCACCGATATTGGTCCACTCGCTACACCTAAAATCCTCAAAGAGCTTGAGGAGCAGGTTAAGGCTGCAGTCGGTGCGGGAGCTCGGGTCCTCGCGGGTGGTGAGCGCATGATGGGAGACGGCAACTATTTCGAGCCTACGGTACTTGAAGGTGTCCCGCGCACGAGTCCGGTTTACAAAGAGGAACTCTTTGGGCCGGTTGCTATGCTTTTTCGCGCGAATGGCCTCAGCGAGGCTATCGAGATCGCTAACGACACTCCCTTCGGCCTGGCAGCTTCCGCGTGGACGCGGGACCCCGCCGAGCAGCAGCGCTTCGTCTCCGAGTTGCAGTGCGGGGCGGTGTTTCTCAATGCGATGGTCGCCAGTGATCCGCGTCTCCCCTTCGGTGGAGTTAAGCACTCCGGGTACGGACGGGAGCTTTCTGCCGCTGGCATGCGCGAGTTTCTCAATGCCAAGACAGTGGTAATTGCCGCGGCCCACTCCGGCTAAGGTTCGTAGGCCCCCCCGCCATAATTCGCGCAAAGTCTTCAAACTAAATTACTTAAGTCTGGACCTCCGGGTGCACGTCGATTGCCATTCTTGCTGAAAGCAGAAAGCCCGGCTTGTGGCCGGGCTTCGGTTGCTTCTGGCTTAAGGTTATCAGGAGCGTCAAGGGCAGTTGTGGAAAAACGCAGTCTTGTTGCTGCTTCGTGAACAAATGCAAACGGAGATGACCGGGAAGGGACATCCTGGGCATGGCTAGGCTAAGCTACGGTGTTCGCGCACAAGCACGAAACACCGCAGCGAACTCATGAGGACCCACATGCCTGATCTTCACTACTTCTCCGGCTTCGGCAACGAGTTCGCCTCCGAGGCCGTCGCTGGCGCCCTTCCGATCGGCCAGAACGCACCGCAAAAGTCTCGCCTCGGCCTTTACACGGAGCAATTGAGCGGCAGCCCGTTTACCGCGCCGCGTCTGCTCAACCGTCGCACATGGACCTACCGCATTCGCCCATCGGTGATGCACAAGCCGTATGAGCGAATCGGCAACGGCCTGGTGCGTTCGACTCCTTTCAACGAGATCGAGACGCCGCCGAACCAGCTTCGCTGGGATCCGCTGCCTTTGCCGACACAGCCTACGGATTTTGTTGACGGGCTCGTCACGCTCGCAGGGAACGGCGACTCCACGATGCATTCAGGAGTTGCGATCCACATATTCACTGCCAATAAGAGCATGACGGATCGCTTTTTCTACTCGGCGGATGGCGAACTGCTGTTTGCCCCTCAACTCGGCCGGCTCGCACTCCACACGGAGCTTGGCATCGTTGAAATTTCTCCTGGCGAGATCGCAGTCGTTCCCCGAGGCATTAAGTTCCGCGTAGCTCTGCTCGAAAAACAGGCACGAGGATACGTGCTTGAAAACTACGGCCAGCCGCTGCGTCTGCCCGATCTTGGTCCCATAGGAGCCAATGGCCTGGCGAATTCGCGTGATTTTCTCACCCCGCATGCTGCGTTTGACGACCGCGACAACGGGAGCTTTCAGGTGGTTGCCAAGTTTCTCGGCAATCTATGGGCTACCGAGTTTGATCATTCTCCGCTTGACGTCGTCGCCTGGCACGGCAACTATGCGCCGTACAAGTACGATCTTGCCCGTTTCAATTGCATCAACACGGTGAGCTTTGATCACCCTGACCCAAGCATCTTCACGGTGCTCACATCGCCGAGTGAGATTGCGGGTACGGCAAACATCGACTTCGTCATCTTTCCTCCACGCTGGATGGTGGCCGAGCACACTTTTCGCCCGCCCTGGTTCCATCGCAACTTCATGAATGAGTTCATGGGGCTCATTCAGGGTGAGTACGATGCCAAGGCAGAAGGGTTTGTTCCTGGAGGAGCGAGCTTGCACAACTGCATGTCCGGCCACGGACCGGATGCCGAGACCTTCGAGCGGGCCTCGAACGCTGAACTCAAGCCTGTAAAGCTTGAGGGCACCCTGGCCTTCATGTTCGAGACCCGATTCGTCTGCCGTCCGACGAAGTTCGCCATGGAGACGGCTTCGCTTCAACACGAGTACTACACCTGCTGGCAGACGCTCAAAAAGAACTTCAAGCCGTGATCCATTGAGCGGAGTTCAGCGAACTGTCTTTCGTGAGGCCGAGAAGTGTTCCCATCCTCCGGGCTGGATAGCCGTGCGGGTTCCATCAGGGTGGGCCAGGGTGATGATCGGCTTCTTTGAACCCGGCCGTTGGAGTGTGCCGATACGGGTGATTGGCACGCCACCAACGCTTCGCGGAACACGCGCTGCCGGAGGCGCGGCGAAGAGCAGTTCATAGTCTTCGCCGCCGTGCAGCGCTGCCTTGAGCGCCTGCTCTGGAGTGAGCTGCTTTGCGAGCGGATGGATCGGGAGAGCGGTTTGGTCGATCTCGGCTCGAAGCTTCGAAGCCTGGCAGAGATGGGTGAGGTCTGTTGAGATGCCGTCGCTAACATCGATGGCCGCGGTGGCAATTCTCCGCCTCAAAAGAGTCTGACCGACCGCGAGGCGCGGCTCGGGGAAGAGATGTGGGTGGTCTGCCAGGTTAGCAACCGGAGGATTCGGCTTTCGGCGCGTAAAGAGGCTTGCGAGTTCTGCCGCTGCTCCGCCGAGAGATCCGGTGACGTAGAGGGCGTCGCCGGGACGGGCTCCCGATCGGCGCAGAGAGCGGCCTCGCGGGGCGGAGCCGATAAGGACGATATCGGCGAGGATGAGATCGGATGGCGACTCTGAAGTGTCGCCGCCGGCCAGCGGAACATTGTGAAGATCACCGAGATGGTGAAGGCCGGCGAAAAATCGATCGACCCAGTCGAGGCCGCGCCGTCTGGAGAGCATCGCAGAGGGAAGTGCCAGCGAAAGGAAGGCGGCCAGTGGCGTCGCTCCCATTGCGGCGAGGTCGCTGAGACCGCGAGCAAGACAGCGGTGGCCCACGGACTCAGGCGGGTGTCGGTCGCGACGGAAGTGACGGCCTTCAAGCGAGAAGTCAGTGGTAACGAGGATCTCGTAACCTGCCGCGGGGCGGAGGATGGCGCAGTCGTCGCCGATCCCCAGTGCAACGGACGGGTTCCTTGCGCGATTTGAACCGCGACGGATGCGGTCAATGAGTTCTAGCTCGCCAAGCGGCTTCGATTGCGGTTTTTCCATGATCAAAAGCAAGGATAATTGTTGTCAAAAAGTGACACTTTTGTGGTACGAGCGCAATTAGTTACTTGTCGAAAAAAGATTGATGTGTATTTGCCGCTTTGTTAAAATCGTAGAGGTGCTTAGGAGAATCTGCAGCTCTGAATGATGATCGGCGAATCTCATTTGCTGTCGAAAAAGTTCGAGAGTGCAAGATTCTCAGAGCCGCAGCTTCTTAGGCGGTGAAACTTTGGGCCTGGATTATCGATTGAACCTTAAGAAGCGTTACTACATCATGTTTGTCAGCCGCGATGAGGACGGCCGCCTGAATAAGATTCCGGTGCCGTTGCACTACGCATACATGTTTATAGCGGCTGCCGTTGTGGGAATGTTCACGATCACGGGCCTTGCAGGCTCGTATTCGCGGATGCTGATCAAGACCGCGAGGTTCAATCAGTTGCGTCAGGACCACAATGCGCTGCAGAAAGACTATGCGCACCTTGAAGCGCAGGCTCACCAGAAGGACATTCAGGCCGCATCACTGGGTTCGTTGGCCAGCGAGGTTTCGGCTCTGTATGGACTGACGACAAACAAGCTTGCTCTGCCGATGAGCCGCATGTCGAGCAAGGCCCGGTCAGCCGCGATTGAGAATGCGGTTGCGACGACTCCTTTGACGGAGACGGCCTCGGCCATGACGGACGATAACTACTACAAGTCCCTTGACGCGTTTTATGCCCTGCGCAACTCGGCTCTCAACGGAACGGTGGCTCGAAGTTTGTCGGGGTTGAACCGGCCGGGCTATAACGCCATGAACCCTCTGAGCGGTTTCCCTGGAATGAGCGATCTTGACGCGGCTGCTTACGCGCCTTCGCTCTGGCCGGTCATGGGGCCGATTACGAGCAGTTTCGGCGAGCGCGAGGATCCGATTCTGGGCAATGGCGAGGGAGAGTTCCACAAGGGAATCGATATCTCTGCTCCGAACGGCGTTCCTGTGCGGGCAACCGCCGACGGCATCGTGAGGACCGCTGAGATGGCCAATGGTTATGGACGTGAGGTGGTGCTCGATCACGGTCACGGTGTCGAGACGCTCTACGGACATATGTCAGGCTTCGCCGTCATGGAAGGCCAGAGTGTCACGCGCGGCCAGGTGATCGGCTATGTCGGACACAGTGGACGCACGACGGGGGCGCATCTGCACTATGAAGTGCGAATCCGCAATACTCCAGTGAACCCGCACAAATATCTGCGGACGACTCTGGCTGACCTGGGGAACGATGCTCCGGCCTCGCCGGCTATCGGCCTTGCAGGAACGAGGGCGGCCGCACTCGCTCGCTGATTTCTAAGTCGAAAGGCGAAGGGCCGACCATACAGCCGGCCCTACGTTTTTGCGCCTCAGGCTGATCGTTATTCGGTGACAGCGTAATAGCGAAATGATTCTGGTACCTGAATTGGTACAGGCTTTGCATCTTTTGTGGGGTACAGATAAACCCCGGAGGTCGATACAGTCACGATGGTGTTGTCAGAAGTTGCTAGTGCTCATTTAGTGGATAACATCGTGCTGTATCAACACCGGAACGATTCCATGGTTCAGACCTCTGCCTCCTTTCGGAGTGACTCGCCGGTTACGAATAACGCTATCTCGCTGTCTGAGGTGATCTCGGCTTTCTCTTACGCTCTCGACCTTGCGGAAGGAGTGGTTCCGGGACACGCATTGCGAAGCTGCCTTCTTGGAATGCGGATCGCGGCTGAGCTGAATCTCTGCGAACAGCAGACCAGCAGCCTCTACTTTGCATTGTTGTTGAAAGATGTGGGGCGCGGCAGCATCAAGAGACGGGTGCGCGAGACCGCTGGCAGAGCACGTATCGTGAACAAGCTTGGCCTGGGACATGCGGCAACTGAGGCGGTTCGCAGTCTCAATGAACACTGGGACGGCGGTGGTCATCCTGACGCGTTGAAAGGGGAACAGATCCCGCTGCTCTCACGCATATGCGCAGTGGCGCGGCATCTGGATGTTGTCTCAAGCGAACGCGGCATTGCGAGATCGATCTCTACGTTGATTGAGCGCAGTGAGACATGGTTTGATCCGGAGCTTGTCCACCTGGTCATCTCATTGCATCGTCGCGGAGATCTCTGGACAGACTGCCTTCCCTCTGTGAGTCAGGAGGATTTGCGGCGCGCCGTCCTCGATCTTGACGCGGGCAGGCACCACACGCTAGAGAGCGGACGAATCGACCAGATCTGCGAGGCTTTCGCTGAAATTGTCGATTCGAAGTCGCATTTTACGTTCCGTCACTCGATGGGCGTGGCCGATACGGCTTATGGAATCGCGCGACAGATGGGGCTTCCATCGGACCGTGTGCAATTGGTTCGCAGGGCGGCATTGTTGCACGATATAGGCAAGCTCAGCCTCTCGAATTCGATCCTCGACAAGACGACACATCTCAACGAGGCCGAATGGAACGCCGTTTATGAGCATCCGCGACTGACAAGGCAGATCCTCGAGCGGGTAGGAGCGTTCCGTGAGATGGCCATCATTGCCGGAGAACATCACGAAAAGCTGGATGGATCGGGATATCCGTATCGGCTAATGGCGCCTGATCTATCGCTCGAGTCGCGCATTGTGGCAGTTGCCGATGTGTATGGAGCGCTGTCCGAAGATCGTCCCTATAGGATCGGGCTCGAGTCGCGGCAGATCATCTCGATTCTCACGAAGCTTGCTCCGAAGAAGCTTGATGGCGACTGCGTGGATGCGTTGCTGGAGATTCTCTCGGAAGAGCCGGTGGTTCCATTGGAGCCTCTGGCAGAGGAGACGGCTGCACAGTTCTGCGCCTAATAAGTAAGCAAGGGTGGACAAAAAAGGGCGCAGCCTAGTGGAGGCTGCGCCCTTTCTTACGAGAGTCATTTTCCCGTGTAGATGACGTGCCACACACTCTTGGTCCCGTCGTCGGTGACGAAGAGTGAGCCGTCGTTGCCGACGGTGACTCCAACGGGTCGCCCCCACACTGTGCCGTCGGCATTGACGAAGCCGGTCAGGAAGTCCTCGTACGCGCCGGTGGCGTGACCGTCCTTCATTGGCACCCGGATCACCTCATAGCCGGCGCGATGTGCGCGGTTCCAGCTTCCGTGCTCGGCGGCAAACGCGTCGCCAGTGTAGCCGGAGGGAAATTGTTTGCCGTCGTAGAAGAGCATCTCAAGCGAAGCGAAGTGCGATTGGAGCAGCACGTCGGGGACGATGACCTTCGAGGAGAGATCAACACGCTTGCAGTTCTTG
>Ga0126381_100009127_pt1 | contig 11134 bp, 8 predicted proteins | sample PanSoiMetPlot_28_FD_96465 | JGI IMG/M metagenome (GOLD analysis project Ga0126381, IMG submission 96465) | Tropical forest soil microbial communities from Panama - MetaG Plot_28 | ecosystem: Environmental > Terrestrial > Soil > Tropical forest > Bulk soil | place: Panama | collected 2016-02-17
ATCCGCGCTGCTTCGCACCGGGATTGGAAGACGTTCCAAAACGTCTAGTCGCCGCTTAGCGGTACGTGGCAGCTAGAATTGCTGGGTATAGCAGGGGCAAAGCGACGCCGCTTAGCGGCGATTCCGGGATTACCGCTTGACCACGCGATTTTTGGATATTCGGGACCGCTAAGCGGCATGCGGGTGGTCTGGCATGCTCAGGCTGGTTTCATTCGCTTATCCCAAACCTTCGGCGCCAGCCTTGCCCATCTCGCGCGCAAGCCACTTCCTTGCCACGCTCCATTCGCGCTTCACGGTGGTTGGAGAGATGCCCATCGCACTGGCAGTCTCGTCCACCGTAAGTCCACCAAAGAAGCGAAGCTCGATAATTCGGACTTCTTGAGGATCGATGGCCTCGAGCCGTGTTAGCACGCGGTCGAGCAACAGCAGATTGTCCGACTGGTCGTCAGAAAAGGCGCCTGCTTCTTCGAGGGACAGCTTTGGGAGTGGGCCACCACGCTTCACAGCCCGATGCCGGCGCGCATGATCCACCAGGATGCGCCGCATCGCCTGGGCAGCCACCGCTAGAAAATGATCGCGGCCTTTCCAGCGAGCCTCCGTCTGATCGACCAGGCGAAGGTAGACTTCGTGCACGAGCGCCGTGGTTTGCAGCGTGTGGTCGGGACGCTCACGGCGTAGATAAGAAGCGGCCAATCGGCGAAGTTCGTCATACACAAGCGGCATCAATTCCCCGAGTGCGTCCTGATGGCCTTCATTCAGACGGCGCAGCAGAACGGTCACGCGTGTCATTGCAATGGTCATATTCAATCGTCTGACGGAACACTCAGTGACAAGTTGCGACCGCAAGTCCATTCTGTCTTGAGCGCACGGCGGAGACGGCAATCAATCCGTATCCCTTGGCTTGAGTTTCTCGCTCCAGGGTTGCCAGTTGCTCGACCGCGTCGCCGTTGCAGGATACCATTTCAATTTGGGCGAGCCTGAGGCGCGCTTCGTAGCCGAAGCCAACATAGCCGCGCTTGCTGGACTCAGCAAGAACCGCGGCAGCGAGTTGCCGGGCTTGATTCAAGTCATCCGGTTGAGAGTCTGCGCCGGTTAGAACTAGAGCCCCGGCGGCAGCCAGGATTAGAGGGAGGCGGACGTCCGGTCCAATCGACTTTTCGGGCAGCGGCAAAACCCGCGAGAGCATTTCTCGGGCTTGAGCGGCTTTACCCTGCTGAGCGAGAGACAGCGCCAGAAGTGCGTTTGCATATCTTGCCATATGAGGCGCCTTCACCGCGCTAAACGTCTGTTCTGCCTTCCGTGTAAGTTGCTCGCCTTCGACTGGATGTGCGTCTTCCATTGCCAAGCGTGCAAGAAGCATTTGATTCACTGCTTCTTCCCTTGCGAGAACCAGTTTCTTATCGATCGCTTTGGACTGTTCAATAGTACGTTTGGCTTCATTCAACTTACCTTGGGCCAGTTGTATCTCACCAAGCGTTCCAAAGAGCCCAGCGTCGAAGATGGTGTAGCTGTGTGGGTCCGAAGATTTGAGAGCACGTCGGCAGAGCCGTTCGGCTCCGGGCAGATCTCCTTCCCAGAAGAGAATTTCGGCGATGTTGTCACTAGCCATGGCGACTCCGCCGGTGTCCTTGGCCTGACGGTACATGCCAAGTACCTCTTGCTCCATGCCGCGAGCTCTTTCCAGCTCGCCCTCGTCCGCCAGCACGTTGGAGAGATTATTCAGTATGTTGATTTCGAACCGCTTAAAGCGAATTTCGCGACAGATGGCCAAGGCCTCGGTCAAATCTCTCTCCGCGCCAGCCAAGTCCCCTTGATCCATCAGGGAGAGGGCCAGCACGCTGAGCCCGCGCGCAATTCCCTCTTTGTCGCCAGTCTCTCGATAAAGAGAAAGGCTGGCCTCCCCAGCTTTTTGGGCCTCGGTGCGATCGCCGTGCATCCAATGCACTCCGGCGATGTTGTACATTACGTCGGCCATTCCGTTCTTGTCGCCAGCGGCCTGGAACAGGTCTTTGGCTTGTTTCAGATCGGCAAGTGCAGCCGCCGAATCACCCACATTTCTTTCGCTTTCGGAGCGGAGAATCAGACCTTGGGCGAGAAGCACGCTGTTTCCGGAAGCTTGCGACTTGGTGATTGCCCTCAACAGGGACTCTTGACTGCGGCTGCCGGAACTCGCTCTCACATCTTTCAGATCAATACGCGGGTCATCTCGCAAGGGCGGCGGCAGCGCGCGAAGCCGGTCAATCGTGGCTTGCGCTTCCTTCGTCTGGCCGGCCTTTAGCTGTGTTGACACAACCCTCAGTCCGTAATCGATGTTGTCGGGAAAGAACTCCAGGAGCGCGCTGTAGATTTGCGAAGCCCGATCCCACTCGTGCATGGTTTCCCGGTAGTGGGCTTCAATCCAGAGACGCCGCTCTTGAGATAAGGAACCGGATAGATCGAACGCGCGCTGCGCTTCGTCCTTCGCATTTTCGTCAAAACCCAGCGTCGACCAGGCGTCAGACAATGCGGAGTGAGCAAGAGCGAAATTCGGCTCGAGGGAGATGGCTTTTTCCAAATCGGCTCGAGCTTCAAGCGCATCGAGTCTCCGCAACTTCGCGAGTCCGCTAGCGTAAAGACGGGCTGCCTCGGAGTTTGATGGCAGTGAGTTTCTAGCCGTGGCCTGTTCCGCCGGCGTCGCTAGAGAAAGCCCCAATTTCTGACGGACCTGAGTGCCCAGCTTCACCGCCACGTCGAGCAAATCTGTGTCGGCCCCGGCTTCGATCACGACCGAAGGTGCGGCTCCGCCCAGAGCATTCTGCAGGCTGAGGTCGATTCGGATATTGCGGGAACTTCCCCCGGCGTCCTGGTATGAACCAAACACCACGTAGTCACTCCCGAGAGTCTTATAAAGGCGCTCCAATTGTGCTCGCGAAAAGCTTCCGTGTTCCCAAATGCCGGGATCGATTCTTGCCTGAACAACATCTTCCGCCGGGATCATCCGGACGGCTGCGCCCACCGATAGCTCCGCGGTCAACATCTCTAACAACGCTGTCGAAAGCCACTCGGTTTCGGCAAGCCCGGAAACGTTCTTGAAACCCAGTAGAGCAATGGAAGGCCGACCCTTCACCTGCTGGCTTGTCAGTTGCGACTGGGCTCGCTCGGCGGCGCGCCGCTCTCTCCAGACGACAAAGCATGCGGCGCCAACGACTGACAGCAGAAGGCCGGTGGCGATCAATTCGGTCTTCCTGCGCTGCGCGAATTTCGACAGCCTGTACGCGAGCGTCCGCCTCCGTGCTTTGACAGGCAGGTGATCTAAATGCCCTTGGATATCCCGTGAGAATTCCGCTACTGATGCATACCGTCTTTCCGGTTCTTTGCACAGCGACGTCAGCACAATCTTGTCGAGATCGCCGCGAAGCCGTCGCCGCAACGTTTCAGGTTGGCCGTCGCGGAGTTGGCTCACCAACTCGGGAGTCTTGCTGACGGTCCTCCCGTCTGGAGACGTTTCCGTCTCTAATCGGTCCACAGCGGTGCTCGGATTCTCCGGTTCCTGTTCACAGATTGCCTGCTCCAACTCAGAGGGCGACGGTTCCTTCAGCCTGTACGGACGGTGTCCGGTCAGCAACTCGTACAAGACGACCCCCAAGGAATAAACGTCGGATCTGGTCGTGGCCGTTTTGCCCCGGACCTGCTCCGGGCTGGCGTAAGCCGGAGTCATGCGCCGCGTATCCGTTTGGGTCAACAGCGTCGACGATGCCGAAGCATCCGGAATCAAGACTTTCGAAATTCCAAAATCGAGTAGCTTCGCCACACCGTCGACAGTAACGAGAATGTTGCTAGGCTTCAAGTCGCGGTGAACGACTAAATTCTGATGGGCGTACTGCACCGCACCGCACACAGTACAGAACAGGCGTAAGCGCTGCTCTATCGACAAGCGATGCGCGTCGCAGTATTCATCGATCGCCACACCCTCGACATAGTCCATCACCAGATAAGGCACACCCTCGGCCGTGCTCCCGCCGTCGATGAGTCGCACGATATTAGGATGATCAAGGCTGGCGAGTGTCTGCCGTTCGTTGCGGAAACGACTGAGCACCTCAGCATTGTCCAGTCCGGGGCGGACCAGTTTGATTGCGACGTGCTTGCGGTAGGCATCGTCCGCTCGGACCGCCAGGTACACCACGGCCATGCCACCGTGCCCGATGGGCCGGACAATCTCATAGGCTCCAACTCGGTGGCCGATCATTGGATCAGGCGCTGGTGCGCTCACGCCGGTCATCCCCAATATGTTAGTCGTGGAAAAGCTGAGTGTGACCGCGCTCGAATCAGCCTCCAGCAGTGACTTGATCTCAGCGTACAAATCGTCGTCGGAGCCGCACGCCCGCCGAAGAAACTCATCGCGATTCTTGGGATCTACCTCTTCGGCAGCCAGCAACAATTCTTTGATGTTCTGCCAGCGCTCCGGAGTAAGGGCCGTCATGGTGCCCTCAAACGGAGGATTGGGTCTCGAACTACCAGCTTTGGCGTCGCTCATGCGTGCACCAGGCAGATGCGACTACATGATCAGAGAATGTCGAATGAGATACGGCTGAACGGGCAGATTGGCAGCCCGGCCGGCCTCAGCCCCAAACTGTGGCGAGAGAGTATACCGCGGAAGACGCCAGAGTGAAAGAGCGTCAAGCCTGGTCCCATTTTTTCTCATTTTGCGCGGTACTAGATTAGGAGGATCGCTATGAAATGGGTCTGGCAGCCAGTTGGCGAGAACAAGCCTCCATCCCGGCAAATCGGATGGCGCTTTGCCGTTGTAGTAGCGACCTCGTGAGTCTTGACCGCTGTCGGGCAAGAATTTCTGGTCCCTGTTTGTTGCTTTTTGCGCGGTATCAGATGAAGGGGAATTGACCCCGCAATCGAGTTAAGACTCAACCAACTAGGAGGTCCACTGTGAAACGATATAGCGCTTGCCTATTCCTGCTTCTCTGCTCTGTCGAGTTTGTCTCAAGCCAGACCGCGAGCCTCCCCAACATCACCGGCCAGGGCAGCAGAGGTTATCTGGCCAAGTTCGCCAGCAAGACTGCCATCGGGAATTCCAGCTTATTCCAGAATCAAAACGGCGATACGGGTGTGGGTACTGCAACACCCGGGGCGCGTCTGGACGTCATGTCGAACTTCCCGGGGGGCGGGCCAACGATGATCGTTGAAAATGCCGACTCGAACGGCGATGATGCGATCGATTTCCACTCTGCAGGCTTGTTCGCGGGGAATCTCGGGTTCATTACAAGTGACCAGCCGACACGCTTTTTTATCCTGCACGACAGCCTCACACCACTGATGCCCCTCACCCTGGCGGAAAACGGAGGCAATGTCGGTATTGGAACTAGCAACCCAACCAACATCCTGACGATCAGGCAGGGCGCAGGAGATGCGATTGCCGACGGCTGGATTACGTACAGCTCGCGGCGCTGGAAGACCAATATCCATCCGCTTGTGGGGGCACTGGATAGGATCGAGCAGCTGCGGGGCGTTTCCTTCAATTGGACGTCCAGCGGTAAGCAGGACATCGGCCTGATCGCAGAAGAGACTGCGACGGTCGTGCCGGAAGTAGTGGCCTTTGACTCCTCCGGGAACACCGCGAAAGGAATTGAATACAGTCGACTGACCGCGTTGCTGATCGAGGCTGTGAAGGAACAGCAAAAAGAAATCACAGAATTGCGGCGCAAACTTGATCAGATTGCTGAAAAGTCGCCTAACTGAGAATCCGTACGGTGGAAAGATGCGGGGACAGACAGGATTTTCCCGGTTTTTGTAGGATTCCAATCGGTGAACGTCCCGTCTGTCTCACGTTTCACGTTGATGTCCCAAACTCGAATACCAGATTTTGGCTCCTTCGGACCACTAAGCAGTGATTGAACAGTCCAATCGTTACGGCGGGAAGTCAAGAACGCGCCTGGGCAGAAAGGGGCACGTAATGAAACTCGGAAAGACAGAAATCGTAACCACAACCGCGAAGAACAGGCGACTGTGGCTACTCTCGATATTCTTCTTGACGGCCTTGATTTCACACCATGCTTCGGCGCAGTCCATAGTCTCCGCCCTCCCGGAAGGAGGACGCGCCGTCGCCCTGAACTCCAACACGAACAAGATTTACGTTGTGAATGGCAGTTCCTGGACTCAAGACGGATCGGTCGCGGTTATTGATGCCGCCACGAACTCCATCGTCACCCTGTCCGCAGGAATTCGACCTGTTGCGGTGGCGGTGAATGAAGTCACAAATACGATTTACATCGCCAATGAAGGCTGTGCCGGCCCATTCGGCTGTGGCAATCCGGGCAACATTACCGTGGTGGACGGCGCTACGAACTCCACCATGAGAATCGTCGATCCCAACGCAAACGGACCGTTTTCCGTGGCTGTCAACTCCGTAACTAACAAGATCTATGTGGCGAACTTCTGGACAGCAAACGTCACTGAGATTGATGGGGCGACGAACTCCATTACCACAATTACCGATCCCAACGCGCGCGGACTCACTTCGTATGCAGTTGCCGTGAATCCAGTGACCAACAAAGTTTATGTGCTGAATAACAACTTCGAAGGCCTCAACAGCGGCTCCAATGCATCCGGGAACATTTCCGTCATCGATGGCGCCACCAACGTCACGACCACAATCGCAGACCCTAATGCGGTGCTCCCTGTCGCCGTGGCAATCAACACGGTAACCGACAAGATCTACGTTGCCAACGAGGGAGCTTATCCCGCAGCGAACCATGGCAACATCACCATCATTGACGGCAGCAGCAATGCCACCACCACGGTTACTGATCCTAACGCTTTGGCTCCACTGGCCGTTGCCGTCAACCAAGACACCAATAAAATCTATGTCGTGAACGCCAACGATTCTGCGGTGACGGGCATAGGGAGTGTGACCATAGTCGACGGCGCAACGAAAGGAATCTCCTCGGTAAGAGACCCAAACGCTATGTTCCCGCACGCCATAGCCGCGGACTCTGTTCACAACATGATCTTCGTGGCCAACGAGGGCTGTTTTCTGGATGACGCATGCAAGAACCCCGGCAGCATTACGGCAATCAACGGCGCCACGAACTCTCTAATGAGTATCATCGACCCCCAAGCTCGAAACGCCGAAGGGGTCGCGGCGAACGGGATTACCAACACGACCTACGTAGCGAACATTGGAAGCAACACCACCACAGTGATTGAGGATACGCTGGCCCCGACGGTGCACACACTCTCAGTATTGCTGGATGGGAGCGGGAGCGGAACGGTTACCAGCAATCCAGCGGGCATCGATTGTGGCACATCCTGTTCGGTGACCTTTGCCACTGGTACACGTATCACCGTTACCGCCTCAGCCGCCTCGGGGTCTTTCTCCGCATTGACCGGAGCCTGCACCGCGCCGGACGAGTGCAGCGTCACGATGAACCAGGACAACTTTGTCACGGCAACGTTCAGTACGACTCCGCCCGATTTCTCCCTAACACCCGCCTCTACAAGTTTGACAACGCAACCCGGCGGTGAGCTCACGGACGTGATCACGATTGCTCCGTTGAGTGGCCCGTTTGGAAGTGCGATTCAGCTGTCCTGTACCGGAAGGGGAATCACGTGCGCGCTTTCTCCGGCCGCGGTGACGCCCGGAGCAAATCCTATTACTTCGACTCTAACCATTGTCGCGCCGGGCGCGGCGAGGGCTGAGCTGGGCTCAGCAACTCAATCGCGACTCGCGAAACCTTTCTGCGCAATCTGGTGCTTGACTTTCTTTGCAACAACTCTCGCAGGAAGAAGAACGAAACCGCGATGCAGGCACTGGTTCATGGCCCTGTTTTTCTTGGCCTTGCTCTTCCAACAACTGGCCTGCGGTGGAAGCAGCATCAAAACGGGCCCGACGAATTACACCGTGACAGTCACCGCGACCTCGGGAGCGACCCACCACACTACGCAAGTGTCGGTAACGGTTCAGTAGAGAGAGTGTTTGATGGTTCGAGAGCCAAGAAACAAGGAACGAATCGCACAGTTGCATTAGCTAAGTTCGAGCAGCAGCCACGGCGATTTTCTCTCATGGTGCGTTGCCGCTTAGCGATCTAGGATAGCCAAAACGGCATAGCCAAGCGATAGCCCGACCACCGTTACCGGCCTTGGTACTCCACTGCCAAAACAGCAATATCATAGTGGTGCCGCTCTCCAGTGGTGGATCGCCCTAGGGATAACGAACGTGACTAACCGTAAGGAGAGTAAACGGGCTCGTCCCGTCCCTGCCGAGACAGGAACCAACAACAACCGCATAGGACAGCCGATTCCCAATCTCGTAGTTCCGGCCGACCGGATTCGTCATTTTGCGGAAATCGACTTGGGCACGCTCGACCAACTACCCGACAACCGCCAGGATCTGATTGCCCTCTCAATCCGAATGGAAGCAGCCTTCGATGCCTTGTGCAAATCTGTACTTGAATTCATCGCTGAGGACTTCGAAGAGATTCGGCGTGAAGCTTCGGTCAATTCTTCCAGAGGACAGTGACTCCATTTTCTATTGCGACCATGTCGAGCGCGAAGGAGAGAGTCTGTTCCGGGTCGCCTGCGAAAACGATCTGGAAGGCGTCGTCGCGAAGCGAAAATACGATCCTTATCTGGCAAGCAAAGCTAGTTGGCTCAAAATCCGAAATACGGACTATTCGCAATGGGAAGGCCGCCAGGAACTATTTGAACGCGAGCGAGAGGGCGATCCTGATCTGCGCCATTGGGATCAATGCACTCTAGTCTGCGAGGAACAACCATGACGAGGTGTGAAGTTTTCCAGTTCAGAAACGCCGAGGATCAGTGGGGCGAGATTTGCGGGCGAACGTCAGCGGGCGGTTGCGGTGAGTGCGGGGCCTCGGTCTGCGAGGAACATGCCGAGCCGTGTCAGAGTTGTCGCGTTACTCTGTGCCCGTCATGCGCGGAACTACACGCTCAGCAACACCCCGCTAAGACTCCTCAACGAGTCTATCCTTTGCGAAAGACTGCGTAGGTTATCTTGCGCGGGTAATAACCATGTCATATTGCGCAGTGTGCAAAGGAACGGGGAAGTGTTGGACCTGCCAGGGAAGCGGAAAAGTAAATTGCTCGGTCTGCGGTGGTTATGGCTCGCAACTTGTGTTCCACTCGCCCTGCAACGGACTAGGTTGCCATATATGTGGCATGACCGGGCGTGTAACGGTGAACTGTCCCGAGAAAGAAACTTGCCAATCATGCAACGGTTCGGGAAAGTGCAACTATTGCTGAGCAAATTTGTCGCAGAGCACAGCGTCGATGACATTTCTGGGCTTGCAGAGGCTCCGTTGGGCCAAAATCAGGGCGGGTGGCCCCACCCCTGGCGGGGGGATCACCTATGAAAAGGGCCGGCCCTAGGTCTAGGTGGGGGTCGTAGGCAGGCTTTTCTGAGTTCTTGCCGAGCATCGGCCGGTATGCGTGTGGGGACGGTCCGCTAAGTTCTGAGGCTCCGTTGGGCCAAGAGTCAGGCACCCGGCCCCTCCCCTGGCAGGGGGACTTCGGCGCGCAGGCAGGGCACCTAGTACTGTTTTTCAGTCCAAGTCAAACGCAATCCTGGGTGTGCAAGATCAACTCCGACTGAGTTAGAAGTTGAACTTCACCGCCAGCTGTATCTGTCGAGGACCGACCGACGTATAGCTGATCTGTCCAAAGCTCGGATCGTCCACCGATGTGTTCGGCGTTCCGAAAACCGGATGGTTGAATGCGTTCTGAGCTTCGAGGCGTACCTCAAAATTCATCGCCTCCCGAATGAAGAATTGCTTCGCGATCGACAGATCGGTGCTAAACGACCATGGCGTCCGGAGTCCGCCGTAGGCACGCGGTGCGTTGCCGAGCGTGAAGTCCGGCGTCCGCTGGAACACGCTGGTATCAGCGAAATACTGGTCAACAATGTCGTGGGCGGCCTTTTTCGGCTTCCCGACCAGATTTGGCCGCTGTCCGCCATAGGTGGGCAGCGCGAGACCATCCGCCAGGGAGAAGGTCAGCGGCCGGCCATCGGCGATGCGCCAGATCCCATTCGTCTTCCAGCCTCCAACGATCGCGTCGGCCCAGCGCGGCATATTGTTGAGGAACGCCCGGTTCCTTCCAATAGGAAGATCGTAGGCATAGCTGAACTGCCATACGAACGGAATGTCGAATGTCGACAAGCTGCGTTCCAGCCACGGCTTGTTCGGATCCTGCAGGCTTGAGAAGCTTCCCAGCCACGTCACGTTGTCATCGGCTAGGGAAGAGTTATCTATCGACTCCGACCGGGTGAACGTTGCCAGCAGCTGCAGCCCGTTCGAGTAACGCTTCTCTGCGGCCAGTTGCAAACCGTTGTAACTCGAACTGCCGATCATCTGGGCGTCCGTCGAAACGCCCGTGAATTGCGGATACGGCATCAGCAGCTGCAGGTATTGAACCTGCGGACTCGACAGGGTACTGTTCGGATCGCTGATCACCGACGTAAAAGGGTTGTCAATGTAGTTGTTGACGCAGGAAATCGTCAACGTGGTGCACGTTGGGTTATTGGGATTAGATTCCTGCTGAGGCAGGCCCTCGATCCACGGTCCCAGATGGTTGATATAGTTCGCACCGCTGAACGGAAGATGCGTTCCTTTCTTTCCGATGTACTCGGCATTGATCAGCAAATTCCATGGCAGTTCGCGCTCAATGCCAAAGCTCCAGCTCTGCTCGTAGGGCGTCTGGTTCGCGCCAGCCGTACGCAGTGGGCCATTCGCTCCGAATCCGACATCATTCATCAGGCCAAGCGAATTCCCCGGCGGCTGAATTAGACCGTTTGGGAAGGGATTGTCCAGGTGCAACCATGGCGTTGCACCGTTGTTCTGGAACGTGGTGATCACATTCGTGTACTGGCTGAACCCCTGACTGCCGTAGGGCATCACACCGGTGACGCCCGATCGCGACTGACCGTAGTAGATTCCGTAGCCTCCGCGCGCCACCCATTTCGGGCTGAACTGGTAAGCGAATCCGAAGCGCGGCTGAATGTTGTTGAAGTTGGTCACGTAGTTGGTACGTTCGCCCGAACTGACGAAACGCTCGCCGCCACGCAATTGCATGCTGACCGCGTCGCCGGTGACCGGGTTCGGATAGGTGAGACTGCCATTGGCTAACG